>OBXO01000313.1_pt1 | contig 45532 bp, 38 predicted proteins | sample 1501431 | NCBI WGS metagenome assembly OBXO01 (sample SAMEA2580163, study PRJEB22360) | human gut metagenome | biome: human gut; feature: human-associated habitat; material: faeces | place: Denmark | collected 2008/2010
TTAGAAAGGAGGTGATCCATCCCCACGTTCCCGTAGGGATACCTTGTTACGACTTAACCCCAGTCATCGGTCCTACCTTCGACGGCTCACTCCTTACGGTTATGCCACCGGCTTCGGGTATTACTGACTCCCATGGTTTGACGGGCGGTGTGTACAAGGCCCGAGAACGTATTCACCGCAGCATGCTGATCTGCGATTACTAGCGATTCCGACTTCATGAAGTCGAGTTGCAGACTTCAATCCGAACTGAGACGACCTTTATGAGATTCGCTTCACATCACTGTGTCGCTGCTCTTTGTGGTCGCCATTGTAGTACGTGTGTAGCCCAGGCCATAAGGGGCATGATGATTTGACGTCATCCCCACCTTCCTCCGGTTTGTCACCGGCAGTCTCGCATGAGTCCCCAACTTGATGCTGGTAACATGCGACAAGGGTTGCGCTCGTTGCGGGACTTAACCCAACATCTCACGACACGAGCTGACGACAACCATGCACCACCTGTCTCCACTTTCCCCGAAGGGCACCTAACGCATCTCTGCCTCGTTAGTGGGATGTCAAGCCCTGGTAAGGTTCTTCGCGTTGCTTCGAATTAAACCACATACTCCACCGCTTGTGCGGGCCCCCGTCAATTCCTTTGAGTTTCACACTTGCGTGCATACTCCCCAGGCGGAGAACTTATTGCGTTAACTGCAGCACTGAATTCCTCCAACACTTAGTTCTCATCGTTTACGGCGTGGACTACTAGGGTATCTAATCCTATTTGCTCCCCACGCTTTCGTGCCTCAGTGTCAGTTACAGACCAGGCGACCGCCTTCGCCACTGGTGTTCCTCCATATATCTACGCATTTTACCGCTACACATGGAATTCCATCGCCCTCTTCTGCACTCCAGCATACCAGTTTCCATAGCTTACAATGGTTGAGCCATTGCCTTTTACTACAGACTTAGTACGCCACCTACGCACCCTTTACGCCCAATGATTCCGGATAACGCTTGCCACCTACGTATTACCGCGGCTGCTGGCACGTAGTTAGCCGTGGCTTTCTGGTAAGCTACCGTCACTCCCATAGCATTTCCTCTATGAGCCGTTCTTCACTTACAACAGAGCTTTACGATCCGAAGACCTTCTTCACTCACGCGGCATTGCTCGTTCAGGGTTTCCCCCATTGACGAAAATTCCCTACTGCTGCCTCCCGTAGGAGTTTGGGCCGTGTCTCAGTCCCAATGTGGCCGTTTACCCTCTCAGGCCGGCTACGCATCATCGCCTTGGTGGGCCGTTACCTCACCAACTAGCTAATGCGCCGCAGGTCCATCCATGTTCACGCCTTGAAGGGCGCTTTAATATACTGAGCATGCGCTCTGTATACCTATCCGGTTTTAGCTACCGTTTCCAGCAGTTATCCCGGACACATGGGCAGGTTACCTACGTGTTACTCACCCGTTCGCCACTAAGTCTCTTTGGAAGCAAGCTTCCTCGAAACTTCGTTCGACTTGCATGTATTAGGCATGCCGCCAGCGTTCATCCTGAGCCAGGATCAAACTCTCCATTTGATTTAGCTCTAACGCATGACTTGCGTTTGAATTTCATTTTAGTTATCGTTATACCGAGAATATTGTTTTCTCAAATAATTGACGTTTCCTGTTCAGTTTTCAAAGACCGAAATTTCTATTTCGTTTGCCGCTGTACTCATCAGCGCTCGTATATAATACAACGAATCATACCCTGTGTCAACGATAAAATTCACTTTTTTCATCTTTTTTTTAACATTATCAATCGTAAACGGTTACATCCTTTGTTTACAGCTGTTTCTCTATTCTATAGGAGCTTTTCCATCTCCGTTTATAAAATAAAATGCGATGAAAGGTAATAAAAAGCTGTGACAACCTGCCTGAAGACAGTCTGTCACAGCTCTTTTAGTTGCTTCCATTTTGTAAAGCTCTTATGCTTCCTCGCGAACCCTGCCGCAGATCGGATAGTTTGCACAGCTTGGATTACATGCCTGCTGTGCGGTAAGCCGCAGCTTCGCCGGAACAAGTGCCGTAATTTCATCATCGTCATATCCGACAACGAAGCTCTTCTCATTGATCATAATCGGACGCTTCAGAATGGATGGATTTTTCTGTATTATATCCACCAGCTCCTTGATAGAGATATCATCCAAATCTCTATGCAGCTCCTGAAATGCCTTGGAACGCGTGGATATGATATCCTCCGTACCATTCTCTGTTCTCTGCAGAAGGTATTTGATTTCATCCTCCTTCAGCAGTGTTGTAAAAATATTCTTTTCAATGTATTTCATATCATTGTCTTTTAACCATTGTTTCGCTTTTCTACAGCTAGCACACCCAGGCGAAGTATATAAAATAATCATCTTCTCTGCCTCCTTCACATATATCTATTATAATTCATTGTATTTTAATAGGAAAGCAATTTTTGCAGATTTTGCTTTTTTCCTTGTTTTTCATATTTGATAATAGTATGATAATAAGGAATCAGAAATGCAGAGATAAAGATATAGTAGTTTTACGGCAGTTCCTCAACAGAGAGCTGATATATGGTGCAAGTCAGCAGGAGCCTGTAAAATGAATTGGGTCTTTGGAGCATGTTCCTGCGGGAACCGTAAAAGCCTTTAACGTTACAGGCAAGTGATTCCCTTGTGCGAAAAGCAATGGAATAAGTCGGGTGGTACCACGCTGTCAGCGTCCCTACATGGTACTTTTTTTATTTTATGGAGGTGTTTTATATGAAAAGAATGCTAAGCGGCATCAAACCAACCGGGCGTTTAACACTCGGAAACTATATCGGAGCCATACGGAATTTCGTAGCTTATCAGGACGATTATGAAATGTATGTCTTCATTGCGAATATGCATGCAATCACGGTTCCACAGGAGCGTGCAGAGCTGAAAAAGAACACAAAGGATTTAATTGCCCTGTACCTGGCTGCCGGACTGGATCCAAAAAAAGCTACCATCTTTTTACAGAGTGATGTGCATGAACATGCGGAGCTTGGATGGATAATGACCTGCAATTCCTATATGGGCGAGCTGCAGCGAATGACACAGTATAAGGATAAGACCGCAAAGGGTGAAACAGGTATTACCGCAGGACTGTTTACGTATCCTTCTTTGATGGCTGCAGATATCCTGCTGTATGATGCGGATTATGTACCGGTAGGTCTGGATCAGAAGCAGCATGTGGAGCTGACCAGAAATCTGGCTGAGCGCTTCAACAACCGTTATGGTGATACCTTTGTCATTCCGGAACCGCTTGTCAGTAAGGTAGGTGCAAAAATTTATTCCCTGCAGGATCCTACAAAGAAGATGTCCAAATCTGAGGAAAATCCAAAGGGTACCATTGATCTGCTGGATGAACCGGCAGTAGCACGCAAGAAAATTATGTCTGCAGTTACTGATTCATTGGGTATCATTCAGTATGACCCCGAACATCAACCGGGTGTTTCCAATCTGTTAACTATCTTATCATCCTTGAATGGAGAAAGCATCGAAAGCATTGTTGAGCGCTATAAGGGTAAGGGCTATGGCGATTTCAAGAAGGAGGTCGGCGCTGCAGTCTTTGATTTCCTGAGTGAGCTGCAGGCAAAGTACAAAGAGATTCTCTCCAGCGGTATGGTGGAAAAGGTTATTACAGAAGGAAATGAAAAAGCAAGACGCAGTGCGCACAAAAAGCTGATGAAGGTCAAGAAAAAAGTTGGTTTCCAGTTATTTTAAATAAACGCATTGCTTATAATTTTTCAATTGTTCGAATAAGAAGCATTCCCCGTAATGCTTCTTTTCTCTTCCAGCAGCTTATTTGCTGGTTTTCCTGTTAATGTATGATATGATACATATAGAAGGAGGGGGTTGTATGCATAGCTTATTTCTACGCGAAGTATCAATAGATTGGGATGCTGTTAGCGACTATACGCAACATATTGCGGCACTGCACTCCTTTGACCGGCTAATCTTTCAAAAACAGATTACCTTTTTTACAGGAGAAAACGGCTCCGGCAAATCAACGCTTCTGGAGGCGATTGCTGTTGCTTATGGTTTTAATCCGGAGGGTGGTACCAAAAACTACCGCTTTTATACAAAGGATACGCATTCCTCCCTGCACGAGGGGATTCATGTAAGCCGCGGTTTCTGTCAGCCCTCCTGTTCTTATTTTTTACGGGCGGAAAGTTTTTATAATCTTGCGACCAAGGCTGAGGAGTATGCGTCCATCTATCAGGGAAGAGAACTGCATTCCTGTTCTCATGGTGAGAGCTTTCTATCCTTTATACAAAGCTTTCGGGACATCGGCTTGTTTTTACTGGATGAGCCGGAGGCCGCATTGTCCCCACAGCGCCAGCTGACCCTGCTGATACAGCTGTCAACGATGGCTTGGGAGGGCTCACAGTTTCTCATTGCAACAAACTCTCCGATTTTGCTTGGTATTCCCAATGCACAGATTTTAAGCTTTGATGATGGAATCATTGAAGAAATCACCTATGAGCAGACCGCATCCTATCAGATCACCGAAATGTTTATCAATAACCGTGAGTATATGCTCGACAAGCTGTTACGGGAAAACGAGAAATAAAAAGCGATGAATACAAAACAAGCTGCTACCATACAGCAAAGGAGATGTTGATGATAACACTACGCAAGGTTGACAAACGCAATATCTGGTCCATTGTTCGGCTGAAGGTGCATGATGAACAGCAAAGCTTTGTGGCAACCAATACAGAGAGCATGCTGCAGGCATATACAACGATGACAGAAGGTGGTGTTGCTTTGCCGTTTGGCATCTACGATGAGGAAAGTCTGATTGGTTTTGTCATGTTTGGCTACGGACGACAGGAAGAAAGTGATCCGCCGATCGCACAGAATAATTATTCCATTTGGCGGTTTATGATTGATAAAGCCTGGCAGGGAAAAGGACTAGGCAAGCAGGCGCTGCAGACTTCCATTGATTTTGTAAAAACGATGCCCTGTGGTAAAGCAGAGTTCGTATGGCTTTCCTATGAGGCAGAGAATACAGCTGCTCGTGCCTTATATTATGAAGCAGGCTTTCGTGAAAACAACGAGCTGTGTGACGGTGAAACCGTAGCCGTTTTGCGGCTAAAGGAAGCATAGCAGTATGGAAATACAGAAATTTTGGGAATCCTTTCTGAAAGAGGCGAAGCTTCCCTTTACCACTACGTATCAGGAAGCCTTTCATTTTGAACTGACACAAACGCTTGCGGACAGCCTGCTAAAGCTGGTGCTTGATAACATAAAAAGAGCGACTGCAAACAGCCTCTATGCATATGAAATACAGCAGGAACGGCTGCCCAGGTCAATGACTTCAATATTCTGACCGACTGGGCAGGCACTCCCTTCTGTGTGATCAAAACCATAACCGTTACGATCCTTCCCTTCCATAAGATAACCTTCGCGCTGTGTATGCGGGAGGGTGAGGACGATACACTGGAATCGTGGCAGAAAACCCATCGTGCCTTTTTCACAAAGGAAGGAAATGCTTTGGGCTATTCGTTTTGTGAGGATATGCCGGTTGTATTCGAGGATTTTGAGGTCGTCTACAGGCGATAGAGAAAAGGGATGCGTCTTTTTGAGGGTTCTTTCTCTATTGCTGGTAAACTTAAACAGGGAGATATCAACACGATTGTATTTATCAATAGAAGTTGATTTCTCCCTTTTTCAAACAGACTAACGTAAGAAAGAACCCTTTTGAGAAGCATCCTTCTCTATGTACATTATCGTTGCACGGCTTCTGTTTGAGAATAGCACGAGCTGGAAACAAGCCATATCAGCCTTTATGCATAAGCAAACAAGGCAGAAGCTGAACCAGCCTCTGCCCTGTATACGATTGGATTAAATTGCACTTAAATTTAATACGCCGAGGAAGTAACAGATCAGCACTGCAACACCTACAACGATTCGATAATATCCGAAGATTTTGAAATCATGGTTGCGGATATAATTCATCAGGAAGCGGATGGCAAACATGGATACCACAAATGCGATAATGCTTGCGACAACGAGCAGTGCAATATTTCCCCCGCTCATGGAGAATCCGTAATGCATGAAGTATTTTAGGAATTTTAATCCGCTGGCACCCGCCATGGCAGGAATTGCCATAAAGAAGGAAAACTCACTGGCCACAAAACGGGAACACCCCAGAATGGAAGCTCCTAAAATGGTTGCCCCACTCCGTGAGGTTCCGGGAACCAGAGCCGCAATCAGCTGGAACAAACCAATCAGAAAGGCCGTTTGATAGGTGATTTCACCAACCCTACGGTATTTGGGATGATGCTTGGTACTTTCCAGTACAATAAATCCGATACCGAATACGATCAGTGCAATTGCCACAACAATGGCATTGTTCATATACTTTTCAACATAGTCATTCAGAAAGATTCCGATAATACCGGGAATGGAGGCTACAAGAACATGAAACCACAAATCCCATGTGGAACGCTTTTCACTGATGGATTTTCTTGGTGAAAATGGATTCAGCTTATGAAAATACAAAACGCAGACTGCCAGAATGGACCCCAGCTGGATAACAACCAGAAACAATCCCCAGAATGCAAATTCCGGAGTATCCGGTTTGGCCAGTGATGAGCTCATTGGAAAGAAGCTGTTGAACAGAATCATATGTCCGGTGCTGCTGACAGGAAGCCATTCCGTAATCCCCTGAATGATTCCCAGCAGAACCGCTTTTATCATATCAAATAGAAACATAGTGTAATCTCCTTTTTTTCATTCTTTACCATTGTAAACCACACGGAGGTAAAGCACAACCTTTCCCCTTGAAAAAACAATAACAATTGTGTAAGAAATAAGCTTTTTTCTGGACCAAAACAGCTAGGGCGTATGCATAAGCTCCTTTTTCAGACCTATGCCTGCAGCCACTTTCTTACCATTTCCTTAAACAGGGCACCGCGCACCTCATAGTTTGGAAACTGGTCATAGCTCGAGCATGCCGGTGACAGCAGGACGATATCCTGTTCCTTACTGTTCGCAACTGCCGCATCCAGTGCCTCCTGCATGGTTTCCACAACCTGAACACAGGAGAAGATATCCTGAAACTGCGGTCCGGTTTCCCCAAAAGCCACACACAGCTTGACGCGTTCATCATACTGCTTCAAATCTTCAAAGCTGATGCCCTTGTCATGCCCGCCGGCAAGCAGAATGATGTTTTTATCAAAGGAGTTCAATGCCGCAGCAACCGCATGGGTATTGGTTGCCTTGGAGTCATTGTAAAATTTTACACCGTTTTTCTCTCCGATATATTCCAGACGATGCTCCACCGGCGAAAAGGCGGCAATCGCCTTTTGAATATCAGAAACGGATACGCCCAGCTTATAGGCCATGCAGGATGCAATCATGGCATTGGACAGATTATAGTCGCCGACGACATGAAAGTTTTTTTCTTCAAACAGCGCAAGCTCATGCAGATATACCGTACCGTCTTTACGATACAAATCAACATCCTGACGTATCAGGGAAAAATCAATCACTTTACATGGAATATGCTGTGCATACTGCATGACGGTTGCATCATCCACATTGCGCAGGAACCAGTCATCCTCTGTACAGTTCTCATAAATGCGCATTTTGCTTTCATAATAGGATTCCACACTCGGCATATAGTCCAGATGATCCGGTGCGAGGTTGCATACCACGCTGACATGCGGCGCAAAGTGTTCAATGCCCAGCAGCTGAAAATTACTCAGCTCCAAGGCGACATCCTTTTCTTCATCTTCATAAGCAAGCGCAAGCTCACTCAGCGGCCAGCCGATGTTGCCGGCTACGATTGCCTTATGGTTATATTTCAGCATTTCATACAGCATGGTGGTGATGGTTGTTTTTCCATTCGTCCCCGTCACAGCACCATACTTGAATTTTGTCGCATACCGGTAGCCGATTTCCACCTCTGTCAGGATCTTCACCTTGTGCTCCACAAAGTAGCGGACAAAGGGAACCGTGTATTTGATCCCCGGATTTTTCACAACGAAGGCATAGTCCTCGCGCTTTAGTTCGTCCGGATGTCCCTTTTCGAACACATGAATGCCCAGGGTCTGCAGCTCTTCCAGCTCACGGATCGCATTCATATCCGTAATCGTAACATCATAGCCATGCCGCTGTAACAGCTTTGCGACCGCAACACCGCTTTTTGCGGCTCCAATTACCAGTACATGTTCCTTCATATTACATCACCCCCAGCCATAAGCCAAGTGCCGCAAGGACAACACCGATGCTCCAGAACATCAGCACCACCTGTGTTTCCTTCATACCGCCCAGCTCGAAATGATGATGCAGCGGTGCCATCCGAAACACTCGCTTCTTTGTCGCCTTATAGCTTGTTACCTGAATGACAACAGACAGCAGCTCCATGACGAAGACACCGCCGATCACTACCAGCAGCAGCTCCTGCTTTAAAATCATGGCGCTTGCCGCAAGCAGACCGCCGATTGCCAGGGAGCCGGTATCCCCCATAAAGATTTTAGCCGGATGCACATTAAAGCGAAGATACCCAAGCAGCGAACCGCATACCGCCAAAAGCAGCATTGCCAGATCCTTATTTCCCTGCAGCAGGGCAAATATCACAAAGGGCGCAATCGCAATGATGGAGGTTCCGGCGCACAGGCCATCCAGACCATCCGTCAGATTGACGGCATTGGATTCACAGGTGAACATAAAGAAGATCAGTACAAAATACAGAATTCCCAGCTCCAGTGAAATATGAACAACCGGAAGAATCAGCGTCGTTTCCGCAATGGAGCGGTAGAACAGATAAAATACGACCGCCAGCACAGACTGCATCAGAAACTTCACAGATGGTTTCAGACCGTCATTGTTCTTTTTCACAACGATCAGGAAATCATCAATGAATCCGATGAGGGCATAGCCCAGATAAGCCAGTACACAGATCAGCATTTCCCCTGAGAAAAAAGCCTTGTAGTCCAGAACCAGCATAACCAGGATCGGGACACTTACAAATACCAGCCCTCCCATCGTCGGGGTTCCCGTTTTCGCCATATGGCTCTGCGGTCCTTCCTTGCGGATGCTCTGTCCGAATTTAATTTTATGTAGAAACGGAATGAGCAGCGGCATTACCACCAGGGTTGCCACCAGACTGATTCCGAATGCAAGCAGATATTTTATTTCCAAAGTAGTTCCTCCTTAGCTAGACGTTCCTTTACGCAGGATCGATCAGAAAAGGGATATTCGTGTCCGAAAGCCGTGATGGTTTCCTCGCTCCCTTTTCCAGCGATTATTATTATATCACTATTTTGTGCTACTTTGATAGTATGTTTTATCGCAAAGTAGCGATTTTCGAAGACTGCTGCGTTAGGAAAGCTCTCACATTTCATGTCGGCAAGGATACGGTCTACACTTTCCCCTCTTGGATTATCACTCGTGAAAACGGCAAGATCACTGTATTTTGCGGCAATGGCAGCCATGGCAGGACGCTTGGTGCGATCCCGTTCTCCTCCACACCCCAAGATGGTCAGAATCCTTCCTTTTTTTACAGAATTGGCAAAGACCAGCAGCTCTTCGACCGCGGCTGCAGTATGTGCATAGTCGATCCAGATGGTGAATCCGCCAACCTCCATAACCTCCATGCGACCACTGACCGGCAGCAGCTTCTCACAATCCTTACGCAAGCGCTCATAGGAAAAGCCCAGCCGATGGACAACCACAATTGCCTCTGCCAGATTGTATACGTTCACCATACCCAGCAAACGGGCATGAAAATCATAGCCCTGCAGGCGAAAGGAAAGGTCATGATCACTAAGTTTCACATCATGCAGCGGAAAATGTGCTGCCAGCATACCGATGCTGATACAGGCATGCTGGGCAAGGTTGACCAGCTCCTGCATATAGCTGAGGTCACTGTTGTACACAATGGTTCCCTGCGGCTTCAGATAGCGGCGCAGCTTGAATTTGGTATAACGGTAATGCACTCTGGTCAGGTGATAATCCAGATGATCCTGTGTGATATTCGTATATACGATATCATCAAAATGCAGAAAGCTGATGCGGTTTTGATCAATGGCATGTGAGCTGACCTCCATGACAACATGGGTAATCTTCTCATCGTGCGCTCTCCTGAAATAGTTTGCCAGCTGAAAGCAGCCCGGCGTGGTGTTGTGAATTTCAATGACCTCATCCGGATAGCGTACACTCCCGGTGCCGATCTGCAGAACCCGGCATCCTTCCATCTTCAGCAGCTGGGAGATGATGCTGGCAACGCTTGTTTTTCCATTGGTTCCCGTAATGCCGATCACATGCAGACGGGTACATAAATCCCCATAGTACAGCTCCAGCAATGCCTGTGTAATGCGCTCTACATGCGGTGTGTAGTAGACATGCTGCATAGGCAGCATCTGATCGCACAGCACCACTGCCCCCTTGTCCAGCGCCTCCTGTAAAAACGCCGCTCCATCATACAGACTTCCTTTGCGGCAGACAAAGAGCCAGTCCTTTTTTACGTCGCGGGTATCATCACTGATTCCCTGCAGGATACGCGCATCATCACAGTCGATATGCAGCAGTGCAAACAACTCATTTAACCTTATCATTTCCAAGATAAATCCAAACCTCCCCTCCCTCAGCACTGAGTGTGGTGCCTGCTTCCGGCATCTGTTCCATTACCGTATCGCCGCTGCCGATAAAGGTAAAGGTGACACCCTCCTGCGCTACATCCTTTTTCTTCTTTCCTCTAAAATCCTGCACCTTGATATTTTCCGTTTCCGGCCAAACCAGCTTCTTCGGAATCTGTTCCTCCGCCTTTTTCACGCCGAGATAGGGCAGAATATCCTCATAGCAGGCCTTTGCGACCGGCGCAATGACCGTTCCACCGTACAGTACGTCATTCTGCGGACTGTCTGCCGCAATATACAGCACGATCTGCGGATCATCAATCGGTGCCGCACTCAGAAAGGACAGAATGTAGTTACTGGTGGAATACACACCGTTTTCCGCAATCTGTGCCGTACCGGTCTTACCACCGATTTTATAGCCCTCGGTATATGCCGGCTTACCGCCGCCGTTGGCGACAACACTTTCCAATGCATAGCGCATCTTCTTGCTGGTATCCTCACTGATCACCTTGCGTTTTGCTGTCGGCTTATATTCCAGTATTGCATCATGGGTAATCGGGTCGTTGATGCTTTTGGTGATATACGGCGTATACAGGGTTCCGCCGTTGATGATGGCAGAGAAAGCGGTAACCAGCTGAATCGGTGTGACACTCAGCCCCTGTCCAAATGCAACCGTCGCCTGTTCCAGCTCTCCCATCGCACTTTTCTTAAACATGATGCCCTTGCTTTCTCCGGGCAGATCAATGCCCGTTTTTTCACCGAAGCCGAATTTTTTTACAAAGTCATATTCATTGTCCAGTCCCATACGCCTCGATATTTCCACAAAGCCGGGATTGGAGGAATTTTCCAGCACCTGCAGGAAGGTCTGCTGCCCATGACCTCCCGCCTTCCAGGATTTGATACGGGCACCGCCGACCATTTCATAGCCGCGGTCGTAATACGTATCCTTAAACATATCAAACAGCTTCAGTTCCAATGCAGAAGCGAAGGTTACGGATTTAAAGGTGGAGCCGGGCTCATAGCTCTTCCAGATTGGCAGATTGCGGTTATATACATCACTGGAATAATCCTTGTAATGATTCGGATCGAAGTCAGGCTTACTGACCATGGCCAGAATTTCCCCGGTATTCGGATTCATCGCCAGAGCCAGTGCGGATTTCGGCTTATAGCGCTTGACCAGATTGTTCAGCTCCCGCTCCACGATATCCTGAATATTGGAATCAATGGTCAGCTGTACATCCATCCCTCTGCCCGGTGCCTCATAGCTTTCCTTATATAATTCAACATTATGCCCCTTGGCATCAAACGGGATATTCAAAGCACCGCTTTTCGCAGACAAAATATCATTATACTGAAGCTCCAGACCTGCCAGTCCCTGATTATCGATACCGGTAAAGCCAAGCACCTGTGCAAGATAGTTATTATTCGGATAGTTGCGCAGGGAATCCTGCACCAGATAAACGCCTGGTAAATCCATCGCCTCCAGCTTGCGCGCCTTATCATCGCTGATCAAACGTCCCTCCGGCTGCAGCTTCTGGGTGCTGACATGCTTGGTGATGGTAGACAGGATTTTTTTCTTATCCGCCTGTAATACATCTGCCAGCTGCTGGGCTGTCTTGTCGGCATCCTGTATCTGGGCAGGTACGACCATCACCGATGTACTTGGAATATCATGTGCCAGAACATTTCCGTTTTTATCCAGAATGGAACCGCGCAGACCCGCTACGGTAAAGTCACGCTCCCACAGGCTCAGGGCTTTTTCCATAATATCGGTATGATGAAAGATCTGTTCATAACCGAGCTTGCCCAGTATACAGCAAAAAATAAGAATGCAGCAGAGAAAGATAGTGGATATTCTCGTTTTGACCTTTCCTCGAATCATACCGGATCACCTCAATCCATCGTATGAAATCAAGTCCGGTTTTATGATGGAAATCATGCGCAAGCCCTGGCTTCATTCCTAGGATTCCCTTTTTGCAGCAGTGCTCTGTAAATAATATTTTTTTATTGACTCTCACGCTGCGTGATACTGTATGATGAAAGAGAAGATATGGTAAGCATTGGCGCGCGCAAAGAAAAATGACTTACGTATCGAAGACAGGAGTGGTACCATGAAAACAGTGAAAGAGGTCGCAGCGCTGACAGGCATCAGTGTCAGGACCCTGCAATATTATGATGAGATCGGCGTATTCAAACCAACGACACTAACGGAAGCAGGCTATCGCCTGTATGATGAGGAAGCATTGAAAACCCTGCAGCAGATTCTGCTCTTTCGGGAGCTGGATTTTCCGCTGAAGGAAATCAAACGCATTATGACACAGAAGGAATACGATCAGGCAGAAGCATTTCAGAAGCAGAAGGCTTTGCTGATCAAGCGGCGGGATCGGTTAGATCGTCTGCTATCGCTGCTCGATAAATTAGAGAAGGGAGAATCCTGTATGGAATTTGAAGATTTTAAGCTGCAGAGCTACCTGCAGCTGCTGGAGCAATTTAAAGCTGAGCATACCGAGGAAATCATGCAGCAGTGGGGCAGCATTGCCGCCTTTGATGACATTATCGCCCATATACGCGAGCATGAAGCGGATATCGCAAAAACCGCAGTTGAATACTATGGAAGCACTGCGGCGTATACTGATGCCATGAAGTACAATCTGGAGCATTTTTCAGAGATTATGGAAAAGCTGGAGCATATCAGGCAGCAGGATTATGGAAAACGTAATCAACAGCTCATGGAGAAGCTGCTGCAGGATACCACACGTGACCCCGCATCCGCACAGGTGCAGCAGATCATTTACGACATGCAGCATCTGATACCGGAAGAGGAAGCCTGTGGCAGTAATCCAGGTATGCATCAGCAAAAGCTGCTGATTGACAGCTACCTGCACAATGAAGCGTTGATACAGCAGACGGATCAGCGCTATGGCAAGGGAGCATCCAGATTCATGGGTACAGCTTTGCGCATCTATTTTGACAAGGAGGATGCGGCAAAAAAACAGAGATGAAGAAACAGGCAATGAGAAAGGAAAGGAATTCATAAAACCCACAGGAACTAACAAAAGCCCTGTGGCTTTTATGAATTGTTTAATCAGACAACGTATGCAAGCAAGACTGCAATATGCAAATGGCTGTGCTGGATGACGATATCGCGGATTCCTCTGCATGGGAACACAGCTATTAGAATAACAAAAAGAACGTGTAGAGAATATCCGAATCGTGTCGGTGCAGATGCTGATTATGATTAGAAGAAGCATTCTTAAGGATGCGCAAGGGTATACGCAAGCATCATTTCTCAGAACTTCATGCGTTGTATTGCAGTGACAGAACCGGCAGTGAATGCAGAGCTGTTGCAGCATAGGAAAATGAATAAATTAGCTTTATCACCTGTTTTTTATGATATGATATAGGTGATAGAAGAACCATTCCGAGGAGGCGCATACTATGAAAATAACAGCTGCTACAACCGCAAATCTAATGGCGATCACCGTGTTTGCTCCCTGTGAAAACGATACTTGTATATTCAGCTGAAAACAAACTCAACCGTGAGAAATAACAAACAAGCAACACAAAGAAAAAAGCCATTAGCTGCCAAGGATGAGCAAGAGAAACTAATAAAAGAAAAATTTACTGAGGAGGAGGTAAAAGAGCTGTTAAAGGAAGGATTCACCATGGAACAAATAGCATATGTGGCAAAAGATAAAATAAAAGGTGATAAACAGTGCAGAATCATAGGTATAATTTTTGATATCCTTACATGGTTTATTCCGGATTTTAAATAAGCTAAGCCAGGACACCCGCATGAGATATACCAAAGAGGCTGTTGTTCCAATGCCGGTTATACAACAGTGCTCGTAAAGAAAAGCATGTAAATGATGTACCCCTACGATAATTTGATATCCATTATTTTTAAGGAAGCTTATGTAAGCTTCCTTTTGCGTGTAAGAAGTAAAGCAGCGCGATCATGTTATCCTCTGCTTTTATCTTCCGGATACTTTCTTTATAAGGACATGCTTAAGAGGCATGTGGCATCCTCGTTCGATACATACCACAAGCAGGCAAACGGTTAAGAAATCACACTCTGGGAAGCACCTTTGGTATAGGGGCTCCTGCTCCAGTCAACGGGTTGTGGGAATATGGCGAAACTGCATGGTAAGCTTACACATAATTCTTCACATCCCTATTCCAAAGAAGCTCTTTCTATCCTTGTTCAAGCTGCCCGATTTGAGATTGAAGCAGCCCTGTATACGACTTTTCCTTATGAGTCATAGGTTATCAATTTCTATGCACAGGATATCCTGACTTTGAATTATGCACACTGGATATACAGCTTGCATTAACCGGAATACTTTTTTACGTATACCGTTCCAGCTGTATTTTCATGCGTATCCTTACCTCTGTTTTTCATCCGCAAGTCCGCAGCGTTTTTCATACATCTGTACGGAAATAAGATACAGCATCAGATCGAACAGGAAGACAACCGCCAGAGTTAAAAGATTGATCGGCAGCAGTGTTTTTGTTCGCATAACCCGTTCAATGGCATGAATGATGAACACACTGGAAATAGCTGTCAGCAGCAGCGGCATGATATAGGTGAAGCCCAATTCCCTGTGGATGGCTTTTTTCATGTCTTGTTTCGATATGCCGATATTTTTCAGAATCTGACAGCGGCCATAATCATCATCCGCATCGTTGCAGGTTTTCATAAAGATCACACCACCGCAGGAAACGACGAAGACTAGAAACATGAAGACGCAGGCAGCGTACATAACGCGGACAAATGCCAGATCATCATTTTCGGGATCGACCCCCATAGCTGAAATCTGTTCATCACACAGCGGTGCCAATGTCTTGCGAAGCTCTTTGATATCGACGGCGGTATCCATCTGCACCATTTGCATATGCATATATTGTGTTTTTTCATTGATAACAGCCTGATAGTCCTCATCATTCAGAATGATAAAGTTCATATTGTTTTGCATGATTCCAAAATAATACTCCTCACTCTTTTCCTGAATGTGGATAGAGCGTCGAGGAAAGGGAACGATATCCTCTACCTCATCAGCCATGGAAATCAGATATTTCTTTGATAGACGAAGACCGTTTCCCGGCTTCGGTTCCCTGGCGAACACCTGTTTATGAATGCTTTTACAATATGTCTCATAGTCTGTATAGGAAAGCACCATATCTGTATAGATCAGATGGTTTTCATCCTCATAGGTATACGGAAAGCCCTGCAGCACTGCCTGATATTCCATGTTTCCAAAAGCCGCTGCGGCTTTGTTAAGGTCTTCTGTCGGAATGGGCTGTGTACTGAGCAGAATATAAGAGAATTGTCCTTCCCCTGCCGCCATGGCGTCATAGCGCTGCTTAAAGGCCAGCCCTGCATTCAGAGCACTGACGGAGCACAGCATCATAATGGTTACGATGGCATAGGTACGATAATTTTTCTTTACACGAAATACCAGATTGTTGATCCATAATGTCCGCTGCTTTCGATAAAGAAAACCCTTTTTGATAGAAAGCTGCTGTAAAAGATAGGGAAACAGCGAACGATACAGGCCGTATACACCGGCAATGACCAGAACAACAGCAAGCAGCATATAGCTGAAGCTGTCCATTTCCCCAATCTGCATAGCACAGAAGTATCCGCCAACCAGCAGGATGGAAAAGAGAAGAGAAGAAAGCAGAGCACGAAGCCCTGTTGCCCTTACCACCTCACGCTGACGGGTTGCCTCCAGCATATCTCTGATGCTTGTCTTTATGATAGAAAAATACCCTTTTATGGCAAGTAGCAGATATAAAATGAGAAAGGCTGCGGCACATTGCAGAGCGGATATGAAGGAAAACTGCATGGAAATATCCGCTTCCATACCACTCAGCTGAAAAAACAGCATGGCAAACAGCTTAAAGAATACAACACCTGCACCAATCCCGGTCAATACGGCACTCAAAGCAGCCAACAGCATTTCCAGCGTATACATACGGGAGATTTCTTTCTGATCCAGTCCCATGAAAATAAAGGTCCCCATTTCCTTCTTCCGCAAATTCAAAAACACGTTGGTCGCATACCAGAGAAAGCAGAAGACGAAAAACAGCAGCACGACAATCATAGAGACCAGAATCATATCACTGAACTCCTGATTCTTTTTTCCCATGATTTCCAGCAGTCCGGAATCCATTAAGGCAAGAAAGTCATACAGGATAAAGGCGCTGAAGGAAAGAGAGAGAATATAGGACAGATAGAACCGGATATTGCGTTTGAAATTCGCAATACTCAGACGCAGTATCTGCATGTTAGTCACCTCCCATGGAAGCGAGCAGCTGCAGGATGCGCTCATAGAATACCGAACGCTCTGCATCCGCATGAAGCGTTGTAAATATCTCTCCATCCTTCAGCATAAACACCTTGCGGGCGTAGCTGGCACTGAAGGCATCGTGTGTGACCATCAGAATCGTCGCATTGCGCTCCTCGTTGATTTCCTTCAGGCTGCATAAAAGCTCACGGCTGCTTTTGGAATCCAGTGCACCCGTCGGTTCATCCGCAAACACAATGCGGGGATTGCGAATCAGTGCGCGTGCAGCGGCTCCACGCTGCTTTTGACCTCCGCTTAGCTGATGCGGATACTTTTTCAAATGCCCCTCCAGATGAAACAGCCCTGCCATTTCCTGCACACGCTGCTGTATGTTTTTTGCCTTCTCGTTGGATAATGAAAGCGGCAGAGCAATATTGTCCATCAGCGTCATATTATCCAGAAGATTGTAATCCTGAAAGATAAAGCCGATGTGTTCCTTTCGAAGCTTTGCCAGCTTTTCATTGCGAATGGCTGTCAGCTCCTGTCCATCCAGTATAATGCTGCCCTGTGTCGGCTTGTCAATCGTACTCAGCAGATTCAAAAGCGTACTCTTCCCCGCCCCGCTGGGACCCATGACCGCGATGAAATCCCCTTCCTCAATATCCAGTGACAGATTATTCAGTACCGTCGTTCTTACCTCTTTTTTTCCATAGATTTTCGACAGATTTCTTATTTTCATGATTTCATTCATCTTCAGATTCCTCCTTACAGGTTAAGCATACCATGCCCATGCTGGTAAAATCCTTACCACAGGATGACAGTTTTTATACGTAACCTTACAAATCTGTCAGATGAAAGAAATCGCCGTCATGGGAAAAGGTGATCTGTATATCCGTATAGTCCTGTTCACGAGAGGTGATGGCAACCGTATGTCCCAGAAGGTCTGCAATCTTGCGCACAAAATACAGACCCATCCCCGTCGAACGATAGGCACCATTGCGTTGATTTCTTCCCGTATACCCCCGTTCAAACACCGCTGAAAGCTCTTCCTGACGAATTCCGATGCCATTATCTCGAACGTGCAGAACAGCATATTCCCTTACTTCACAGAAAAAGGTAAGCACGGGGTGCTCTTTGTGGTATTTGACAGCATTGGATATCAGCTGATCCAGCATATAGACAAGCCATTGTTCATCACTGAGGACAAGGATATCCACAGAATCCTCGATTTGAATTTCAAAGCCCTCGTGAATCAGAAAATAGGAAGCATTTTTCACAGCGCTTTGAATGGCTTTTTTCAATTCTATTTTCATAATGCTGCGATCCCCTGCCGGCATCCAGGCTTTGGCGGTGCACAGCATCATATGCAGCTGACGCTCCATTTTCTCCAGCTGCTTTTGCATATCCTTCTGCAAGGCGGCATCGGTATTTCGCTCATTCATCATCCGCAGGGCAGCCAGCGGCAGCTTTATTTCATGCGACCAGCGGGATATGTAGTCCTGCAGCTCCTGCTGCTGCATATAATGCTCCTTTTGTTCCCTGAGGTATTCCTGCTCATTATGTGCAAGCACCGTTTGCAGTTCTCCGGTATCATCCAGCTCCTCACTCAGTACATAGGAGGCTGTCTGCATCGCGTTTTGCCAACCTTCTGTCTTTTTTAACCATCGATACCAATCGGACACCGTACACACTCCGATCACCACGAACAGCATGAAATCCGCATAAAGCAGTTCGGACAGCTCCATTTTTACAGAGGAAAGCCAGAGAAAATACAGATGGTAAATGATCAGCACCGCTAACAGGATACAAATGCATAAACGCCTGTCCTTCAGCCAGCCCTTCATATCAGCAGATACCCCTGTTTCTTGCGTGTCTGTATCAAATCCTCATCACTGTACAACCGCAGCTTTGCCTTTAAGCGTGAAATGCCGGTAGTCAAGGAGCCATCCGATATAAATTCATCCGTACTCCAAATCTGCATCATCAGCTCCTCACGGCTTACGATACTGCCACGGTTTCGAGCAAGAATCTGCAAAATCTTATGCTCTGTCCTGGTCAGCACAATCTCCTGTGAACCATACTGCAGCACTCCTTTGTCAAGATCGTAGCAAAGAGATTCATGCAGTACAATTACGGTATGTCCGACATATTCATAGCTCCTTCGCAAAAGCGCCTGCAGCTTCGCCATCAGCAGGGGTAAAGAGAAGGGCTTTTGCAGATAATCATCGCCACCGCTCATCATCGCCATAATCTTATCCTGATCCTGATCCCTGCTGGATATGAACAAAATCGGAAGCATGGAACATCTGCGGATGGTTTCACACCAGTAAAAGCCGTCATAGTATGGAAGATTGATATCCAGCAACAGAAGGTCCGGCTTTAGCTGTGCTAGCGTTTCTGCGATTTGCTGGAAATCCTGCACGGTATCCACGGTAAAGCCCCAGCGTGTGCAGGCCATTTGTATTTCTCTTGCCAATGCCTCATCATCCTCGGCTATCAGAATTTTCATACGATTCCTTCTTTCTCTTGTTTAGCGTATTTTCTTTTCTTTATTATACCTGAAGAACACGATCAGGTATCTATCAGTTTTGTCATGTAACCAGTAAACACCGCAGTGCTGCCATGCTGTGTAAGGTCGTATTTTCAGGAGCTTCACATCCCTTCAGCGAGCAATTCCACCAGTATCTCGTCGTCATATTTTTGCACGTGCAGCTGATAAAAAAAGAAGATCAGCACATCTATCAGCTTCTATCCGCCTTCTAAAGTACGTATAACAGTAAAAAAAAGAAAAGGTGAATTTCCTATCAGGCTGTAAAGCATCATTGGGAATGTATAAAAAAGAAGATGACAAGCATTCGCTTTGTATCATCCTCTTATTCATCCAAGTTTCATGATTCGCTGTCCCAAGTACGCACTCCTGCTATCATAATCATTTTATAGGATTGTAAAGTCTTATTCCATATTACATTTTCCCTGCTTTATCGGGAGGCATTGTGTATTCCCTGCTTTCATCCTGTATCCGCCGCTATCCGCTCTTTGGCAATCGCATTATTTCATTGTCACCTGAATCACAGTATCCTTATTGATCGCCTTTCCTGCTTTTATATTCTGCGAAGCAACCATTCCGGTTCCATCCATTTCCACAGCAATATGTGTCAGCTTCCAGAATGCGGTAATGTCCTTTTTCGTCCAGCCTGTCATATCCGGCATCGTTAAGCGGCTGCCATTACTGAGAAGGAATACTCTCTGGTTGGAAATGATGGTTTCCTTTGGCTGTGGAAACTGTTCCATAACCTCACTGCCATCCCCGATGATGATCTGCTCCGTATGCGTGTCCTTCAGCTTATCCAATGCATAGGAAAGTGAATGATTTCTCAGTACGGGCATTTGCGTTTCTCTGAAGTCCTTATATGCTTTCTCTTCATTCAGGGACGCTTTATCGGCAGTGATGTTGGCTGCGACCAACGCAGAGCGCATGACCTCTTTCGCAGGCTCTCTGTCATAGTTCAGATAATCACTCGCCTGAAATGCATAGTAGACCATCACCTTGGGATTCTTTGCAGGAGCTGCCATCATAATGGAATTCGTATACAGACTGCGATCATAGCCTTGCTTGCCATACACCTGTCCGGTACCGGTCTTCGCTATGATATCCACATCCTCCATCCGGTACATTCTTGCCGTTCCATCCTTATCATCCACAACCCGCTTCATCAGCTTTTGTATATAGGCGCTTGTTTTTTCTGAAATCGGCTTACCCACCGCCTTTGGTTCATATTGCTTCACGACGGTTCCGTTGGAACGCTCGATGCGATCCACCACATAGGGCCGCATCATGGTGCCGTCATTGAAAATAGCAGAAAACGCCTGTGCCATCTGTAAAGCATTGACATTGATTGCCTGTCCAAAGCCGGTGGAAAGCTTTTCCAATGCATAGGTAAACTGCATTTCTCCGGGTTTATTGCTGAGATAAGGGGTATTCACCGATTTCAGAAAGCCGAATTTTTCAAGATATTCCTTATAGATCGATGGCTCCATATAGCTTGCCAGTAGCTCACAGATACCGATGTTGCTCGATAACACAAAGCCCTTGTCAAAGCTGATCGTTCCATGCTTGTATTGCTCGGCATCATAGATTGCCTGATCATTCGCATTATTCGTACGATGGATGTTTCCCTTGCTGTCCTCCACAAAATGATACACATCACTGTCAAAGGTTTTGTTATAGGGATAATGTCCGCTGTCTACCGCCGCTGCGTAGGTGATGCCCTTCATGACAGACCCCGGCTCATATAAAAAATCAGAAGGAAGATCCACATAATCCTTAATATCATCCCGGCTGTTCAGATTAAAGGACGGTGAGGAAGCCCAGCCTAAAATCTTACCGGTTTTTACCTCCATGACGATCCCCCAGCCGCGAACACCGCCGCTTGTCTTCTTTACGCTTTTATCCAGTGAGCTCTGCAGGGTCTGCTGCACATTGCGATCCAGTGTCAATACGACATTATCGCCATCCTTCGCATAGGCCTTTGTGTATTCCGTACCCGGCAGTGGATTGCCATCCGCATCCTTCTGATATTCCTTACTGCCATTGGTACCACTCAGCTCCTCATCCAGCGCTGCTTCCAGACCGATTTGTCCGGTGATTTTCTTCTTTGCTTCATCATATTGTGCAAAGCCAAGCAGATGCGAGGCAAAGACACTGTTGGGATAGGTTCTTTTCACACTGCTCTGAAATTCTATGCCCGGCAGCTTTAAGGCTGCTATACTTTCCTTGACACTGTTGGAAAGATATTTCCCCTTTTCTCCGAATTCGGTCTGATACATATTCGAATTTCTGGCATCCTGCAGCTTTTTACGAAGAAAGGCCTCCTCCAGACCGAGCTTGGGTGCAAGCAGCCTTGCTGTTTTATCAATGTCCTGCACATAAGCGGGTTGATTACCGATATCCTTTCTGGTCTTGCTGAGAACAGCAATGATTGTATATGTATCCTCATCCTTTGCAAGAATTTCTCCGCTGCGGTCCAGAATGCTTCCCCTTTTGGCCTTTAAAACCTCGGTTTTTACGATATCGCCATCCTTATATTCTTTTACATTCATTCCGGTGCGAAAATGTCTGGCGGAGGTCATGGTATATAAAACATTGGATAAAATTAACAGCGTAATGCATCCCATAGCCATCAACATCATTACCAGTGTGCGGTTGCTTCTCTTCATCTACACTCCCCCTTTACAGGAAATGGCCCCTTAACAGGTGCCACTTCCACTATTCCATCTTAACTTTAATAACGGTATCCTTATTGATTGATTTTCCCGTTTTGATATTCTGTGAGGTCACCCTGCCGGTACCGCTCATTTCAACCTCGATATGCGTCAGCTCCCAGAATGCGGTGATATCCTTCTTTGTCCAGCCCTTCATATCCGGCATGGTGATTTTGGAGCCATCTGTCAGAATAAAGACATTCTGATTGGATATAATGGTTTCTCCCACCTCCGGATACTGCTTGATAACACTGGAGCCGTTTCCGATGATGACCTGACTGGTTGCGGTTCCCTCCAGCTTTTCCTTCGCATAGTCAAGAGAATGATTCAATAAAGAAGGCATATCGGACTGCTTAAAATCCTTATATGTTTTCTGTCCATTATTCGATTCCCCGTCACTGGTGATGTTTGCCGCTACCAGAGCAGAGCGCATGACTTCCTTCATCGGCTCTCTGTCATAGCTGAGAATATCACTTGCCTGAAATGCATAATACACCATGACCTTCGGATCATCCGCCGGTGCCGCCATCATGACAGAGTTGGTGTACAGGCTGCCGTCATAGCCATTTTTCCCCGCAACCTCGCCGGTTCCTGTCTTGGCAATGATTTCCACATCATTCATTTTATAGGGAGCTGCCGTACCATCCTTATCATATACGACCCGTTTCATCAGCTTTTGCATATACTTGCTTGTTTTCTCTGAAATCGGCTGACCTGCTATCGTTGTGTCATACTGCTTTACAATCTTGCCATTCGCATTTTCAATACGGTCGACAACAAACGGCTCCACCATTTTCCCATCATTGAAAATTGCGGAATATGCCTGTACCATCTGCAGGGCGTTAACATTGATTGCCTGTCCAAAGCCGGTGGAGAGCTTCTCCGATGCATAGTTAAAGGACATGGTTCCTCCTTCATTGCTTAAAAACGGGGAGTTTACCGGTGTTAAAAAACCAAACTTCGTAAGATATTCCTTATAGATCGAAGGATCCATATACTTCGCCATCAGCTCACAAATACCTATATTACTGGATAACACAAATCCTTTATCAAAAGTAACTGTACCATGATTTTTACCTAATGCATCACTGATTTTTAGGTTTCCGCTATTTGTTCGATAAATCTTCCCTTTACTATCTTCCGTAAAATAAAACACTCCGGAATCAAAGGTCTTATTATAAGGATAGTTCCCGCTATCTATTGCCGCTGAATAGGTGATTCCCTTCATAACAGACCCCGGTTCATACAGATAGCCTGATGGAAGGTCTATGTAATCCTTCATATCCCGTTTATTCAAATCAAAGGAAGGAGAGGATGCCCAACCGAGAATTTTCCCTGTTTCCACCTCCATGACAATGCCCCAGCCACGGACTCCGCCTGCTGTTTTTTTCACACTCTTATCCAGTGAATTCTGCAGGGTCTGCTGGACATTGCGATCCAGTGTTAAAACGACATTGTTCCCATCCGTCGCATAGGTCTTCGTATATTTGGTACCCGGCAACAGGTTTCCGTCTGCATCCTGCTGATACACCTCCAGACCGTCCTTACCGCTTAGATATTTATTTAACGCAGACTCCAGCCCCATTTTGCCAACCATTGTATTCTTTTCTTCATCAAACTGCGCATAGCCGATCAGATGAGAAGCAAATACGCTGGATGGATAATACCGTTTTACCGATTCCTCAAAGGAAATACCCGGCAGCTCCAGCGCCTCGATGCTCTCCTTTACCTCCTTGGTAAGATTTTTCCCCTTATCCCCGAGCTCTGTCTGATACTGATTGTTTTTTTGTGCCCTTGTCAGCGTATCGACAATATCCTTCTCGTCCATGCCCAGCTTCGGGGCAAGCAGTCTGGCCGTCTTGGTGATATCCTGTACATAAGCAGGCTTGTTGCCGATTCCCTTACGATTCTTGTTCAGGTATGCAATCAGCTTGTAGGTATCCTCATCCTGCGCAATTACCTCGCCGTTTCGATCATAAATCGTACCGCGCTTTGCCTTCAGGACATTGCTGCTGGAAATGTCGGGATCCTTGTATTCCTTTACATTGGTACCGGTACGCAGATGCTTCTGTGTCACCATAGTAAAAAGGACATTGGATAAAATAACTACCCCAATGATCCCTATCATCAACAGCATATATATTAATGTTCGATTACTTCTTTTCGGGTTCATATCATCACGCCTTTGTTATTTCTTTTCATCTTTATCTACAACAACAACGTTGTCCTGATTCGTTTTGATCCCCTCTTTTTCAGCCATTCCAAGTACGCGGTCGCGATCCTCCAGCTTTGTGATATCCGCCTCCAGATTTGCCACGTCCTCTTTTAATGTGTTTGCCTTCTGCTCGCTTTCCTGTGCCTTCAGCTGAAGCGTTATGTTATAGGATTTCAGTGCAAACTTGGCACCGAAGTATCCGAAAATCGACAGTGTTAAAAGCAGTGTCGCAAGTCCTTCTATACGCAGTCTTCTTTTTCTTTTCACTATTTTCGCCTTCGCCATGTTCATCACCTGATCCTTTCTATACATCTTAGCTTTGCGGAATGAGAGCGCATGTTTTCCCTCAGCTCCTCTTCCGTAGCGGTTATCGGCTTTTTATTGAGAAGCCGATACGGTGCAGCTTCCATATCCTGCGGCAGGATCGGAATGCGCTTATCATATTGCTTCGGCTTGCTGCTGGAGGCAAAGGTATCCTTTACGATCCGATCCTCCAGCGACTGAAAGCTGATGACACACAGCCTTCCTCCGACATGGAGAAGCTCCAGTGCATCCCGCAGCACCAGCTGCAGCTCACCCAGCTCATCATTCACGGCAATACGAATTGCCTGAAACACCTTTTTTGCCGGGTGTCCCTTCTTATTCAGCACCTTCGCAGGCAGTGCGGATTTAATGACATCCACCAAAGCAAAGGTTGTTTCAATCGGTTTTACTTCTCTTGCTTTTTCAATTTTTCTGGCAATCTGCTTCGCAAAGCTTTCCTCACCAAACTGAAAAAAGATGCGTACTAGCTCCTGGTACTCCCACTCGTTCACCACCTGATAGGCACTGAGCTTCTGGCTCTGATCCATGCGCATATCCAGCGGTGCATCAAAGCGGTAGCTGAAACCGCGCTGTGCTTCATCAAACTGCGGTGAAGATACGCCCAGATCCAGAACCATACCATCGATGCCGGTAACGCCGCGTGCTGTTAATTCACGCTTCAGATTTGAAAAATTACTATGTATCAGGGTTACATTATCGCCAATCTGCGTAAGCCGTTCCCTGGATTCCTCGATAGCAGAGGCATCACGGTCAAAGGCATATAAATGCCCCTGCGGTATCCGTGCGAGTATTTCCGCGCTGTGACCGCCTCGTCCCAGCGTACCGTCCACGTAGATTCCATCGCTATGAATTGCCAGATTGTCAATGCTCTCCTGCAGTAATACGCTGTAGTGTTTCATCATATCATAAACTCCGTTAAGCTCTCGGCTATGTCTTCAAAGGCATCGTTTGCTTCCTCATCCACCGGCTCCCAGCGTTCTCTGGACCAGATTTCCACATGATTGGCAGCACCGATCACCATGCATTCCTTCACAAGCTCTGCCAGCTTCACAAGGGGAGAGGGAATCAGTACACGACCCTGTGCATCAATTTCACATTCAGCGGCCTTGCTTGTCATCATTCGGACAAACATACGGGCATCCTTCTTCGTTGAAGGCAGCTTCATCAGCTGCTCATAGATGGTCTCCCACTGCTCTTTTGTGTAAACAGCCAGACAGCCGTCCAGCCCGCGTGTGATGATGACATGATCTCCCAGCTCCTCACGAAACTTTGCAGGAATGATGATACGCCCTTTTTTATCAATATTATGTGCGTATTCACCCATGAACATGCCCTTCACCTCCACTATCTACCACTTTCTGCTACTTTATACCACCATTATACCCTCTGGCTATGGTTTTGTACATAAAGAATTAAAAAAATTAAGGATTTTATCCTGCCGGTTTCGACGGATTTTCCTTAATTTTCCAGTTATGTGACGTATATAGAAATAATGCACCATAATCCCGCATGTTCTATTTATCTTCTGCTTCCATGCTGAATTTATCTGAAAGCTCCCTGCGGGCACGCTTTGTCATTTCTTCGATAAATTGTGTCTTTGCGTGTGTATAAGCATCTCGGTCTTTGCGATAGGTCTGTGCCAGTTCTTTTTTCAAGGCAGCATATTCCCGACAAACTTCAGCATGTGCACGCAGATACTCACAGAAGTAGAGCTCTCCCCATGCTGCAGGATAGCGAACATGCAGATGATATACCTTCTCCGTAAATCCAAGGACCGTGTAGCCTTTATTGAAGCATAGGATATCCCCCTGCTCCTCCTGTTTTCTCGACATCAGAATCCAGCCGTCCTGCGTAAGCCTTTCGATCAGCTCCTGCGGATGGCGGGTATCCGTTTCCAGCAGGATATCCACACAGGGCTTTGCTTCCAGTCCTTTACCGCGGTACTTCCCATATGGGATATTCGTACGATAGAAGCCTTCAGAAGGCTTTGAAGACGAAGACGCTGCGCATCATACCATGCTGTATATTGCTCATTATACGGTCGTATGACAATCGGAAACAGTTCCCAGAGCTGTTCCAGAGAAAGCTTCTGCAGTTCCGTTGCATCCTGATTATCTGTACGATTGAAATCAGACTTCTGTAATCGGTACAGAAGAGGGGTCTTTGCTATGGCAGGATGTTTCTGCTCATATTCGATTCTTTGAAAGCCCAGCTGAACAAGATTTTCCTGCAGCTGCTGCTCCTTTGCATCCACCTCCATCATCACCTGCTCGATATCCCAGCGATACAGGACGTAGAACAGCAGCATATACACATACTGTCGATGCAGCAGTGCAAAATTCTTTCCTATATTTGCCAGCCGCATTGCGATCGTCACCGTGCGTGCAGACTGAAGCGTCACCTGCATATAGCCGGCATAAATGGTATCCAGCAGCAGATACAGCTGCAAAGTGCTGTTCATTAGATTTTCCTGCAGCTGAGGAACACAGGTTGTATCACATACAGGAATACTTCCTTCCGCTTTGCTGCAGATGGTAAGATTTTTATAAACCAGCTTCATAAACGCCTCCATTTTCTTCCTTCGCAAGCATATGTCTTTCCCTGCTTCCAGATTGCGTCGCTTACATGTCTCTCTTGCATACAGGAACAAGCTGTATGATTTTCTTAGGAGTTCTCCTGTTCATCTGTCTCATGAACCAGCTGTATACCGTATTCCTTCTGCTTCCATGCGCTTCTTTATTCCAGCTTTGAGCTGCAGCATTTTTCCAGCTGATGCTGAATATAGGGGGCATCCTCATCATCCAGTAAGGCGATTAGCTTATCCCCGGTATGCAGCACGGTACTCCCTTTCGGCAGAAGCTCCTTCCCCTGCCGCTCAATGCTGATCAGCAGGCACTTATTCGGCCACTTCACATCGCATATCGCCTGATCACAGACCGGACTTCCCAGCTCTACAACGGCTTCCACCAGATGGCGCTCTCCATGGAAGGCAGAAAGATTCACACCGTTTTTCACAAGGAGATTGTGCAGCAGGCTTTCATAAATCGGCTCACAGTTGAGCAGACTCGCACACAGATAGCTGATCAGTGATACCACCGCCAGCGGCAGAAGATTCGTCAAGGTACCGCTCATCTCTGCTATCAGAATGATTCCGGTGATCGGTGCGCGAACGATAGCGGCAAATGCCCCTGCCATCGCCATAATGATTATATTATTCATATAGCCGGCAGAGAAGCCGAACACCTGTACGGCGATATTCCCGAAAATTGCCCCGGTAAAGCTGCCAAGGACAAGCAGCGGGAAGAAAATACCACCCGGGGCTCCGGAGCCGAAGCTGATAAGGGAGAACGCAAATTTCACTGCCAGAAGAAGAAACAGTGTGCGAAGCATCATGACAGGATTCTCACTGAGCATTTCGATCATCGCATGTCCGCTGCCAAGCACATCGCTCAGACACAGGGCAAGCACACCGGACAGCAGCATTGCCACCATCACACCGTAATGCTGCAGACCGCTTTTTGCAAACAGTGCCTGCACCTTCATCGTGGATTTGTTGTACAGTACTCCAAACAAGCCGCAGACGATTCCCAGCAGAATCAGCATCCAGTAATAGCCAAGCGGAAAAGTGTTCAGGACTTCAAAATGAAATGCCGGAGCCAGACCGAACACATTGCGGGATAGAAAATCTCCGCTCACACTCGCACACATGACGGAAATCAATACCGACACGCTGAAATTTTTATGAATCTCCTCCAGTGCAAACATCACACCGGCAAGGGGTGCATTAAATGCTGCAGCCAGTCCTGCCGCAGCCCCGCAGGTCAAAAGCAGACGCTCTTCCATCTTTACGCGGTGAAACAGCTTCGCAATCGCTTTTCCTGCCATCGCTCCCAGCTGTATGCTGGGGCCTTCCCTTCCCAGAGACAGACCGCCGAAGGCACACAGCGTTCCGCCAATCACCTTCGCAGGCAGCACACGCGTCCACTGCTGGTCGATAAAGGACATGATTTCTCCTTCCACCTGCGGAATTCCGCTACCGGAGATCAACGGCTCCGCCTTCAAGAGCTGCGCAACCAGAAATCCCAGTATGAGCAGAAAAGCAAACCACAACACGATATGCGTCCAGTCGGTGCGGATAAATGCAACCGCAGCCGCAACAAAATCCTCCGCGTAGCCCAGAATGATGCGATACAGCACGGCAATCAGACCGGCACAAAGACCGGCCGCAAGCCCTTCCCCAATCAATACGTATTTAAAATTTCCTGCACTATGCAGAATATGAAGCGTACTTCCATGTTTTCTCTCTTTCACAAATCTCATCCTTCTTTCTCTAAAATTATAGCATTCGTATCTCCCTTTTACAAATTACTTCCCGTTGCCACACGATTCTTATACGGCCGAAGCCGTCAGCAGTCACACCGTTCAGCCTGTACAGGTGCAATTTACGAGTCAATGCTCTTTTGTAAGGGCGAAGAAAAACAGGCATATGCCTGTTCATCCTACAACACGGAAGTGCTGTTTTGCGAGTCGATGGATTCCTTAACGCTTAAAAGGAAAACAGAGACATCTGATTTTCATCCTGCATTCCCTCCAGAACTCCCATACTCTCCATCTTCTTCACCAGTGTTCCGCTCAATGCCGTACGCCGCTGTAAATCCTCCTTGGAAAGGAAGGCTCCCTGCTTTCGTGCCTCCACAACCGTATCCGCAACGTTCTCACCAAGTCCGTCGATGCTGGTAAACGGCGGAATGATGTAGTTCGCATTCTCCGGATCGACGATAAACTCACGGGATGCCGAGCGCATGATATCAATATTGGTAAAGTAATAGCCCCGCAGGTTCATTTCCAGAGCAAGCTCCAGTGTATTGAAGGTATCCTTATCCTTTTTGGAAACATCCTTTTTCGTTTCATTATTTTTCAGCATATCGCTGATTTCCTGCATCCGGCGCCGTATTGCCTGTTCTCCCTTAATCATCGTTTCAATGTCATAGGCATCACAGCGAATCGAGAAGAACATGCAGTAATACACCTGCGGACGATGCACCTTGAACCAGGCAATACGAATCGCCATCATAACATAGGCTGTCGCATGTGCCTTCGGGAACATATACTTGATTTTCAGACAGGAATCAATATACCAGTCCTCCACACCGTTGGCCTTCATTTCCGGAATCCATTCATCCTTCAAGCCCTTCCCCTTACGCACACTCTCCATGATGGTAAAGGCAAGCTTCGGACGCAGTCCCTTGTGCAGCAGATAGACCATGATGTCATCTCGACATCCGATGACACTCTTTAGCGTACACGTTCCGTTATCGATCAGATCCTTCGCATTTCCCAGCCAGACATCGGTTCCATGGCTCAGACCGGATATTTTCAAAAGCTCATCAAAGGTGGTCGGGCGCGTCAGCTCCAGTATACCGCGCACAAACGGCGTTCCGAACTCCGGTAATCCGGCGGCTCCGGTTTCCTCACAGGATTTACTCGTATCAATCTTCAGGGCATCCACCTTGGAGAAGACACTCATCGTTTCCGGGTCATTCATCGGAATCGTCGTCGGATCAATCCCGCTCATCCGCTCCAGCATCTTCATTGCGGTCGGATCGACATGTCCCAGAATATCAAATTTCAAAACATTATCATGGATATCGTGGAATTCAAAGTGGGTGGTCTTCCACTCCGCATACGGGTTGTTGGCAGGGTATTGTACCGGTGTAAAATCATGAACATCCAAATCCAGCGGAATGACGATAATACCACCCGGATGCTGCCCGGTCGTACGCTTCACTCCCTCACAGCCCTTCGCCAGATGCAGGACCTGTGCATTTCGCATACTGCCCTCAATGCCCATTTCCTCCTCATAGCCCTTCACATAACCAAACGCTGTCTGCGTCGCAACGGTACCGATCGTTCCTGCACGGTACACATGATCATCCCCGAACACCTCTTTTGTATAGGCATGGGCATTGGGCTGATAATCACCGGAGAAGTTCAAATCGATATCGGGAACCTTATCCCCTTCAAAGCCAAGGAAGGTTTCAAACGGAATATCGTGTCCGTCCCCTCGTATGGTTTCTCCACAGTTTGGACAGATGATATCCGGCAGATCAAAGCCATCCGCCACGCTTCCGTCCGTATAAAATTTCACATAGTGACACTTCGGACATACATAATGCGGTGCAAGCGGGTTAACCTCGGTTATTTCCGACATCGTCGCAACGAAGCTGGAGCCGACCGATCCACGAGAGCCTACCAGATACCCGTCATTCAGACTCTTTTTAACCAGTAGATGGGAAATATAGTAAACAACGTAGAAGCCGTGTCCGATGATACTTGCAAGCTCCTTTTCCAGGCGCTTTTCCACGATTTCGGGAAGCACCGGTCCGTATTTTTTATGAGCATTTTCATAACAGATATCCGTAAGCTTCTGATCAGAGCCCTCGATATCCGGCGGATACAGACGATCCTTGACAGGCTTCACTTCCCCGATCATATCGGCAATCCGTTTGGTGTTTTTAATAACCATATCATAGGCGCGCTGTTCTCCCAGCCATGCGAATTCCTTCAGCATCTCCTTCGTTGTACGGAAGTGCTGATCCGGCGCCTTGAATTTCCGACGCTTTTCCTGATTGTAGATATAGAGAGGATGACGGACACCACCAATCGCCTGTGAGGAAATATAAATATCACGAATCATTTTCTCACCGGGCTGTACATAATGACAGTCTCCGCTGGCAACCAGAAGCTTATCCAGCTTATCGGCTGCATTCACAATGGATGTCAGAATTTCCTTTAACCGCTCCATACTGGAAATGGAATCACGTTCCACAAGGTGGCGGTAGTTTTCCAGCGGCTGCAGCTCTATGTAATCATAAAACTGCATAACCTCCTCCAGTGTCTGTTCATTACGGGTCTGTGCCATGTCAAACACTTCGCCGTTCAGACAGCTGGAGCCAATGAGCAGATTGCCGTTGATACGCCGCTTTTCAATTTCGCTTCGTAAAATTCTGGGCTCCGCTACGATATTGTTTGTACTTTTACTGCTGTAGGCAAGATAGCTGGTATGGGAAAGCGTCACCAGCTCAAACAGCTCCTTCAGTCCCGCCATATTTTTCGCCAGTATCGTCACATGCTTGACACGCACCTTGCGAAAGCTCTCAGCTGTCTGCATATCCTGAAGCTCCTGCAGGTTTTTGATATGCTTCAAATCGTTCAGCATATTCATATAGGTCTGCGCAAGAACCTCCGCATCATAATCGGCACGGTGAGCAACATCCTCATCGTATCGAATGCCATAGGAACGGGCAATCTGCCCCAGCCGATAGCCCTTACGGTCCGCCTGCATGCTTCTGGCAAGATCCAGTGTATCAATCACGGGATTCATGATTGGGGGACGTCCGATTCTCGCCAGCTCATCGTTTAGAAAGTTATAGTCAAAGGTCGCATTATGTGCCACCAGGATACTGTCCCCGATAAAGTCGAGAATCTCATCTATGCTGTCCGCAAAGGATTTCGCATTCTTCATATGCTCTTCCGTAATACCGGTCAGCTCCGTGGTAAAGGCACTCAGCGCCACCGGCGGCTTGATAAACAGCTGCAGACTCTTTATACAGGCACGATCCTTAACGATCTGCCCGCCGAATTCGATAATGTGATCAAAACGGCTGGATAGACCGGTTGTTTCAAGGTCAAATACGCAATAGGTTCCCTTTTCCAGTTCAATGTCCTGAATATTACGAACAATCTGCAGTGCAGGATCCACCATATTCATTTCCAGACCGTAAATCATTTTAAACGGTGTTTCTCTGCCCTTATTGATCGCCTCCACCTTATGCTGTGCCTTTGGAAAGGCCTGAACCACAAGATGATCGGTAATGGCGATGGCATCCATTCCCCACGCATTCGCCTGATCGATGTATTCTTCAATATTGCAGACACCGTCCATTTCCGAAAGCTTGGTATGCACATGCAGCTCCACACGTTTTTCCTCTGCTTCATCCACACGCTTTACTTCCGCAACCTTTTCAATCACGTCCGGCATAAAGACAAGCTCCCGGGTATAGGCATCGTATTCCGCCTTACCATAGGCTACGACACAGTCTCCGTTCTTTATTTCCGCCAGTACTTCCTTTGTGACGGCACCGCGTTCAAACCGCTTCATGATGATGGCATCGTCGTCATCCCCGATCCACAGCATCTGGATATCACGTCCATTGCGCAGCGTTCGTGTTTCCGTTTCAAAGATCTTTCCATGGATACGGATACCATGGCATTCTTCCGTTATATCATGAATGGAAAACGGCACATACTGGTCCAGTCCCTTTTTCCCCTTCGGCTTAAAATTATAGCTTTTCTTTTCCTCATACACCTTCACCGGCTTCGCTGCCGCCTCACTTTTCACCGTGACCGTCGGAATCGGTGCGGATTTTTTCATTTCCTCAACATGAATTTCCAGCTGAAAGCCGCAGCGCTCCAGAAATTCCTGCAGCAAATGCTTATTCTGGATTGCCCGGTCGCGTTCCTGCTCATCCAGAATCTGATAGACAAGATATTTCTGTTCATTGATGGTCGGCAGTGATTCATGAAATATTTTCAGCTGCATATGCCGGGAGACAAAGCGTTCGATATAGCTGGATACCTCCAACAGCTCCGCTTCGGCCTTTTCAGCTGTGATATGCAAATCCACACTGCAGCGTGTCAGCTTTGTTAAACGCATACAGAAAACATCCCATACCTGAAACGGCAGTGGCTTCGGCAGAGAGATTTCCATTTTGATAACATTGGACTTCTTCATATATACCGGCTTCATGGTAAAGGTACCCTGTTCAAAATACTCCAGATCCGGATTGTTCTGTTCCATTTTTCTCACTAAATCAATCAGTTTCAGTTCCATTGAATCCCTCTTTTCCGCTCCTTATATGATAGCATATTTCGCCCCTTTGAAAAAGTAAAATTATCGCTCATTTTCCGGATGTGTCATATTCAAACCACGCGCGACCATTTTGTTCACGACGCATGCGATGTTCAGCTGACGCTCCCTTTTTACTGCGTATATCCGCTGCGCTTTCACAACATCTTGCGCAGGCTGCAAAAAGCAATCCTCATGTGCCGTGATGGATAGGCGCAAGATTTTTCTTCCCTGCACATAAAAAGGATACATCCCGTCGTTTTCGGATGTATCCGTATATCGCTGTTCAAGCAGTTAGCCGCACTGGCTCATCCCAATCGGACAATCTTTGCGTTCCCCATTCACTGGTGGAATGCGGAAGGCTGCTTTACTGCGGCAGGGCCGCCTTTTTCAGTGCATTCTGTGCCGCCATGCGAATTGCTCTGCTGGATATGGTGGCAGAGGAAACATCATCGACAGCCGTACTGTTTTGCTTTTGAATATCTTCAAGAATACGCTCAGCATCTTTCCCCATACCGTTATCGTGCTGAAGCAGTTCAATTCTCTGTATGGCAGCATTCTGAATCCGCAGCCGTACCTGCACCAGACCAGTCTGACATTCTCCCTCATAGCTGCCATCCTGCAGACGGTTCATATCCACGGCTTCAAATGTGAGCGCATCACTTTGCTGCTTCGTCTGATAGAACTGATAAGCAATCCCTCCCGCGCCAAGAAGAATCAGTACCACCAGAGCCTTGATGAGCTTACGCTTCATGAGTCTGCCCTGCAATGACACTGTCAATCGTATCCCAGCGCAGGCGGTCTACAAGTACAGCGTCTTTATCCTCATACAGATGTTCCTGCTTATTCACCATGCGGATGATTTTTCTTTCCAGAAAGCCCAGCTTCTGAAAGTCCAGTCTGCCGCCGATATTCACAGAAAAGGCAAGCTGCCGATAACATGCTTCTCCCAGATTTTCTGTGATGATTTTTTCCGGTGCAGCATCGCTCATACCGCACAGCAGCATACCGACGCTTTTCCCTGCCAGCTCCTTCGTATTTGCACGAATGCAGGCAAGCAGCTGCTTTGCCAGCCTGCCGGCATAAATGCTTCCAACACATACAATGTGCTCATAGCCTTCCCACGACAGTGCAGGGTCTGCTTCCTGTAAATCTGCGCAAAGCTTTTGCTGCAGATACGCTGCCACCTCTTTCCCGGTGCCATGCTTACTTTTATAAATAATCAGTGTTTTCATTTGTTCTCCATTCCCCTGCTTTCTGCAGGCTGCCTCATAGATCGTGATACTGTTCCTGTCATATGCCTGCGTTTCTGACTGCTCTGCATCCTATGCTGTTTCATGCAGTCGCAGAGATGCCATAATCAAATCCAGCACTTCCTCAATGACCTTATCCCGGTATGCAGGCACCGGCTGTTCTATGAGGATACGCTCCAAAAGACCGTATACACAGCACCAGATGCCTTGTGCGCGAAGCTCTACCTGCTCCACACTGAACTCGCCGCATGCAATGCCTTCCTCCAGACAGGTGCACAGCATAGCAATACTTTTTCGATGCTGGCGCAGATTTTCCTGCAAAATTGCAGTCTGCTTTTGTACGGAAGGAAGCTTGCTCTGCATGACGACCTGATAAAGCAGCGGATCCTCCAGCATCCCTCTAACATAACCAAACAACGTGGCTCGCAGCTGGGCAGCGGGAGATTTTTCAGATGCCATGGTCTGCTGTATGACGCACAGGATATGTTGATATCCCTCCTGTACGACCGCAAGCATCAGCTCCTCCTTTCCGGAAAAATAATGATAAATAATACCGGGTGTCTGCTGTATCATCGCCGCTATTTTACGAATGCTTAAAGCCTCCATTCCCTGCGTTTCCATGATTTCTCTGGCTGCATGCATGATAAGCGCCCTGCGTGATGCTATCTGTTCCTCATCCTTTACGCGCATGCTTCTCCTCCTTTGCATAAAAGCAGATATGGCGGTCTGCTTTGATTTTCTTTTGCTGCTTGTGAATCGTATGATTCATTTTCAAACACATCAGACGGGCTACAAAGCCTTGGATTTTCATTTCCGCCTGCTTTGAAAGCAAGCTGTCAACTTCCGTTTTATGCTGTATACAGGCAATCAGCTTCTGCAGGCAATGCTCCACCGGTACCGCATTGGGAAGACGCTTCAATGTAACACCGTCAATGATTGCCCCTCCCCCGATAATCAAGCCGCCCATCCAGCGTTGCTGCATCGCCTTTGCAAACAGCTCGATATTGCCGATACAGCAGTGATGCGTATGAGTGTATGGCATTCCACCCTGTGCGATTGCATATACATATTTGTTTCTCGACAGCTCTGCCTGATGCAGCTTAGCCAGTACCTCTACTGCATCCCCCGGGATAGCATTCACATAACAGGGAGTGATAAAAATCCATGTATCTGCCAGCCCTGCAGCTTCCAGAAAGCTGTCCCATGCAGCCTCGATATCCAGAGAGCTCCACAGCTGCGTCTGCTCACCGAGCTGCTCCTGCATAAGTCTTCCCAACAGGGCACTGGTTCCAAGCCTGCGCGGACTCAGATTCAAAATCAGTATGGACATAGTGCTGCCTCCTCACCAATATACTGTACACGCATGAGCGTACCCCCGGTAATACCATGGATCTCCTCCAGCCATTCCTCAAACAATGCCAGCTCCTGTGGCGTCGCCTCTCCGTAAAGAAGAAATTCGATTTCACGCAGTGGTATTTTCCATCCCTTCTTGGTCAGCTCCCTGTTTTTTACGGTATATTCCGGATAGCCAAGCACCGCCATACGATCCAAAATGCGCTTGCACTTCGGACTGCAGCATCCAAAGCTCTGCCGGCATATGAAGACCAGCTTTTCACATTGCGCGATTTTGGGATACAGCATCTGCATATCATCCGCAACTGCACATTCACCACCATGATGTATGCGACGTTCACAGGCCCCACATCCCATACAGCCCTGCAGCTTCAACTCTCTGACATCCACTGTCTCCATCCCCAATTCATCGCAAAACGCATATTCCGTATCATTCAATCGTAATGTTCTCACAGTCATCACCTCTTAATAAATTAAACACTGTTTAATTTATGCTTATCTTATCGTATCCCGGTCATTCTGTCAAGATGGTTTCAGTAGATTAACAAAGCCATTCTCTGTCATTCCTATCCACCACGATCTGCATAACCGTACAAAAAATGAACGCAGAAAAGCATATTCGAAAAACAGGCAGGATGATAAATATACAGAAAAAAGATCAGGTACATGATTAAGACGAACCTGATCCTCCTGATTATTCTATTTTCAAAGCATAAAAACCATAGATACAGCCATACCCTCCGCTATTTATTACATGGACAGTAAAATGCTTGTGACATAAGAGCCGAGTATCGCCACACTCGCCAACAGAACCAGGGCGCGATGCTTCTTTCCATATATAACCACCAGTGTACAGACCATGGAAAACGCACCAAAGCCGAGCAGATTCATTACCTGCGGTTCATTGACATAAATGCTTCCCTGCGTAAAGAGAACATCCGCAAAGCAGAGTATGATAAAATTGAACAGGTTACTGCCGACGATATTACCGAAGGATGCGTTGAAATTTCCAATCCGTACCAGATTGACAGAAGCACTCAGCTCCGGCAGTGAGGTAGCCACTCCCAGGAAGATTGCCCCGGCAACCGTAGCCCCCAGCTGCAGCTCCTCCGCAAGGCGGTCCGTTACCGTTGTCAGCAGGATACTTACGATAACAAGTCCCACACTGTAACAGATAAACCGAACAGCAATCTGCCTTACACTCAGCGAGATATACACTTCCTCCTCCACATCACCGCTGTCATCATTCCCCATGAATTTCACATTTACCGCATACACAAGCAGAATGAGAACGGACATCAGGTTAACCTTCAGAAAGCTGAACCCAACCTCCTTCGGCATCATGATGGCCGCAAATACCAGGGCATACATGACCAGACCGAACCACAGCGTCTTGCTGTGTGATTTTGACAGTGTGGCTCTTTGATAACGGCGGGATGTAAACAGCATCAGTCCTCCAATGACACAGAGATTGAAGATATTGCTACCCAGCACATTTCCCTGTACCAGATCCGGCTGATCCAGTGCCAGAACGGCAGTCAGAGATGTAAATAATTCAGGCAGAGAGGTCACAGCCGCAAGCATGACACCTCCTATAAACGCACCGGACAGATTTGTTTTCTTATCCAGGCAATCAACGTAATACGACAGACGGACAGACAAAAACACCACCAGTGCCGCCAATACGATATATTCAAGATACAGCATACCATTTTCCTTTCCTTTTCCAGCAGCCGCCTTCGCAGAAAGCAGCTGCTCTTTTTCTATTTATTCTATAGCTTCCCCCGACACCGCTTTGACAAACCGGCGCATGCATTCTTCAATCAGAGAACGCGGTGCAGCCATATTGATACGCTCAAAGCCCTTTCCCTGCGCACCGAACAGATAGCCTTCATCCAAAATCAGAGACTGCTGTCGCATCCGCTTCTCGAGCTGCCTCTCGTCAGGACAGTACGCACGGACATCCACCCACAACAGATAGGTTCCCTCACAGGGGGAAACAACAGCCTGCGGCAGCTCTTTTTCCAGATAGTCACATGCATAGCGAATATTCTGATCGATATAGGAATTCACCTGATTCAGCCAGTCTTCACTTTCATTATATGCCGCCTTCGTTGCCGCTAATGCAAAGGAATTGCAGCTGTTCAAAGACAGTCGGTTTCCGACAAACTCCTTCCAGCGCTGCTGATATTCCGGCTTTGTGATGATGATATTGCTGTTTTGCAGACCTGCCAGATTAAAGCTTTTGCTGGGCGCTGTACAGACGATGATTTCATCCTTATATTCCGGAACCAGCGTATGTAACGGGATATGATGAATTCCCTCCCGTATCAGATCACAGTGAATTTCATCACTGATGATCCATTTTCCATAGGTATGCGCAAGATCAGCCACCTGCTGCAGCTCTTCTTTTGACCATACCCGGCCTACCGGATTATGCGGAGAACACAAAATCATTCCCTTTACCTCATCCGCAGCCAGCTTTTCCTCTAAATCCGCAAAGTTAATCGTGTAGACTCCATCCGTATTGCACAGGGGACTTTCCACAACACAGCGCCTGGTTGCCAGAATCTTATTGCGAAACGGATAATATACCGGCGGCTGAATCAGTATGCTGTCACCCTCCTCACTCAGAATTTCCAAAAGATAGGCGATAGCTGGAACGACACCCCCTGCATAAAAGATGGAATCTGCCGCAATTGTCCATTGAAAGCGACGCTGAAACCATCCAGTTACACTGTTTCTGTATGCATCATCAAAGCCGCAGGAGTATCCGTAAATCTGCTCCTCCACACGACGGTGCAGGGCCTCCTGTATCTCTGTGCTGCAGGGAAAATCCATGTCCGCCACCCATAGAGGCAGCACCGTCTGTTCATCACTGCAGGCAAAGGGCTTATCCCATTTGATACATCCGGTTCCCGTTCTCGACAGAACCGTATCAAAATCATATTTCATATGTACCTCCAAAACAAGATCAAGTCATGTACTCTCATACTGCATTATTATATCGTGTTTAAAAGCCCTTGAACAGAGAAAATACTGCGGATTTTCCCACTTTTTCGAAGCTGTGTCTGCAATGCTGTGCAAACAATCGCATACTGAAGGATGTTTTGAAGTTTTATAATTGCATGATGCCTTCATCGTACCCTCTTCTTCATATACAGCAATGCAGGACAATCGCATAATGTGCTAAGCTTTTTGCCTGTGTATACTGCTTGTACGAGCCATGGTCCAATAACCTACCGTGCCTTCCATTGATACGCAACCGTATATGCCCGATAGTGCATACGGGCATAGTCACCGCTTCAGACATAGCTGCTGTACATATTATATACAGGCAGGTCGCAAAAAAAAGATTCCCATTTCGCTGAATGAAAAGCGCAGATGGAAATCTCCTTGATACCTGTATGGTTGAAAAGCAAGCAACTATTTAGTAACGGAATTCTTCACGGAACAGTTCATCAATGGATTTTCCTGTTTCCTGACGCACATCCTCGACTTCACTGTTCAAGACAATCTGTCCGTTTTTGATGAAGACAACTGTACTGAAGATACGTTCGATATCCGCAATCAGATGCGTTGCGATAAGAATCGTCTGCTCCGGAGAATAATTTTCCAGAATTGTATCCAGAATCACTTCCCTTGCGGCCGGATCGACACCGCCAATCGGCTCATCCAGTACGATGATCTTTGCCTTGCGACTCATTACCAGAGCCAGCTGAAACTTTTCCTTTGTCCCCTTAGACATCGTCTTGATGCGCATTCCATCATCAATTTGAAAACGCCGCATAATCGTCAGGCATTTATCCAGATCAAAATCCGCATACATATCGACAAAAATAGCCAGTGCATCCTTCACCTTCATCCAGTCTGAGAAATACGGCTCATCCGGCAGATAGGACACCATCGCCTTCGTCTCTGCCCCGATGCATGTTCCATCGATTTTTACGACACCGTCATAATCCTTCAGCAGTCCGGTCATAACCTTTAAAAGCGTTGTCTTTCCACTTCCGTTAGGACCGAGCAGACCGATGATCTGCCCTCCCTCAAAAACCATATCCACATTATGCAGGGCCTGCTTTTTCCCATAGGCTTTGCTAAGCCCGCTTATTTCAATCAGCTTTTCCATTGTGCAACCTCTCTTCCACTGTGGCGATGATGGCTTCATCATCACATCCGTATTGACGGATTTCTTCAATAAACATGTCTGTTTTTCTACAGATTACATCTTCCTTTAGTTTCCGTATCATTTCTGTATCGTTGCAGATAAATCTGCCACTCGTGCGTTCACTCGCCACTAGACCGCCGCGCTCCAGTTCACTCAGCGCACGCTGTACCGTATTCGGATTGACACCAAATTCCACAGCCAGTTCACGGACAGAAGGAATTTTCTGAGAAGGCTGATATACATCTGTAACGATCCATCGCTTTATTTCATCCATAATCTGCAGATAGATCGGCATCTTGGAATCAAAATTCATGCAGGTTCACTTCCTTCCTAATACTCTCCGTTTTTCATTCGTTTCACTGTTTGCAGTACTGCTATGATGATAATTCCCAGCAGCAGTGCTCCTACAATATAGATTGGCCATCCGATTCTGAAATAATCCAGCAGCAGATATCCGGTAAATACATACCAGAACGAGAATAGCAGAATAATCAGTATGATCAGTGCTCTCTCCTTCAGGTCATTCATCATTCTATTTCCAGTTTATGATCCAGGATATATTTGCTTCCGAAGAAGAACAGGCTGAGAAGCAGCAGGGATTTCACAATCATAATGCCCACACCTGCCATGAACTGGTATTCCACCTGCATTCCCATAAACATCCCCATGATCGTGCCGGCAAAATCATCGGAGGCAAGATGAAACGGAGCAAGCAATATCCGATCAAACACAAAGCTGAGTATCCAGGATATCAGAATATAAAGCAGAATGGCAACTGCCGTGCGATATCGCGGTACATAGGTGGTATGTGTTATATTCATAACCAGATAGACCAAAGCCACGGATTCTGCCGTATCGACAATCATATAGAACAGATATAGCAGGGAATCCACTGCAATCACGGTGCTGAAGAATTGCTGCAGCGTCTCTGTAATTGCTGAAAAATCAAAACCGCTGACACGCAGACCGATAATCAGCATTGACAGAAACAGGACAAACACGGAAACAATGATCCAGAACACCGCACTCAGAATTTTTGTCAACAGCAGCTGTGTGCTTGTGACAGGCAGGGTATGCGTCAGATACGAATTCCTGGAGAACATCGAATTGCTGTAATTCTTAATAATGACGACAACACACATGATGAACATAACCACACTCATGATAATATAGACAATTGCTGCAATGTTGGTTATCATTCCCTCATTCCTAGGATTCATCAGAAGTGCCGCCACCATGACGATGGCATATAAAACAAGAAAGCTTCGATATGAGCATTTCAGCTCATGCTTGCATAATTTCCAGAACATATAATTCCTCCCTCGTAAATGGTTTGTGTATCATTGTATTAACCATCTAATACAATAGTACAGTATCGAGAAAGAATTGTCAAGCAATACATAAAAATATTTATCGAAATTAAGGTCGCCAGCAATCACTTCCCATATAAATAAGTCCTATCCTGCTGTATGCTTCTTTCATCATGGCTATTTATAGGACAATCGATTCAGGGCAGTCAGACAGGGATACACATTTGGATAGTCTGCTAATAGAAAAGATCAGGTGCATTAATTTCTACAAGCCCGTACACTTGATTCTTTTCCCTCTGCTAATACTGCAGCTTACCGTTCTCGATCCGGATAGCTCTGAACGATTCCTATTTTTTATAAAAGGCGAACGGACAGGTGAATCCCCCTGCAAACGAAAAAAGTCATCCTTTCGGATGACTGCCGCTTCCTTTGCCTAGGTATCTCTTTCTATTTGAAATAACAGCGGCGATAGTAATATCATAGCACATTATCACACAGATGTCACATATATCAGGAAAAAACCTGATTTTTTTAAGAATAATCTGCTGTTATCCGTGCTTAATGAATCAGAACAGCAGTAAATGATGAAACCGCTTCATTGCTGCATGACAACTACATTTTTCTTAACCCTGATTCTCATGCAAATTCACACATTTTTTTCATTGCAACAGAAACAGGAGTTGCCTTTATCTTCTGATGATCGCATGAACTGGACAAACCTCTGCGCACAGACCGCAATGCAGGCAATTGTTCTGCCGGATATGGCAGGGTTCCCCACACACAATGCACTGCTGCGGACAATGACGAATACAGCTTCCGCATTGGATACAGCTCTCCTGTATCATAAACCCCTTTTTCGGCATCGATGCTTCACCGATTGTAAAATATCGGCGTTCGATCGGCTGTCTTCCAAGATCAAAGAATTCAAGCTGTGCATCACAAACCACAAAGGCATCCAGTATGCTGAACGAATTACCGGGATAGACGTCCTTCATAGACGGGTTTTCATCAAAAATACGATGAATCCAATACTCCTGCTGTGACAGACGAATCGAGCGCCCCTGCAGGCGCACCATCTGATACGCGCTGTTCATTCCGGTAATCGCGATTTGCGGATGCTGAAGCAGCTGCCTGTGAAAATCCTTCCCTCTTGAAGTACAGAAATACAGCTTTTCATCCTCTACAAGCATAACATCAATGATTCTGACCTGCGGATTCCCCTGTTCATCAACACTCGCAAAGGAAACATCCTTTATCTCACGCAGAATTTGCAAACAATCCCCAGCCTGCATAGGCATTCCTCCTGTCTTCAAACCGGACACACCGTTACCGCTTCTTGTGCGCAAAGAGGAAACAACTGCAACAGCAGCTTTTCATATTCCTTTTGCGGCATTGGCTTATAGTAAACATAGCCCTGAATATAATCACAGCGCATATGCTTTAGAATTTCAATCTGTTCCCTGGTTTCAATCCCCTCTGCCACTGTTTTCACACCAAACTGCCGTACAAGCTGAATGATGCTTTCAACCAGCAGTCGATCCTTTTCCTCTGTCTCCAGATTATGGAAAAACAGCGCATCGATTTTCAATACATCCACATTCAGATTTTTAAACATTCCCAGAGAAGAATAGCCCTTCCCGAAATCATCAATGGAGCATGCAAAACCACAGGAATGCAGCTGATCCACAATGGAGGTCAGCCTCTCCCAGTTGTCAAACATGACGGATTCTGTAAATTCAATTTCCAGCAGGCCGTCCGGAATGGCATAGCGCTTTTTTATGCCTGCATAGGTCTCAACAAAATCCATATTGCAGAACTGCAGACGTGAAACATTGATAGATACGGGAAGCACCGGCTTACCCTCATCCAGAAGCTTTCGCAACCACACACAAACGGATTCGAATACATATTGATCCAGCTGCGGGATGGTACGATTTTTTTCAAAGACAGGGATAAACTGATCCGGCATCAGCAACGTGCCCTTTTGCGTACGCCAGCGCACCAGCGCTTCCGAGCCTGCAATCTCTGCGGTTCGCATACAAACCTTCGGCTGGTAAAACACTTCAAACTGGCGGCTACTCAAAGCTTCCTCCATACCGCTTTCTATCGACTTTTCTTCCAGTAAATGCTGCCGGATGCTTTCATCATAAAAGCAGTAATTGTTTAATTCATGTCCGTTTTTCACCATTTTTCTCGCAAAATTGGCACGGTTCAGCAATTCATTCAGATTCAGCTTTTCATCGACATCCTCCAGACAGCAGATACCGCAGCAAATACTGAGCGCCTGTCTGTCAAGATGAGAGCGCATATAGTCACGAATAGCAGCATCCACGGCAGACTGCCGTTTTGTCAGCTCAGCTCTGCTGTTATAATGACGGAGAATGATAAAATTATCCGCATTGATGCGTCCTACCAGCTCATCATGCTCCTTATCCTTTATCAGCAGCGCCGCATAGTGCTTCAACAGATTGTCTCCGTTCGCATAACCGAAAACATCATTGATATATTTGAAATCCGAAAAATCCACATAGAACAGTGCGTATTTAAACTTCGTATTGCTTTTCATAAGCTGTTCTGCGCGTGTGATGAAATATTTAAATGTATAGGCTTTGGTTAGGGTGTCTCTTCCCGCTGTATCCTTCAGCTGTCTGTTTGTGGTTTCCAAACGGAGTATTTTACGAATATTTGTTATAAAAATAAAAACCCATAAAGCGAGTACACTCAAAAACATGATTATATCCAGCAGCATCAGGCGCTTTGCATGCTGCTCGGTAAAGGATTCTGCAGCGAAGACCATATCATTGGTTGTCTGAAAGAAATCCTCACTGTCCTGTAGCAGCTGATGCTTCACGTTTTGATCATTCCTGCTTGTTCTGACAGCATAGATTTGCTGTTTCAGCTGTTCCCATGCTTCCTTTGTTTGATGCAGCTCGTCAAGATAGTCAGCATCGTCCGGCAAAGGCAGGTCATAAGCACCGCGTCCGGTACAAAGGCTGTTCACAATATCATCAATGTACACTATCAAGTCATCCCCATGAATATCATTAAGCTCCATTTTCACGAGTTTCTGAGAAGCTCCGCGCACGATTCCGGTATAATTGATCAGGCGTCCATGTCGCTGGACACGATATATGGAATTGATGGTGACTCCGCCAAGTAGTATAAGACATAAAAAAATTCCGAGCAGAGAAAACAACCAGCCTTTTTTCATAAGGTACCTTCTTTCATGTAGTTCAACAGCTGCAGGAATGAAGGTAGAGCTATGCCGCTGCTTCGTATCATGACAGAATACAACATAATCGAAACGGGCTGATTGCAAACCTGCATATGTAATTTATAACACCATTATATACGCTTTCTGCGTGTTAATCAATGTAAGAGCTACCATTCTATCACAATTCGGAAAGGGACTGTGTAAGAAAAGTGTACACCTTTCACATATGGATCGTTTTTCATGGTCGCTGTCTATGGTGATTACCGCACAGCTTCTCACGCAGGCTACAACCTCCTCTGTTACCCATATATCGTTAAGCTATCGCGTGTGAAACGCCTCGCCCCGCAATATTTGTTCATCAAAAGAAATCCCCTGTCGAAAACCGGAAGGTGAACGGATAACATCCCAGCTCCTGCGCCGCTGAATAAGAGCAGCCTATTCGAATCAAGGCACCTTCCCCGCAGAGCATAGAAAAAACCACTCATTTCTGAGTGGTTACATTTCGTCAAATGGTGGTCCCGGTCGGAATCGAACCAACGACACATGGATTTTCAGTCCATTGCTCTACCGACTGAGCTACGGGACCATTTGGTTGCGGGGGAAGGATTTGAACCAACGACCTCCGGGTTATGAGCCCG
>OBXO01000314.1_pt1 | contig 45525 bp, 44 predicted proteins | sample 1501431 | NCBI WGS metagenome assembly OBXO01 (sample SAMEA2580163, study PRJEB22360) | human gut metagenome | biome: human gut; feature: human-associated habitat; material: faeces | place: Denmark | collected 2008/2010
TAGAAAATAATATAAAAGTCAATACAAATAAGATGTAAATTTCTACCAAAAGTATTCATTTAGTCAAAAATGAAATTTTTTGCTATAATGAATAAAAAAGCATAGGACAAAAGGAGAAGAGGCAGCATGAAAGTAGATATGCATATGCACACGTACTTTTCAGATGGAACGATGTCGCCAGAAGAAATTGTACAAAAAGCAAAAATGAGAGAAGTAGGTATTTTAGCTATTACAGATCATAATAAATTAGAATCCTGGGAGGAACTTCAAAAAGCAGCGGCCAAGGAAGGGATTATTCCAATCCGTGGTGTAGAAATTAATGCAGCTTATAAGGATAAAGTACTTCATTTACTTGCTTATGGTTTTGAAGATCATACTAAGTTATTTGAGCTTATTGATTTAGCTGACCGTGAAATGCAACGTATGAGTGACGATTTAATTGTAAACCTTTCAAAAATAGATGAGCGTGTGAGTTTAGAAGATTTTAATGCTTATGAATATGATCGTAGAAAAGGTGGATGGAAAGGCCTTCATTATTTGTTAGAAAGAGGCCTTACGACTAAGCTATTTGAAGGATTTAGATTTTATAGAGAGTATGGATGTGACTTCCCAGAGTACCACTTCCCAGCCATCGAGGAGCTCTGTAAAAATATTAAGGAAGCAGGGGGCTATAGTGTACTTGCTCATCCTATGTCCTACTTTAAAGAGTTAAATGAAGAAGAACTTATTGTAGTTCTTGAAGATTTAAGAAGTAAAGGGTTAACCGGTATTGAATGCTACTATCCTACACACAGTGAAAGGATGACCCAAACATGTGTAGATTTCTGTAAGAAATATAATATGCTCATTACGACGGGAAGTGATGAACATGGCGAATTTGGTAAAGAAGCCAAAACACTTGACCAGACTATTGGATGTATGAATATTCATAGAGATATGATTAACATTGAGCCATTATTAAAATAAAACTGAAAAAGCTTTTAACTGAGAAATTTATTTGAAAATTCTTGTGTTAAAGGCTCTTTTTTTTACCGTTTTATAGTAATATGAGTATAGGAATTATTTTTATAATGTAAGGAGGATAAGTTATGCAGTATTGTATTCCAGAACCAGGCTTATGAAGAAAGTAACATAGAAGGTAGGCATGAAGAGATTTCTGAGGGCGATATGATTTTTAAGTATGAAGGTGGCGCTATTGTAGCAGTAGGCATCATAGGAAAGAAGACTTATCCAGACAGTACATTACAACAACTTGACATCATAGAACATAAACTTCAAAAGAAGCTTCGTATAAAAGAGGTGTTCAAGGAAATTAAAGAACTGATGAACCAAGAGCCAAGCCCATTTGCCATAAGATGGACACAGGAGAATAGATTTCATAAGCTTAATGAGGCATGTGGCCAGTTTATTCTAGACCAAATCAGAGTACATAATCAGTTTTAAGAATAGGGGAATAAGTACAACATGCAGGTAAACAGATTATTCGAGATGATTTATATTTTACTAGGAAGAGAGTCTGTGACAGCTAAGGAACTCGCTGAAAGGTTTGAAGTATCTACTAGAACGATTTATAGGGATTTAGACACCTTAAGCAGTGCAGGTATTCCTATTTATACAAGTAAAGGAAGTGGTGGAGGCATTAGGCTTCTTGAGAGTTTTACACTAGATAAGTCCTTGCTTTCAAAGGAGGAACAAAGTGAAATCCTAATGGGGCTTCAGGTGCTAAAAGGTGCTAGATATCCTGACACACAGGAAGTTATAAGTAAGATAGGCAGTTTGTTTAATAAAAGTGAATATGATTGGATTGAAGTGGACTTTTCGGGATGGGGCAGTAACAAAGAAGAACAAGAAAAGTTTAAGGCGATTAAACAAGCTATTATAGAAGAAAAGATGATAAGCTTTGAATATTTAAGTAGTTATGGTGTTAAAACTTTAAGAACAGTAGCACCTATTAGACTTGTTTTTAAAGGACAATCTTGGTATGTGCAGGCTTACTGTAAGTTGAAAGAGGATTACCGCACTTTCAAACTTATGCGTATACGTCATTTGAGATGTATAGACGAAAGGTTTCATAGAAGAGAGTTCAAAGTAGGGTCTATAGAGCCACAGTCTATAGAGCATACCCCTAGTATAACTGTTAAGTTAAGGTTTGAGTCTTACATGGCTTTTAGAGTTTATGACCAGTTTGCAGAAGAAGCTATTACATATCAGGAAGATGGTAGTATAGAAGTAACAGTTTCTTACCCAGAAGGGGAATGGATTTATAGTTATATTTTATCTTTTGGCTCAGCTGTAACAGTAGTAGAGCCAAAGGAAGTAAGAGATAAAATAACTTATATGCTAGAAGAAACTTTAAAAAAGTATAAAGAGTTTTTGAAATAAGACATACTGTTGTCATATTCATCTTGATATGCTCGAGGTAAATCAAAATTGAAAGGAGCATATGTTATGTGTGAAATGAAATTATGTCAGTCTTGTGCTATGCCATTAACAAAGAAGGAGGAAGTGGGAACAAATGCCGATGGCAGTAAAAATGAAGATTATTGTTTATACTGCTTTAAAGATGGAGCCTTCGTAGGAGATATGACTATGGAGGAAATGATAGAATTTTGTGTACCGCTTGTCTCTAAAGGCAATCCTTATTCCGATGAAGAGACAGCAAGAGCAGCTATGAAGGCGTACTTCCCAACACTTAAAAGATGGAAACTCTAAAAATATCAGCTAAGTCCATTCTGATTAAGAATAAGGATTTATCTTGGTTCGGTGCAGAGTATAATATGAATTTATATAAGGGATGTAGCCATGGCTGTATCTATTGTGACAGTAGAAGTGAGTGTTATCACATTGAGCAGTTTGATACAGTAAGGATTAAGGCGAATGCTATTCAAATTCTAGAAGGTGAATTAAGACGTAAAAGAGGAGAAAAGGCCATTATTTTTACAGGCTCCATGTCTGACCCGTATAATCCGCTTGAGAAAAAGTTATGCTTAACAAGGCAGGCGCTAGAACTTATAAAGTCTTCTGGCTTTGGTGTATCTATAGCGACTAAAAGTGATCTCATTACAAGAGATATAGACCTTATTAAGGAGATTAGTAATAGGGCACCTGTCCTTGTAAAGGTTACTATTACAACAGCAGATGATAAGCTTGCTGAGAAGGTAGAACCCTATGTAAGTGTGTCTTCTAGACGCTTTGAGGCTATACAGAAGCTCAGTGAAGAAGGCATTTTCACGGGCATTTTAATGATGCCCCTACTGCCTTTTATAGAAGATACGAAGGACAATATTTTTGAAATCGTAAAGAAAGCTCATGAAAGTGGTGTAAAGTTTATTTACCCTGCTATTGGTATGACGATAAGAACAGGGCAAAGGGAGTATTTTTACAATAAGCTAGATGAGTATTTTCCAGGCATGAAAGAAAAGTATATAAGGACTTATGGCAATCAATATAAATGTGTATCTAAACAGGCTAGACAGCTTTATGAGTTGTTTGGTGCTGAGTGTAGAGCTAGGGGGATACTTTATGAAATGCCACAAATTATAGAGGCCTATAAAAAAGGTTATAGGACGCAGCAGTTGTCTTTGTTTTAGATATTGTTAGGTGAAAAGAAGCTGTATGAATCAAGAATTTTTGAAATCAATACGTGTATCGTTTTAGTGAGAAAAATAGCACCTCCTAGGAGATGCTATTTTTTATTCTTTACAGTAAGAATTAGGTATAAGTATAATGTATAGTATAAATCATTTAATGGCGGATAGGCTTAAGGTAAGATGTTTTAGAAAAAATAATAGAGGGATGCATATGAAAGAACTCATAACAGAAAGACTTATTATAAGACCATGGAAAGTGACTGACCTTGAAGATTTCTATGAATACGGTAGTGACCCTAAAGTGGGGCCTAATGCAGGTTGGCCTACGCATACGGATATAGAAACAAGTAGGAAAATTTTAGAGTCCTTTGTAAAAAGAGAAGATGTAAGTGCTATAGTATTGAAAGATAAGGGAAAAGTAATAGGTGGAGTAGGCCTTCACCAAATTGCACCAGATAGGCCTTATGCAAAGGAGTTGCAAAGAGAGATAGGGTATGTAGTGAACTCAGCATATTGGGGGAATGGGTATGCAACAGAGGTAGTGAAAGCACTGCTTCAGTATGGATTTGAAGAATTAAAACTAAAGAGTATTTGGTGTGCACATTTTGATTGGAATGAAAGATCGAGGCATGTCATTAAGAGATGTGGTTTTCACTATATTTATACGAAAGAGGAAACACTGCCTATGCTAGCTTATAAAGTTGTAACAACTCATTATTATAGGTTAAGCAAAGAGGAGTATAAAAGTTTGATAAAGGGAATTGAATCCTAGTACATCGTTTAAGTTGTACTAGGATTTTATTGTGTAGAAGGTAAGGGAGAAATAAAAATTGATATTTGATAAAAATAGATATAAATACAAAAATAAAAAAGGACAGAGAAAAGACAGATAATCGGTTTAAGCTAAAAGGGAAAGGGGTATATGGATTAGCCTTTACATTACAGTTTAATCCATGGTCTGTGGCTATCAATCAATTAAGATTGGTGTATATTTTCTCAGGTATTGTTGTTGGATTAATGATGCTTATTCTTACAAGAGGTATACGGCATATCTATAAAAAACAGGAGCTATTAGAGAAGAATAGAAGGGCATTTATAGATGCTGTTGCCCATGAACTCAAAACACCACTCGCTATGATACAGGCATATAGTGAAGGACTTAAAGAGAGAATTGCAGAAGAAAAGAGAGAAGCGTATCTAGAAGTTATTATAGATGAAACAGCTAAAATGAATGAGCTTATTTTAGAGATGTTAAAGCTAACAAAATTAGAAGATGGTGCGTACATATTAAAGTTAGAAACATTTGTTATGAAAAAGCTTATTGAAGAGGTGGTACAAGCTAAAGGTAGATTGATAGAGGATAAGCAAATTACAACAGTTATGAAAATAGATGAGAAAAGTGAAGTAACAGCAGACTATAGATGTATGGAGCAAGTAGTAAGTAATTTACTCTTAAATGCAATACAGCACACGGATATAGGGGGGACAATCTGGATTTCACTTGTGGAAGGCAAGGTAGAGATTGAGAATAAAGGAGCACCTATACCAGAAGATAAATTAAAGCTTATTTGGAATGCTTTTTATAAGGTGGAAGAAATTAACAATAGGTCAGGTGAAGGAAGTGGGCTTGGCGTATCTATTGTAAAAAATATGTTAGAGCTACATAAGTTATCTTTTGGTGTAGAAAATACTGAGGAAGGCGTCAAATTCTGGTTTAATTTAAGACGGGGGTAAATGAGAGAAATAGCCTGGCTAGTCATCCTATTATGAATCCATTATAATGGATTTGAAGAATTAAGATGATCATACTAGGAGGAAATAGATGAATGATACAGCGTATTTAGGGAAACATGTTAAAGTCATAATTGATAGACCACTCGGAACAAAGCATCCCCAGTATGGTCATATTTATACACTTAACTATGGTTATATCCCAGATACTTTAGCAGGTGACGGTGAAGAAGCAGATGCTTACATTATCGGGGTATTTGAACCATTAGAAACCTATGAGGGGTATGTGATTGCTCTTATTAAAAGGGAAGACGATGTCGAAGATAAATTAGTTGTATGTAAGGATAAAGGGAAGTACAGCAAAGAAGCTATAGCAGCACTTGTAGAGTTCCAGGAAAGGTTTTTTACAAGTGAGATTATAATGGCCGAAGTGTAAAAGTACATCACAGAGTTACAGGGTAGAAGACAATGAAATACTTTATGATAGCCTACTAGGATAAGTTTGGATCCTAGTAGGCTATTTACATTGAAATTCCCTATTTTTACAGGATACTGACAAGAGTATGAGTTAAGGATAGGAGGTATTTTAGTGCTATTGGCTTATGAAATTATGACTTTTTTAGAAGGGGTAATTCAATGATAAATGTACAACCACCGCCAGGAGTAGGGGAAAAGTCTAGTTTACCATTATGAAGATGAATAATTTCTTTAGCAATGCTTAGGCCAAGTCCGTAGTGATTTTTATCTTTTCTTGAAGCGTCTACACGGTAAAAACGATCAAAAATATGAGATGCGTGGCTAGGGGGGATGCCTGGGCCATTGTCTATCACTTTAATGATACAGGTATCAGAGCGCATACTTAAATCAATCGTAATGGTGCCACCTTCTTGAACATAGTGGAGAGCATTATCTAAGAGAATGGTAATGGCCTGTAAGATACGTTCATCATCACATAAAACAGGAGGAAGTGTATACTCAGGTAGATTGAGATTAAGCCTTTGCCTTTTGCCATTAGCAAGAGGGATAAATGTATCTAGCATGTCAATAAGAAGAGTGTCAAGTTCTACAGGCTTTTTATGGATAGACCAAGTGTTAGCATCAGCAGTAGCAAGGAGGAGTAGGTCATCTACAAGACGTGCCATACGTTTACATTCTCTTTCAATTTGCATAGTGAAAGGCTGGCTATCTAGGTGAATACCAGACTGTATAACAGAATTGCTACTTTGTATAACAGCTAAAGGTGATTTCAGTTCATGAGAAGCTGCTGCAATGAATTGGACCTGTTTTTGCTGATTAATAGTAATAGGCAGGATAGCCCTTCCAGCAAACCAATAACTAAAGAGGCTAAGAAGTACAATACCTATAAGGCTAATGGAGATGAACAAAAGTCTTGTATAAATAATGGTTTCTTTTTGGACACTCATATCTTGAAGCAAAGTAAGGCTAAAACTTCCCTTATAAGAGGGGATAAGTGCTACACCGACACGGTAATATTCACATTCATCTCCCTGGATTTTAAAAAACTGTTTAGAAATATTGAGCCTAGATGTAGGAGGTGCATCCATATCAAACTGATAATCCTCTAAAGCAGTTTCATGGGCCTTTTGGATAAGCTTATCCCTAGGTGTAAGAGGTGTCCAAGCACCTTTAAAAAATAGGGGATGAGTGTTATCTTCAATAGAAATAATTAATTTGTTATTAGTCTCTAACTGTGCAAGCCACGACAATTTAATACTTTGGTAAGTTTGAAGCTGATAAGTAATAGTCTGAAGCTGATTTTCAAAGGCAATATGGCTGCTTGTATCTATATTTGTTTCAGAGATCTGTAAAGCAATAAGGCAAATAACACATAGAATAAGGCCTGTTATTGTACTACAAATAAGGGTAAGGTGCATGCGTAGTTCTTTAAGCATTATGAATCTCCAGTGTATAGCCGATGCCTCTTATGGTTTTTAATTCTAAGTTGCTTTCTACAGTGCGAAGTCTACGTCTAAGAAAATGTATATAGTTATCTAGATTGCCTTCTTCCACTTCAGCATAGGGACCCCATACACGGGAAAGTAGTAGGGGACGAGGAAGAATACTTGCAGGTTGCTTGAAGAAGGCTTCAAAAAGCTGAGCTTCTTTTTTTGAGAGTGAGCAGCTACCTTTAGGACCTATAAGTGTAAGGTTATCTAAGTCAAAATCAGTATTGCCATAGGATAGTGAGTGGGAAGTAATCCAGGCAGTAGGGCGTCTACTAAGCGCACGAATACGTGCAAGGAGTTCTTCTATAGCAAAGGGCTTAGCTAAGTAGTCATCAGCGCCAGCATCTAGGCCAGTAACTTTATCACCAATACTATTAAGAGCTGTAACCATAATAACTGGGACAGCAATATTTAATAAGCGCATTGCTTTTAATACACTAATACCATCAAGGGATGGCAGCATACGGTCTAATATAATAAGATCATAAGCTTGTTGTTTAATAAAGAATAGGCCTTCTTCGCCATCATAAGAACTATCAACAGTATAACCTTGATTTTGAAGTTGTAATTTCACAGTATCACAAAGTGACTGGTCGTCTTCGATAAGTAAAATACGCATATTTGCCTCCTTAAGTCATCATTATAAGATAAATATTTTTTATTATAGCATTTATTGATGGATAAGACGAAAATTCTTTTGAAATTCATAAAAGCTTTAAAGTCTTTAGAGGTTATTTAGAGATAAGATAAGTAGAATTATATTAAATAAATAAAAAATAAGATAAGTAAGGAGTAGAAGATGAAAAAACATATATATAAACTCATGGTAGGCCTATTAATTGGGGCAACAGCATTTGGAGTGACAGGGTGTAGTAATAATATAGCAGGTGAAAAAAGTAGCGTAAGTCAAGATATTCCAATGGGACGTTATATAGAAGAAACGGTAGATATGCCTAAAGAGATAAAGTCTTTAATAGATTATAAAGTAAATAGTGATGGCACAATGGAGATTCATGGTTATGCTTCTGGAAATCAGGTTGTTGCTTATACTTCAAAAGATGGGAAAAGCTGGGAGAGTAAAGATGCTACATGGTTAAATGACCTTATAAGTGCTGGAAATCAGCTATCAGCAATCACTTCTAATGAAAAAGGAGAGTATTACGCTCTATATTATAATCCAGACTTTAAAACACGTATAGGAAAGTTATCAGAAGGTAATAAAGTAGAGGAAATCCCTTATGAAGTAGATGAAAGTAGTTATATTTCAGCTATTAAGGTGGATGAAGAGGGAAGCATCTTTGTAGGCATGAATAATGGTGTAGTAAGAATTAATGAGGCAGATGGTAGTGTAATTACTGAATATAGTGTAACAGGAACAGAGGGTGAAGTTGTAGTTGTTGATAATCAATTAATGGTAATAGATGCACAGCGCGGGGGGCTTGTAGCCTTTAATTTAGAATCTGGCGATGAGGAGAACTTTATTCCTTATGAAGGCACACTTTGGGGAAGCAAGCTTCTAAGTAATGATGAAGGCAATGTCTACATTGTGAATACAGAGGGCGTAAGTAGATTAGCAGCAGGTGGTAGTATTTGGGAGAATGTAATTGAAAGTAGCACAAGTTCATTTGGAACGCCATCTCTATTTGTAAGACAAGTAGCTATGAAAGGTAATGATGAATTTAGTGTAGCTTTTGATAGTGTAGAAGGAGCTTATACACTTTTAAATTATCATTTTGATCCAAATGTACCATCTAGACCAACAACAGAAGTAAACTTATATATGTTAGAGGATAATAGGACGATTAGACAAGCAGTAGCAGAGTATCAGCGCCAAAACCAAGAGGTATTTATTAATATACAAGTAGGTATTCAGGAGGGTGATACCCTTACAAAGGCTGATGCAATCCGTACACTTAATACCCAGCTTTTAGCAGGGAAGGGTCCAGACATACTTGTACTTGATGGACTTCCAATACAATCTTATATGGAGAAAGGTGTACTTTTAGATATGAGTGATTGGGTAGACGGTATGAGAGATAGTGGTAAGTGGTTAGAAAATATTACAGAGGCGTATAGGCAAGAAGATGGTTCTATTTATGCACTTCCAACACGCTTTAAGGTACCAACCCTATGGGGGAACAAAGAGCTTGTAAATGGTGTAGATTCCCTTGAAGGGCTTGCAGATTGGGCTAAGGAGAATCCAGATAAACAAGTATTTTATAGCATGACACCAGAGGAGCTTATGAAGAAATTATACGGTATTACAGCCCATGAATGGATGGATGAAACAGGGCAAATTAAAGAAGATGCTTTTGTAACCTTCATAGAGTCTATCAATACATTATCAGGCCAAGGTGGGGCAGATGAAGCACCCAGTATGAACTCATCATCATCAGGTATGACTATAGAGTTTAACGATGCAGATGATCCTGCTATTCAGGAAAGTATTAAAAATACATTATCAACAGAATATATGGCGCATAAGGATGTTGAACTACACATGACAGAAGTTGAAGCATTCATGGAAATCCCGTATTTAAATTCAGCTATTATGCAAAGAGGTGATGGAGACTTTGGAGCTGTTCTAGCTAAGGATGGCGGCGTATACAATCCAGTAGGCATTGTAGGGATTAATGCTAATAGTAAAAACAAAGATATTGCAAGTGAGATTGTAAAACTAGCTATGTCTAAAGAGGTTCAAAAAGTAGATTTATATGAAGGTTTCCCTATCGATAAAGAAGCATTAGAAGAACAAGCAATAATAAATGAAGATGGTATGATGGCCGCAATGGGAATGGCTATTGAAAAGCCTATCAAGATGCAGCCTGCAACACAAGAGTCTTATACAAAACTTAAAGAACAAGTAGATAAACTTACGATTCCGGCAATGACAGATGAAGTGCTTATGAATCTTATTATAGAAGAAACGAAAGGATACTTCGATGGTGAGAAAACAGCAAATGAAGCTGCCGAAGCAGCAGCAAAACGCACAAGAGCCTATTTGGCAGAATAAAAAAAAGAGTGACTTAAAAGTCGCTCTTTGCTTTTTGTTACCAAGTCTTATAGGGGTAATGGTTTTTATTTTTATTCCTTTTATAGATGTTATACGTAGGTCTTTCTTCGGGGCTATGAGTGGTGAATTTGTAGGGCTTAAAAATTACGCTACTATTTTTCAAAATAATGCCTTTAAGTTAGCAGGAGGAAATACTTTAAAATTTACACTTATTTGTATTCCTTTATTAGTTATAGCTTCTTTAGGGCTTGCCCTTTTAATTAATGCTATTGGGAAGAAGGCGCAGTTATTTAAGATGACATTCCTTTTACCCATGGCTATTCCAGTAGCTTCAGTGGTACTTTTATGGCAAGTTCTCTTTCACCAAAATGGACTTTTAAGTCGTGGGATTATAGCACTTGGGGGGCAAAGAGTAGACTGGATGAAGACGGATTGGGCTTTTTGGATTTTGGTTGCAAGTTATTTATGGAGAAATATAGGTTATGATATGGTACTTTGGCTAGCAGGGCTTAGCACTATATCGCCAGCCATATATGAAGCAGCAAGAGTAGATGGTGCAAATAGCTGGCAGCAGTTTACAAAGATTACAATACCACAGCTCTTACCAACTTTATTTACTATCGTAGTACTATCCCTTCTTAACTCCTTTAAAGTATTTAGGGAGGCCTACCTTATAGCAGGGGACTACCCACATGATAGTATGTATATGCTCCAGCATTTATTTAACAATTGGTTTGTATCTTTGGATATAGATCAATTATCAGCAGCAGCGACTATTGTTGCAGGTATTATTTTAATATTAATTTTAGTACTACAAAAAACTTGGGGAGGAGATGAGGACTAATGAAAAAATATATACCTATAGTGTTAGTAAGCTGTATAGCTCTTATTGTATGGCTACCTTTATTAATGCTTATAAGTGGTTCATTTATGCCTATTGATGAGATTAAGACATACTTTGGTCCTGTGCTTTTAGGAGGTTCTGGCTTTGCAAAATGGCCACTTATTCCAGCCTATCCCACAATGGCGCCTTATATAGAGTTATTATTAGACTCTCCAGCGTTTTTTGCTATGTTTTGGAATTCTATTAAGATTGTTGTACCTATTTTGATTGGGCAAGTATGCTTTGGGATGCCAGCGGCATGGGCTTTTGCAAGATTTGAATTTCCATGCAAAAAGTTACTTTTTACACTTTATATAGCCCTTATGCTTATGCCTTTTCAGGTAACCATGGTACCCAATTACCTTGTTCTTGATAAAATGAATTTACTTAATACAAGAGGTGCACTTATCTACCCACTTGTCTTTTCTACATTTCCAGTATTCATTATGTACCGCTTCTTCAAATCTATACCAGAGGCTATGATAGAAGCAACCAAGATGGATGGGGCAGGGCATTTTAGAACTTTTATACATATAGGGTTACCATTAGGGGCAGCAGGTATTGTATCTGCTCTTGTACTAGGCTTTTTAGAATACTGGAATATGATTGAGCAGCCTCTTACATTTATACAAGATAAATCCTTATGGCCGTTATCATTGTATTTGCCGCAGATTGCCGTAGATCAGCTTAGTGTTTCTATAGTGGCATCAGTTATCATGCTTATTCCAGCTCTTTTAGTCTTCTTATGGGGGCAAAATGACTTAGAAGCAGGGATTCGTGCAGCTGGACTTAAAGAGTAGTGTAAAAAGGAGAAAGGTTAAAAAGATGAATATGAATTTAAAAAATCAACTTAAAAAAGAATTACCTACTCCAAAAGAGGAGAGGGATAAAGTTAAGCAAATAGCTATAAAAGCATTAGCAGGCTTTCTCATTATTATGGTGGCATTTACAGGGCTTTCAAAATCTGCCGATGCACTTACAACGCCGCAAGTAGTGGCCCAAAGACCAAAGGGTGGACGTATTGAACAGAAAGTGGAAGTACGTGGTAGCTTAAAGCCAAAAAATGAAGAAAGCATGGAAGTAGGAGAAGGTCTTCTTGTAAAAAATGTGTTTGTAGAAGCAGGACAGCGCGTTCAAAAAGGGGATGTACTTTTAGAACTGGATGCTAAAGAGATAAAAGAGAAACTAGATACTGCAAGAGATGATTTAAAGAAGTTACAACTTAGGCTGGAACAACTTAGCCTCAATAAAGACTTTACAGCTAATAGTTCACCTATGGAAACAGCAAAAAAAACATTAGCTGACCTTGAAGAAGATAAAATCAATCTTGTGAAAAAAGAAGATGTAAAAATAGAACGTGCTAAAGAGAAGGTAAAAGAAGCTGAGGAAGACTTAAAGGAAGCTGAAGAGAACTTAGCTACTTTTCAAGGTGAAAGCTTAGAGGAACAACTTAAAAAAGCAAAAGAAGAAGAAAAAGAAGCACAAAAGCATTTAGAGACTCAAAAATATGAAAAAGACAAAGCCATTAAGAGAGCTCAGCAAACAGTAGATGAGGCAAAAGAAAACTTATGGCTTTTAGGAGGAGGGGAAGCAACAAGTGCTCTTCAGGCATTAGAACGTGCCGAGATGGAATATGAAATAACAAAATCAGACTGGGAGCGTACTATCAAAGCAGCTGAAGAGTCACTCCAAAAAGCTAAGGATAAAGTAAAAAGACTTGAAAATGGCGAAATCGATGATGAAAGTCTTAAGCAAGAAGAAGAAAAGGTTAAAGCAGCAAGAAATCAGGTAAAAGAACAAGAACGCTTATTAGAAGATGCACTAGTAAGTAAGGAAGATACAATAGCTGATTTAAATAGAAAAATAGAAAGTGCAAAAAAAGATTTAGTAAAAGCAGAAGGCGAAGAAGAAAATCTAGCACTTAGTAAAGAGCAAAATCTTCAAAAAGAAGGTATTGAAAAGGAGCTTATGCTCTTAGATATAGAAGCAAAGGAAAGAGAAATAAGTAAGTTAGAAAAAGCTATTAAAGAAGGTGGACAATTAAAAGCACCTTCATCAGGTATTATTAGAGAAGTAAAAGTTACAAAAGGTGATACCACAACAAAAGGAGACCTTCTTGTCTTTGTAGGAGATACAAGTAGCTATATACTTGAGACTGAGCTCACTAAAGAGGAAGCAGAACTTATTAAAATAGGAGACCAAGTAGAAGTTACTCTAGACGGGGATAAGATGCCTGTAGGAGATAGCATAGTAGAAAGTATTGTACCTGTACAAGGTGATACAGAAGGTAAGAAGAAAATAAGTATTAGTGTGCCAAAGGGTGAACCAGGTATGGGCGCTATGATGAAGGTGATTCAGGAATCAGATAAATACCGTTATATCATACCGATTGAAGCACTAAGAGAAGAGAATGGAAGTTACTATGTACTTGTAGCAAAGCAACAAACAACAACACTTGGTGAGGAAATCATTGCAGATAGAGTAGATATAATGATTCTAGATAAAAACCAAAGGAGTGCAGCTGTAGAAGGGGCACTAGGAGCGCAAGATATAGTCATTGTCAAAAGTAATAAACCAATCTCAGCAGGTGATAGAGTTCGCCTGGTTGAACAATGATGAGGGCGTATAAGCGCATTGTTTCATATGTACTTGTTGTATTTATAACCCTGTTTGCATGGAGTATATGTCTAACAAATGCGCAGAAAATACAAATATTACAAGATGTAGTAGAACTTCGCTATGATAGAGAAAAGCTGGATGTTAGGACTATGAAGAACCTTCAAAAAGGAGAAAGCGAAAGTAGTGAAAAAATCGTAAAAAGTTTTATAGCATGGGAGCAAAGCCCTAAAGAAGATTTAAGGAATAAAGAACTTGCTAAAAATGTAATAGGAGAAGTTGTTAAAGTATATGGTAACCTAACCATGCTGTTTCCTGTAGAAAAACTACAAGGACAAACACTCTATGAAGGGGATGGGGAAGGTACAATCATAAGTGAAGGTGTAGCCTATAGCTTGTGGGGAAGTACCGATGTTGTAGGTCAAAGTCTTATAGTAGGGGATAAGGCGTATGTGGTAAGAGGTGTACTTAAAGAAAAAAGTAATAGAATCATCACCCAAGCAGATATGGCAGATAAAGAAACAAAGTTTAGTGCGCTGAGGGTACAACTTGTAGATAAAGAAAATGTAGAAGGGGTGATAAGTACATTAAAATTTAAATATAACTTGCCTGAAAGCGTACTAAGAAACTTATCTTTAACGAGCATTTTATTAAGTGGACTAGCACTTTTACCAGGTTATCTATTAGGGTTTTATGGGCTTATTAAACTGTATAAATTCATCTATAGTACCCATAGATACTGGGTATCAGCTATTCTTTTAAGTATTATAGCACTAGGTTTAACTTGGCTAACAATAGAGATGATGCAGTTTATAACCTACATACCTTCTTATATTATTCCAAATAAATGGTCAGACTTTACATTCTGGTCAAAACTCATAAATGGATTCATAGAAAATAGCAGACAGTTACAGGCCTTGCCTGCTTTAATAGGAGATGGATGGTATAACGGAATAAAAGCCATGATAGTAGGAGGTTTTAGCATAACTTGTATAGGGATGCTAGCCTTTAGTAAAATAGCTAAAGTAGAAGAGGGTAAGACATTGTTCTATAGTACTTTAGGTGCTATTATGCTGAGTTTTATAACTATTATGTTAGTCTATCGCTTAGAAGGGCAAGTAACGATGATTGAGGCCTTCTGGGGTGTAATGCCTATGTATCTCCTGATTACATTTATTATTAATAAGTGGACTAAATTGTTAAGTTAATTTATTGGTTTTTAAGATAAAAAGCCTTGCACTATTCGTCTAGTGTAAGGCTTTTTTAGATTTATAAGATAAGGGAACTTTATTGTTTGCTTTTAGTGTAGAGCTGCTTAGTCTTGAAGCCTTGCTTTAAGATTTCTGCCATCTCTATTAAGCGTTTATCAATAGTGTTTTGCGTTCTAGCACTATAGACGTAACGTGCCCAATCTCTTTGATAGCCTGGGGTCAGTGCCACGTAGCGTTCAAGAATTTCAGGTTGGTTTTGGAAATAGACCTTTAAATCTGTAACTTTATCTTTATAATCATCTACACACTGACTAGGTTTAGTGGATTTTTTTAATGCTTTTTTGAGATGTCTTAAGCCACAGACTGTAAAAGTATCATTAAAAGCGACCATTCTTGAAAATTTTAATAAACTTTCTTTGAAATAGCCATCTTCATCCATAGGGAGTGTCATCATACTGTCTCTATGGATAAAGGTATCATAGTGTTTGTTACCTTTTTTAGGATAGACCAGATAAAGGTAGCCTCCCTCTGCTAGTAGATTTTGCTCTACAACCTTATCAATAGCTTTTTCAAATTCCTCTAAAGAAAATACAAAGGAAAATATACAATCATATTGGGTTTGTTGTACCTTATAATCTGCAAAAATATCTTGTAGCTCTGTAACTGTAGGGGGTACATTTAAGAATAATCTGTTTTTATAGTTTTCAATTTTTAATTTATCTAATACTGTTTTTACTTGTGTCATAAGTGTATATCCTCATTTATTGTTAGAAATATTTTTCTTAATACGACCATAACATTAGAAATAAGAATAAGCAATCTATACGAAGAAAAATAATAATTTATCAATATAGATTTCGGAATAATACAAAAGATTATTAGTGTTATGATATAATCACTACTAAAGGTTGCTAAAGAAAATTTGTGTTTATTTTTAGAAGGGAGGCAAAGATGAGAGTACAAGTTGTAGATTACAATAAAGAATGGAAAATGATGTATGAGCAAGAGGCTAAGGCCATTGAACATATTCTAGGGGATTTGCTTGTTGAAGTACATCATATTGGCAGTACATCTGTTGAGGGATTAAAGGCAAAACCAATTATTGATATCATGCCTGTAGTTAAAAAGATTGAAGAAGTGGATGGGTTTAACTTAGAATTCGAAAAAATAGGCTATGAGTGCATGGGTGAGTTTGGTATAAAAGGACGAAGATATTTTAGAAAAGGCAAAGATGAACGCACACACCAAGTACATATCTTTGAGGAGAGTAATGTGGAAAATATCAAGAGGCATCTGGCAGTACGTGATTATCTAAGAGTACATGATGATGTAGCCTTAGAATATGGCAAGTTAAAAGAAACTCTAGCATTAAAATATCCAAATGATATAGAAGCCTATTGCGATGGAAAAGATGATTTTGTAAAGAAGATGGAACGTGATGCACTTAGGTGGAAAGAGCAAAATAGAAAGATGCATAGGCCTAAAGCTATTTTATTTGATGCAGGGGATACACTGATAGAATATATAGAAGCTGAGCCGTTAGAAGGAACCAAAGCTTTATTAGAGAAAGCTCATAATCCAGACCAAGTAACGGCAGAAGAAATACAAACTTATGCTATAGAAATGGGAGAGGCTTTTAATGAATCAAGAGAGCAGACAGGGATTGAATACAGTATGAGAAGTTTTCAACGCTTTCTTTATGAAATGCACAGTATTTCCTTTGAGCTAGACCCTATACAAATGGAAAATATCTTTAACCAATCAGCTTTTAAAGGAATGGCTATGGAAGGTGTACTAGAGTTTTTAGATTATCTAGAAAAGCAGGGGATTAGGAAGGCCATATTAAGCAACTCATCCTTTTCAGAAGAAGCTATAAGGGAAGAGTTAAGAGCATATGACATTGATGATAGTCGGTTTGAATTTGTTATTTCAACAAGTGAATATGGCTTTAGAAAACCAAATAAAAGAATTTTTGAATTGGCGCTTAAAAAACTTAACTTAAAATCAGAGGAAGTATGGTACATAGGTAATAGTTTTAAATATGATGTGATAGGTGCACAAAATGCAGGGATTTACCCTATTTGGTTTAATAAGCAAGAGAAGGTTGAAGTCTATGAACCTTCAAAAGTACTAGAAATTAAAACTTATAAAGCATTAATAGACAGATTAGAAGAGCGTAGATTTAAATGATGTAATCATTTGTGGTATCAGTTTTTATAAATGCAATTATTTCTACCAATACGAGTTCAAAAACCTTGTTGGCATACCTTGTGTAGATAAGTTTTTGCTTACTAGCATCATATTCAATTGTAGCGTTTTATTATAACCAAATATTTGGATAATACATTTGAAAAACATATGCTAAATGGCATTATGCATTTAAAATGTTATCTTAATCCTGTATACTCTAGAAAAAAGGGAAATAAGCATTTTATGCATAAAAACTTTACTAAAAACAGATAAAATAGATACAAGACTAAATAAAATGAGGAATGAATAGATGAAAAGAAAGTATTTAGATGGAAGTAATTGGGCTTGGCTCGCTGAGCGTTCTTACAAATGGGTATATGTAGATGGTGAATGGAAGGGGTATGCTTCCTTAGTTAAAATGGGTTCTGTCAAAAGAAAATTAAAAGCACATTATAATGCAGAAGTATGCTTATGTGATGATGGTTATAAGGGCATAATCTTTTTGCCGGACAATGAGACTTGGTGTGTAACAGCTATTTATAATAGACATAATGAAATTGTAGAGTGGTACTTTGATATGACTAAAGAAAATGGGGTAGATGAAAGAAATATACCTTATTTTGAAGACTTATATTTAGATGTTATTGTAGCACCTGATTTTAGTGTGCACTTAATAGATGAAGATGAGCTGCAAGAAGCGCTTGATGAGGGGACTATCACAAAGGAAGAATATGATTTGGCGTATAGAACTTATGAAAAATTAGTTGAAGAAGTGATTAGAGATGAGGAGTTTCTTACTGTATTTTTACCACGTTACTTAGGACTCTTAGATCATTAAAAGTAGGAACTTTTTTTGTGATCATACGTCTCATTATTAGAGTAAGTTGAATGTTTAATCAATGGGGGTAGATAATAATGAAGAAGAGTTTAATATGGACATTAATGGCACTTGTAACATTCACAAGTATAAACTTATATGCAAGTGAACCAACTAAGGAGATTATACCTCTTGCAGACCAAGGAGTATCCACTCATGTTATTAATAGGAATATACCTATTACAAAGGCTGAGTTTATTACAGTGATTTTACAAGCAGTGAATGATAAGGAGCAATTGCCACCTATTATGGATACACATTATGCTTTACCAGCTATGGAAAGGGCAGAAAAACTAGGTATTATTGAGCTTAAAGACTATCCTATGGAAACTTGGTCAGAAATGGTATCTAATGAAGAAAAGAGTGCCATACTTTCTAAAGCTGCAGCAAATAAAGAGATAGATATGGAGAAGGTGTACAAAGCACTGAGTGAAGTACTCATTGAAAAAGTGACTGTAGATGGTGAGACAGTAGACTTAGGTCATAATCTACCTAGTCATTATATGGGCCAGGTTATGTTACCTTTAAGAAATATAGCAGAAGCTATGGGTTTTGAAGTGGAATGGGATGCAGCCACATACACTGCAACATTAAATAATGGAAGGATAGAGTCTAAGGTGCAAATTGGGTTTGATTCATATTTCTATAAAAGTGTCAATGCAATAGGTATGTCAGCACCTTTTAGTGCGGGCGTAGCGCCTAAGCTTATAGACGGAAGTGTCTATGTCCCAAGTGAATATTTTTCTATGTTTGCTGATTGTACGATTTCCGACTGGACTATGCATTTTATAAATAAAAGTAGAGAATAACCTTTAGATTAGAGAATTTAATAAAATATTTGTGTTCAGAATAGTAGGCCTATTATAAAATATGCTATACTTGTATATGTATAAGGCGAGAAGAGGATAGAGGACCTCAGCAGAATAATAAAATAGTTAGAACATAAATAGCCTTTAAGAGTATAACTCTTAGAGGCTATTTTCTTAGTGAATTTAAAGGAGAGCATAAAATGAAAATAGAAAAACTTAAAAGAGAAAATAAACAGTGAATACATGAAGGGGCAGAGCTTCTTGTAGTATGTTTTGAACATGCATGGGATACAAAGGAAGAAGCCTTAGAAGAGATGGAGAAATTTGTCTAAGAAGAAAGGATTGCTCTCGTAGCAGTAGAACCATCTTATCAGTCAAAGGGAATAGGGACAAAGCTAGTGGCAGCTTTAGAAGAAGAAGTCTATAAGCAAGGCGGTATTATGATTTACCTTGGAACAGATGATGAAGATGGTAAGACAAGCTTATCAGAAGGAGACCTTTTTGAAGATACTTATGAAAAGATTAAAAATATCCGCAATCTAGATCGCCATCCTTACGCTTTTTATGAGAAACAAGGCTACAAAATAGTAGGAGTATTCCCTGATGCAAATGGATTTGGCAAACCAGATATTTGGATGGCTAAGAGGATAAGAGATAAATAGGGGGAAGAACTTATGAAAATTGAATTTGGTACAGAGGATACGAAAAAGCATATTATGAGCCAATATCCTTATACAGCCGGGGTGTTATCAGATGAAGGGAGTCTAATTGTCGCTAAAGACGAGAAGGAGAAGATAATAGGATTTTTATGGAGTTTTAGAAGGGTATCAATGTAAAGGAATTGGGAGTGCGTTGGCACAGAAATGTATTGCAAGGGCCTCATATGTCAGAATTACTTGGGCTTAGAAATGATATACTTTCACTTTCACCCGCGCAAGTAAGAGAGTTATTTAACTTTTTAGGAGAAATACTGGCTATTCACTTTATGCCACAAAAAATGTTATAAGTGTAAGGACTGCAAGAAGCACTTCAACAACCTCTCTATGTCTGCATTATCAGGTACAAAACTCCCACTAAACAAATGGATGGAATATGCTAAGTGTATGTTGCTAGGCTTAAGCATTAGAAAATGTGCTGCTCAAATAGAGGTTTGTGTTAAGACCTCGTTTTATACGAGACACAAGCTACTTGATTGTATTCATTAGTACATGGGCATTGGTAAAGTTAAGGGCATTATTGAAGTAGATGAAACTTTTCAAGCTTATAGCTATAAGGGCAATCACAATAAAAGTGGATTCATTATGCCTAGACCTGCTAGACGTAGAGGCGGTGAAGTTAAAGTTTATGGTATAAGTCATGAACAAGTTTGTATAGCTACTGCCATAGATCGTAATAACAACATTATTTTTGAGCCTGTATGTAGAGGGAGAATTGCTACTTCAGATTTTGAACGTTTGTTTAGAGGATGTATCGAAGCAGGGGCTATTTTGTGTACAGATAGCCATAAATCATACATTCAAATTTGCTAGAGATTTTAACCTAGACGATAAGCAGATCAAGTGTGGTAGGCATAAAACAGGCATATATCATATTAACCATCTAAATGCTTTGGATAGTATCTATAAAGTATGGATACGTCGTTTCAAAGGTATGTCAACTAAATTCCTAATTAACTACCTCTATTGGTTTAAATGGCTTTAAACGTTTAACACCGAAAAAGAAATAGTGAGAAGTAAGAATATCCTTGTTCATAGTGTAACTCCATGTGTAGATATAAGAATAGAAACTTATAGGTGAGAGACTTTAAAATAGATATTTTTTAGATTAAGGAATTCTACTTATAGTTGATTTTATCAAAATCCCCTCTATTTAATACAACCTATACTTGTGGTAGTATTAACACAGGAACACTTATATTATTAAATGGGGAGTTGAGCAAAATGAATTATGAAACATTAGGCAAGGTGATAGCTAACTTAAGAAAAGAAAAAGGTGTAACTCAAGAAGATTTAGCTAAAAAAGTTGGTATTTCAACACAAGCTGTATCAAAATGGGAGTGCGGTGGAATGCCTGATGCAGAATTACTGCCACAAATAGCTGATTATTTTAATGTGTCAATTGATAGGCTATTTGGTAGAGAGGAAAGTAATTATAGTGACTTGAAGGCTAAAATTGCTCAACACATTTCTTCTTTTGAACAGGAAGAACGCTTTAACCAAGCAATGGAATATTGTTGGGAAATTGAAAAGGCTTTAGGTGGAGTAAAAGGTATTACTCGCCCACTAAAATTAGAATTAGATGTTAATCAGGATAATTATACTCATTCACAAATGCAATTTCAAAGTGGTATTAGTACGTTTTCCTTAAGCAAAAACATGCCCTATTTCTTTATAATGCCCGAACCTGTAGATGGTTGGGAAAAAGGTTTTTTAAAGAGAGAGGAGTATGTGAATCTTTTCAAGTTGTTAGGAGATTCTGATGTGCTAAATAGTTTGTTTTTACTATACAAAAGAGATAACAAACCCTTTACTGTAAGGCTTTTAGAAACTAATTTGAAAATATCTGCTGAAAAAGCTAAGCAACTTATCGAGACATTAAAGTTATATAAGCTAGTTACTGAAACAGAAATTGATTTAGATGATGTAGTACAAACAATCTATAATTTTAACCCTAATCCAGCCTTTATATTTTTATTAGCAATTACAAAAGAAATAATAAAACGCCCTAATCACTTTATTAATTTCTGTACTTCAAGAGATAAGAAATATTTATAAATGAAATTTATGGATTATGTGAGTTCCATAAAATAGTTATTCTGTCAGTCGAGATAGCTCCTTCAATGAAGGGGCTATCTTTCTACCTTATATCCTCATTATTGTCTAACGGATTCTAAATTATTTGAGAAGAAAGTATGTGGTGGAGAAATATCTTTAGAAAATAGCAATAAACTTCAAACTAAAGATTTATTTTTACAAGGGAGGTAAATATATTGGTAGATAAAACATTTGGAGAAAAAGTTGAAGGTAATGCTTATTACGATAGATTAGGTGCATACTTAATTTGTATGGATGGGGATAAAGCAGCGGTTGTAAAAACGCCTAAAGGTTATTTTTTGCTTGGTGGAGGCTTAGAGGGTAACGAAAATCATATGGATTGTATAAAGCGAGAGATTCTTGAAGAAACAGGTTTTACTGCTAATGTGCATTCCTATATATGTTCTGCAGAAGAGTATTGGCTACATAAGGAATTAGGGTATTTTCATCCCGTACAGTATTACTATTATGGTGAGCTTGTAGAAAAGATTGTAGAACCCGTAGAAATAGACCATAAACTTGAATGGATTTCAATAGAAGATATAGAAACAAAAATGTATATAAAGGCACAAGGATGGGCGATAAAGAATTTTTTAGAGAATTATAGAAAATAGGATGTTACAATGAAGTTTATCAAAACGAATGAAGTAGGATAAAAGAAAATGGAGGGGCATATGATAGAAGTTAAATTTTATGAAGAAGTAGCAGATGAGCTTTTAGAGTTTGCAGTCATTGTTTCAAGATATCAAGATAAGTGGGTATATTGCAAGCATAGGGAAAGAGATACCTTAGAGGTGCCCGGAGGGCATAGAGAAGAAGGCGAAGATATCTTTGATACGGCAGAGAGAGAACTTTATGAGGAAACGGGGGCACTTGGTTTTAAATTAAAGGATATGGGCATTTACTCTGTTATCAATAAGGGCAAGGAAACCTTTGGAAGATTATACTTTGCCAATATAGAGGAATTTACTGACTTACCTCCATCAGAAATAGAAAAAGTAGTCTTATGTGAGGAGATGCCTAAGGCACTAACTTATCCACTTATTCAACCCAAACTTGTAGATTATGTGAGGCAAAAGCTAAAAGAAGAATACTTAGTGCTAGAAGAAGAAATAGCTATCAATAAGCAGGTTGTTATAAGAGGGGTAGAAATACAGTTATTAAGTATCGTAAAAGAAGAAGGTACAAGAAAATTACTTATGTTGTACCAAGAAGGACAAGCGGAAAAGAGCAGTATACATAGAAAAGACTATAAGACTAACCGTGAAAAAATGATAGAGAGGTTGCAGAATGAGCCTATGTATGGCCTAAACAATTTGTATATTAAAGCTATAAATTTTGCAGGGCAAGAATTCATGATGGAAGAAAGTTCAGCAAGAGGGTTAAGGTATTACCATGAAAGTGATTATGAAATCTATACGTACTTTAAAGAAAAAGGCCTTATACCTAAGGAATGGCTAGAGGGTTCTATGGAAAAGCTTATATTAAGTGAATATAGATTAGAAAGTGATACAGAGCTTCCAGTAGATAATCTAAATAAACTTATGCCTATGATTTTGAATGTGGACGAGTCTCATTATACTGTTCGTATAGAACATGCTTTTAGGATAAAGATAGGTAAGGCGGAGCCGAATACGAGGATTCAGTACTTTGACGAAGCGACAGGAAAGAAGCGCGCTTTCTATATAGATGAAGTTGAAAAGTGCTATTACTATGATGAAAGTTTACAAAGGCTAGAAGAAATATTGCAAAATATTGAGCCAGCGGAGCGAGAGCGCTTTAAAGAGGAGTACATAAAGCATTTAGAGGAGGTTTGTCCACTGGATAAAGCTTTAATCTTATTACATTATGAGACAGAAGCTGGGGAGCAGCTTAACTTTTTCCTTAAAGAATATTTAGAGGAAGAACCTGAGCATAGAATGCATTCAGGCAGTGTAGGTTTTGTATGTAAGGGGAATGGCCTTAATGGGTATCCTGTGCGCATAGAACTCCTTAAGACTGTAGAGAAAGATTTTGATGAAGCTTTAGAAGTTGAACTATTTTCAAGGTATATTACCCTACCAGAAGAAAGCATTTTGGTAGAATAGGAGAACACAATGATTATATGGATTAATGGTGCATTTGGATCGGGCAAGACACAAACAGCTTTTGAACTTAAGAGGCATTTACAAGATGCCGTTGTCTATGACCCAGAAAATATAGGTTATTTTATAAGAGAAAATATACCAGAGCAGGTTAAGCAAAGTGATTTTCAAGATTACCCTATGTGGCGTGATTTTAATTATAAAATGTTAAAGTATATGGATGAAGTTTATAGAGGACCAGTAATTGTGCCTATGACAGTCACCAATAAGCAATACTATGATGAATTAATTAGTAAGCTAAGATTAGAGCAAGTAGAGGTACATCACTATATTTTATATGCGAATAAAAGTACACTTTTAAAACGATTAAGAAAGCGCCTTGAGTATGAAACAAGCTGGGCAGCACAGCAGATAGATAGGTGTTTAGTAGCTTTTCAGAATGAGATTACAGAAGGCATTATTCAGACGGATGCTATGACTATTGATGAAGTAGTATTAGAGATTGTTAGAAGAAGTAACTTAACCTTAGTGCCAGACAGAAGGAGTGCTATAAAGAAAAAGTTAGATAGAATTTATACAATGATTAAACATATAAGATAGTGAGAAAGATATATGCAGGCTAAAGTGAAAGAATGGAGTTATAAATAAAAATGTACAAAAAGCATACCTAAGCCGTCTCCCCCTTAATTAAAATAGACATGCTTAAGTATGCTTTTTGTTTGTGTGGCAAAGTATCGTTTAAACGCATGAGCTCTATTCATAAAGTGTATCAAGTAGGCAGATAGGTCATAGCGGAAGATATTACCTCGCTATGGGAGTGCGGATTAGGCGCTATAGGTGAAAGGGATACCAGTGTATGTATCACTGCAAGGGGCTAAGTCTGCCTGCCATAGGTAGGAGTTACCGTAAGCGTAGCCTAAAGTACCATATTGATAGGTAATTAGAATATTTCTCGTATCTACTTAGTTGCCACCACTAAGTAGTGCGGTGTTCTAAGAAAGTTTTATATCTTGAGTAAGGGGGAAACTCAAGAAGATAAAAGGATTTCTTAGAACGATTAAAGGAATAGAACTTGCCTAGGATTTGGTTCGCATCCTTATATCCTATATATAGGAATGAGAAAGCAAAATGCTCCGCAAAAATAAGAAAAAAATTTAACTTTAGCATTTTAGATAAAAGCATAGAGTGGAAATTAAACAAGCCTTACAAAGTCAGTTTAGGTATTATGAAAAGAAAAATTAAAATATGTACAAAAATATATTTAAAATTTCTCTGTATTGGCGTTGCTTATTTTTAGGTAATGAATATAATCTTGGGTTATATCTTTTATTTGAGCCTTTAGGGCATTCATATCTTGCACCATAAGATATTTAGTATCAGACGTCGCCCATTTTGCTGGTCTACCAGCTATAGCCCAGGAAGTAGGTGTTTCTACTTCTTCATAGGGGTACTGACTTTTTACTTTCTCTAATAGAGTTTCTACCTTATGTTTAAAATAGGCATTTGTTTCTTTGATAAGATAAAGTTTATTTAAATCTCTAACACCTTCATCTAATTTAGTAAGCCTTATAGACCTAAGAGAATGTTTAACTTTCTTTTCTTTAGGAGAAGGATAAACTAAAAAACAGTCCCCAGCTTGAAAAGCTGAATGTGTAGCATCTTCTAATGGGTCTTCTACCCAGGCATCAAATGCCCAGCGAAGATAACCTGTTGCCCCTAGGGAGCCTGCATACATAATGGTCCAGTAACTTTCCACAGGCATAGACTTAATAAAACTATTAGGGAAATGCTCTGTTGCTGTATACATAGTAGTCTTTTTACCTTCTCGTTTTCTCTTTTCTACTTGCGCTTTAAAGCTTTCTACAGATTGGCGGATTTCTTCAAGGCCTACACTTGCACTATCTAAACGATTAAAGATTTGTTGATTACCTTCAAAGTCATTAAAAGCAGCGGACTTGTTTAAAGTTTTTCCATCTTTATTTTTAATCTCATCTACAATATCAAAAACAGCGCCCATATTGTGTCTTTCGTCATAGCCCATATAAATAGTGTCAAACCAGTTTTTCTCCTCTAAGTGCTCAATAAAGGCTTCTAAAAAAGGAATCCATACAGAGCGGTATTCTTGTAAATGATTAATACTAACAGTTATAGTGTGTTGTTTCATAGTGAGCTCATCATAGTAAGTGATTTTATTATTCCAAGGAAGCATACTATAACAAATGACCACATCAGCTATATTTAAATCTTTTCCTAATTGAACCCACTTATCAAAATGGGTATAATCAAATGACCATTTCCCCTCTAATGTTTTAATCCATTTAATCATAGAAGGGTAATGAACTGGATTTTTGCTATAGGTTTGACCACCCCAAGCCTCCTCTACAATAGTAGCTGTAAGAGCATGTCCACCTAATTCTTTATACAGAGATAAATGAGATTTTAATAAGTCTAGGTGCTCTGATGAGAATGGTACTACATTATAATATTCTGCACTGCTATAAGGATGATGCCAGTATTCTACATCGAACCTATAGTTTCTAGCACTAGGAAGCACTGCCTCTAAAACTTCTAATTCATAGTCAAAAACAAGTTTTTCATCATCTAATGTAGACAAGAAGCTAATCGTACCTTTATATATGCCAGCCTTGGCATGATCAGGTACATTAAATTCTATCCAAATGGATACAGGAGTGTGTGCTTCTAAAGAAAATGAAGTTTTTTCCATAAGTACATCTGGAAAAGATTCTTTAGGTCCTGTAGGCATAATGCCTTCCAGATTATGAGCATACCATCCTGCATGTCCTATAAAGCCTTTGACTTCTTTAACAAAAAAAGTTTTAATATGTTCCTTTGCTAGACAAGCTGTCTCACTTTTAAAATCACTGATTTCAATATGTATATCTTGTATAAGGTGTGCTTTGCTAAGTAAAACAATTTCCGATAGGGCTTTGTCGCTTTTCCAAGCCCATAAGGATTGATGAGTTACCTGTAGATTACTTATTTCATGAGAGTATTGCTTTGTATACTGTAAACCTGTATCAACTATACTTCCTTGTAGCCACTTTGCTAAGCTCATTAAAATTCTCCTTTGAAATTAGTTTATTTAATATTTTGACAATATACTTCTTTAACATAATATAAGGAATAATAAGAGTCAATATTTAAGAAAAAATAAATGGAAAGCATTAGATTTGTCAAGATGACAAGACTATGATAGTATAGAGAAGCTTGAGAAAGACTAGAATGAGACGAGAAATGGAGAGATAAACATGGAACATTTACCGAATTGCCCAAAATGTAATTCAGAATATACTTATGAAGATGGTAGCCTTTTAGTTTGTCCAGAATGTGCACATGAGTGGACACCAGGAAGTGAAGAAGCTAGTGAGGACGTGCAAGTAATCAAAGATTCAAACGGTAACGTTTTAGCAGATGGAGATACTGTAACAGTAATCAAAGACCTTAAAGTTAAAGGTAGCTCATCTTCTATTAAAATTGGAACAAAAGTAAAAGGTATCCGTTTAATTTATGATGCAGCAGATGGCCATGATATTGATTGTAAAATTGATGGATTTGGTGCTATGAAATTAAAATCAGAGTTCGTTAAAAAAGCATAATAAATGTGATAAGAGAAGTCCTACGTGAAGTGGGACTTTTTTTGATGATAAAATAATAAAATAATGTGCAACGCATTTAATTCATTCTCTACTATATAGGTAAAGATATTTAGAAACACTCATTAGAATGAATAAGAGGAGATAAATGTATGGATGATAAGGAGATAAGTACTTTATATTGGCAACGATATCAAATAGCTATTATTGAAACAAAGAGTAAATATGGACATTATTGCAGGGCTATTGCATCAAATATATTATCTAATTATGCAGATATAGGAGAATGTGAAAATGATACTTATATGACTGCTTGGAATATAATCCCTCCCAATCGGCCTAATAAATTATCTGTTTTTTTAGGGAGGGTAATACGTAATATTGCACTTGATAAGTATAGTTATAATAAGGCGAAAAAGCGTAATAATGAATTTGATGTTATTTTATCAGAATTAGAAGAATGTTTATCTTCACCAGATACAGTAGAGAATCAGTATGAACATGGTGAGTTAGCAAGATCAATTAGTAAATTTTTATATACGATTGATAGAGAAGCTAGAAGTGTATTTATTAGGAGATACTGGTATTCGGATTCAATCAAAAAGATTTCTACAAATTTTAATATGAGCAGTAGTAAGGTAAAGTCTATGTTACATAGAACAAGGAGTAAACTTAAAAAATATCTTGAGAAGGAAGGGTTTGAAATATGAATAAAAAATGGCTTTATAAAGAAATAGGGATGATTGATGATGATTTAATAGAAAGTGTAGCATACATAGAAAAAACACAAAAAAATAATTTAAAAAAGTGGATAGGATTAGTCGCTTGTATTTGTATTTTTATTTCATTATCGAGTACTGTATACGCTGTAGAATATTTAAAAAATCAAAGTACAGAACTTTATATACGTTATTTATCACCTGAGAATATGGAATTAACACCCGGAATAGAATATGATGCTGATAAATTTTTTGATGCATTAAAAAGTGATAAAGAAGAATATGTGTATATTGCAATTAATCGGCTTGTAGAATGTTTTAATGATGAGGTATTAAGGGAAAAGGCTATTAAGAAAATAACACCTTTTATAAAGAGTGAACAAGAAAAAATAGCACAAGCAGCCATGTTTGCAGTGGATATTTTATCGCAAAGTTATCAAAGCGAAAATATTTATAAATTATCAGATGGAAGTATTATTTTTATGTTATTTAACAATTACTCTGATTATGGAAGCCATAATGTACTTTGGAGAATAAAAGATAATGTACTTGAACAATATATTGCATTTACAGAACCCTTTATGTATATAACAGATATCATACCATCACCGGATCATTCCCTATTAGCAGTGAAAATGGCCTCTAATAAAAGTGAATTTATAGTCATTATAGATATAATAAATAGCAAGATAAGCCCAGAATTAGTGGGGACAGCAAGAGGTGTATATGGCGCGCAAAAAGGAGTAAATGTACCTATGCGTATAGACAATGAAAATTATTGCAGTATTAACAGTGTTGAATGGATAACAAATGACAGGTTATCCTTTAATAGCATGCTGACATATAATAATGCTGAAATAACAGAAAATGTAACCGTGGATTATGAATTTAGTAATAAATCCATATCTATACAAATTAATAATTAATTTTCAGAGAGTTGCAGGTTGGTGTGATGCAATATTTTATATTTAAGTAAATGGACTTACGAGGGCATCCCGAAATGAGAAGAGTAGGCGATGACGGAAACTCTAACCGTTATGATGAGAGCATATGTCAGTATGTGATAAGAACTTTTTAGGGGGCTAAGTAGACTTCTACTCCTATTTTGGAGTAGGAGTTTTTTGTTTTATTAAGAAAAAAGGAGTTGAAGGAAATGCGTCAAAAAAGAATTTTAACAGGGGATCGTACTACAGGAAAATTACATTTAGGACATTACGTGGGGAGTTTAAAAAATAGAGTAAGACTTCAAGATAAGTATGAAGATATTTGTGATAGATGCAAGGGGGCTAATATTGGCTGCGTAGCTTGTAAAAAGCGATTAGCGGGTTGTATCAATACACTCCTAGACCCAATGAGAGAAAAACGTGCTTATTATGAAAACCATTTAGATGAGGTGAAAGAGTTTATTATAAATGGTAGTCAGAAAGCTAATCGCATAGGGGATGCTACAATGGACGAAGTAAAGGCAGCTATGAATATTAAGTTATAAATGTTGAAGCATTCACTTAAACAAGCACGATCTGGAAAGTTTTGTAATAAGATATAGTGACAACTTTTATAGGAGTTAAAACTATGCCTCAACAAAATTTTAGAAGAATGCGTAATGAAATTCCGACTACTTATAAGACACTCGAACAAGCACTTGCACTGATGTATGATGCCGTTCAAGGCGAAGCTGAAGATGAAATGTTCTATAGTTACCTTATTTCTATAGCACCAACAAAAAATGAAAAAGATATTATTACCTCTATTCGCGATGATGAAAGAAAACATAATCAGATGTATAGAGAAATTTATAAACACTTTACAGGGCAAGAAATACCTACGCCTAAAAATGTAGATTTTGATAAACCTAATTCTTATAAACAAGGTTTAACCAAGGCATTATTTGGAGAACTAAGTGCAGTAGAACGTTACCGTGATATTCGTGCAGGTTTACCTACAGAATATTATAGAGATATGGTATTTGAGATTTTAACAGATGAACTCAAACATGCTAGTAAATATAATTATTTAATCACTTTAAATAGTTAAATTTAAAAGAGTCTGTTGGAACAGGCTCTATACATACTAAGAAAGTAAGATTTGTGATACACTAATACTAAAGGAAAAGAATAAAAATAAGGTGAATGAAATGTATAAAATATTAATTATAGGAGATAAAGAAAGCTCAGGCACATCTTATTTTATTAGATATTAATTTGCCACTTTATGATGGATATTATATATGTAGAGAAATACGTAAAGATCTTACAACGCCGATTATTATAGTGACAAGTAGAGATAGTGAGATGGACGAGCTGATGAGTATGAACTTAGGGGCAGATGACTTTGTGACTAAGCCATACAATACACAAATTCTCCTAGCGCGTATTGCAGCCCTTATTAAGAGAACTTATGCAGCTTACCAAGAGGTTATGGCCTTTAGAAACTTCCAGATTAACTTTTCAAAAGGGGTTATTTTAAAAGGGGATGAAGAGATAAGCTTTTAATAATATAGTCTTTTTCAGTTGTATTACTTTTAGAATAGAATAAAACTTGTTCTACGAAGATTTCAATTTTATCTATTTCTTCAGCCATACTACGCGTAATAGGGTCTTTATGATTTTCAGCAAGGAGTTTAGCTGAGGCAATGGGGGTTTTTATCTCATGAACCCACATTTCAATATACTCTTGGTAAGCAATGCGTTCCATTTGATAAGCATCTAGATGATCATTCATAGATTTTGTAGTAGTTCTAAGTATCTCATAGAAGAGCTCACCTTCTTGGAAATGAGCCTGTGAAATGATATCACATAACAAATATTTTTGGTCAAGATTTTGAAGCTGATCTTGTACAGTTTTATAGTAAGCATGCTTTTTTATATACTCTAGAAGGAGTAAACCGATTAATGTAATTGTATAAAGAGTAATAAGAAATAGAATAGGATAAACTACTGTATGAATAGCACGTAGAAAAATAATGGTAAAAAGCATTAGTATACTGTAAGTAAGTAACACTAACCATTTATCTTTTAAAAATCTTAAAAAGGACATGAAAACACCTCGCATTAGGAATAAATTTGCTTAATACTATAGACTATAAATAAGGTTATGTACACCTAGAAAAAGAAATTTAGAAAAGAATATGTAGCTATTGCAAGCATTATAGTATATAATAAGCTGTAAAACTTTTCTATACCAATAGAAAAGCCACAAAATGGACATTGTGGACACGGTGGGGTAAAAGAGCCTAGGAAGATTGTTTTTCAGTTTTCCTAGGCTTTTTGTTATATAAAATCTCCAGAGTCTATCCATCAAATGCCTAAAAGTGATATAATAAAACAAATAATTTAAATATAAAACAGATGCGTAACAAAAGAAAGGAGGCACTTATGACAAAGCCTTATACACATCTACATGTTCATACAGAATATAGCTTATTAGATGGCTCCGCCAAAATAAAAGAACTCCTTGCAAAAACGAAAGAATTAGGAATGGATGCACTTGCCATTACAGACCATGGGGTTATGTATGGTGCAATTGATTTTTATAAAGAAGCGAAGAATATAGGCGTTAAACCTATTATTGGTTGTGAAGTCTATGTATCACCACGAACAAGATTTGATAAAGAAAAACAAGATTTAAGATATAACCATCTTGTACTTCTTGCTAAAAATAATGAAGGTTATCAGAATCTGATTAAAATGGTTTCTCAAGGCTTTATAGAAGGCTTCTATCGTAAGCCGCGTATTGACCTTGATCTTTTAAGAGAGCACCATGAGGGGCTTATTGCCCTAGGTGCCTGTTTAGCTGGTCCTGTTTCTAGACCCCTTCTAGAAGATAATTATGAAAAAGCAAAAGAAGCAGCACTCCTTTATGAGGAAATCATGGGGAAAGATCATTTTTATTTAGAACTTCAGGATCATGGTATGAGTCAACAAGCCAAGGTAAACCCTCAGACCTTACGCATTGCGCAGGAGACAGGAATTCCACTTGTAGCAACTAATGACGTGCACTATATATTAGAAGAAGATGCTAACCCACATGAAGTACTACTCTGCATTCAGACAGGTAAAACTATGCAGGATGAAGACCGTATGATTTATGAAGGAGGACAGTACTATCTTAAGAGTCCAGAGCAAATGTATGCACTCTTTCCTTATGCAACAGAGGCTTTAGAAAATACAGCTAAAATTGCAGAAAGATGTAATGTAACTTTTGACTTCCATGAACTGAAATTACCAAGTTTTGATGTCCCTACAGAAGAGTCGCCAGAAGAGTATCTTAGAAGACTCTGTGATGAAGGACTTGCTATGCGCTATACTCCTGTGACAGATGAGCTTCGTAAGCGTTTAGAATATGAACTTGGTATTATTATTCAAATGGGTTTTGTGGATTATTTCCTTATTGTAAGTGATTTCATTAAGTACGCAAAGCGACAAGGAATTCCAGTAGGACCAGGACGTGGTTCGGCAGCAGGAAGTATTGTAGCTTATGTTTTAGAGATTACAGATATCGACCCGATTAAGTACAGTTTACTTTTTGAAAGGTTCCTAAACCCAGAACGTATCAGTATGCCTGATATCGATATCGACTTCTGTTATGAAAGACGTCAGGAAGTTATTGATTATGTTATTCATAAATATGGTGAAGACCGTGTAGCACAGATTATTACTTTTGGAACCATGTCAGCCAAGGCGGTTATCCGTGACGTAGGCCGTGCTATCAATATGCCTTATCCAGAAGTAGACCGTATTGCTAAGATGATTCCAAATGAGCTTAAGATGACCATAAGTAAGGCACTTAATATGAATGAAGAGCTTAATATGCTCTATGAAACAGATGAGAAAGTAAAATACCTCATTAATACAGCACTTAAATTAGAGGGGCTTCCTCGTCATTCATCTACCCATGCAGCAGGTGTTGTAATTTCTAAAAAGCCTGTAGTAGAGTATGTGCCGCTTAATGCGAGTGATGGTGTTATTACAACTCAGTACCCAATGACTACCCTTGAAGAACTAGGCCTTCTCAAGATGGACTTCCTAGGTCTTAGAACACTAACAGTTATTGATAATGCAGTGAAGTTAGTGAAGCAAAATCATGGTGTGGAACTTGATATGCATAGTATCAACTATGAAGATCCTAAAGTGTATCAAATGATTGCATCAGGTAATACAGAGGGGGTATTCCAGTTAGAGAGTGCTGGGATGAAGTCGTTCATGAAAGAACTTTGTCCAGAGAGCCTTGAAGATATTATTGCGGGGGTATCTTTATATAGACCAGGTCCAATGGACTTTATTCCAAAGTATGTAGATGGTAAACGTGATAAGGAGAGCATTACTTATACGCACCCTGCTCTTAAACCTATTCTAGAAAATACTTACGGCTGTATTGTTTATCAGGAACAGGTTATGCAGATTGTACGAGACCTTGCAGGTTACAGTTTAGGCCGAAGTGACCTACTTCGTCGTGCTATGGGGAAAAAGAAAACAGATGTGATGCAAAAAGAACGTGATATTTTCCTTAATGGAGATGGCGTGGATGTACCAGGTGCGATTGCTAATGGTATTCCAAAAGAAATTGCAAACCAAATCTTTGATGATATGATTGACTTTGCTAAGTATGCCTTCAACAAATCACATGCGGCAGCTTATGCAGTAGTTGCCTACCAGACGGCTTTTCTTAAAACTTACTATAAAGTAGAGTTTATGGCAGCACTTATGACATCTGTTATGGATGTAACACCTAAAATTAGGCAGTATATTGATAGCTGTAAAAAGCTGGGGATACAAGTTATAGCTCCTCATATCAATGAAGGTTATGCTTATTTTAGTACGAAAGATGACTGTATTATGTATGGGCTAGCAGCCATTAAGAATGTAGGCCGTAACGTTATTGAAAAGATTGTAGAAGAACGCGAAAAGAATGGACACTTCAAGAGTCTGACTGACTTCTATAACCGTATGGATTCTAAAGATGTGAATAAGCGAAGCGTAGAAAGCCTTATTTTAGCAGGTGCTTTTGATGACTTTGGTGGTAAGCGTAGTCAGTATATGGCAGCTTACAAGCAAATTGCAGATGGTGTAGCTACCAATAGACGTAATAATATAGCAGGTCAGATAGACCTCTTTAGCATAGGTGGAGACGCAGAAGAGGGGAATGCTTTTGATGACCATCTACCAAATGTACCAGAGTTTGAGATGAAGGAAATTTTAAACTTTGAAAAAGAAGTATTAGGAATTTACTTAAGTGGGCATCCACTTGATAAAGTAAGTGGACAACTTGAGAAATACATCACACATCATGCAGTGGATCTAGAGATGACAGAAGAAGAAGGGGCAGAATTTGATGGCGACTACAAAATAACAGATGGCCAGCAAGTTATAGTAGGTGGGTTGTTAGCGGAAAAACGTGTCATTTACACTAAGACAAATCGTAAGATGGCCTTTATTACTCTAGAAGATACAACAGGCACTATAGAGTGTATTGTCTTCCCAAACCAGTTTGAAAAGTTTGAAAGAGTAGATGAAACGAAGGTTTATATGATTAAAGGTCATATTTCTATTAAAGAAGAGGAAGCAGCGGTTGTGCTTGTAGATGATTTAACAACCTTAGAGGCTATTTTAAATCCAGATCAAGAAGTAGATCATATTTTATTAAGATTAGATGCCAGTCAGCGCACAGAAGATATACGTAAACAGCTTTTAAGTATATTTGCAAAGTATCCAGGAAAAACTAGAATAATCGTAGAATCCTTAGAGGATAACATGAAAAAGCCATTTCCACCTAAATATAATGTACAAGTGAATGACCAGATTATACAGGAGCTTAAAAACCTCTTAGGTAATACCTGTGTAGTAGTACCAAAATCTGAGAAATGATATTGCAATTTAAAAAATAGTTAGGTAAAATTAAAATCGATCAATATAATGTACACAAGTTTAAATTTTCTACAAGTTAAATAGTTATCAAAGCAAGGCATTAATACAAAATACTAAAACAACAGGGGGTTGTTTCTCATGAGTCAAAAAGTAACAACAATAGGTGTTTTAACAAGTGGTGGAGATGCACCAGGTATGAATGCAGCGATCCGATCAGTCGTAAGGACAGCTATCTCACGAGGTATAAAAGTGATGGGTATCCGTAAAGGCTACAATGGATTACTTGCAGGAGATGTATTTGAAATGGATACACGTAGTGTATCAGATATTATTCAGCGTGGAGGAACTATTCTTCAAACAGCTCGATGTAAAGAGTTTATAACAGCTGAAGGACAACAAAGAGGGGCTGACATGTGCCGTGTATTTGGTATTGATGGACTTGTTGTCATTGGTGGAGATGGTTCATTTCAAGGCGCAGAAAAATTGGCAAACCTCGGGATTAATACAATAGGTGTACCAGGTACAATTGACCTTGATATTGCATGTACAGAATATACAATCGGTTTTGATACAGCTGTTAATACAGCTATGGATGCAATTAATAAGATTCGTGATACATCTACTTCACATAGACGTTGTTCCATTGTAGAAGTTATGGGACGCCATGCAGGTTACATTGCACTTTGGTGTGCTATTAACTCTGGAGCTGAAATGGTGCTTTTACCAGAGGTACCAAGACCAAGTGATGAAGAGATTGTTAAAAAAATTATTGAAAATAAAAATAAAGGTAAGAAACATTTCCTAATTGTTGTAGCAGAAGGTGTAGGGGGATCCGAACAGCTTGCACAAACTATAGAAAAAGTAACAGGTATTGAATCACGCGCTACTATTTTAGGACATCTTCAAAGAGGTGGTTCTCCTACTGCTGTAGATAGAATGCAAGCATCTATGATGGGAGCAAAAGCAGTAGATCTCCTTTGCGAAGGCAAGGCAAAACGTGTTGTAGCTTATATCAATGGACAATACGTAGATTATGATATTAATGAAGCACTCAAAATGACTAAACAGTTAGACCCATATATGTATAGTTTAAGCGATATTCTTTGCTAGAAGATAAAATAGAGATTTATTAAAGGGAGAAAAGCGATGCGTAAAACTAAAATTGTGAGTACACTTGGGCCTAAAACAAGAGACTGTGACCAAATTAGAAAGATTATTATGGCAGGAGCAGATGCTATCCGTATTAATTTTTCACATGATAATCATGAGATTCATGGTGAAACAGTGAAACGTGTAAAACAGGTAAGAGAAGAAATAGGTAGACCTATTCCGCTCATCCTAGATACTAAAGGACCTGAAATTCGTACGGGTATTATGGCAGATGATCAAGAGATTAAGTTAAACATTGGTGACATTTTTACGCTTACTACGGAAGAGGTAGAAGGAAATAAAGAGAGAGTCAGTGTGACTTATAAGAACTTACCCTATGATTTAAAACGTGGTAGTCGTATTCTGATTGATGATGGTTTAATTGAGTTAAAAGTAAAAAATCTTACCAGTACAGAAGTCGAGTGTATTGTGGAAAACGGGGGAATACTGGGCTCAAGAAAAGGGATTAATATCCCTGATGTATTTGTAAATTTACCTGCTTTAACAGATAAGGATTTAGCAGATATTAAGTTTGGCGCAGAAGTAGGATTTGACTATATTGCAGCTTCTTTCATCAGATGTGCTAATGATGTAGTGAAAATCCGTCAGGTGCTTGAAGCAAATGGTGGCAGTCATATCCAGATTATTGCTAAAATCGAAAATCGTGATGGCGTAAATAATATTGATGAAATTCTTCAAGTTGCAGATGCTATTATGGTTGCGCGTGGGGATCTTGGGGTAGAAATTCCTGCAGAAGAAGTACCTATTGTACAGAAAATACTTATTAAAAAAGCAAATGACTTAGGTAAAGTTGTTGTAACAGCAACACAGATGCTAGATTCTATGATTCGTAACCCACGCCCTACACGTGCGGAGGCAAGTGACGTCGCTAATGCTATTTTTGATGGTACATCTGCTATTATGTTATCAGGTGAAACAGCTAAAGGAGATTATCCCCTTGAAGCTATTAGTATGATGAATCGCATCGCTATTACTGCAGAAGGCGCAAGTAAGCTTTATAATTTACCAATGGCTTTAAATGAAGCTAAGCTTAGTATGACTAATGCGATTAGTCATGCTACTTGCCAGACAGCAACAGAGCTAGGGGCAGCAGCTATTGTGACGATTAGTAAGTCAGGACATACAGCACGCGCTGTATCTAAGTATAAACCAACTTGCCCAATTGTAGCTTGTACAACAGATGAAAGAGTACAACGTCAGCTGAATCTAGTATGGGGGTGTACGCCACTTCTTATGAATATAGAAGAAGGGTCAACAGATGAAGTCTTTAACACGGCAATTAAGAAAACGGAAGAACTTGGATTTGCCAATCAAGGAGATGTAGTTGTCCTTACGGCAGGTGTTCCCGTTGGTGTAGCAGGCACAACGAACGTTCTTAAAGCGCAATATGTAGGTAATGTATTAGCACGTGGTATAGGTTATGGCAAAAAAGCTGTAACAGGTAAAGCAAGTGTTATTAAAGTATTACAAGAAGCAGATAGATACTTCAAAAAAGGAGATATCTTGGTCACTGCTAAAACAGATAATACTTTCTTACCTTATATGAAAAAAGCTAGTGCTATCGTTGTTGAAGAAAGCACACATGAAGAAAATAACCATGCAGCGATTGTAGGTAGAACTTTAGACATTCCAGTTATTATTGGGGCTAAAAATGTGGTTGAGGCTGTTAGCAATGCAACGACTATTACAGTAGATAGTGATAAAGGTCTTGTATACAATGGTGCAGTTTTAGAAAAATAGATGATCATTTAAAAAGGTAGCATTTTGCTACCTTTTTTTACATTTAAATAGCCAAGCCTTATATACATGATAATAAGTGAAAATGCTAAACCTAATAAAAGTTAAGAAAGCGTTAAGAAAAGATATGAAAAGGCTGTATTTTAAAGTAGGGTATGATATAATAACAAACGATTACATAAAATTAGTAAATCATAGGAGAGAATGAGAAAATGAACAATGTAAATGAGCAACATGGGATTTTTAGAAGTAGCCTAGGACCTTCACAGATCTTAGTAGCTGGCTTCTTAATGGTTATCTTAGTTGCAACAGTACTGCTCATGTTACCGATAAGTAGTCAAAGTGGACAAACTACAGGCTTTATTGATGCTTTATTTACTTCTACTTCAGCAGTTTGTGTAACAGGACTTGTAGTCGTGAATACATTAGAGTATTGGTCTTTGTTTGGAAAAATCGTTATTTTGTTTTGTATCCAAATAGGTGGACTTGGTTTTATGTCTTTAGTAAGTATGATTTTTGTTTTTATGGGTAAAAAAATCACTTTAAAAAACAGACTTCTTATGCAAGAGGCATTTAGTTTTAATACAACGGCAGGGATTGTAAGATTTGCCAAAGCAGTTGTGCAGCTTACCTTTTTGGTAGAAGGTATAGGTGCAATTTTATTATCTTTGGTTTTTATACCAGAACATGGCCTTATAAAAGGTATAGGGTATTCTATTTTCCATGCGATTTCAGCCTTTTGTAATGCAGGATTTGATTTGGTCGGATCAAATAGTTTAGTACCTTATGTAGGGAATGGGATCATTAACTTTACGATTATGGGGCTTATTATAGCAAGTGGACTTGGGTTTAGTGTATGGATTGATACTTATAATATCATTAAGATGAAACGTCAATCAGCAGAGCATTTTACATGGAAACAAGCTTTTTATAAATTATCGTTACATACAAAACTTGTATGGACTATTACAATAATACTTATTGTAATAGGATTTGTTTTCTTCTTCTTAGTAGAATATAACAACCCAGCAACTTTAGGTGCATTAAGCTTAAAAGATAAGATATATGCGGCACTTTTCCAATCTGTAGCACCACGTACAGCAGGATTTAATACATTACCATTAGCGGAATTAACACCAGCTTCACAACTTATGAGTGTTATTTTAATGTTCATTGGGGGATCACCAGCAGGTACAGCAGGTGGTGTGAAGACTGTTACAATAGGTGTTCTAGTTTTATGTGCACTCTCTACAATTAAAGGGAGAGAAAATACTGTGGTTTATAAACGTCGTATTCCAATGGCTGTTATAGCAAGAGCACTAACTGTAGTGATTATTGCTATTGTAGTTGTTTTGGGTACACTAATGATTTTAACTGTCACAGAAGATGCAGCCTTTATGGAGCTGTTATTTGAGGTGGTATCAGCCTTTGGTACAGTAGGTTCAACTTTAGGTATTACAACAAGCCTGACACCTATAGGGAAAATCATTATTATTATGCTGATGTTTATTGGACGATTAGGTACTATTACAATTGCAGTAGCCCTTATGGTAAGACAAGGCAAAACAAAAGAAAAACACATCATTCAATATCCAGAAGAGAAAGTCTTGGTAGGTTAGAAAGAGAGGGTTAAATAATGAGAGGGAAACAATTTGTAATTTTTGGGCTAGGTAGATTTGGCATTAGTCTTGCAACAACATTATCAGAAGCAGGTTATGAGGTAATGGTTGTCGATAAGTGTGAAGAGAGTATTCAAGAGATTGCGCCGTTTGTAACACATGCCGTACAGGCAGATGCAGCAGATATGGATACCCTTAAATCACTTGGAATTCGTAATTTTGATGTAGCGATTGTAGCAATTGGTAAAGATATTCAATCCAGTATTATGACGACATTACTTTTAAAAGAATTAGGCATTCCTTACGTTGTTGCAAAGGCAAGTAGTGAGATTCATGAACGTGTACTTAGAAAAATTGGAGCAGACCGTATTATTTTACCAGAACAGGAAATGGGTATCCGTATTGCGAATAACCTTATTTCAGGGAATATCCTCGATCACATCCAACTTTCTTCAGAATATAGTATTATTGAAATGGGTATCTTACCAGAATGGAGAGGTAAGAGTATTATTGAGTTAGACCCACGTGGTGTATATGGCATCAATATTATTGCTGTTCAAAGAGGCGGTGTCATTGATATTTCTCCATCTCCTAATTATATATTAGAGCAAGAAGACACACTTGTTGTAGTTGGAAGCAACAAGCAGATTCAAATACTAGAGGCAAAACGTTATGGCAAATAGTAAGTTTATTACAAGTGCAGCGAATCCTATTATTAAGAACATTCAGTTGCTACAAAGTAAGAAAAATGAGCGTAAAAAACAAGGTTTATTTATTATAGAAGGCATTAGAAGTATTAATGAGATACCACAAGAGTATGAAATTGATACGATTGTAATGAGTGACTTATTTGATGAAAGCCTTTTAAAGGTATCCGCTACAAGAAATGCTCTTCTTGTACCAAGTGAACTTTTTAAAGTGATTAGCGATACACAGACACCTCAAGGCGTTTTAGCCCTTGTGAAGATGAAAACATTACAATTAGAAGATATAGAGGTTAAAGCAAATGGGTTCTACCTTATGCTTGAGAATCTTCAAGACCCAGGTAATTTAGGAACTATTATTAGAAGTGCCTATGGGTTTGGTGTAGATGCCATTTTCCTCACTAAAGGATGCGTAGACCTTTATAGTCCTAAAACAGTTAGAAGTACAATGGGAGCATCATTACATGTACCTGTTATAACAGATAAATCATTAGAAGATTATATGGCGTGGGCAAAGGGGCATGGACTTACATGCTTTACAACAGCATTAGATGATACAGCTAAGGAAGTAGCTAAAGCAGATCTTACAAAAGGGCTTATGTTAGTTATTGGAAATGAAGGAAATGGTGTATCTGGAGAAGCCATTGCAAAAGCTGATCAGAATGTATACATTCCAATGCCTGGTGGCTTAGAGTCTTTAAATGCATCTATTGCAGCTTCAATCTGTATGTACGAAGTCATGCGCCAACGCTTATAGGGTATGGGTGTTGACAAACGAAATAGAACACTCTATAATGAGGACATAATTTAAGTTAGAATAAAGCAATAGACGATGAAAAGAAGAGTAGTCTAGTAAGAGTATTTTTAGAGAGCCAATGGTGCTGGGAATTTGGTAATACGTATTAGATGAAGAACATCTTGGAGTTTCTAACCGAAAAGCAATGAGTAGGCTTAGACGGGACTAGACCGTTACATCTAGAGTATATTAGTAGATATACTTGGATCAGAGTTGGGCCATAAGGTCAACTAGGGTGGTACCGCGGAGATACAGCTTCGTCCCTATAAATTTTTATAGGGATGGGGCTTTTTTTATTGTCTTTGCCAAAAATAAGAATAGATTAAAGGAGATGGAGTAAATGGATACAGTAGCAATCAGACATTTATATCATGATACAGACAAGTATCAAGGTCAAATTGTAACAGTAGCAGGTTGGGTAAGAACAGTTAGAGATTCAAAAACATTTGGGTTCATTGAACTTAATGATGGAACATTCTTCAAAAGTGTACAAATCGTATTTGAAGACCAATTAGAGAACTTCAAAGAAATTGCAAAACTTGGTGTAGGTGCAGCAATTATCGTAACGGGTAATATGATTTTAACACCAGGACAAAAACAACCTTTCGAAATCAAAGCAACTGAAATTGTAGTAGAAGGGAGCTGTCCAAGTGAATACCCACTTCAAAAGAAACGTCACTCATTTGAATTTTTAAGACAAATCGCTCACTTAAGACCAAGAACAAATACTTTCTCAGCAGTATTTAGAGTACGTTCTCTTGCAGCTTATGCAATTCATAAGTTCTTCCAAGAACGTAACTTCGTTTATGCACATACACCACTTATTACAGCAAGTGACTGTGAAGGTGCAGGAGAAATGTTTAGAGTCACAACGCTTGATCCTAAAAATCCTCCATTAGATGAAAATGGTGAAGTAAACTATAAAGAAGATTTCTTTGGTAAAATGGCTAACCTTACAGTAAGTGGTCAGCTTTCAGCAGAAACATTTGCTATGGCATTTAGAGATGTTTACACATTCGGACCAACATTCCGTGCTGAGAAATCAAATACACCTCGCCATGCAGCTGAGTTCTGGATGATCGAGCCAGAAATCGCTTTTGCAGACCTTAAAGATGATATGCGCCTTGCAGAAGATATGGTAAAATTCGTTATTAACTACGTACTTGAAAATGCACCAGAAGAAATGGCATTCTTCAACCAATTCGTAGATAAAGGTATTCTTGAAAGATTACAAGGTGTTGCAAGTGCAGATTTCGGTGTTGTAGATTATACAGAAGCTGTAGAAATTCTTAAAACTTGCGGTAAAGAATTTGAATATCCAGTATACTGGGGATGTGACCTTCAAACAGAACATGAACGTTTCTTAACAGAAGAACACTTCAAAAAACCAGTATTCGTAATCAACTATCCAAAAGAAATTAAAGCTTTCTATATGAAACTTAATGAAGACGGCAAAACAGTAGCAGCTATGGATCTTCTTGTACCAGGTATTGGTGAACTTGTTGGGGGTAGCCAAAGAGAAGAAAACTTAGACGTTCTTCTTGAAAGAATGGCAGAGCTTGGGCTTAAAGAAGAAGATTACTGGTGGTACTTAGACCTTAGAAGATTCGGTGGTACTCGTCATGCAGGATTCGGTCTTGGATTCGAAAGACTTATCATGTACTTAACAGGTATGACTAACATCCGTGACGTAATTCCATTCCCAAGAACTACAGGTCAAGCAGACTTCTAAGATAAATTCTAGCGAGTTAAAAGCTTTTTCCTACTTTTTTAGGGAAAGTGAGAAGAAAAGGGAAGACAAGAAAAAACAAGAGATTAAGTATCCCAAATCGGGAACAACCTTATCTTAGTGAAAATAAGGTTGTTCCCGATTTTTTATTTAAAAAATATCTCTATATTTTGTTGTAAAATGTTGAATGAATTTTAAAATTATATATAATAGATTTGAGTATTTAGAATTATAATATTTTAGGAGGATATCATTGTGGGAGAAAAGGTAACATTGAAAGAAGGATATATTCAATCTGCTGAGCCATATGAAAGTATCATTGTAAGAAGGGGCATTTTTGAAACACTTCCTATTAAAGAGGGATGTATTATGTTTGTAGGAGACTCTCTTACTCAAAGAAATGAATGGGCAGATATGCTAAATAATAAAAATGTGGTGAATAGAGGAATTGATAGTGACCGAATAACTTGGCTGAATGAACGTATGCCAAACTTATTAGCGAATAAGCCCTCTAAAGTATTTCTTAAAATAGGAATCAATGATATTTGGGATGGCAAGCGTGCACCTCAAATTGCAGAAGAGTATAGCATGATTTTAGATCAATTTAAAACGATAGAAAATTGTACAGTTTATGTCCAAAGTTGTTTACCAGTTAATAATACAGAGTATAATCATAAAATCAATAATCAAGATGTCCAGGAGGTTAATTATGCGTTAGAAAAATTAGCTCATGAATATGGATATGAATACATAAATTTATACGATGCATTTATAAATGAAAGAAATGAGCTCAAAGCAGAGTATACTCATGATGGTGCACATCTAACCGCTCAAGGTTATGTAGCTTGGAAAAAACAAATAGAGAAATATATTTAAAAAAGGTGCAGAAACTTATCTCTGCACCTTTTTATATTTAAATGATATAATTCAATCTATTATACAAAAAGACTAACACTTTATTTTAGGGGGGTATCTTCTATTATAGCACAGCTTGAAGACTACTTAAATAAGCAATAAATAGGTAATAAAAAGTTTGTAAAAACACTACAAAAACAGGGTAAAATAAGCCGTAGAAAAAGGGTGAAATTAAGACTACTCAAATAAGAGTAAAAGGGGTATGATATATACTTGAGATTTTAAGAAGAACGGACAACACTTAGGAGGATGAGCAATGAAAATAGGATTCGATCACAATAAATATTTACAAGAACAATCAGAGTATATTTTAGAGCGCGTTAATAATTATGATAAACTCTATTTAGAATTTGGTGGAAAACTTTTATTCGATATGCATGCGAAAAGAGTACTTCCTGGCTTTGATGAAAATGCAAAAATCAAATTATTGCATAAACTTAAAGATAAGGTAGAAATCGTTATCTGTGTTTATGCAGGAGATATTGAACGTAATAAAATTCGTGGTGACTTCGGTATTACTTATGACATGGATGTTTTAAGACTTATCGATGATCTTAGAGAATATGATTTAGATGTAAACAGTGTTGTTATTACACGTTTTGAGAATCAACCAGCAACAACAGTGTTCATCAACAAACTTGAAAGACGTGGTATCAAAGTTTACAAACATAGTGCAACAGCTGGATATCCAACAGATGTTGATACAATTGTAAGTGATGAAGGGTATGGAAAAAACCCATATATTGAAACAACTAAACCAATTGTAGTTGTAACAGCTCCAGGACCAGGTAGCGGTAAACTTGCAACATGTCTTAGCCAGCTTTATCATGAATATAAAAGAGGTAATGTAGCAGGATATTCTAAATTTGAAACTTTCCCAGTGTGGAATGTACCACTTAAACATCCTCTTAACATTGCTTATGAAGCAGCAACAGCTGACCTTAAAGATGTGAATATGATCGATTCATTCCATTTAGAAGCATACAATGAGCTTGCAGTAAACTATAACCGTGACCTTGAGACTTTCCCAATCTTAAAACGTATTATTGAGAAAATCACAGGAGAAGAAGCTGTATACAAATCACCAACAGATATGGGTGTTAACCGTGTAGGGTTTGGTATTGTAGATGATGAAGTAGTAAAAGAAGCTTCAAGACAAGAAATCATCAGAAGATATTTTAAAACAGCTTGTGAATACAAAAAAGGTCATGCAGATAAAGAAACAGTACAACACGTAAAGCTGATTATGGAAGAGCTTGGTCTTAAAGAAAGCGACCGTAAATGTGCAGTAGCAGCAAGAGAAGTAGCAGAAAAAATGAGAGAAAACGTAGAAGTTGGTGAAATCTGCTCAGCAGTAGCAATTGAACTTCATGATGGTACAATCATTACAGGTAAGAGCTCACAACTTATGGATGGAACATGTGCGGCACTTATTAATGCAATCAAATACTTTGCAAACATTGCAGATGAAATGCACCTTATCTCTCCAGTTATTTTAGAACCAATCTTAGCTTTAAAAGAAAAAACGCTTAAAAACAAAAATGCAGCATTAAACTGTGAAGAAGTACTCATTGCGCTTACAATTTGTTCAGCAACAAATCCAATGGCTCAAATAGCACTTGAAAAATTAGAAATGCTTAAAGGCTGTGAAGCACATGCTACAACAATTTTAAGCCATAACAATGAAAATGCATTCAAAAAATTAGGCATCGAAGTAACTTGTGATGCTGTTTATCCAACAGATAACTTATATTACAACAACTAATTTAATCCTATAAAAGTAACAGGTCCTTTAGTATAGAAGGGCCTGTTATTTTTTATTGTCTAGGAAAGTGCAACTTTCCTAGGCAACCGGACTATAAAAAATGGTATAGG
>OBXO01000319.1_pt1 | contig 45267 bp, 55 predicted proteins | sample 1501431 | NCBI WGS metagenome assembly OBXO01 (sample SAMEA2580163, study PRJEB22360) | human gut metagenome | biome: human gut; feature: human-associated habitat; material: faeces | place: Denmark | collected 2008/2010
TTGCGGACATTTGAGAAGATATAAAAAGATAGTCAAAAAGGCATATATAATTTAAATAAATTTTTACTAACTGGATTGTTTTATACAATGTTGTTTAGTTTTATTTTTATCATTTGTTTTTTGCATTTTTTACTCAAGATATTTAAAAAAGAAAAAGAGAGAAAAATATTAAGATTTAATTATGAAAGGGCAGAAAAATGAATATAATAATCCTTTGTCTGGTAAGCTTACCTCTCTGCTTATCGGGCGTTTTTTTTGTTCAGATATATGAGTATTGGGAGATGAGACAATGCATGAAAAAGAAGTAAAATTCCCCAAATCCATTCGGTTTTCAAACAGTGAATGTGAAATAGTTGAGAAAAAGGCCAGTCAGGCGCATGAAAATTTTTCTTCTTATGTCAGGCGGACGGCATTGGAAGGGCAGATTATAGTGATAGAAGACCTGAAAGATGTTCAATACCAGTTGTATAAAATAGGGAATAATTTGAACCAGCTTACTAGAATGGCTCATGAGGGACAGATCTTAGTTACAGACTTAGAAGAGACAAATCAGCTACTGCAGGATATATTTGATCAATTATTACAGATTGAGAGAGGGTAGAAATGGCAGTTTTTATACCGGCAACTGATAAAAGGGGAAGAGAAATTTCTTATAATTCAAAAGAAGTAATGAAAAAGGTTTTGGTATATATCAATAAGTTAGAGAAAACAAAACCAGAATTAAGGGGAGGGATCTATTTACTGAATCCGGATCGGGCCTATGAGGAATTTATGCTTACCAAACAGGCTTGGGGAAAAACAGATAAAAGGATGTGCATTCATTTTATTCAGTCATTTCGTCCGGACGAGCTTTCTAAGGAAGATGCTGGAACAGCATTTCAAATAGCAGAAGAGATGATGCAGCATCAAAAATTTCAGGGATTCCAAATATCCTATGCAACTCATTTGGATCGAGATCACATTCATAATCATTTTATAATAAATACTGTAAATTTTGAGACTGGATATAAATGGCAATGTAGTAAAGAAGATTTAGAAGAGTTAAAAGGATATAGTGATCAGTTATGTGTGAAATATGAATTATCCGTCATTGATCGGTCCCAGATTTACAAGGGAAAAAGTGAAACTCAGAAGCAAGCAGAGCAGAAGGGAATCTCATGGAAAAGGGAAATTCAGCTGGCCGTGGATCAAGCGTTACGTGTCGCTGCCAGTCAGTCAGAGTTTATTCAGTTGATGAATAGACAGGGATATAGAGTAAAGTGGAATCCGAAGTATGTTACCTTTATCGCTTCAGAATACCAGGCGGTCAGGAACTGGCGTTTTGATCCTCCAGAAGCTTATACAAAGGAGCGTTTTCAGGAATGTTTCAAAGAAAATGCCAGGAGGTTTCAAAGAACCCCGGAGGAAGTAAAGGAGGAGGCATCTGCTTACCGGAGAGAAGCTTTCTTTGCCGTCCGGGATGCTGCAGCGATAGCTACGAGTCAGGAGGAATTTATACAAATTTTAGAGCAACAGCAGTATCATGTTCGCTGGGATGATACCCACGAATATATCACATTTCAAAAGCCTGGCCATCAGGCGGTTAGAAATAGAAATTTTTATCCAAAAGAGGCTTATACGAAAGAAGCCCTTTTAGAGAAATTTGAAAGTAATAAAGAAACATTAAAGAAAATCGAAAAAGGTACCTATGTATCAGACTCGATAGAAGAGGTAAAACGGAGTGATATGTTGTATTATCTACTCCGTTTTTTTGGTTCTCCAAAACAGGGAGATTATCCTCATCAGACAAGAGAAAGGGGTGATTCCATTGAATATTTAAAAGAAAGACAAAAAGAGAGAGAAAAAGGAAAGGGAGTGGACTGGGAAATTTGAAAAAGAAAATTTTATTGTTCTTTGCTGGATGCATTGGTATAATGGTACTTTTCTTTGTCTGTGGATATGCATCAATTTTTTTAGATTCTTTTCTAAAGGACCCGAAGCATATCAAATATGTAACACGGCCAGATGAGATTATTAGAAACTTACAACAGAATCCGGTTGTTTTGCAGTTTACGTTCAGCTTTTTTGCGTTACTTTTACTTGGTGGGTTTATTCTGTTTTTTTCGGAAACGAATACCTATAAAAGTGAACAAATGAAAGTAACAAAAAACATAAAAACACCGGTGCCAGCTGGTCAGGGTCAATTTGGTACTCAAAGATGGCTGACAAAAGAGGAAATAGAAGAGGAATTTAATTCTGAAACTCTATCCAAGAAGGAAATTTTAAATTACCAAGGAACAGAGCCACTGTATCCTGAAGGAGGATTAGTCGTTGGAAAAATCGATATGAAAAAGGGGGTTGAAAAAATCCTTCACATCGTGGATGATCTTCACGCAATTATCCTTGGAGCCACAAGGGCCGGAAAGACCAGAAATCATGTGCTGCAGACAATCTGCGATTTAATGCTTGCTGGCGAAAATATCTTTGCAATCGACATGAAACAGGAACTCTATGACTACACAGCCCCAAAAGCTAAAAAGTTAGGGTACCTTCCTATTTGTATTGATTTTATTCATCCATATCAATCGGACCGTTACGATTATTTAGGGCCAATTGTAAAGGCATTAAAGGAAGATGATGTATCGAAAGCGATATACGAGACATGGAATCTGGTGTCACAGCTTGTTGGAGAACCTCCGGAGAACGGAGAAAAGTTGTGGAACAGTGGAGAATCTTCCACCCTGGCAGCCTGTATTATGGCAGTCGCCTACGATAACATGGATCATCCGGAATACCAAAATCTGACCAATGTATTTTTCTTTATTACGGAAATGTGTACCGAATACCGAGGGGCAATGCCTCTCGTTTTTTATATTCAATCGCTTCCGGAAACACATCCATCACGGATCCTATTGGCAGCAACGAACATAGCAGCGTTTAAAACAAGAGCTTCATTTTATGTATCAGCCGTTATGACACTTCGGCTTTTGACTATGCCAAGCATTAATAACATGACCAGCAAAAGTGATTTTGACCTGGAAGAGCTTCTAATGAATGGACAAAAAGTTATCATTTATCTTTGCCTGCCGGCGAGAGACAAGACCTACTTTCCACTGGCAGCTTTAACCTTACGTCAAATATCGGATCAGATCGATGCTGTGGCCGATAAGATGGGTGGTCGGCTGGACCGCCGGTTCAATTTCATTGATGATGAAATCGGGAATATGCCAAAGATCACGAATCTTCCAAACCAACTGGCTTTTCTTACCGGAAAAGGAATACGGCATAATCTATTTATTCAGTCTTATGCTCAGCTAGATTACGTTTACGGAAAAGAAGTTGCACAGATCATCAAGGATAACTGCGATCTCACTATTTATCTTCGCAGTCCTAATCAGGATACAAGAAAAGAGATATCCAATGATCTTGGCGATTATACGGTATCAACATACTCACTGAATAACAATCAGCCAGTAGGCTCCTTAAAAACGTCAGGTAATCGAGGGGAAAGCACAAATCTAACGGGAAGGAAGCTACTGTTTCCGGAAGAGGTCAAACAGATAAAACGACCGAACTCTTTAGTAATGTCGGATACATATCCGGCAATCACTTATGCACCCGACATAAGTAAATGGACGTTCAATCAATTTTTAGGTCTAGGAAGCAAAAGGCATAATCAGAAGCTACGTTTAAAAAGCCAGAAAGAACGAAAGAAAATTGAACGTCCACATAATGAGAGGATGGCTCTCTGGGGCATTTGGACGTATTGGAAACAACAAATTGATCTTATGATCGAGCAACAGGAACAGGCAAAAGCAGCAAAACAGGCTGCAAAGAAATAGGAGGAAATAATGAAACAAAAATTGAAACTATTGGCGGGGACTTGTGCTACAAGTCTTCTTACTTTTATCAATTCAATCCAGATTGCATGGGCTGGAAAAATTTCCAGTTGGAAAGGCTTTACCGGAACAGAACAATTGTTAAAAGACATGCGGCCCAAAATTATCGCCATCAGTGGTTTATTAGGAACGGTTGCGATTGCATATTGCCTGGTAAGGATGAAGATGGCCGATGAAATGGACGCAAAAGTCTGGAAAAAGAGAGCTATCACAGTTTTAGTATGTTGTATCGGTGTGGTGTTAGTAACATCAACGTTGTCAGCCGTATTATCATACTACAAATAAAGGAGGTCCAATGCTTGCAAGTTTCTTAACAGATGGAATTATGGGATTTTTAGAAGATCTAGCAAAAGATCTTGTAAAACAAATCAATGAATGGCTGGTCGATCTCTTAGATATTGTATTAAATGCGGATAAGTATATGGGCAGCCATTTTCATTTAGAGGGCATTTCGTTTGCAAAAGTAAATAGTACCATCTTAAAGTTTGCGCTTGCCCTTATCATCCTAAAATTTCTGCAGAAAGGATTTATGATCTATATTTTGCAGTCAGATGGAGATCCGGATCATGATCCCCTGATTTTACTTACCGGATTTTTTCAGGCCATTGCCATAGCAGTCTCTTTTATGGGACTGTATACTCCAGTGATGGGGGTTTTTAAGACGTTTACGAATCAGATTATCAATGCAATTACATCAAAGGGTGAGATCCAGCAGATTAAACAAGCAATCATTGATACATTACTTGGAAAAGGGCTTACATCGGTTATATTCGTTGTTGTTTTCCTTGTACTGGTGTTGGTGCTCTATATCTTTTTCATCAAACAAGGATTTGAACTAATGGTATTAAAATATAGCTTGTCGATCACCTGTGTTGGACTGATGGACAGCGATGGAGGAACGTTTAAGATATCGATTAAAAAATTTTTGCAGATGGGATTTACCTGTACGATCCAAATCATTTTGCTGCGATTTTCTATTGCCCTTTGTTTAACATTGCATCCTATATGGGCAATCGCTTGTATTGCAACAGCACTTGGGACACCAAAATTAATGCAGGAATTTTTGATTGCCAGAAATGGCGGAGGCATTAGCAGCAAGCTGTATACGCTCAGTATGTTCCGGAATTTAGCGAGGTAAGTGATGGGGACAATTAATGAGGCGATCAAATATTTTTTGATTTTAATTGAGGTCGGAGGAGGGCTCAGGTTGGCGGGCTTACTCATCGAATGCATTGCAGATCCGGACACAAAGGATGGAAACAAAAAACGAATCCGAAATGTTTTGATCTTTATGATAATCGCAGTCACAATTATTCCTCTAAAAAATATTGTCGTAAAATATTATCAATAGAAAGGAAGCAACATGAACGAAGAACAAAGAGAAGGGAAATTATATGTCCCATATGTCAAGGCAAGAAAGGAATATTTTCCGGGATTTGGTCAAGAGGAATTACATACTGCTATTATCATGATTATGTTTATTGTTATTGGAGCGTCAATTGCTTATATGGTCTATCCGGATCCAGCCGTCGTTGTATTAACAATTTTGATCGGCGTGGTCGGATCCATTATGATGTGTACGAAAAGTGAAGCAAACGTAAGTGTTATCGACTTCATAAAATCGATGATCCGATTTTACAAATCTCAACAAAAATTTTTGTATCAATACCAAAATGAGTGGGAAAAAAGGAAAAAATAAAAAGGAAGGAGAAGGATCATGATTGTTTTTTTAGCAAGTGATGGTTATTCAGATTTGCTGCAAAATTCTGAGGAAAAGTTCATCCATAAGTATGTCAAATGGAGATATGATCTTAATTTCTTTTTAAGGGAAGAGTATGCAAATTTAATGGCCATGGATCCGGAATGGATTGTCATTGAGGAAAAAGCAATTGATGATCCTTCTAAAATAGATGGAGTCATTCAATGCTTTCCAAGAACAAAGTTTATCTATATCACTTCCCAGAAGGATGAAAAAAGGATCACTGGGAAATGCAAAAAAATCTATACAAATGGTTTTTTAAAAGAACGACTGGAATCCATCCTATTTGGAAAAAAGGTAAATCTGCAGCAAGAACAGAAAAAGATTGGAGTCATCACAGATCAAGATCCTGATCTTGTGAAAAGATTTACGTTAAATCTTTTGTATTGTATCAAAAGGTCAGAGCATCTATTGGTTTATACAGAAGTTGGCCAAGAGTCTAGTTTAGAACAAACAGCAGAAAAGTATGGACTGTTAAAAACAGAGAAAGGGTATGAATATGTTGGTATCCCGGTTCTGCATAACCTGGTCATTAGCCAGGCTCTTATCAACCTGTTTGATTTTGGCATCACAGATGAAAAGAAAGAAAAGATGTTTGAAAAATGTGACTACCGTTTCCGAATCAGCCTGGAAGGGAAAAAAATCAGAGTTGATCTGCAGGGACAGATCTATACCATAGCAGCGTTTGAACATCCGTTTAAACCAGGCCAGGAACGTTTTTATGCAGATTTGTTGCCGGAGCTGCATCTGCAGGTTCCAGATGCAAAAATGAAACGATATCAGCATCTCACGAAAGAGCCAAAGAAACCAAGAGAAAAAAAGGATCGAGTGAAACGTTTTCAAAAAAAGGAACGGCCATCAAAGATAAAAAAGCCGAAACCAGCCAAAAAGGCTGGGACGAAGATAAAACTTAAGTTACCGAAGATTTCCTTTCCAAAATTAAATTTCTCTGAATGGGTAGAAAAGTATGTAACAAAAAGGCGCTTGATGGTTTTTGTTGGAACCTTAGCTTTCATAAGCATTGTGGCTGCCGGATTCCGAACCTTTTCTGCCAGTCAGAAGAAAGAAAAGATCAAAGAAGCAGTCAAAGAGCAGCAATCTACAGTTTTGTTATCTACAACAGGAAAAACAAAAGAAACGTCATCAGAAAAAGTCACGACAACTGAGAAAAAGAAGAAAGAAAAATCAACAACTGAGAGCAGTTCGGAACCCAGCCAATCGACGACTGCAGCCGCTGTAAATAGGACGGACGCAACCAGACGTTTAAGCCAAGAATCAAGAACTGCAACAACCACATCAGAAAAACGACCAAAGCCTACGACTACAAGAAAGAAAAAAACTACGACGACACAGAAGAAAAAGCCTACAACAACACGGAGGCCAAAGCCTACAACAACAGAGCGATTTGAAATTGAGCATGGACCAGATTAGATCTACTATTTAGGAGGATAGCATTTATGAAAAAAATCTTACAGGCACTTTTGATAAACATTGCATTTTTTCTGGGTCTTTTCATTGGAGTATGGATGATAGTGACAAAAGAAACAAAATATTTTTTAGTGATCATAGTATTTTTGATAAGCTTAGATTTTTTAAAAGAAAGGACAAAAAGGTGATAAATATGGAAAACATGCGTCTATGGGATAAAAAACAAAAAGGGTGGGTTGGGACCAATGATACTTATGTCATTCAAAGCAATGGAAAATTTCAAGAAGTGAGTGCTGACCAATATATTTCACAAGGTAGATGTCTTTTTATACCATAAATTAGATTTACAAAGGTAGGTAGAGAATGAAAGTAAATCTGTTTATATTATTCATTATGATAATGGGAGTCGGAACTATGTTATATTCTCTCATCAAACATTTTAGCAGTACAATTGTATTGTTATGGACAGGAAAGCATCAAAGGAAAGAAACAATAAAGCTGTTTCTTGAACTTAATTTAAATGTGATAGTCGGTGCGTGTATTTTTACTCTATTTCATTATTATGTAGAGTTAGAAGAACCAATTTCTTTGTCTGAAAAAATTCTGATAGCACTAAAATCTAGTTACTTTTGGATTACCCTGGGCCGAATTTTTAAAGTTTTGATTTATTTAAAAAAACAGAAACTTTGGAGTTGGGTAAAGGTTATGGATTATGTATTGCATGCAGTTATTTATATACTAATTGGATTAGATATAGAAGTACATAAAAAATATTCTTAAAATGAGAATGGTTGAAATAAAATAGTCTATAAGTTTAAGCTTATATATACTAAAATATATGACTTTGCTAAAAATATAACATTAACTGAATACATAGAGTTATGGAGAAGAGGATAAACCCTCTTCTTTTTTGAAGGGAGATTTATTGATGAATAGAAAAATGTCTTTTTGTTATCTATTTTTAAAAATTATCAGATAGAGAGTCATTATGGTTTCTTGATCCTAAGTCTGAATATAATTTGGATGATAATGTGATTCTGCAGCAAAAAGGAAAAGAAACACCCGATCATCATGCTAAAGCTGAGAGATGAAAAATAGCTTCCAGATCAAGAAAAAATATCATAATACAAGAGAAAGAGCTTACAGAAAATAGAGAGATTTGATTTTAATTATGGTTGTGGAGAGGTTGAAAGGAGATGCCTGTGTTAAAATTACGATTCTATAGAAAAATTCATAAAATAAAAAAGTTACACCAATTTTGTGTAAAGCAAATCGAGGTCATTCAATATATTCAGGAAACAGATCGGCAGCAACTATTATCGAAGACGAAAAAGGAAGAAGTTCTTCGACAACAACAAATAAAATATTTAAAGTTCTTAGATAAAGTTTATGAGCAAGGATATATTTCAGAAGAAGAGCGAAAACATATGGAATTAAAAGAAGAATGGCAAAGCTTTGAGGATATAGAATATTACTACCAAAAGCTTGCAATAGTTCTGAAAAATTGTTTGCCATGGAATGATGAGCAAAGAAACATTCAAAAGCTGCAAAGACAACTGGATGTAATGATAAAAGGGATTTGTATTATGATGCTCATTGTTCTTCCTATGTTAGTCCTTTTCCTTTGTATGATTATCGCTTCTGAAATCGCATAGATGGTTAAAACTACAGCTATATCTCAAAGTATAGCCTTTTCATGTTTTTTTGTTGTTTGATGATCTGATTTGGCGTTAGGAGTTGTAAGGTAACGGTTTGTTCAGAAGATACCGGATAATAGGGGAAAAAGAGATAACCTTCAATGCTATCATAATTTTTTATTCGGTACGGAAAGTTTATGATATCTTTGCATGGAATTTTTAAAATAGTAGAAGCAGAAGTTGCATTTGGCTCCGGAGTTACCATCAAAAAATCCAGTTCCGGATGTTCTGAAGATACTTGTTGCTTCCCAGCATGTAATTGGCAGGAAGTTAGAGTAATATCATGAGGGGAATTATTGATGATTTGAAGCTTTATAAGAGCTGAAAAATTTGATTGATATAGAGTTTTTGAGTTCAAAACTTGATCACGATGAAAGAAACAACAAAACTTCGGATCAAACAGAAGCTGAATATCGAATTGTTCACGCTGAAAACGTGATTTATCTAATTTATAAGATTTTATATAAAAAAACAGGTTTACTACGGACAAAACTAAACCGATTACGCCAGTAACACATCCGATAATAGCAACTGTATTCATAGAAAACATAGGGTAGACTCCTTTTAATTTCTTCCTAAAGTTTGTAATATAGTTTACCATATTTAGAAAGGAAATCAAGTGATTGGAGAAGCGATAAAGAAAGTACGGATAGAGAAAGGAATGTCAAAATCAGAGCTGGCCAGAAGGGCAGAGACTGCAGTATCAAAGGTACATAATATAGAGACAGAAGCCAGTAAGAATCCTGGATGGTATACCATTTGTAGCCTGGCAGAAATATTGGAAATTTCTTTGGATGAGTTAAAGAAGATCGATGGTAAAACTACAAAAAAGAAAGCCAGTGGTTTGAGCATGGATCAGAATAGAATTAAGATTTTAAGGAGAGAAGAACTTGGGCAATACAGTTGTAAAGAGGAAAGCTATTCCTAAAAAAATACGAGAAAAGGTTTATAAAAAATATAATGGTCATTGTGCCTATTGTGGATGTAAGTTGGAATATAAGGATATGCAGGTAGATCATCTTACATCACTATATTGGAATGGAGGGAAAGAGGAAATTGAAAACTATATGCCTGCTTGCAGAATGTGTAATTTTTACAAGTCAACGATGTCTTTAGAAAATTTTAGAGAACGCTTAGAAACTATATGCGATAGGATAGAAAGAAATTTTACATGCAGAATAGCAAGACAGTATGGTCTAATCAAAGAAAATAAAAAAAATGTAAAATTTTATTTTGAAAGATTAGATTAAGATTTATTTAAAAAAACAGGAACTCTGGGGTTGGGCAAAGGTCATGGATTATGTATTGCATGCAGTTATTTATATGCTAATTGGACTAGATATAGAAGTACATAAAGAACAATAGAGAAAGATAAAATTGTAAAAGCAACAAACAGATATAAACTATTTTTATATTGCTGAAACCAAAACATACCAAAAGGAAGAAGGATAATACAAACGATAATAATTATATTATCAATAGTATTCTTAAAAGTTTTATCATCCTTATGAGAGGAAGGATGATTGTTTTGTACATAGATAATCTGTGGTGAATTAATTTGTTTTACAATTGCATTAATACGAACGGAAGGAAAGCCATCTTCAGAAATGTTTTGATGGCGTGAAGAATAAAGGTCCATAAAAAATTTTATAATGGTTACAAGGCCTGATAAGCAAGCTACTGTATTTAAAAAGTTATTGAAACTGTTAATATTCATAATATAAACTCCTGTGTGATTTGTTGCTGTATTGATGATAGTGATAAAAGAAACAGAATATTTTTTAGTGATGATAGTATTTTTAATAATCTTAGATTTTTTAAAAGAGAGGATAAAGGTGATGAATATGGAAAACATGCGTCTATGGGATAAAAAGCAAAAGGGGTGGATTGGGGAGCCTTTCTGGGCTGGAACCAATGGTACCTATATCATAAAAAGCAATGGAAAATTTCAAGAAGTGAGTGCCGATCAATATATTTTACAGAAAAGTACAGGAAAAACAGATCGAAACTTAAAGGAAATTTTTGAGGGAGATCTTGTTGAAAGTCAAGTGGGTGGACAGAAGATAGAAATAAAATATGGCAGATACAAAGCTTTCTGTCCAGCGGATCAGGAGTATATGGACAATATCGGGTTCTATGCTGCCTGTGAAGGATATATGGATATGCCGATTGGTCCGCTGGAGGAGTATGCGGTTTGGATAGGGAACATTTTTATGCGAGGAGATGAAAATTAAGATGAAGGTGACCATTTTAAAATTTTGCGGACTACTTTTAGATCTCTTTGTGATTATATGCTTTGAGTTTATGCAGGTTTTTACTGTGTTAGCTTATAGCAATCAAATAGGTACGAAAAACTGGGGCGTTTATAAAAGCATTTTGATTGTTATGAATTTGGTTATTATATACTGCATGAGAAATTTTTTTAAGAGGCATATGCTAAGTAACAAGTTAAAAGAAAAATAGGAAATATAAGTTTGTTCTAAAAAGGGCAGGAAGGTGATCATATAGAATGAAGAAAGATGCATATTTCACGAAAAAAGCAATTGCTCTTGAGTTTTTGAATTATAAGAATCTTTGCTTAGAGCATTTAAGAAGATCTCAAAAAATGTTAGAGGATCTGCCAGAGATTCATCGAGATAATATGTATGATTTTATTAGCCATGTACAGAAAGTTCATAAAAAATATCTTAGTAGCCTATGCGATAAGGGGGTTATTACTGAAAAGGATAAGAATGAATACCTGGCTAATTTAGGAGCAGTACATAATTATAATGAATTGGAAGATTTTATTGACAATATTTACCGGAGAATGAAAGTCATTGATGGTTATTATTTAATTACGTTAAAAGAATTTTTGTTTATTCTTGTATTTACTTGGGTTTTATATTTAATCATTCTCTTAAAGCTTCAATTGTAAAAAAAAAGAGTGTATAAATCTCCAATAATGACAAAATAAGTAAGACACATAACAAACTCCATAGTGGTAATAACAGATAGAAATATGAAAGAAAGAGAGGAGATAGAACTGTTGAAAGTATTGTTTGTTTTAGGAGTCATTGTTTTTGCGCTCTGGCTGATTGGTTATCCGATTTACAGAAAAAGAAAAAAATTGAGTGTTTTTATTGATGGAAGTATATACGCATTGGTTTTAAATATATTGGCGTTGTATGTCTGTATTCTCAACATTGTAATGAATATAAACTGACAGAAGAAAATGATACAAGATGGGAAAAATATGATATTATAAAAGAAAGGGCGTGATAAAGATGGACGATATTGGAAATAAATTAAAACGCAGTATAATGTCAGTTTCTCTTCAACAACGTAAGAAAAAAGAACTTAAAAGATACAGGAAAGAAATTAATAGACTAAATGAGATGGATGATGATGAAGTCGATTTAGAATATATCATTTTAAAGTCTCAGTATGAGCATAAAAAGAATATTTTGTCTATTTTTATGCTTACAATCTTAATCTCTATTTTTATGAAAGCGTGGGGACATTTATATCATTTTATGGAGATTACGATACAATTTGTAACGAATCAAGGAAATGATATGAAAACGGCACAAGTAGTATTTATGCTCACTGCGATTTTAATTGTATTTCTTACAGTATTGATTCTATTTCTGTTAATATCCCATACGAGAAGAATGCATCAGATATATAAGGAACTACTTACAGTTGAAGAAGTGAGAAAGAAGATGAATTATGGAAAGTAGAGCGAATGGCACTGAAAAATTGGGAAGAGGGCTGTTGTCTTTTGGTCTTGGAGGCATTGTAGCTTTTTATATGATACAATTTAGCAGCATCAGATTGCTTCCTCTCTCTAAAGAAATCAAAGAAATCATGCTGAATGGGATAACGAAGAACTTGAGCGTTGGAATATTTGAAACAGTCGTACTCTTGGTAAGTCTGTTTGCGTTACTGGCAGCTCCGCTTTTTCTTCACTGGGATGAAAACGCAGGAATAAAGATCTTGATTCTTTTAGTGGTATGTTTTTCAGATGCCGCTGGTATGCTGACAGTCATTGTGAGAGGAGAAATTTTTCTGACTTACATGGCTATCATTTGGGCCTCGTCCATTTATATAGCATGGTTTTGCCTTGAAATACTAAATATTTTGTATCAGTGGATGAGGGTAGGAATAGAAAACGCATGTGTGAGAGTTGGGACTTCTGAGAAGAAGTGATACTGGTGTTGCAGCAAAAAGAAATAAATTTATAATATATTTACCCAGGCAACCGGAAGGGCGTTTTCATCTGTTTCTAGTCTTGTAGAAATGATTTATTCAACTTTGTAATTATGCTTTGTGCCGTTATCGCTTTGATAAAGCACAAAAAATAGACGCCCTATATCTTTGGTAGGATAGGCGTCTATTTTTAGATACATATAATACCGAAGCGGATGAGTTGAGGTCATCCATCCGGTTGTCTTGTTAAGTATATTATAATCAAACTTTTGGGATTTGTAAAGTATGAGAAGCAATGTCGGAGCTTGTAACAATAAGATTCAATTTATTATGTATAAGAAATGAAAAGAATGATACAAATGATTGACAATGTAAATCAAAACGAATATAATGATATAAAAAGGAGGATGATGATATGGCTACAGTACCAACTCAAATCAGAATAGACGAGGAATTAAAGAAGCAAGCGGTAGATTTATTTGGACAACTCGGTTTGGATATGTCAAGTGCAATGAATATATTTTTAAAACAATGTGTTTTACGGGGAGGCCTTCCTTTTAATGTGGAATTACCGAATTACAAAGTTGACGTATTAGAGGCTATGGAGGAAGCAAAACGTATCAGTAAAGATCCAAATACCAAAAAATTTAATAGTTTTTCAGAAGCAATAGAGGACATAGATTTATGAACTATAAATTAATACTGACCAATAAATTTAAAAAAGGGTTAAAGTTGGTCAAACGACGTGGCCTGGACATTTCCTTGTTGGATACTTTGGTTGAAAAACTGCTTCATGGAATAACTTTGGAAGAAAAATATAGGGATCATGAATTGAAAGGGAGATTTAAAGGGTTTCGGGAATGTCATATTCAGCCGGATTGGCTGTTGATTTATCTAGTAGAGGATGAGGTTCTTACGTTGACGTTGGTTGACACCGGAACTCATGCAGATTTATTTAATATGTAAAAACTATAAATTATTTTATAAAAAGATAGAAAGAAGTAAAAGGATTGCAGAATGATTCTGCAGTCTTTTTAGTACCATAAAAGTGTAGTTGTTAGAGAGTAATTAACTCTGACATCTGCACTTATTTTATTATAATAATAAGGGAAGCAGTTGGTATGGCATGGTCTTTTTTGGATTTTGCATCCGTCAATAAAACCGTCAACCAATCCCTTAATCTTTAGAAATCCGATCCGTCAAAATGCTGGTAACTGAAACAGTCAGAGTGCTCAAAGAAATGGACGCAACTCTAGGCATTATTTTATTACGTATGCAGGATTAGCAAAGGGATTCCCAGAATATTCAGTTGTGAGGGAAATGGGAGATGTAGGAGAAGTTCTTGCACCAAAGGTGGCGATGTTCTAAAGTTCCACAGCGGAAAAGCATTGATTGCATTTGCAGGAATTGATACAGCACCATATGAATCAGGTCAATTTGACCATGTTTATCAATACATAGTCAAAAAAGAATCGGAAGGTAAGGCAAAGAAAGCTGCAAAAATAGCCGGATTAAACAAGTTCCTTAAAATTTATTACACACGAGTCAAGGAAGTCTGTAACGATATTTCATGATAAAAGGTACTTGTAAACGAGATACAAAATGGCTGCCATAATGACAGTCTATTTGTTGTACATAAATTTAAAGAAAAACCTGCTAGAAAACTATTGACTTTTCTTAGCAGGTTTTATTGCAGAAAACAGGAGGTAAATATGTTAGAAGCTGTTCTTTTGTTATCTATATTGAATATAATATTAATTTTATTGTTAGTAAATGTCAAGAGAAGGATAAAAAAGGAGGAGAAAAGGCGAAAAAAACTAGAGAAACTTGCAGAGCAATTATTAGAGAAACAGATTTTACAGTTAACTTTTGGTGATGATCGCCATACGTCAGTAGAAGTGGAAATTGCAAAATATATCAAAGATTACTTGTTAAATGCCTTGGTAAGAGGAAACTATAATCGTAATGGAAAAAAATATGTGGATGGAAGGGTTTTAAAACAATATCCTGAATTATTTGAATTTTTTGATGGATGATTAGCAAGGTTGAGATTCTATAAACAGTGTAGGGGCAAAAAAATAAGTATGAAGGTAAGAAGATTGTAAAAATATTTGCAGTCTTTTTTTGTTAAAAAACTTTTAAAGAATGGGGCAAACTGGAACAGATTCTATGATATACTATATAATGTGGAACATAGAGAGAGAGAATAAGAAGTTGTTCCATTGTTACTGTATATTTTAAAACCATAGAAGGAGGTAATGGTATGAAAGTATTAAAGAGGACAGCGGCTATGACGCTGACGGCAATTCTTTCTCTAAGTCTACTGCCGGGAACCGGTGTGAAAGCAGCCAAAAAGAAACTGAGTGTGAATAAAGTCTATAATACGACAACCAAAGTAAAAGGAAAGACAAAGAAAAGGTACCAGGTTCGGATCAAGATTGGAAAGAAAACGTATAAGGCTACCGCAAGTAAAAAGGGAAATTACAGTATAAAGATCCCGAAACAGGCGGCAGGAAAGACCTTAACACTGAAAGCCTACCGAAAGAAGGGAAAGAAGTGGAAATACTACACAAAGAAAAAGACTTATGTGTTGGTGAAGACGATCTCTGTCAAAAAGTTTTCTAAGTCATCCAAATATATCAAAGGTTACGCTCGTCCAAAATACACTGTAAAAGTTACAATGAACGGAAAAACATATAAAAAGAAAGCAAGTAAAACAAAAGGTTCTTTTTCTATCAAGATGAAAAAGGCCGCCGGTAATGCAACGGCCACGATTAAGTTGTACAATACGAAAAGAAAGTATGTTAAATCTTATAAGAAGAAAGCTTATAATGCTTCTTCTGGCTCCAGCAATACTACAAAGTCTGATTATACTCAGAATGGAAAACCTTACACCGGAAAAGTTCCTGGTTTAACAGAGCCTATTAATATAGCAGCTTTTGAGAAAAGGGCTAATAATGCTACTGAATATTCAAGTAGTACAATTGTTTGCAAATCTGATGACAATAAAAGTTTTAGTAATATGCTTGCTGGATGGGGACGCGGTACTTATGGGTATCAGGGTTATTATATGAGTGAAAAAAGTGATAACGAATGGCAGTGGTACACAGCTAAAAATGGAGTGACTCTCTATTATCAGACATTCAAATTTGGAGATTTGAGGAATACTTCTACTCCAGGGCCATCAAGCTATCAGGGCAAGATAGAATCTGGACAGACAAAACGGTTTAATCCCACTTTCAGAAATTCTAGAAATTTGGCATGTCTGTCAATCAAGATTGTTGGATACAAAAATGGGAAACCAGTAATGTTAAAATACGATGCATTCCAGTTAATCGCTGGGCACATTGAAGGGGAATAATTATAAAGACGAAGAAGCGGAAGCGGATACTAAGTATTCGCTTTTTTGCTGAAAGGAAATATCATGTATCGAAATAAAGATCCATCATGGCATATGCCGTTTAATGAATGAAATGAGATTTACAGCATCGGATATCGGTGCTTTTTTTTATGCATAAAAAAGAAACATGGAAATAATTAAAAAGGAGATTCTTATGACAAACTTTAATAAATGGAGATCGAAAGCGTTAAAAAAAATCTTATGGATTACTTCTTCTTTAGTGATTGCTTTAGGGGGTGTGTTTCAGCAAGGATCTGTTGTATCAGTATTTGCTCAAACAGATACTAGTGGTGCTTATAAGATTGCAGCAGATACGGATAGTAAAGAGCGTTGGGAAAATACAGATGCAACTAGTGATAGCCGTACACATTTCTTTTCTAGCTATGAATCCAACAAAAACAAAGCATTGAAGGTAGATGCTTCCTACGGATTTGAACTGGTGAAAACGAAAAAGACAAAGGTAAGCGTGGAAAAGGGAACCACGTGTTCTGTGCCAAGTACCTATCAAGGGTATGATCTGAAGCTGCCGGATTTTTTGCAAAAAAAATATACCTGGTTTAAGACCGAAAATAATAGTGCCGGGAATATCCAGATCAAGATCAGTAATCTACATATTTATCAGTGTAATGCAGATGGAAGTAATGGTCACTGGGAAAAGGTTGATCTTGTTCGCACCATTACAGGTATTGAAAAACATAGTGGGGAAGATGGATATGTAGCACTTGGGACAGGGCTCACAAACGCATGTTACGTTGGAATCGAGGAGATGAAGGTGTCCAGTGACTTTTACAAGGCCGGGACCAGCACCAAGGTAACTCTTAAATCCAACGTGACACTGACTGATATTGATACCAGACAGTATGTTGGAATTTCAGCAAAACAGATCAATGGACAGTATGTTTCATCTAATACAAAGTTAAGCTATAAAAAAGATGGAGCTACTAACATATATTATGCAGACAATGACACAAATTATGACGGTGAAGCATTTACAGCGGCGGGATTTATCTTTGAAGATACAGGATTTGATTATACTTTTGGACGTATTCGTGCAGAAGGGCCAACCCACCAAGAACAGTATATAGGAACGGGACAGAACATGGTAAACTTTAAGCCGGCTTCTCCGAACAAGACCGTATCAAATACAGAAGAGAAGACAGATGATACAAAAAATACGGTCCGGGATCTGGGACAGAGCTGGTACTATTTTGTGGAGCAGCCGATCGCATCCAATATCCCGGAAAATTTTTATTATGATAAATTTATCATGAGAGATACCATAGAAGAATGTATGAAGATTTTAGATGTAAAGGTGGAAGCCCAAAATAAAGATGCGGAGACAATAGACGCAACCGCTATGTTCAACATCAATCAAAGCAACAACGTAGTCACAGCAACACTCAAGAATCCAAAAAACTCTGAATTCTATAAAAATGCTGTGTATACCATGAAGATCAAGACAAAGATGGATGTTCCAGACAATGCCACGGCAGCACAACTGGAAGCCCTGCGGACCAGGTGGACACAGCACGGACATTATAAATCTGAGAAGATCCTTGCTGAGAAGAATCAGGCAGAAACTCTAGTCGATGAATATACATTGCCAACGAATGAAGTCAGCACGGATATCCATTTATCTACGGATGATAAAAATGAGCCGGGACTTGCAGTTACAAAAGTTGTGGACAAATATGAGCATAAAGTAGGAGACAAAGTAAAGTACACGGTAACAGCAAAGAACACGAACTCCAAAGCAGACACGGCATATTTTACGATTCAAGATCTTACGCTTCCGGCAGGAATGAGTTTGGACTTTAAATCTCTTCAGGTATCCGGCATTGAAGCTGCCAACTATACGTTAGAACAGCAGGGAAATGGCTGGATGTTAAAAAGCAAGGGAGACTATGCATTGCCTTATGGAACCACCATTACGGTTACGTATGAAGCAACTGCAGCGGGTGAGGTCAATGGCAATGAGATTATCAACCGGGTAAAAGCTTTTGCCGCCGGGATTCCAGAGAAAGAAGCAAACGCAAAGGTGTGGATCAACAGCCCGGATCTAAAGATTACCAAGAAAGCGGACAAAGAAAAATATAAGGTAGGGGACACTGTTACCTATACCGTGGATGTCAGCCAGGAAGCCATCGGCTGTGTGGCCAGAAACATCGTGTTAAAAGATGTTTTAAAAACAGATGGTGTAAAGCTGCAGAAAAACTCTGTGGTCGTCATGGATGCCGAAGGAAACGTCTTAAAAGATGTGGATGTAACCGTCAAGAATAATGATTTTGACATTGCAACCCATAAAAACCTGGTGTGCCCGACCGATCAATACTCTGTGTACGATGGAAAGCTTGTAAAACAGGATAAATTCAATCCTTTGAATTTAACAAAGGAAACTGCCTTTAAGATTGAATACCAGGCAGTCATCACAGATCAGAAGCTTTCGGGTCAGGAAGTAAAAAACGTGGCCACGGTCAACAGTGATGAAAATATTCCAAAGGAAGATGAAGAGGTTGTCCCAATTCAGGGGCCAAATCTGGAAATTACAAAAACTTCTGACGCCGGCGTCTATAAAGTTGGAGACATCGGAAAGTATACGTTAACGGCAAAGCAGACCAGAGAAGGAGAGACAGCAAAGAATGTCGTGATCAAAGACAAGTTTGGAATCGAAGGGGTTGAGATCAACAAAGATTCTTTTATAGTGAAATATAACGGTGAAACGATCACTCCAACAAAAATTGAAGCAACGGCAGATGGCTTTACGGTGGAAACCGGGAAAGATCTGACGGATGCGGATAAGCTGGAAGTTACCTATCAAGTACTTTTTAAGGAAGCATCCTTAGAGAACAAACAGGTGCCAAATAAGGCGGCGGTGTCTGCAGACAATGCTCAGGATAAAGAAACTGATCATGAAGTAACGATAAAAACAGCGGATGATCCAGTTCTAAAGATTCTTAAAGAGTCTGATAAAAAGGAATATTTCCTTGGAGAAATCGGAAAGTATACTTTGACCGTTACCCAGGAACGCTTAGATGCGGTAGCCAAAAATGTTGTAATTGAAGATACTTTTGATCAAAAAGGCATGGTCATTGATCCTGCATCTTTAAAGGTCACGGTATCCGGAAAGGACATTACGGCTCAGTGTAAACTAGAGGTGAAGGATGACAAGTATACGATCAGTACCAATGCTGACCTGGCTAGAGAGGTTATGAAGATTACATACGATGTCTTATTTAAAGAAGAATCTTTGAAAGACAAGGATGTGATCAATACAGCAAAAGCAAAGGCTGATAACTCCGAAGAGGTACAAGCACAAAACACCATCAAGATTAGCAAGAAAGATACCCGGTTTACGGTGAAGAAGGATGCAAAGGATAAGGATTATCAGATTGGAGATCTGATCCCGTATTCCATCAAAGTTAATTTAACGAAATCTGGAGATACCGCAAAGAATATCACGATCAAGGATACACTTCCGAAGGGCTTAGAGCTGCAGAAGGATACGATCAAAGTTTCTGGAGTAGAGAAATATGAAATGAAGGTTACCGGAAATGTTTTGACGGTTCAGATCAATCAGATGGTTTACGGCCAGAAAGCGGTCATTACCTATAAGGCAAAGATTCTGGAAGGTACAGAAGGGAAGAGCCTTACCAATAAGGTTGAGGTTACATCCGATGATACCGTGCCAGCAAATGCAAAGAAAACGATAAAGATACCGAAGACAGGAGTTGGAACCAAGATTGCGAAAACGTTAGATAAAGCAAAACCTGGACTCCTTATAGCTGCAATTGCTGTAGGAGCTGCAGGCTTGATCTGGCTTTATCGGAAAAAGAAACAGAAATAATCATAACGGATAGGGGAACGTCTTTGACGTTCTCCTTTTTAGGAGGCAACTTATGGAATGGAAACAATTACGAGCCGTTCAAAGTTCAGACCAGGCGGAGGATCCGAACTTTACAAGAAAAGGCGGCTTTGAGAGATATCGTATTGTAAAATTGGATCCCAAAACAGGAGAAATCATACCAGATTCTAAAAAAAACCAGATGTTTGATTTTTTACACCAAGCAATGCAGGCACTTCCGAAAGACAATACCCTGGTATCCTATCAATTGTTGCTGCAGGAAAGTCAAAAGGTTGTAAAAGAGCAGAAAGCGCCAAATCAAAAAGAAAAGCCTTGGATTGTCAATCTGTTTGCCGGACCGGGCGCCGGCAAGGGAAAGGCAGCACGAAAAATTGTAGAGGCACTGAAGGGAAAAGGCATTGCGGCAGCCTATGTCCCTGGTCCGCAGAAAGAAATTTTAAAGAAGCATCCAAAGCAGTTGGATGGATCCATCCAAACGCAGAAGAAATTATACGGCCTGCAGAAACAGAAAATGAAAAAGGAAGCGGAACTGTCAAAGGTGATCGTAACGGATTCTCCGCTATCGGTATATCCACTGTATGTCAAGAAACAAGATAAGGGCTTCTCAAAGGAAGTAATCCAGGATTTCCGAAAAGATAAAAATTTTAATATCTATCTGGAAAGAGGAGCGGAATATCAAAAAGGAGAACGAAAAGAAAATTTACAACAAAGCGAAGACCTTGATCTTTCCATTTGGCAGATGTTAAAACATTTTCAGATCCCCTTTATGATCAGCAACCAGGAAACCCTGGGACAGACAATCAAAGAGGTAGAACGGCAAACCAGTGAAGCCGAGAGGGAGCCGGAACAAATATCGGAATTATCCAGGGAATCCATTCTGGGTATTGATGAGACCCGCCTGCTTTCCAGCCGGAGCGTCTGGCAAAAGGAAGCAACACTAGATGAAGAACCAACATTAGATGGAGTCATTGAGGAAGAAGAGATTGTGATGGAACTTACCCAACACTAGAAAGGAGCATCAAATGAATAAAGTCATTTTAATGGGGCGATTAACAGCGGATCCGAGTATACGATATGGGCAGGGAGAAAAGCCAACGGCAGTTACCCGGTACCAGCTGGCAGTGAATCGAAGATTCAAACGTGAGGGAGAACCAGAGGCTGATTTTCTTCCATGTGTTGCATTCGGAAAGGCTGCAGAGTTTGCAGAGAAATATTTCAGGAAAGGTTTAAAAATTGTGATCAGCGGAAGAATCCGGACCGGCAGTTACGTCAATCGGGATGGAATCAAGGTATATACGACAGACATTATCGTAGAAGAACAGGACTTTGCAGAATCAAAAGCAGCTGCAGGGCAAAGAGATCAGGCATCTGCACCAGTCGGAGAAGACGGCTTTATAAATCTTCCGGATGGGCTGGAAACAGAACTGCCGTTTACATAAAAGATTGGGTCTTGTGGGACCTTTCTTTTATTTATTATCATGGTTGGCCAAACCAAAGAGGAGAAGATTATGGCAAAAATAACAATACCAATACAAACAATGAAAGAAATGGGGTTTGAGGTGATCAGGGTAGGGGAGAAGGAGTATGTCGATGTATCACCACTATGGATGGATTATGGACATATTTCAGTGGAACTTCAACAAAAAGTCAATGCTTATGTAGAACAAAGGAGGCGGGAACTTGGCCAGAAAAAAAGAAAAACTAGATAAGAAGCAGCAAACGGCGCAGGACTTTACCAATACAGCGGAAATTGAAGATTGTTTTTTATATACAAGAGATGGATATATTGCAGCATACATTAAAATTTTACCGATCTCGATTGCCTTATTGTCCCTTCGGGAACAAAAGACGCTGATCAAGCAGATTACCAGCGAATTGTCTACGGAGAAGGAGCCGTTTCATTTTTTAGCTGTTAGTCGGCCAGTGGACATTACACCGCTGTTAGATGAATACACGGAAATGCGGAAAAATACAGACAATCCGGTACAAAAAGATTTACTGAGAAATGAAATAGAAGAAATCTCTCGATTTAGTTTTTCAAATGAAGTTGTGGAGAGACAATTTTATTTTTATATCTATCAGAAGTATACAGAAGATAGCGAAAGTGAACTAAAGAAACATATTTCTGAGTTTGCCAGGCATTTTGAACATACAGGAATTAAAACAGAAATTTTAAAACAATCGGATATTATCCGGTTATGTAATTTAGTAAATAATCCAGCGGTGATTACTCTGGAAGATGAAGATATAAAACCGACCATACCGATCTTAAAAGAGAAGGAGGCACAGATAAATGGCTAAGAAGCAGCAAAAAGAGATTAATAATGCCTTATTAAATGTGATTGCTCCAGTCGGACTGGAATTTAAAGAAAATTCCTTTATTCTTGGAGAAAATTTAGGCAGATCCTATGGGATTATTAAATATCCATCCGGACCTGATTATGGGTGGTTGAGTAAAATTACGAATATCCCATCTACTATGGTTGGGATTACATTTACTCCGAATAATGATGGAGAGATTATTCAATCTCTAAACTATAACATCAATACATACGCTCAGGAAGCGGAGATGGCCAAAGATCGATTAAAAAAGCAGAGAGCAGAAAAATCTGCGAAAGACGGAGAAATGCTCATGAAACAAATTGATCAGAATGGCGAAAATGTTGGGGAGATCAGCGTCACGATCGTTCCAATGGGAGAAGACAGGGAATCTTTAAAAAAGGTGGAGCAAAAAATGAGGGGTACCTGTGGTATGGCCCATTGTAAGATCCGGAATCTTTCTTTCTTCCAACAGGACGGCTTAAAACACATCAGCCCGTTTCACATGGAAGTGCCGGAAATTAACAAAGTGAGCAACCGAGTGATGCCGCTGCGGTCCTATATTGGAGGTTTCCCATTTTCCTCTTCAGGATATAACGATAATTCAGGATTCTATGTGGCCAAGGATGCCAGCGGCGGATTGGTCATTTTGGACTTTTGGAAACGAGAAAACGATCGGACCAATTCTAACATGGTTATTATGGGACAACCAGGTTTGGGGAAGAGTGCTGCAATCAAACACATTGCTCTGGGATTATATATGTCAGGGACAAAGCTGATTTTCATTGATCCGGAAACAGAGTACAAGGAGCTTTGTCAGAAACTCAATGGGACTTGGCTTAATGCCGGCGGGTCTCCAAATGCCAGGGTAAATCCCCTGCAGATCATGCCGGTGCCACGAAATGATGACGCAAAGACAGAGGAAAATGATCTCTATAATTACTATGACAAAGATGATGGACATGGATTTGGTGACCTAGCTCTTTATATCAAACATTTAGAGACCTTCTTTTCTCTGTATTTACCAAGCCTTGACGACTTTTTAAAGGCAGACTTAAAGGATGCCATTATTGAAACATACCATGATTTCGGTATCACTTGGGATACCAATACGAAAGAATTGAAACCTACGGATTTTCCATATATGGAACATTTGTATGGAAAGATCAAAGAAAAAGAAGCGAAACTTGAGAAAACAAGAAAAGAATCTGACCCTAATACTTATACCAAGCTTGCAAAGTTATTAAAAGATGCCAGCCAGGGTGCGGACTCCATGCTTTGGAATGGGCCGACAACATTAAAAGCAGATAACCAATGTGTCGTGTTGGATACATTTTCCCTTCAATCATCCAGCAATAATACAAAACGGGCACAATACTTTTTACTGCAGACCTGGGCCTGGAATATCATGTCTGCGGATCGGAACGAAAAAGTGCAGCTTATATGTGATGAAGCATATCTGCAGATCGATCCGGAAGTTCCTCAATCTCTTGTCTTTTTACGAAACGTATCAAAACGAGATCGGAAATATGAGGCGGGCTTATCCATCATCAGTCACAGTGTTGTAGACTTCTTGGATCCAAAGATTAGGATGTATGGCCAGGCATTGCTCGATACTCCATGCTATAAGCTTTTATTCGGATCCGACGGAAGAAATTTAAAAGAAACAACCGATCTGTACAATCTAACGGAAGCGGAGCAGGAATTACTGGAATCCAAACAGAGGGCACATGCCCTTTTTATGATTGGATCAAAAAGGCTTCACGTCAACTTTGAAATACCGGAATATAAGTGGCAGTATTTTGGTTCTGCAGGAGGGAGATAAATGATTCCCCAAAAGATACTTTCAATTCCTAATATAAAAGGAGAAAATGCTGGAAAAAAACTTGGTGTTATCATTGGTGTTCCACTAGCCTTTCTAATTCTACTTTTGGCGGGCATTTCCTCTTTGAGTACCTCATCTGGAACCGCTGCAGAACCGTTATCTGAGCAGGTAGAAGCCTATCGTCCAATGGTTTCTACCTATTGTTCAAAATATGGGATTGGGGAATACACGGATTTAGCCTTAGCATTAATGATGGCAGAATCCGGAGGGTCAGAGCCGGATCCTATGCAAGCGGCTGAAGGAGCTTACGGTTTATACTGCCTAAAAACAAAAAATAAAAGTGGTGGCCACCATCAAGGTCCTAATGGTATTCCGACCGGCCACTCGGAGTGCAGCATCAATGCCGGGGTCCAGGAATTAAGAGATGCCCTAAAAGCTGCAGAGGTTGAAAGTCCTTACGATCTAGACCGGATTAGAACAGCCATCCAAGGTTATAACTATGGAATGGCCAGATGGATCAAATGGATTAAGGCCCATGGCGGCCGGTATACCCTGGCGTTAAGCCAGGAATATAGCGCTACGATGATGCCATCCGGAGCCAAGGGAACGCCCGATCATGCAGAAAAGGTGATGAGATATTATTCCATAGCTGCTGGAGATGGAGCGGCAGAAATCATGCTGCTTGATGGAAACGCAGGACTGAAAGTTACATATTACAATCAGGGGGATGCAGCCTGGGCGTCACTGCCTTATGGTTCTTCTACGATCAAAAAGAGTGGTTGCGGACCGACATCGGCGGCCATTTGTATTTCTACACTGTCTAGCAAACGGGTGACTCCAAGACAAACATGTACCTGGGCGGCAAATAATGGATACTATGTATCCGGTGCCGGCAGCAAACATGAAGTCATCCCAGCCTTGGCCAAACATTATGGATTAAAATGCAAAGGAGTAGGAAAAGACAAGAAAAAAGTGATCAAAGCCTTAAAAAGCGGAAAGAAGTTAGTGATCGCCATTATGGGGCCAACTCATTTTACTAGCGGCGGCCATTTCATTGTGCTGCGAGGAATCAAAGATGGAAAAATTTTAGTAGCGGATTGCGGATCAAGGCAAAGGACAAAAGAGACCTGGAGCCTGGATTTGATTACACAAGAAGCGAAAGGGTCAGCATCTGCCGGCGGGCCATTCTGGATCATATCAAAGTAGGAGGAAACATGAGAAGAGAAAAAATAATGCAGACCATCTTTTTTGGGATCGTCATGGTGATCGTGGTGACCATGGCCCTTATTTTTCATAGGAAAGAGTCGGATCCGTCAACAACGACAAGTACACAGACGGAAACCACAACCGAGAGTGTTACTAATACAACCGAAGAAACCACTGAAAAAATGACGGAAGCACCGCATGATACATCCGATTGGGAAAATCAAGACACTGGAGAACCATCCACAACGGAGACTCCCGGAGTCCAATAGACAAAAAGAAAAAGAGACTTACTTGCGATAAGTCTCTTTCAAAGTAAATATTGTCCCAAAAATATCTACCTCTATAGGTTCTTTTATTTTAAAACCTTTTCTTCACAATGTCAATGCTGTTTAGAAAAAGTTTAGAAATAAAATGGCCGGAAAGGAACTTATGAAATATCAAAGCATACAAAACATTTTTTTAGATCCATGTTTAACTCCTGCAGCGAAAATCGTTGCAGTTTTTTTATGTCATCGGTCTACTGCATCCGGATGTTGTTACCCGGCGGTTCAGACGATTGCTGATGCCTGCAGCCTTTCTAAAAGAACCATTCAACGGCAGCTAAAGCATTTGGAGGATAAAGGTTATCTGGTCATCCAGGAACGTTACCTGTTTGGAGAGCAGCTTACGAACCGATATTATTTTACAATTCCAGAGAAGCGATTCCAAGAAACAAATGGCTATCTCAAAAAAATAATTTTAGAAGATCCGGACTTTTTATCCTGGATGGATCGTGAAGAGATCCATACAAAAGATGCTGGATATAAAGCACATATGATGACGGATATTTTTCAGTGCCAAGATCTTTCCTCGAGAGAAAAGTTGGCAGCCTTGTATCTTATATTTCATGCAGACCGGGAAGCTATGGCGTATTTTGATTTCTTTCAAATGGCTGAGGAGCTGGGCTTAAGCAGTAAACGCCTGGATGCGATCTTGCACTGCTTAGAGCAGCGAAATATCCTTCACTCTATGAAAAAACATCATCGTGGCCAGATGATTTATCTTGTCATGCTGAAGGAAATAAAAACAACATTAAATCCCTTTTACCGCCCATATTATCTGTTTTATTTGTATCATCGAAGAAGTTTAGGCAAAGAAGATCAAAGTGCCTTAAAAGGGCTGAAAACGACAATAAAACAGACGAAACAGGATCGTGGAAAACAACTCCCATGGTTTTTTATTTTAATCATAATCAGGAAGACCAAGAGTGTCGGCAGAAGGGCACGTGCCCCTTGATTGTATAAAATGTCACCCAGTTTAAACCATGGGTTATGAAATATAAAGGGTTATTGAAAAAAACTATATCTAGTAGATATCTAAATCATTTAAAGGAGGACTCATGAGAAAGAAATTGATGTTCATACTGATCACTGTGATCGTATGCTGCAGCATCCTTCTGTTTCAGACAGAAAGAGAATATAAAAAAGCGGACCAGGAATATCAGGAAATGGGAAAAAGGGTCAAAAAGACAAAAAAGAAGAGGCATAAAAACTATCAGGTCATCGACTTTCAGACCCTCCTTAAAGAAAATCCGGATACAGTTGGGTGGATCCAGGTCAAAGATACGAACATAGACTATCCAGTTGTCCAGGGAAAAGACAATGAAACCTATCTTCATGAGACGTTTTTAGGCAGAAAGAATCCTTCCGGAGCCATTTTCCTGGATGTAAATGCAAAAAAGGACTTCTGTTCGGACAATAGCATTATCTATGGACATCACATGAAAAATGGATCCATGTTTGCCAATCTATTGAAATTCCGGAAACAGTCATTTGCAGAAACACATAAGATTTCACTTTGGACGCCGCAAAAAAAACTTAAGCTTAAGGTCTTTTCAGCATATGCAAGAAAAGCAGACACAACGCTGCCGGTGGAGTTTGGCAGCGATATAGAGAAGTCAACGTTTGTAAAAGAGATCACGGAAAGGAGTGAAATTAGGGGAGGTGTAAGTAAAGAGGAGCTAAGGAATGCAGAACAGATCTATACGTTTGTGACCTGCAGCTATGAACATGACGATTATCGGACGATTGTCCATGCCATAGAAAGGGGGTAGAGAGTATGCGATTAGAAACATTAAAGGATCTGCTAGGAGCAGAAGAGGATCCAATGGAAATTTCAAACGAAGAACTGCATGGGGAAGAACTAAAGGATGTGGATGATTTTATTGATCCAGGGAAGGGGAGAATGGATGGCCAGCGCAATTGAACTAGTAAAACAATCTCGAAGACATCTGGTAGAGGAAATCATAGAAAACATGAAAAAGGGTCATCTTTTTTCTCCGGAGAAATGGGATCGTAAAGCGCTTAAGCCATACAATCCAGTCAGCGGTTTCCACTATCTTGGAGGAAACCGTATGCGACTGGCCATGGCTGCGATCAATGCCGGCTATCAGGATCCACGGTGGATGACGTTCATCCAAGCGAAAAGACGGGGATACCAGGTCAAAAAAGGAGAAAAAAGTACCCTTTTAGAAAAATGGATTTTTACCAAAGAAGTCAAAGAAAAAGATGAACATGGCAAGGAAGTAAAAAAGATAGTCCGGTTGGACCATCCCATCTGTAATTATTTCCGTGTGTTCAATGCGGAGCAGGTGAATGGGATAGCGCCATTGCCGGAGCAGGCGGTTCTTCCAGAAGATGAAATTTTAAAATTGGCGGATGAGATCTTTCATTCTTCCAAGTGCAGCATTATAGAGGCTGCTCAAGATATGGCTTATTATTCTCCAGAAGAAGACCAAATTGTTCTCCCACCTCGTGCATTCTTTAAATCGTCGGCAGCGTTTTTAGCAGTTGGACTCCATGAGATGGCACATAGTACGGGGCATCCTGACCGTTTGAATAGGCCTCTGATGAATCTATTTGGGACAGAGGAATATGCCCGGGAAGAATTGAATGCAGAGATTTCTTCTGCGTTCTTGGAAGCTGATCTCGGGCTTGAGGTAGAAGATGAAGGACTTAAAGACCATTCCAACTATCTGAGATCTTGGATCAAAATTCTAAAAAAAGATCCAAATGAACTTTTCCGGGCGGCCCAATGTGCAGAGAAAATTACAGATTATCTAATGGAAAATTATGAAGAGTACATCAAAAAGGAACCATTAAAAGAACTTATGAACCATATGTTGATATCCGGAGAAATTACAGATCAAACGATAAAACCAATGAATCAGCCGGAATACCAAGATCAGTCAGAAGAAATGGTTTCAGCATTGTCCGAGGGAGAGAAAGTAATCATTGATGAAGCGGCAGAGTATGATATGACCCCAGAAGAATTTTATGCAAAAGTCTCTTCTCATTCTGTGAAAAATCATGCAAAAGATTTAACAAATCTTGTGCACGGGGTCATCTCAACTTTGGAACAGGGAAATCGATTCAGTGAACAAGCGGTTTTAGAAAGAACTTCAATGATGGAAGAAGATCTGGATATGGAAGTTTAAGGAGGAGACAATGCAATACAAGTATAAGTTGACCAATGAAACAAAAAAGGTGCAAGGAGAAACTGTCTATCGGATCCAGGCACTGAGAGATTTTGCTGACGTTAAAACCGGGCAGTTAGGCGGATTCATTGCCAGTGAAAATAACTTATCACAGTTTTGTTCCGCCTGGGTTTATGATTCTGCCTGCATTATAAATAATGGTTGGGTCGAAGAAGATGCAAAAGTAAAAGGAAAAGCCGTCGTGAAGGGAGAAGCAAGAATTTCTGGGCACGCAAAGGTGTCTGGAAATGCAACGATTTCAGGAGACTCATGGATTGAAGAAAATGCCAGAGTGACTGGGTGGGCTAGTGTAAGAGGAAAATCCCATATATGCGGAAATGCCTGTGTGTGCCATCGAGCAAGGATTAGAGATGGATTTGTAATGGATGGAGTGCTTACAGGTCCAATCCTGAGTCCAAGCAAACTTAAAGAAATGGGTCCGGAGCTAGAGCCGCAGTGTTTATCCTTGTCAAGCGATTCCTTTTTACAACAGGAAAACGATGTAGAATTTGAACTTTGAACCAATTCACATAAAGAAAGGGGAAGCAAATGGAACAAGAAAAGCAGGAAAGAATGAAAGAGAAACAACAAAAGCGGCTTCAAGCATATGCTGAGAGGCTTGCCAAGATCACAAAGGAAAAGAAGGAGAGAAAAAAGTAAATGAAATACAAAGAATTTGAGCTGTCAAATGATTTGATACATTTTCATCCGGAAAAAATCTTCTTTCGAGTCATTAGTGCAGAACAAAATGTGGACTTATTAAAAACCATTCCTCATCAGCTAAAAGAAGATTTAGCAATTACATATCATTTTTTAGTAGGAAAAACCTATGGAGGTCTTATAAGTGGCCCGATCGACCAGCAGATGCTTAAAAACTATAAAATTACACAGGAAGAATTACATCAGATTGCGATGGAAAATACACCAAGGTTATTTCCAGCCGAGTTTAAATCTATGGCAGAGATCATTCCATTTTGCCCGGTACCAGACTTTATGTATGTGTTGACAAACACCAATAAGGTTAATGGTGCCGCTGCTTTATTTTATCCAAATATGATAGAACAGATAAAAGAACAGCTGGGGGATGATTTCTACGTACTCCCATCATCCATTCATGAAATGATCGTGTTACCAGCGAAAACAGCCGAAAGTATGGGTGATATTCATGGATTGATTGAACTGGTGCGGGAAGTGAATCAAACGGATGTTGTTAAACCAGAAGAGGTGTTAGCAGACAGTGCATACCGGGTGGATGATCAAGGATTTACCAAGATAGAAGAACCAAAACGGGAGCATTTATGGCTCAAAGAAGAAGTATTGGAACCGATTCAATCCTTTGATGAGGAACTGAATCAAGAGACTATGGAAGATGAAATAGAACCATAAGGGGGAATCATGATGGCAGAAAACGATGAGAGAAAAAAACAATTTGACGCCAGACAGTTATTAGAGATTAAAATGGGGATCCGGAAAAAACTAGATACCCAGATCTATAATGATGTCAATTTAAAAGCAGAAGAAATGAGGGAGATCCGTTTAGGCTTGGAATCGAACCTTGATGTATCAAAATATGCGGATAAGGGATTTCAGGCTGAACAGATGGCGCAGATCCGTGTGGGCATGGAACACGGAATCGATGTTGATCAATATCTGAATCCAGATTTAAATGCAGCGCAGATGTTTCAGATCCGTACCGGCATGGAGCAGGGACTTGATACGAAAGAGTACACAAGTCAAAACTACGATGCGGAACAGATGAAGCAGATCCGTATCGGGATGAAGTTGGGATTAGATACAAAGCAGTATAAGAATCCTGCGATGACGGCAGAGCAAATGAAAGATCTTCGATTAACGATGACCACACAGAAAGTGCTGGATAAAATGAAAGAACAGCTGAAAGGGATCCTGGACTCTTTCTTGAAAGCTACCAATCTGTATGTTCATTTTCCCTCAAAAGAAGTGCAAAACACTATGAGTCCTAAGATTACGGAAGCCTTAAATGAGAGGGCACAAGAGGTTATCAAAGAGAGGCTTTTAGAAGCAGAGATACAAAAAGAACCGGAATCCATGGAGGAGGTTGAGCAGCAAGTAAGTGAAGAACTGGAAAAACCAGAAATCCAGGACAAAATCTTAGACAATCAGACGATAGAAAAAGTACAAGATATGGTAGAAGAGACATCAGAGGAACAGACAGTCGAAGAGCCTTCAAAAGAACCAGAAGAATCGCTAGTCGAAGAGGCTGTGAAAGAAGAGAACTATCATGAAGATCCACAGCTCAACAAAGCAATTAAAAATTATATCCAATATCGTGAGGAAATTGGATTTCCGATGTTGAAATCTCAAATTCAGCCGACGATTGATCATGTTGCTTTTATGGACCAGGACCTTTCTCATCAAGCAGAAATTTTTAATCAAACGGTTACAAACGGATGGAAAGCACTATATCCATTAAAGAATCAGAATCAAGGAAAAGGTCAGGAAAAAAATCAGTCATATGGAAAAAGTAAAATAGAAGTAAATAAATTCAATAATTTTAAGCAGCGTGATTATGATTATGATAAGTTGGAAATGGCACTGCAGCAAAGAACATATCAGCCGGATGACTTAAACCAAGTACCACAGGAAGAACTGGAGATGGAAATGTAGAGGGCAGAGATGGAAGAAGTATCGAAATGGGCCTCCTTTTTAAAACTTTGTTTCCTGTGCATTGGTTGTGTTTTATTGTTGCCAGCGCTATTTCAAATTCACCCATATGTTGTTTATTCAGGATCCATGGAGCCGATGATCACCACCGGCTCCATGATCTTTGTAAAAGAAAATGTATCATTTGAGGAAATTAAAAAGAATGACATTATCACTTTTTCCATAGGGAGGACAACAGTCACTCACCGGGTAGAAAAAAAAGAGAAAGAGGCCTTTATAACAAAAGGAGATAAAAATAAAACTTCGGATCTTTTCAAAGTGTATCCGGAGAACATCAAAGGGCGTTATCTTTGCTCTATTCCATATCTAGGGTACTTTATTGAGAATTTAAAAACACGGAGGAGTATTCCAATATGGATTGTAATCATCTTAATTCAGTTCATTCCAAGGAGGAAAAAGAAAGATGAGAGTAAGTAAAAAGAAGAAACTTGGTATCGGCATTATTGTCTTATGTCTTTTAGCGGGAACTGCCGGAACTTTAGCCTATCTAACGGATCAGGATCAAAAGCAAAATACTTTTACGATTGGAGAAGTCCGATGCAGCTTAGAAGAACCTCATTGGGACGAAAAACAAGCTAAAAATATCGTACCAATTCAAACCATACAAAAAGATCCCTACATAAAAAATACAGGGATCAACGATGAGTATGTGTATCTTCGGGTGTTTATTCCAATCGAAAAGGTCAGATCAAATGCATCTCCTGATGCAGCTGCAGCCCAGGAAATGTTTACCTATCAGCAAAGTGGGGAGTGGACAGAGCTGAAAGACGTAAAAGAACAAGTTCGGTTAAATGATGGAAAAGAGTATCAGATGTATGTCTATGCTTATGACAAAGCATTAAAACATGATGAGGTAACCGTACCATTATTTACAGAAGTAACTGCCATAGATTTTTATGAAGACCAGCTCGAAAAGGAAACACTGATGATCCCGGTACAGGCTCTGGCTATCCAAACAGTCAATACAGGGACAGGGAATACAATAATTAAAAAGGCCGTATCTGCTTATCAAACGTATGTGAAACAACAAAATAAGGAATCTTTACCAAGTGTCAAAGAATAGGGGGCTATGTATGAAAAGAAAAAAGTATTGGATTGTTTTTCTTGTATTGGCGTCCGTGATATTAATAACCGGTACCTCAGCTGTTTTTCTATCGCTGTCAGAAAAAAACAATAAGGTGACGATTGGATCGAATGAGATAGAAATTGTAGAAGATTTTAAGCTTCCTGAGCATATCAGACCTGGAGAGGAAACGAAGATTCAAAAGAAAGTTCAGATTAAGAACAATGGGACAGCAAAAGTTTTTGTTAGAGCAAACATTCAGTATTCTAACAACTTCTTAAGCCCGTATATAACGCTCAGCAAACCAGAAGGTGACTGGAGTTATATTCCAGAGGGGAAAGAACTTGGGGGCTATTATTATTTCACAGATCCTTTGCCTGGAGGAACGATGACGCCAGAACTGCTTGAATCGGTCGTTATTTCTGCGGATGCTCCACGGTCGGTGTTCCGAGACTTTGATCTGATCGTATATGCAGAATCCATTCAAACGACATATGAAGATTATAAGGAAGCCTGGAGAGATTACCTGCAGAGAGGAGAAAGTGAATGAGAATGAAAAAAAGATTGATTTTTTTGAGTATGTTCGGGTTTTTATTTATTTCTGGAACTGCAGCATTCTTTACAGATCAAACGGAAATACAGAATCATATAAAAACAGGGAAAGTGAAAATAGCACTAACGATACAAAAAAAAGAACAGGATTATTTCCTTCCGGGAGAGAAAGTATCAGTAATTCCGGAAATTCAAAACCAGGGGATTGACTGCTATATTCGAGCGAAGATCTATTTTATAGATAAAGATGGTAAAAGGAATGACTGCCCGGCAGAATATATCCAAGGATTAAAAACAAATCAGTGGAAAAAGATTGGGACCGTTTACTATTATCTGCCTGTTTTTTTAGAGAATGATACAACAACACTTTTTCAGTCTTTTTTGATCCCGGATCAATGGAAAAATGATTATGCAGGACATGGTGTACAGATGGAAGTCCAAGTAGAGGCAATCCAAAGCAAACATCTCTCTCCGGATTTTAAATCAGAGGATCCCTGGGGAAATGCAGAAATTGAGGAGAATGTTAAGGAGGGAATAAATTGAAAAAAAAGATATGGTTGTTTTTTGTTTTTCTTCTGGCCGGAAGTATACAGGTTGCTGCGGATGAACCAAAAATCATATACGATCAAACAGCAAGGGGATTGATCACAACAAGCAGTGATTTCTTTCAGGGGTTTGATGAAATGATTCCGGGAGATTTCTGTTCCGGTACCGCTGCAATAGAAAATAAGAATCGTCAACCGGCAGAGCTGTATTTTTATACAAAACATCCGGAAGATGAAATTTTAAAATCGATTCAACTTAAAATTGATTTAGTGAAAGGACATGAGACAAAAAATATCTATGAGGGGAACTTGGATGCAGATTTAAAGGATCCTATTTCTTTAGGGAAGTATCAGAAAGGAGAAACGGCAAATCTTGTTTTCACTCTGCAGATGGATTCCAAAGCAAAGAACCAGGTTGCAGACCAAACGTCTCACGTAACGTGGGGATTTGGCGCAAAGTTAGATGAAAGCGACAAGGATACAGCCGCCAGAAACAATGAAACGATCAGATCCAGGATTCTAAAGACTGGAGATGCAGCACAAAGACAATGGCAGATTCTTTTCATTGGTTTATGTAATGCTGCATTCTTGATATTATTACGGAGGGAAAAATGAATAAATGGAGAGTTGTCCTTATTTTGTGTTTCATGATATTGGGTCAAATGTGCATACCTGTTGCAGCAATCAGTGGCTATGTCACGGAAGATAATATGCCAACGACAAAAGAGATTTCAGGCCTTTCTAAATATGATTATGATAATGGGCGAGGTAGTTCTGCTTCTGGGGCTGGTGTGGAATATTCACTTAGTATAAAAAATAAGCTTTCTTCAGCACCAGTGATTGAGAAAGGGACACAGTCCAACGTGCCGGTTCTGCAAAAAAAAGATGGAAAAAATGATTATACAAATACCAGCAAAAAGACGAAAGCATTTTTAATGAGCAACAATTCAGCAAATAACATTGTGCTGCGTTATAAAAATATAGGGATCTATGGCTATGGGGCAAGTGTGGTCAAATTAGATGTTCGGCTCACAGTAACCGGCTGGGTAAAGCAAAAAGAAATACGGTCTGGTTGGAATCCCTGTTTCCAGGCGGATGCACCAAATACAATAGGTCTTGAAAACTCTAGTCGGAGTAGTACCTGTAATATGGGCTGGTTGATCCGGGGGTTAAACCAGATTAAACTAAAATATGAGTTTCTAAAAGCAGGGACGAATACCCTCGTTAATGTAAAAGGTGTAGTATCAGAAGAAGATGTAGATGCTCATCAATTTTTGGGCGTAGAATCTTCTAAGGTTGATAAAATCTGGATTGGGAAAAATGGATGTGATTTGGCCTGTGAGGAATCAGGAGGTTATAAAACATTTTATGAAACAAAGAACATAAATTCTTCTCCCGGGACTGCCGCCGGCAATAAACATATGTTTAGTTATACTTTCTCTGGAAGTTCCATTCAGAAAGTGTTTGGAGTTGTGGATGAAAAGTCTGTATATGAAGGGTTTAGCTGGGGTGATAAAAGTATTCATACAACGCTGCCAGCAGCCAATCCTCAAAAGACAATTACGGATACCGATGAAACAAATGTAAGCCAAAACAAAGTAAAATCACGCAATGAAACATGGACTTACAATATTAGTCAGGCGATTCCGCTTGAGAAAGTCAGTCATAACTTCTATCAGAGTTTCCGGTTGGAAGACCAGGTGGATTCCTGTCTAAGTATTCAAGGGATAAAAGTTATGGAAGGGTACTCAGGACAGGATGTTACCAGTAGTTTTACCATTTCCCAAAGCAACAATAAAGTTACGGCAACAGCTAAAAATGTAAAGACAGAAGATTTTTATAGTAAGAACTACATTTTACAGATCACGGTAAAACTAAATACAGGGATTACTGAAACAACGGTACGAAATCATGGGCATTCTGTTCAAGAATCAGGTATATCGTATTTGCGTTTCTATGGTACTGGAAAGTCAGTGATTGCGGCTTCTGAGAAAACAGTAGATACCAATACGGGCCAAGTGACAACAAGGATCAATGTTCCAAAAGTTGAATTAAATAAAACAGCATTGACCTTTGAGCAGCAAGTAGGAGAGAAGATCCGTTATACCGTAACAGCGAAAAATGTTTCTTCAGATGCAGAAATGTCGAATATGGTTCTGCAGGATACTTTGCCGGAAGGAATGGATTTAGATACGGATTCCCTGCAGGTATCCGGAATCAGCGGATCTAATTATACTTTGAGTAAGAATCAACGAAAATGGATTCTGACAGCGGCAGGTACCTATACGCAGCCAGCAAATCATACGATCACAGTTACATATACGGCTACACCACAAAATAAAATCAATGGAAAAGTCGTTGTAAATCAAGTTTCCGAAAAAGGATTTTTTGTACCAGAGACAAAGGCTGGAAAAGAAATTTATATCAACAGTCCTAAGTTAGAAGTTCAAAAGCAAGTGTCGAATGAGAAACCTGAAATTGGAGAAATGCTTTCTTACACCATTCGGATTCAGAACAAAAACGCTGGAACCTTTATGAGAGATGTACAGCTTTCAGATCAGATGGATGCTGCTGGACTTGAGCTGCAGAAAGAAACGATAAAAATATTGGCCGGAGATACTGATATTACAAAAGCATGTAAGATACAGAGCGATGATGAAACATTTCATATCCAAACACCATATGCAGTCAAAAGAGATACGATTTCTTGTGCAGACAAGGAAGGGTACCGGCTGGACTTTACGGATCAGATGACAGTCACTTATCAAGCGAAAGTAAAGCTGGCAGATCCAAGGGGTGAGGTTTTGAAAAATCAGGTGAGTGTTCCGGCTACAAATGGAGTGAAAGAGGATCCGAAAATCCCTTCTGGTGGGGATCAGACAAAAAGAGATGTATCGGTACGGCCCTTTGATGTAAAACTCCGTTTAGAAAAAAGAATTAAAAAAGACTCGATTGATCTGAGTCATGGAGAGCCGACATTTCTGTTTAATATCAAAGGGAAGGACTGGAAAGATCAATGGAGAAACTATCATGCCTCTATCACGTTTACAAAAAAAGAGATAGAAAAAGCAAAGCCAGATGAAAGGGGGTATATTACATTGTCCACAACGATTGATCAGATTGTCCCAGGGGATCATTATGTTATTACGGAGGAACCAGTAATTCGATATCAACTGACTGATGTTTTCTCAGAGGATGAGAATGTATCAATTCAAAAAGATGCTGCCAGTTTGGATGCCACCGTAAAGCTAGATGAACATAAATTAGCAGCCAAGGTAACGATGACGAATGAAAAATATAAAGAAAATCGTTTCTCACATACAAGATTGAAGATCAATCATATGCCAATAGAAAGACTTTTAATTGAATAAAAACTTATAGAATGTACCTTCCATAACTTCTGTTCATATGAACAGAAGTTATGGAAGATCTTTTTTTATTTTCTGAAATATAGTTGTTTCACAAGTTCCAAAGCTGTGATATATCCAGAGTAGAATCCTATTTCTTTGCAACGGGAACCATAATCCGTTTTTAAATCAGACAACAGCCCCCTTTTGTGTTTTTCAATGTCGAGATCTTTTAAACAGGTTTCAAATTGTTCTGAAATAATAGATAAATGATAATCAGGTTTTTCATTTTCTAAATAGTAATCATACAGTATTTTTTCAAAGTTAAAATTCATATATCCTCCTTATGTTATAATAGTTGTGAGAGAATTAGGAGGATAGAGGTAATGATAGTATATAGAATTGATATATTGAAAAAACTGTATTTGAGTACATAGAAACACAGGAAGACAGAGAGATACTGGATATTATAAACGAATAGAGAAGGAGATTGAATATTTAAATGATGATCTTATAAAGATAAAACAATTGATGTAAATGATAACTTGGTTACTGTGAAAATTTTTTGAATAATATAATACAGAGAGAAAATAGATATTATGGGATTTATTCTGACACAGTCCATCGAAAGGAGCATGTAGTGATATGCTCCTTTTTTGTATGAAAGAATAAGGCGATAGGAATAATAATAAAAAGCATGAGATATTATGGAAGTCGTACATAAGAATAATATTAATATAGAGACCGGAGAGAACAAAGAAATAAAGTTAAAATACCTGTTAAACCGCATAAAACCTAGGCTTTCTCGACTTTTGTTCATATGAATCGAAGTTAAAGACTAAATCATTTAAAAAGAATACAATATACTCATTGTTGGTTTTATTAGAGGGATTGGGAAACTTCCCAAGATTTTATGGGGCTTGGGGGGCACCCCAACAAGCTATTCGTATTACGAATAGGAAGCTTGCTAAAAAATAGGAGAATTGAATCTACGAGTGAGAAATCATTGTCCATGGGTGAGGGTTATTGAAAAAAACGTCATTCTATGACAAAATTCAATTTTTGAAAGAAGAGATGTTTAGAATGAATTGACAACCACGTATTTACGTGGTATAATAAATAACATAGAAGGGAGAACGATATGCCAGAGATATCAAACTTTTTTGGAATCAGAATAACGATGTACTATGATGAACATAGACCGCCACATTTTCATGCAGATTATAACGGTAAAAAAGCAGAAATCGATATATGGACTTGTCGGGTGATTGCAGGAGCACTGCCATCAAAACAGTTGAAACTAGTGACAGCATGGGCTTTGATCCATCAAGAAGAACTTATGCAAAATTGGAATAAAATCGAAAATGCTGAAGGAAATTTAAAGAAAATAGAGCCTCTTAGATAGAGGTTCAGAAAGGAGCGCATATGGAATATTTACCGGAAATAGAACAGGTTGTTCCTACGTTGGATTATAAGGTCTACATTTATATGGACGATAATACGGTCCGCTTATATGATGCTGCCCCATTGATCCAAAAGGGTGGGATTTTCAAAAAGCTGCAGGATAAAACATTTTTTATGGAACGTTGTACCATCATGAACGATACACTGGCATGGGATTTATCAGGCAGGCTTGATCCGGAAGACTGCATAGACATTTGTCCGGATACCATTCGGGAATGTGAGATTGTGGAGAATATAGAAGCTCTGGAAAAGGAGTTGTTTGCAGTTGAAGCTTAAAGAGATCAGAGAAGAAAGAAAGTTGTCAAGGCCAGCATTGTCAAGATTGTCTGGGATCCCAGTCAGGACGATCGAAGATCTTGAAAAGAGGGATGACGGAAGAGTATCTACGGTAAAGAAAATTGCAGAAGCTTTGGATATTTCTATGGATGAGTTATGTAAGTGATAACTGTTCTGGAATCGAAATTTCGACTCCAGAACAGCAAACACTTGGATATTAGAATACAAAAAGAAGAATAAGAACATGCTTAAAATCCTGAAAAAGCTGATAAATACAGGGGTTGAGGGACTTCTGTTAATATGAGTAGAAGTTTTTTTATGAATTATATTGATTTTATAGTTATTTGAAGTGGTTGACTAGATTATGAGAAAAAGAATGATCTGGTTGAATGGTATGGTATAATGACTACAAGGAGTTGATAAGATGAAGAAAACATATCAAACAATCATAAGAGAATGGAAACCAATTCGATCAATAGAAGATTTGGAGTGTCAATTAGACAATTTTAAAATTCTGTTTGCTTATCATAGTGGGAAAATTGAAAATGAAGATATCACTTACCACAATACAAGGGAAATCTTTGAAAACGGAAAAGTCATCAATTATACCGGTGATGTTAGAACAATTTTTGAAATAGAGAATCAGAAGACCTGTTATGAATTTTTAAAAGAGAAGATTATAAAAAAGCAGCCATTGACAGTAGAGTTTATCAAAGAAATCCATAGCGTACTTATGAGAGGATGTTATGATGAGCGGCGTTACGATCGAGGAGAACGCCCAGGGCAGTTCAAGCAACATGACTATGTGGTAGGGGATAATATCGGTGTTCCGGTAGAAGATGTAGAAGCGGAGATCGGTTTCATATGTGAAGAAATTCAAGAAGAGGGAATTGATCCATTAACGGCGGCAGCGTATCTCCATCTAAATTTTGAGAGCATTCATCCATTTGCAGATGGAAATGGAAGAGTTGGCCGAACAATTATGAATTACTATTTAATGATACATGACTGCCCGCCAACGATCATCTATGAAGATGATAAAGAAGCTTACTATATGGCACTGGCTATTTTTGATAAGACAGAAGAAATCAAACCTTTTCAGACGTTTTTGCAGAAAGAATTGGAACGTACCTGGAGCAGCCCGGAAAGGACAACATTGCGAAGTCTGAAAGAGACAATAAATTTATCACAAACCACTTTAGAACAAAATCGACATGCTTTGGAGGAAGAATTTGAACCTTAAAAATCGCATAAATATGTAGCTTTACTCAACTTATGTTCCCTTGGCGCATAAGTTGTTTTTTTGCGAGTCAATGTATGAATCATACTTTTGTATTTGGATTTTATACTAAAGAATAGTTTGTTTAATATTGACAAGTAATGTGGTATTATCTGACAAAATATGATAAAATTCTATTAATGTTGGATTTATTAATAGGGGATTAGGAAGAAAGGAAATTTTATGGAAGAGGCGAATATTCGTGTTGCAGGTAATATACTCAGTGAATTGTCAGAGAAAATACCTACTAATTTAGTAGCGATTAATGAATTGATTAAAAATGCTTATGATGCAATGGCAGAAAACTTGTTAATTGATTTTAATAGTGAAAACAAAACACTAATTTTTGAGGATGATGGCGAAGGGATGAACATAGAGGGAATTAATGCACTTTTCCATATATCCAGAAGTACGAAAGTTTATGGACAAAAAATCAATGATCGATTTATTCAAGGGGCAAAAGGCTTGGGATTCTTATCAGTTTTTCGATTTGGTAATAATGTTCAATGGGAAACGAAAAGCAAAGATGGAGCTGGGTACTCTTTTAAAATAGATTTCTTGGATTTAAAGAAAGCTGATGATGTAGCAAAATATCCGGTGGAACTGACAGAATTAAAGGAAGAAAGAATAGGGACTAAGATTTCTATATGTCTGAAGGACGAAATTGTCGATATTTTAAAAGAAGAGTTAATGACAAAAAATTTATATGAAAAAATCAAAAGATCATTTAATGACAATAAAATGAAAATAGTCTTGAGAATTGATGAAAATAGCAGGGAATATAACCAAGTAGAAACAATAGAAGATTATTTTTCTTCAAGGAGAATGTTCCGTATTAAATATAATTCAGAAGATCAAAAAATTAATTTTTATGTAGGAGAAAAATTATTTGCATCAAAAGAATTTGAATTAATTAGTGATAGATATAAAATTTCTGTTGACTTAATGAGTTTTTTCTTTATAGGAAGAAGACCAAAGGAAGAGCATGGATTATATTACAAAGAACAAGAAAAGCTGACACCATTAATTTATATTAATCATAATTTATTTAACAATTATACTCTTTTTGATCCGGATACTTTACGAAGTACAAAAAGTGCAGAAATTCTTGCTCAGATAATAGGAGATATTAATATTATTTGTGGTAGTGAAGAGTTAGAATTTAACTCTGATCGAACAAATTTTGTTCAAAATCCATTAACAGATATGATAAAAAAAGATTTAGGGGAATTAAACAAAGCAATTCAGAAAAATGGAATAAAATGTAGAAATGAATTAAGAGAAGCTGATTATCTGGTGAAAAAGGAAATTACAGAAGAAGAATTAAAAAAATTAAAATATGATTATAAAAAGTTGATTGCAGAAGATTTTTTGTTTCGAGACATGGTAGTATATGAAAGGGTAAGGAATGAGATTATATATTCCCTCTTTCGGATTGATAAAAAAATTAACATAGTTGGAAAAAGAAGAAAAGTGAATAGACCTGAACAAAAAAAGAAGGAATTATTAAAAAGTCAAGAAAAGCCAAGACCTGTACCGGCTAAAATAGTATTAACAGCTAAACATGAAAGAATCCATGCAGATGGAGAACAAATATCTTTAAGAAAATATATTAAAGAGGCAAGAAATAATTTTGGAGAGAGCATTGGTATTGATAATATCAAAATTAGTATTGATGGAGTGGAAAATGAATCTGGAATATTGCCAAGTATTATAGAAGAGAAAAATGTTAAAGTTTGTTTTTTTTACGAGGATGAAAAAACTCAGTATGTGAGCCAAGAATTAATACTTGAATTTTATATCCATAAATCAAGATTAGAAGGAACAAAAGAACATAAAAGGTCATTTTTTATACTGCCTACACCGCAAGCATATAAATTAGGTATGGGATCAACGATTAGTAATCTTATTTATGAACTAAATCTATTAGATACAATCGATGAAAGTGTGGAATTTACTGCAATAAAAGCATGCTGCTTAAGAGTAGTATTTGAATTGTCATCACATTATTTTATACGAGATGCAAAAGGATTTGATACATTAGTTGGTAAAATAAGAAGTAAAGAAGTACCCGAACAAGTCAAAGATATTGTACAATGCCTAAGTAAACCTCGAAATATGACAGAAATTGATAATAAAATTAAAATTGGATTTAAAACTCTTAGAAATGTATTGGACAAAGATAAATTTTTCAATGCAGTTAGAGCTTCTAATCTAGGAGCTCACAAGTCGACAGAATATTTGACACAAAAGGATATGGATGATATTGCAAACAAAGCTGCTCTTTTTACGGTTATAGTGAATGAGGCCATAAATAATGGGAATATTCATGAATAAATCCTGGAAATTCTTTCGAAAATTTGTTATATTAAATAAAGATAAATAAAGGGGAGTGGTGAAAAATGATAGATAATATCGCATATAAGAACTATAGAAAGCAAGATGATATTCATGGAACTATTATTTATCCAGCCCCTATGATTGCGCCGGTACAAAAAGTTATTTTAGAAGATTTAATTGATAAGGAGAAGGATCAAACTATTTTTGATCCTTTCCATGGATCTGGGACGGCATTATATGAGAGTTTTCAACTTTCAGATAAAATAAAAGTAGTTGGATGCGATATTAATCCATTGGCAAACTTAATAACTAGAGTGAAGCTGGATGGGATAGAGGAAAGTAGGATTGAATTTGATATTAAGCAATTGGAGGAAGAAATAAAGTATAGAAATATTGATGAGGAGTATACTTTTTCTCGGATGGATAAATGGTTTCGAGACGATATCATTGATGATTTAAGAATTGTAAGAAGTGCTATCCGACAAATACATAATAGTAGAAACAGAAGATATTTTTGGTATAATATGGCGGATATTGTACGGAAATATTGTAATTCCAGGACATCGACCTATAAGTTACATATTAAGGATAAAATGTCGATTGAGCGCTTGCAGAATAATGTTATCAGAGATTTTTTGTCTATAGTTAAAAAAAATAGAAGGTATTTTACGAGTCATGCGAGTGACTATGAATTGTATAAGACAGATGTTTTAAAATTGATAAAGAGCAAACATAGTAATTTATATGACATCACTATCACATCTCCACCATATGGGGATAATAAAACAACAGTACCTTATGGAGAATATTCAATGTTACCAATTTATTGGATTGATCCTTCAGATCTTGAATTAGAGGGATGGGAATTAGATAACTACTCTAAGATTGATGTGAAAAGCTTAGGTGGGCATAAGGTACAAAAGTATACTTTTACTGAAAAAGAGTATCACCTGCTATCGCCATATCTAAATCAAATTACTATGAGAAAAAGAGAAAAAGTTAAAAATTTTTTTGCTGAATATTTTTCTTTTCTGAGAGAACTATGTAGAGTTACTGATCGGTATATTGTTATGACATTGGGAAATCGTAAAGTTGATGGCATCAAAATTAATTTAACTGAGATTACGGTACAAATGTTAGAGTTGTATGGATTTAAGAATAGACAAATTTTACAGAGAGAAATTCAAAAGAAAAGAACACCTAAAAGAACTTCACGAGTCAATAATAAATCAGTAACATCTATGACTTATGAGTATATCATTATTCATGAACATTAAAAGGTGTATTATAACTTTTTATAGAATATAGAAAGGAAAAGAATGATTGATATAAAAGATTTAAATAAATACGAACGTGATTTTTCCACTTATTATGGAGGGAGAAGTGGATCTAAATATGCGATTATAATTGATGGAGAACGATGGATGATAAAGTTCCCAGAAAATACGAAGGATTTTATGGGAAAAGAAAAAAAGAACGCCCACCTTCCATCTTATACAGCCAGTCCATTAAGTGAATATATTGGTTCTCAGATTTACCAGTCATTGGGGATTCCTGTGCATGAGACAATGTTAGGAATAAGGGATAACAAATTAGTTGTTGCATGTAAAGATTTTGATCCTTTGCACAGGTTGGTAGAATATGGGCAGATAAAAAATTCATTAACGGATACAGAGGTAGAATTGGCTCACAGTTCATCAGGCCAGCAAGGAGAAGCTTTGTCGGATGTACTGAATGTTATTTCCACTGCACCGGTCTTTCAAAAGACACCTGGGGTGAAAGAAAGATTTTGGGATATGTTTGTCGTAGATGCATTTATTCGGAATAATGACCGCAATAATGGAAACTGGGGTATTTTTATTAATGCAGACGGAACAGGGAAAATGGCACCTGTTTATGATAATGGAAATTGTTTGTTTAATAAACGCAATCCTTCTGTGGCAGAAAGGCGGATTGCAAATGAAAGAGATATCTATCAGGATGCCTTGGGTACCGGTGTTTCTTTTTTTACAGATAAAAATGATAAAAATATTCATCCATTTCAGTATATGGAAAGCGCAGAGAATCCTGACTGCATGGCTGCATTGTTAAGGTTTGTAAAGCATTTGAATGTAAATGCGATTGATAAGATTGTCGAAGAGATTCCTGAGAACTTTCAAGATATACAGATCATAACAGCGGTACAAAAAGAACATTATAAAGCGGTATTTCATATGATGTTAAATAAAAGCATTTTTCCTACTGCAGAAATTTTTCAAAGGAAAAAACAGAAATCCTATCAGTTGGATGATGCGAAGTTAGAAAGAGTAGAATTAAATGAGTTCATACAGGATGAAGAAATAGAGTTGTAAAGCTTCAAAGCCTGATAAAATAAGGCTTTGAAGTACTTTGATTCATATGAACAGAAGTTAAAAAATTGAGTAAAAAACAACTTATGTAATGAGAGATAAGTTGTTTTTTATTAATTTTTATGATGATATAATCTTTATTTCTTTGAATTAGGCAATGGAAGTAATAACTTAGCCCTTCTTTTGAAACTGATAGAGACAAAGATTTTGAAATACTAGCCTGCAAATAAAAAGTCAATAGAGAAATGAGGATATCTATAAAAAGTTTTAT
>OBXO01000320.1_pt1 | contig 45213 bp, 50 predicted proteins | sample 1501431 | NCBI WGS metagenome assembly OBXO01 (sample SAMEA2580163, study PRJEB22360) | human gut metagenome | biome: human gut; feature: human-associated habitat; material: faeces | place: Denmark | collected 2008/2010
ACAGAGAATACCTCTTCAGTGGCGATGGTTGCGCCAATCGGCATCACGCCGCCGCCGAGGGCTTTTGCCAGACAAAGGATATCCGGCTGTACGTTCTCATGCTCGCAGGCGAACATCTTGCCCGTGCGCCCCATGCCCGTTTGTACTTCATCGAGGATCATCAGTGCGCCGAACTCATCGCACAGCTTACGCACGGCGGTGAGATAGCCTGGCGGCGGCAGAATTACGCCACCTTCGCCCTGAATCGGTTCGAGGATCACCGCAGCAACATCATCACCGGTTTTTTTGCACTCGTTAAGAGCCGTGCGCATGGCTTCGATATTGCCAAACGGTACATGACGAAACCCTGGCAGCAGTGGCATAAAAGGTTTGCGGAAGGTCGATTTCGCCGTGGCCGACAGCGCGCCAAGTGATTTACCGTGGAACGCGCCGCTGGTGGCAATAAAAGTAAACTTGCCGCGCGGTGACTGATAAGCCTTCGCCAGCTTCAGCGCCGCTTCAACGGATTCGGTGCCGCTATTACAGAAGAAGCTGTATTTCAGTTTACCGGGCGTTAGCGCCGCAAGGGTTTTCGCCAGCATCGCCCGTAACGGATCAAGCAGCTCCTGGCTGTGAAGCGGTTGTTTCGCAAGTTGATTCTGTACGGCGGAAACCACAACTGGATTACGGTGCCCCACGTTGAAAATACCAAAACCACCCAGGCAATCGATAAACTCCTGTCCCTGGGTGTCGACAAGCGTATTCAGACTCCCCGCTTGCCACTCTACGGCTCCGTAATCCCCGCCGGCGGTAACAGATTTGCGATACTCCAGAAAACCAGGATTCACATGCTCTTTAAAGTAATCAATGACCTCACGGTTAAGTTGTTTCATCTCCTCATGATCAAGCGTTCGCTTTTCAATGAGATTCAGTGCGTGCGCGGTACAGGCAAGAGCCGAGGCGCTGGAAGGTAACCTGTTCAAAATATGCTCCCGGGGATCGCGTATCACATGATACTGAGTTAAGTATTGCAGGGATTACGCCACCTCAGATGCCTTAACAAAAATCGGGATAAACGCCAGGTGAAATCAGAGTTGCACAATATTTAATCATGCCATCGCGCGCCGCACGGGATAAGGGATAACGAGCCGGGGATGGGGTTTCGTCAATTGCACTGCTCCAGGGCAGGAAATGCGCCTTAAGTGTGCGCCGGGGGATCATGCTTTGTAGGTAGTTTAGTGTCGAAAGTATTTTAAATCAATTAATTAGAAAAGCGTACGAAAAGTGCGGTTTAACCGAGATTTGCGATCTCAATCATATTTAACAACTAAAGATAAATTTTTTATCGCCGAAAAAACATAAGCCACAAAATTAACATTCAAATAACCTGCAAGGGATGCTCACTATGTCCTCTCCTGACTATGTCACCCAGAATGAATATCCGCTGGACGATGACACCACGCTTATGTCGACCACCGACCTCCACAGCTACATGACCCACACTAACGACACCTTTGTGCAAGTGAGTGGCTTTACGCTTCAGGAGTTGCTCGGGCAGCCGCACAACATTGTGCGCCACCCGGATATGCCGAAAGCGGCTTTTGCCGACATGTGGTACACGCTGAAAAAGGGCGAGCCCTGGAGCGGGATTGTCAAAAACCGACGTAAAAATGGCGATCACTATTGGGTACGCGCCAATGCGGTACCAATGGTGCGTAACGGTCAGATGACGGGCTATATGTCCATTCGTACCCGCGCCACCGAGGACGAGGTCGCCGCGGTGGAGCCGCTTTATAAGGCGCTCAATGAAGGACGTAGCAAAAAACGCATTCATAAAGGGCTGGTGGTGCGCAAAGGCTGGCTCGGCAAATTACCGGCGATGCCGCTGCGCTGGCGCGTGCGTAGCGTAATGGCGGTACTTTTTGCGGTGATGGCCGCAACGCTGGTTGCCAGTGCCGCAGGCTGGGCTTCGCTGGTGGCGGCAGCCGTGGTGATGCTGCTTGGCACCCTGGTGTTTGAGCAACAGATTGTCCGCCCGGTGGAAAACGTCGCACGGCAGGCGCTCAGGGTCGCTACCGGCGAGCGTAACAGCGTGCAGCATCTTAACCGCAGCGATGAACTGGGGCTGACGCTGCGGGCCGTCGGACAACTGGGGCTGATGTGCCGCTGGCTTATCAACGACGTCTCCAGCCAGGTGGTGAGCGTGCGCGACGGCAGCGACAGGCTGGCGCAGGGTAATGAAGATCTCAACGACCGCACGCGCCAGACCGTGGCTAACGTGCAGCAGACCGTGGCAACAATGAACCAGATGGCGGCGTCGGTGCAGAGTAACTCTGAGACCGCAGCCGAAGTCGACAAGCTGTCGATGGCTGCCAGCAGCGCGGCCACGCAGGGCGGCACCGTGATGCAGACCGTGGTGAAAACCATGGATGACATTGCCGACAGTACCCAGCGCATTGGCTCTATTACCTCGCTTATCAATGACATCGCCTTCCAGACCAATATTCTGGCGCTGAACGCCGCGGTTGAGGCGGCACGCGCGGGCGAACAGGGGAAAGGCTTTGCGGTGGTGGCGGGCGAAGTGCGTCATCTTGCCAGCCGCAGCGCGAACGCGGCTAACGATATTCGCAAGCTGATCGACGCCAGCGCCAGCAAAGTGCAGTCGGGCGCCGATCAAGTCCACGCCGCGGGACGTACCATGGATGATATTGTCGAGCAGGTGAAAAACGTCACGCAGCTTATCGCGCAGATCAGCCACTCCACCTCCGAGCAGGCGACAGGCCTGACAGAGCTGACCCGTGCCGTGGCAGAACTGGACAGCATTACGCAGAAAAATGCTGACCTGGTCGAAGAGAGCGCGCAGATTTCCGCGATGGTTAAGCACCGGGCCGGACGTCTTGAAGATGCGGTTACCGTGCTGCATTAAGAAATGCATGCTTCGATAAAGCCGTTTATTCCTCCGGGGTAAACGGCTTTTTTGTTTTTCAGAATAAGTTATGTTGTTAATGAAATATTAAGTAACTAAAAAAAATACCCGATTTTTAATTGCTACGCCCCGGATTCATTGAAAGTGAGAAATAAAAAAACGATCAAAGTCATAAAGTTAGCGCGTTTCCTACCGATAACAGCGATCGTCTGAGAAATAATCACATCGATGGGGTAAATATGTTCATACATGACGTAAAGATCGGCACGAAATTATTTCTGGCGTTTGGATTATTTATTGTCCTGATGGTCGTCAGCGCAAGCTTGTCTCTGATGAGCCTGAATCGGGCAAACAATGGAATGCAAACCATTCTTACCAGCGACTATCCAACTACGGTAAAAGCGAACCAGTTAATCGACAACTTCCAGGAATTTATCAGCACGCAGCAGCTCATGCTGCTGGACGAACAGGGAATGTACACGACGCAATCAGAACAGCGTCTGAAGGCGATAAGCGAGCGCATCACCGCAATCCTGAGCGAGCTGGACAACGCTCTCAAGGATAAAAAATCCCAACAGGTGCTGGCGGACATCCACGGCGTACGCCAGCAATATCTTGACTCGCGCTACCGCATTTTGCAGGCCGTGCAGAATAACGACCGTGCAGGCGCGATAAACGAGATGATGACCAACACCCTGGACCTGCAACAGTCTTATAAAGCGAAAGTGCAGGCGCTGATTGCGATCCAGGATCATGAAATGCAGAGTGCGGGCGAGCAGGTGGAAGGCGATTTCCGCACTAATCGTCTGCTGCTGATCCTGATTACGCTTTTCAGCGTCGCGGCAGCCAGCCTGACTGGCTGGTTCATTGTGCGATCCATTACCCGCCCGCTGAACGACGCGGTGAATTTTGCGGAGGCCATCGCCGATGGCGATCTCACCGGCAGCATTACCTCGCACGGTAAAGATGAAACTGGACTGCTCCTCACCGCACTGATGGAGATGAAAACGCGCCTGCTGGAGATTGTGCAGCAGGTGCAAACCGGATCGGAAAACATCTCCAGCGCCGCCGCGCAGATTGTCGCAGGCAACCAGGATCTGGCTGCCCGCACTGAGGAGCAGGCCAGTTCCGTTGAACAGACGGCCGCGTCGATGGAGCAGATTACCGCCACGGTGAAGAACACCGCGTCCCACACCGGAGAAGCGACGAACCTGTCTGCCGATGCGGCTGCCGTGGTCAAAAACAACGGCGAGATGATGAAGCAGGTCACCAGCAAAATGCGCCTGATTAACGAAACATCGAACAGGATGTCCGACATTATCGACCTGATCGACGCCATTGCCTTCCAGACCAACATTCTGGCGCTGAACGCGGCGGTCGAAGCGGCGCGCGCAGGTGAGCATGGTCGCGGCTTTGCGGTGGTGGCGGGTGAGGTACGCCAGCTCGCGCAGAAAAGTGCAACATCTGCGAGTGAGATCCGCCAGCTGATTGAAAGCTCCACAAGCCAGACGCAGGACGGCATGAACCTTGTGGAGAAAGCCAGCGGGCTTATCAACGGCATGGTCGGCAACGTGGAAGAGATGGACGACATCCTGCGTGAAATTCGCCAGGCCAGCCATGAACAGACGGAAGGTATCTCGCAGATCAACAGCGCGATTGGCCTGATAGACGCCACCACCCAGCAGAACTCCGCGCTGGTGGAGGAGTCCGTTGCGGCGGCGGCATCCCTTAACGAACAGGCGATGCACCTCAAAGAGCTGGTCCGCGTGTTCCGCGTGAGCGACGGCGTGCTGGCTTAATCCAGCTGGGAGATCTCCAGTGCCGCGCGGTCAATCACGCCGATAATCTGTTTTAACTGCGCGTCGCTGAGTTCTCCCTGATTAACCTTCAGATCCAGAACCGCTTTGAAGTTATCCAGCGCCCGCTTCATCTGTGGGTTTTTGCGCAGCTGGAACCCGACGGAGCGCGCCTTGATACGCGTCTGGATCTGCTCCAGCTGTTCCCGATTGTCATCCAGCCATTGCTGCCCGGCGGCGTTAATCGCAATCCGCTTACGGCCGTTCTCTTCTTCGGTAATGGTGATCAGCGCCTGATCCTGCAAGTAATCCAGCGTCGGGTAGATCACGCCAGGGCTTGGCGTGTAATGTCCCTGCGTCAGGTTCTCGATCTCTTTAATCAGCTCATAACCATGGCTCGCGTTGCGGGTCAGGATATCCAGGATCACCAGCCGCAAATCACCATGGCCAAAAAATCGTGGCCGGCGTCCGCCGCCGTCGTGTTCGTGTCGCATGTTTCTTCCTCAATTTGATATATCTAAACTATATCTAAGATATATTCAGATGCAATCTAAAAGATCTTGATTTCTGAGTTAATAGCAATCATTATCATTAAAAATTCATTCCGATATATCGTATTCACCTGAGAAGGGCATCAACATGGCATCTACCCGTTACCCTCAACGTGTCCGCAATGACCTGCGTTTTCGTGAGCTGAACGTGATGCGCACTGAGCGAGTCAGCGCAGGATTTCAGCGCATTGTACTAGGCGGCGAGGCGCTGGAGGGCTTTAGCTCTCGCGGCTTTGACGACCATACCAAAGTCTTTTTCCCGGCACCGGGCACCCCTTTCGTGCCGCCTGTGGTGACCGATGAAGGCATCGACTGGGGCGACGGGGTGCGTCCGCAGGCGCGTGACTACACCCCGCTGTACGATGACGAAAAACACGAGCTGGCGCTCGATTTTTTCGTGCATGATGGCGGCATTGCCAGCAAATGGGCGGTAGAGGCGAAGGTGGGCGACAAGCTGACCATCGGCGGTCCGCGTGGTTCGCTGGTGGTGCCGGAAGATTACGCCTGGCAGTTGTACGTGTGCGACGAGTCGGGTATGCCCGCGCTGCGCCGCCGTTTAGAAAGCATCGCAAAACTGCCTGTTCCCCCGGCGATCCACGCCATCGTCACCGTGGGCGATGCGGCGTACCAGGACTATCTGGCGCACCTGAGCGGGTTCAACATCACCTGGGTTATCGGCCACAACGAGCAGGCGGTAGGCGAACCTATCGCAGCGCTGGCCGTGCCGGAAGAGGATTACTTTATCTGGCTGACCGGAGAGGGGAAGGTGGTGAAACGCCTGAGCCGTCAGTTTGAAACCGACGCAATTGACCCACAGCTGGTACGTGCCAGTGCGTACTGGCACGCCAAATAATCAGGCTGCGGGATCCAGCTGCGCTTCGCTCACCTGATGTTCGAGCGAGGCGCATACCTCTCTCAGCGCTTTCTCCTGCTGGGCAAAGTAGGCTTCCATATTGCTGAGCGACGAGACGAGCAGCCAGGACTCTTCCTTCTCCAGCTCTGCCAGCTCGTTCACCAGGGTGTCGATTTGCTCACGCACCTGCGCCATTTTTTTGCGAATACGTTCCAGGTCGTTCAGCCTGTCGCTCGCCATCATCGGCTCAAACCCTTGTTGCAGACGGGCGACCAGCGAGCGAATGGCCTTCACGTCGCCGCGCTGTTTGGCCTGGTTGAGTTGCACCATCATCCTGTTGGCTTCCTCTTTTAAATCATCGGCAACCAGATCCGGGTGGCATAGCTTGCTCGCCTGACGCCAGAGCCGCTTCAGCTCGTTCCGATCCTCTTCAGAGAGATCCTTGCCTTTACGCAGGCGCACTTCGGCATCATGATGCTGTTCGCGATACTTTTTGTATTCTTCGTTGGCCTCATCGCGCGCCTGACGAGCTGGCTCTTCTTCACGCGTTAAACCGGTCTCCAGCTCCATCGCTTCGGCCAGCAGGTTGGCAATCAGATTACTTTGCTGCTGAAGATGCTTGCGCGCCTCTGCCGCCTGAACGGAATCCGCAGGCAGATCTCGCCAGCGCCGGGTGAGCGTTGTCAGAACCTCTACGGCCTGCGCCATATAGCGCTGGCAGCGGCGGTAATCCTCTTCCCGACGACGCGTCTCCGCCTGCTGACGACGCAGGTTAAGCTCCGCCAACGTTTTACGCAGGGTGAGGATCTGCTGCATCAACGGCCCGAGGCGGGAGAAATAGAGATCGTTGAACTCATCAAGCTGCTGTACCCGGGCGTTACGGCGATCAATCAGATCGCGCAAGCGCTCTTCCAGAGCCTTCAGCTCCAGCTTGCTGGCCGCCAGTTGCGGGTCACGCCACGGGGTAACGGCGCGCTGGCTTTGCAGCCAGGCGGTGATAGCGCGAAGGGCTGCGGTGTAATTTTTCTGCTCAAGCGCCGCGACGATGGACAGGAGATTATCGTCAAAGGCTTCCTCTTTGAGACGTTTCAACTGGCTCCGGATGATGTCGTCATCTTCCAGCTCAATGGCATTTTTAATGATTTCTAGCCGTTTGATCGGTGTGCTCATGATGCCTTTCGCTCTGGCGCTTAAGTATTTGAGTTAAGGTTAGTTGTTGTAAAAGCTACAGGAAATAATACACACGGATGATGATCGGCGCGATGGGGGATTTCTTTAGTTTTTAGGGTTTGTGAAAGAGTGAGAGTTATTGAATCTTCCTTCTGGAACGGGGAGCACGTGGTTAAATGTGACCTTAGAGTTCACTTTTGAATGCGTGAGCCGAGAAACTCGAAAATTTGGGGTTCTGGAGGCATGCAGCGGTACGCCGCAATAACTGCCAGAGAATGCTTAACAGCATTAAGCATGATTAAAATACCCCAAATGTATAAAAAGTGCGGAGAGCTGGCACCAGGTGATCGCGCGGGATGTTGCCATTGAGGGGAGGCTACGTGCTGGCAAACCGAGGGGGCGAAAGTATTGGCACTAAAAACAATACAGGGCGGATTAACCGCCCTTTTTTTACGCTGTAACCCGCTCGTTCCACGCGTCCGAGTATTGGATGTTCCCATCGCAATACTTCCAGGTGATCCGCTCATAGCGGAGCTGTATTCCCTCATTATGATTGTGTATCTGTAACGCTGGCTCTTTACAGTTATGCATGACGGGGTTAATGCTGACTACCCGGACGTTTTCAAGCAGCATATTGAAATATTCAACCTCCTGGCCCGCATCGTTGATTTTATACCACTTGATCTCTGCGCTTTTCAGCGTTTGGCCGGTGGCTACCGCTTTGTAGAGATACGGGCTGGAGCTATCAAACTCTTTTTCAATTACGAGCGGCGCGTGTAAGCGCGTGCCGGTGATCTTGCCTGTGTTACTATCGGTCGGAACTAACAAGCCGTGACTAAAAGAGAGTATCTCTATACTACCTTCTCTATTTTGAACATCCACAGATCCCTTAATCGGGTTGCCGCCATCATCCTTAAGCCATAGATAAGCAGGAATAGCCATTTTTAAAACTCCATTTCCATTGAGGGTAAACCCTCATTAATGACTAAATACGGATCGCAGGTGATACAAATTGTGTTATAGGTTCGTGTTATTTAATTTCGTTACTTATTGATGTTGCAAATAAAATTAATAAATTGATCTTCAGCAATACGCGTTACCGTTATTGCTCTTATGTTGCCCTTTTTGCCTGGCAGAAAGGAAGAACGATGGCATGTATACCGATTTATCCACCCCGCGGGCTGGAGATATTGCGCGAACACATAAGGCTCGCGCGGGCGCGTCACGAAGTCCAGAATATGGCCGCCCCGCTTACGTATACGTGGTTTTATGAGCGAGTAAGAAACGGCGGGCCGTGGGATTACAAACAACAAAAACGGGCTTATGCTGACTTCGGGAATTTCCATTACGGCGCTGTGGGTTATGCAGCGTGCATCCCTGCAAAGATTTTGCTTATTGCTGCCGGCGCGGCGCAGTGGAAAGCCGGCACATCAAGACCCGAATGGGGTAATTTCATGGGGGCCCCGCCGTTTGGTGATGATCCGATTGACCAATTTTGATAAAGCAAGGCATCGACTATGTTAAACAGCATCACTTTTAGGACGCTGCACTGGATCGCCACTATTCTTATGGCCCTGGCGGTCGCGGGATACTGTTATTTCCAACATATACAGCGTTTAACTGTTAGTGATCGGCTATATCAAGTTCGCCAGCTCACGCCCCGGACCTGGTTATACATTACTGAGTATGACGGCTCGAACATGACCACCGGGGAAGTGTATCGTTATTTTTTAGCGAGTAAGATTGACGGTGATCCGCTGGTGGCTCTCGAAAAACAACATATCGCGCCCACGCTTACAGCGAATACCGCCCGCGCAAAAGTTGAAGGCATAGGCAACAATATCTCATTTACTGTTCACGGCACAGTGTACAGCTTTACAACGTCCGCATTTTTTTATGATGCTGAGGGAATAGCGGCCGTGCCGTCAATTGACTTAACGGCCCGCGGCGAGAGCTGGGACAAGGGGAAATTTAGTCGATAGATAAATATTTATTTAAAAATCCCTTGCGGTCGGGTCAATGACCCGATGAGCAGCGTGTAAGTTTTCACGGCGTACCCGTGCGATATTGGGAAACAGCAGCATCCACCGGGCAAAGGTCTGCCCCACATCAGCCAGGCGATTCAGCAGCGGATATCCAGCCAGACAGTGGCGGCGATACACCCACCTCGTGTTGCGCTGGTTTACCGGGTACGTGGAACGCTCAGCAACCTGCTGAAAGCGACTTTCAGCGTCTGTTTGTTCGTAAACTGGTCGGCGTATTCGAACGCCTCTGGCCATGTTCCTTCCAGCCCCCCACGCTGCGCGACGTGGCTAGCTGGCTGACAGAGCACAGCGGCCTGACCTTCAGCGTGCCGGATGCAGATTATTTAGACCGTCCGATCCCACATTTCACCCACAGCGGAACGGGGTATCAGCTACTGGATAATCTCGGAAAGACCTTCGGCATACAGCGCTGAGCTGCCTGATGTTGTGCGCAGGCTGCACACCCGCGCCGGTTGCGCCTCCGCCGGTCATTGTTTACAGCGCCTGCCCGAAAGTGAGCTATTGCCCGATGCCGGGAACCCGGATAAAGACACACCTGTTTATTCAGCTGTACCGCTACCGATTCCTATGGCGGGTAATGATTCGGGGATGTTCCAGTTTCCGCCCGAAGGGACGCTGGTTGAGATCGCTTTCACTGGCGGACGGCCGGATAAGCCTTTTGTGCGGCAGACCGTGCCGGACGGAACCAGTCTCCCGGATATCCAGCCAGGCGAGCAGCTGCAACAGCAGCGTGCGGAAGTGTCGCAGCGCGTCACCCAGGCGGGTGACTGGGTGAGGCAGACAGACCAGACGATCAGTGAAACCTCTATGGCGCGGGTGGTTAAGGCCGATACAGAACAGCGGGAGCTGGTCAGCCGCGAAACCACGGTTAAGGCCACGGATAAAATTACCGTGCTGGGCACGTCCACACTACTGGCCGGAGCCATTCAGCAGGTGTGTACGGGGGATTACAGCCAGGCAGTCAATAATCGCGTGGCGAGTATCGGCGGCAATGATGAAACAGACATAGCCGGGAGCAAGACAGTCACAACGGGTAAAGACCTGGTTGAGAAAATTGGCCAGATACCTAAAAGCGTGGCGGCCGTGCAACAGCAGATTATTGCCCCGGTGGTGTGGATTGGCTCTGGCACTATCAACGTGGCACAGCTGATGCTCGACACGCTCGACGTGGTTAAAGAGCTGGCAGAGCAAACGGCAAGCCACACGCACAGCAATACGGGAGCACCGACCAACGCGGGAGCCATCCGGAACACGGGAACGAAAGCGGACACGCTGAACGGCAAATATTCCCCGGTGATTGGCAAGTAAATCAGTCCAGAACATAACCCGCGTAAGCGGGTTTTTTGATGCCCTTCATCCCCTGGCGGGGATATCTCTTTTCTTACCACTTAAGCGGCTATCGCTACGCGCTGTCAGCGGCGCTCTGGCGCGTTCAGCCTTTTCGCACACTCAGAGCCACCCTTAAAACAGATCGTGTCCACAGCGGGGCGCTGGCGCGTCACAGCATGGCCAAAAAATCTTTCACAGACCAAAATCGCACTACACCGCACCCGCCTGCGGTTTTTGGATCATAAAAATTTTTCAGTTTTATTTTTCTACAAACCAGACCGCCAGACCGCGCCAGTGCGGGCGGTCTTGCGTAAAACCAGAACTGAAAAGATTGAAAAAAATTTCAGTGTTTTTCACTTTTATGGATCTGTGGAGGATCTAATGAAATTCGTAACTATCAGATAGTTAATAACATTTTAGATTTTATGTGAAAAAAGAAGATCAAATTGTGAGAGGCGAAAAACTCAGGGAAAACCCGCACGGTGAGAGCTGGCGCGGGTTTGGTGGCAGGAAGTCACTTTTAAAAAACTGAAACGTGTAGCAGTGCCTGTTTCATGCTGCATGTAATTTGTTCGGTATGACATGCAAAGTCTTTTCGCTGTAGACGGTGGTGTTACTGGGAATGTCTTTGTTCACAAATGACATAGCGCCGATTACAACGTTGTCACCGATGCGAATCTTATCTGAGATGATACAGGAATTCGCGCCAATGCTGACATTGTTGCCAATAACAATGGATATCGGCTCTTTATGAATACTAGCACCGGTAATGCCAATCGTTGTGTTCTGTCTGATACGCAAAGAGTGGCCGATGACAGCGGAGCCGTTTATCACTATCCCGTGATGGTGGGAAATCACCAGTCCGGGTCCGATGTGTGCCCCTAACTGAATCTCAGTTCCATATTTGAAAATGAGGTTTCTGTTTATCTTCGCAGCTCGTTTTTTCAGGAAGTTACTGTCTGAATGATGCCAGTACGAAGCAATGCGCCACCAGAAGTGGAAACGGCGATTGGGGCATTTGATAGCTTTATGCAGCACCCTGAACCATGAAAATGTTTTTGAACTCATCATTACTTCCCGGCGCAAGCATTCATGCAAATGTTCTAATTGTAATTTTTTATCCATATCGTCTTATCCCTTAGCATTTGTGCGGAAATTTAAATGTAAAAGGTGTGAAAGGCAATCTTGAGTTTCCCTTTATCAGACGTATTTTTAGCCCGAATTTTTGCAAACGATGCTTGATACATGACGCAATCGGTAATGTGAGGGGACAAAAAGGGGACATCCGCAATCCCAACAACAAAAAAGCCACTCAATCGAGTGGCTTAACGGGATGATTCTAAAGCTAAAATTTGGTGGCCCCTGCTGGACTTGAACCAGCGACCAAGCGATTATGAGTCCGAAACATAATATAATAAAAACAAATAGTTACAGTAAAATCAACTGCATAGGATTTCGTATATTGTCGAAAAGTATTGCATAGTGGTGCGCTGTGCTGCCATTTTGCTGCCACTTATCAGGGTTAAAGGGTTAAGTTGAACCGCTTCTGTTAGGTGGTCTGGTGCGAAGTGAGCATACCGCATTGTCACCTTAATATCCGTATGTCCGAGGATGCGTTGTAAGACCAGAATATTGCCGCCACCCATCATGAAATGGCTGGCAAAAGTATGGCGTAGAACATGTGAAAGTTGACCATCTGGAAGCTCGATTCCTGCGCGCTTTATTGCGCTCCTGAATGCTGAATAACATCCGGTAAAAAGCGGTTTGGAAGTTCTGTTTTTGGGTAGCAGCTCATAAAGTTCATCACTGATTGGAACCGTGCGGTTTTTCTTACCTTTCGTTTTGATGAAAGTGATCTTACCGGGGCTAATCTGCTTGCCAGTTAAATTTTCGGCTTCTCCCCATCGTGCGCCGGTCGCAAGACAGATTTTAACGATAGTGGTTAAATCACTTGCTTTGCTTTTCTCGCACTCCTCAAGCAGACGTGTGGCCTCCTCGACGGTAAGCCAGGCCAGTTCAATTTCTGCAATCTTAAATTCTCTGACGTTTTCCAGCGGGTTGGGTGCGGTCCAGTCATCAAGTCTTTTCAGCTCATTGAACATAGCCCGAAAGTAAGCCAGTTCGAGGTTTACAGTACGAGGGGTTACAGATTTCACACGGTCAGAACGTGTTATTTTCCCGCTTAACCGCTGTTCTCTATACGTAGAGAATAATTTAGCGTTGAATTCGGTTGCTAGGGGATCGCCCATGGCTAGACAGGCAAACTCCATGGCACTTTTGCGCTTTTCTCCATCGGCTAGTGTTACGCCATGTGCGTTGTACCAGGCTGTAACTAAATCCCTTACGCGCCGTTTATCGGTCTTTTCACCAAGCCAAGGTTTGTCTTGTGCTTTTTCCTTTTCATGGCGCTCAAATGCTAGGGCTTCACCCTTAGTGGCAAACTGGCGGCGAATGCGCCGCCCATTTCTGCCGTTTGGGAAGACTTGCGCCTGCCATTTCCCATTGCTTAATTTGCTGACAGCCATCATTTAACCCTGGCTTACTGAACGCATTAAGCTTTGCCAATGTTCTTCACTGAGGATTTTAAGAGAAGCACCTTTGTTATCTCGGTACTCTATTGCCTGTTCAATTTTTCTACCAAAACTCTGGAATTTCCAGTCTTTAGAGCTAAGCGCTCCGATGATGAGATAATCCAGATCTTGAGTGACGCGATCAGATATTTTGCACCCTAATTTTATTAAGTCGGCTTCACACTGGCGGCGGGAACCGCATAGAAATTTCCCTGTAAGACATACTTTGCTATTTTCAGGGGTAAATGTGTCTATGAGATCTACTGGTGATGTTGTGGAATATCCGTCAACTATTCCCTCAGAAATATTAGAACCAGTTAAAGCGGTAATCTCTTGCAATAACGAAATGCGCTCGTCTTCAATGATGACCCCATCACTGAGAATTTCCCTGATCAATTCATATAAATGTTTTCCGGGGTAGTTATTTTTAAGAGAGGCATTCGTGGAGAGAAACCAATTAAGATAGCTAATTTCTTCATTGCTAAGATGATAATCAGAAGCCAGTCCTTTGCATAACCCTTCCAGTAAATGCTTGTCAGAGTCAACTGAATACAGGTCAATGTTTGGTGTGTCTATCAGTCCGCGCTGCATCTCAAGTAGCAATTCTTTTAAATCATCTAGTTCGTTTTGTTCCACGATGCCATCAGAAAGAATGTCTGCAATCCTATCTCTAATGCAACCTACATAATAATTTTGCGAAATTATTTCAGATTCTAATAACCATGTATCAAGAAAAATCATTTCCTTTTCACTGACTTTTCCGTCGCATGTCATACCCTCGATAATATTTATAAGGTTTGCAATGGCCTTATCTCTATTATGCGAGTAGTTTAATGCGCTGAACTGACTCATTTTAATCTCCTTATTCCATAAACTCAGTTTTGCTGATGACTTTACCTTGAACCTTTATTTCAGATACTGAACATTCAAATGATGCTGGGCCATTTTCTACGCGCAAGCGCCCGCCTGGGAGGCGGTACACCTGTTTGATACTCAAAAGCCCATCTAGCTCAATGAGCCATATTCCATCGGTGATCTCGCCTGTAAATTCTTCTGCTAGATAGTATGTGCTTTCGAACTTTACAAAGAACGGATCTGCGGCGTTTTGAGGCACGAGGTTGGAATCATAGGCAACCTGCGTGATGGAAGCGTATACCCCATTTGTGATTTCCTTTAGTTGCAAAAGCAATGTTGCGTCAGAGCTTGACTCTGTAGTGAGTTTTCCTTGTCCCGTGGTAAGCCAAAGCATAGACACACCTGTATCGAGATGGCAGGCAATTAGCCAGTCATGCGGGAAAGTATCGCGCATCCAGCGGTTCGCCATGGTGCTTTGGGACACACCCAAATGATCACATAGAGCCTGTCTTGTACTGAATCCGTAGGCCTGAAGTATGCGTGTTATTGCATCTTTCCCACCATTTTGAGATGAAAAGTTATAGGGTGAGATCGCCTGTGGGGTTTCTTTTGTGTTTGACATATTTAAAATGCGATCCTATCATCGGTTTTGTGGTGTTCGGAATAACTGCGAATAGTTCCGAATAGTGAAGTTTAAAACACAAACTGAGGAATAGTGCATCATGAAAAGCAATTTTTCAATGCGCCCCAGCATCAACCTTGTGGTGTCTGAACCATTCATCACACTGGATGAGTTCTGCCGCCGTACTGGTTACAAGCTTAGCTATGCCCGCCAGATGGTCCGCGAAGGTCGTTTACCTATCCGTAAAAAAGAAGGGGTAAACAGCCTTGTTGAAGTAAACATGTTTGCGTTGACGATGGAAGCAGCTCAAGGCTGTGAAATCGCAATGCAAGCCTGATAGTTCCATTTTGGGATATAGAGAGGCGCTTTACATGTTTGATTATAAGATTTCCAAACATCCGCACTTTGACGAAGCCTGCCGGGCATTTGCGCTGCGTCACAACATGGCTAAGCTGGCAGAACGCGCAGGAATGAATGTCCAGACGCTGCGCAATAAGCTGAACCCGGAGCAACCGCATCAACTTACGCCGCCGGAGATCTGGCTGCTGACTGATATCACAGAAGACTCAATGCTGGTTGACGGTTTTCTGGCTCAAATCCATTGCCTGCCGTGCGTGCCATTGAATGAAGTGGCAAAAGAGAACCTGCCACATTACGTCATGAGTGCAACTGCGGAGATTGGGCGTGTAGCTGCAGGCGCAGTATCCGGTGATGTGAAAACCAGTGCAGGCCGCCGCGATGTGATCAATAGCATCAACTCTGTTACGCGCCTTATGGCACTCACTGCAGTTTCATTGCATGCGCGTTTACAAGCGAATCCGGCGATGGCAAGTGCGGTAGATACCGTGACGGGCCTGGGCGCTTCGTTCGGTCTGATCTGAGGTGGCTATGCTGACTAAAGAACCATCTTTTGCATCACTGCTCGTTAAGCAAAGTCCTGCAATGCACTGCGGTCATGGCTGGATTATGGGGAAGGATGGCAAGCGCTGGCATCCGTGCCGCTCTCAGGATGCGTTGCTGGCTGAGCTGTCCACTAAAAAGCAGGGGAAACCATGGCTATTGAAGGCGATGCTGCGACTGTTCCGCTAAGCGCTGGCCTCCGCCTTAATGGGTTAAACCACATCGCGGAATTAAGGGCGAAAGTGTTTGGCTTAAATATTGATTCAGAACTGGAGCGCTTTATTAGCGATATGCGGGACCAACGGGATATTAACCATGAGCAGAATAAACGCGCACTAGCCGCAATATTCTTTATGGCAAAGATTCCGGCGGAACGTCATAGCGTCAATGTTAGTGAGCTGACGACTGACGAAAAGCGGGAGCTGATTAAAGCAATGAACCATTTCCGTACAGTGGTGAGTTTATTTCCAAATCGGCTAGCCATGCCGAACTAATTCACAACCGAAATTAAAGGCGTAAACCCGCCGGGCATCTTATTGCCCAAATTCAGGAGAAACAACAATGCGAAATATTGAAACCCGAATCACCAAAACAGGACCAGATGATGCTGGCCTTAACCAGATGCTGACTGATGCGCACATGGAAGAACGCTGTGCACGTGCTGCGGTAATGGCAGCCCGTCTTGATAGCCTGGCTTGCCATATCACGTCACGCCAGCTTAATCACGTTGAAGCGGCGGAGCTGCTGCGTATTGCGGCTGAAAACATTCAGAACGAAGCGCAGGAGATCCACTGATGGCTGATTCAATGGACCTTGTACAGCAGCGCGTTGAAGAAGAACGTCAGCGCCACATCCACACCGCCCGCAATAGAACGCCGGGCGTTTCCCGTGTGCTTTGCATTGATTGCGATGCACCGATCCCGCCAGCTCGCCGCCCTGCTATTCCGGGCGTGCAGTGTTGCGTCACCTGTCAGGAAATCGCAGAGCTGAAAGGCAAACATTACGTAGGGGGGGCTGTATGAGCACTATCCTGAAATGGGCGGGTAATAAAACCTCCATCATGGCAGAACTGAAAAAACACCTTCCAGCAGGCCCGCGACTGGTTGAGCCTTTCGCGGGGTCGTGCGCTGTGATGATGGAGACAGACTATCCTCATTATCTTGTCGCGGATATTAACCCAGACCTGATAAATCTTTTTAAGCATATTGCATTTGACTGCGAGAAATTTATTTCAAATGCTAAAGGATTCTTTTCAGGCACAAATAGCTCTGAGTCTTATTACAACATCCGTCAGGATTTTAATCATTCGGCTGAAACCACCGATTTTTGGAAAGCTGTATTTTTCCTTTATCTTAATCGCCATGGTTATCGTGGATTGTGCCGCTATAATTTGAGCGGTCATTTTAATGTCCCTTACGGTAATTATAAAAATCCGTATTTTCCTGAAAGTGAAATACGCGCTTTTGCAGAAAAAGCTCAACGCGCAACGTTTATCTGTGCCAGCTATGATGAAACACTGGCGCTGCTGCAGGCTGGTGATGTTGTTTATTGTGATCCGCCATACGATGGCACATTTAGCGGTTATCACACTGCCGGTTTTACAGAAGACGATCAGTATCATCTGGCGTCTATTCTTGAGCGCAGGTCATCAGAAGGTCATCCGGTTATCGTGTCCAACAGCGACACGTCCCTGACACGTTCGCTTTATCGTAATTTTACCCGCCATCACATCACTGCAAAGCGCAGCATGGGTGTGGCTGCCGGTGAGAGTAAATCTGCAGCAGAAATCATCGCCACAAAATCAGCAGGCTGGTTTGGTGTCGATTTGGCGTCCGGTCCAGATATCTCGGTGGAAACTGAGGTGCGGGCGTGGCAGTGAGTAAATTCACATTACATAATGCACCAACCACCGGCGGCTCGAATGAGGCCGCCGTGGCCTTTTCATGGAGTAACCCTAAAAAAGCGGTTAACCCATATCTGGACCCGGCGGAAGTTGCGCCGGAGTCTGCGCTTTCAAACCTGATCGCTCTTTACGCTGCGGATAACGAGCAGGAGCAGCTGCGCCGTGAGGCGCTGAGCGATGAGGTCTGGGAACGCTATTTCTTCAATGAATCCCGTGATCCTGTCCAGCGCGAAATGGAGCAGGACCAGCTGATTAGTCGTGCCAAAATGGCGCGCGAGCAGCAGCGTTTTAATCCTGATCTGGTCATTCTGGCTGACGTTAACGCCATGCCGTCCCATATCAGCAAGCCTCTACTGGAGCGGATTAAATATTTCCATAGTCTGGGCAGAGAAAAAGCCTATTCCCGCTACCTGCGCGAAACAATCAGGCCGTGTCTTGAGCGGTTGGAGCGCGTGCGTGACAGTCAGGTGTCTGCCTCTTTCCGGTTCATGGCGAGCCATGACGGGCTGGAGGGGCTGCTGGTACTGCCTGAAATGAATCAGGATCAGGTTAAGCGCCTTTCCACACTGGTTGCGGCACATATGAGCATGTGTCTTGATGCGGCCTGCGGTGATCTGTTTGTCAGCGATGATGTTAAACCAGAAGAAATCCGCCAGGCATGGGAAAGGGTTGCCGCAGAGGCGATGCGCCTTGAGGTCATCCCGCCTGCCTTTGAGCAGTTACGCCGCAAAAAGCGCCGCCGTAAGCCGGTGCCCTATGAACTGATCCCTCCGTCGCTGGCGCGTATGCTGTGCGCGGACTGGTGGTATCGCAAATTGTGGCAGATGCGCTGCGAGTGGCGGGAGGAACAACTGCGCGCCGTCTGCCTGGTAAACAAAAAAGCATCACCGTATGTCAGCTACGAAGCCGTGATCCACAAGCGCGAGCAGCGCCGCAAATCGCTGGAGTTCTTCCGCTCGCATGAGCTGGTCAACGAGGACGGCGACACGCTGGACATGGAAGACGTGGTGAACGCCAGCAACAGCAACCCGGCACACCGCCGTAATGAAATGATGGCCTGTGTTAAGGGGCTGGAGCTGATCGCGGAAATGCGCGGAGACTGCGCGGTGTTTTATACCATCACCTGCCCGTCACGCTTCCACGCAACCCTCAACAACGGCAGACCTAATCCGAAGTGGACCAGGGCCACTGTCCGGCAGAGCAGTGACTATCTGGTTGATACGTTCGCCGCTTTCCGTAAGGCAATGCACAAGGCCGGGCTACGCTGGTATGGCGTCCGGGTGGCAGAGCCGCACCATGACGGCACCGTGCACTGGCACCTGCTGTGCTTCATGCGCAAAAAAGACCGCCGCTCCATCACCGCGCTGCTGCGTAAGTTTGCCATCCGTGAAGACCGCGAGGAGCTGGGAACCAATACAGGGCCGCGCTTCAAGTCCGAGCTTATCAACCCGCGCAAGGGCACGCCGACCAGCTATATCGCTAAATACATCAGCAAAAACATCGACGGGCGCGGGCTGGCTAAAGAAATCAGCAAAGAAACCGGCAGATCACTACGTGACAGCGCCGAGCATGTCAGCGCCTGGGCGTCACTGCACCGTGTCCAGCAATTTCGTTTCTTTGGTATTCCGGGGCGTCAGGCATACCGCGAGCTGCGCTTGCTGGCTGGTCAGGCGGCGAGAGTGCAGGGCGAACGCAAAGCAGGTGCGCCGGTACTGGATAATCCGCGTCTGGATGCAGTACTGGCGGCTGCAGATGCGGGTTGCTTTGCCACCTACATCATGAAACAGGGCGGTGTACTGGTTCCCCGCAAACATCACCTTGTCCGCACGGCTTATGAGCTTAACGACGAACCGAGCACCTACGGCGATCACGGTATCCGTATCTATGGCATCTGGTCCCCGATTGTCGAGGGCAAGATTTGCACGCACGCGGTGAAGTGGAAAAAGGTTCGCAAGGCCGTTGACGTTCAGGAGGCGGCAGCCGACCAGGGCGCTTGCGCCCCTTGGACTCGTGGCAATAACTGTCCCCCTGTTGAAAATATGAACAAATCAGGGGGGGATTTACCCGATATTAAAACCATGGATGAGAAGGAGCTGCAGGAATATCTCCACAACATGGGCCAGAAGGAACGGCGGGAGCTGGCAGCCAGGTTAAGGCAGGTAAAACCGAAGCGGAAAAAAGCATACATGCAGAGTATTTCGGATCAGCAGCGCCTGCAGCTTGAGAAAGAGCTGAGTTCAAGAGGGTTTGATGGTAGTGAGTCAGAGATTGACCTGCTTCTGCGTGGCGGCAGTATTCCGTCAGGTGCGGGGCTGCGTGTTTTTTACCGCAACAACCGCCTGCAGGAAGATGACAAATGGCGTCAGTGGTACTGATGCCGCAGCTTTAACAATTCTTGCTCTTATTGATCCGCATCAGAGCGACCTAATTGACAGATAAAAAACGGTTTACATTCGCAAACGCCTGCTATACTGTAATTATAAACAGTGGATATATATACAGTTATTGTGTGTCCGAGGTAGTGATAGGAGGGAAAATGCAGGATTATCTTTTGGAGTCATTGAAGCTCCAGCGCATTGATTTTTTTATCAAGCTTGTAGCGGCTAGTGAGTGCAGCGACGAAGAAAAGCGGCTGGCTATCCAGTGGGTGTCCGAAATGACCGACGAGCTGATGGCGAAAATCCGCAGCCATGAATACTGCCGGTCAATGGACGTCACCAGTTAAGAGGGATCTGTATGCGCATTGAAATAATGATCGATAAAGAGCAGAAGATTAGCCAGTCTACACTGGACGCCCTTGAATCCGAGCTTTACCGTAATTTGCGCCCTCTGTATCCCAAAACAGCAATTCGTATCCGTAAGGGCAGCGCCAATGGCGTTGAGCTGAGCGGGTTAAAACTGGATGAAGACAAAAAGCGAGTGATGGAAATAATGCAGCAGGTCTGGGAGGACGATAGCTGGCTGCATTAAGAAACATTGTAGGCGTCAGAACTTGATTCTGACGCCTACGAGGTTGAACAACGAGTAAGGCGAGGCGTTAGGTGAAGTAACTCCTTATAAGCCATCTATGATTGAAGGGTGACTTTTTTTAACGTATCAAAAACGATTTTCGTAAACTCATTCTCATTTCTAACATCAATATAAGCAAGGCCGCTATTGGTGATCTTGAGCTTACCGGAATATTCTAATGAATTAACAGAGCAAACAAGCCTGTCAATTCTTATTTTTTTACCCTCTAATTCTTCTTTATAATACTTCCTAAGATCATTGCTGCCAATTATTTGCATTTTAGCTGTGGCGTAATCAGAAACTCTAACCCTTGAAATATCAAGTTGTGTTAAATTGATATTTACACTTGAAGATATTTCATTAAGCCAGTCTATAGGGTTTATGTCAATTTCTTCCAAACTAACACCTAAGCCAAGATTTTTTACCAAAGCCTGCGAAAAAGGCTTTAAAGTTCTGGGTGGGTTAGTAATCTGCATTACAGGAAGAGAGTCTAAAGCCACGCTAAAATTTGTGGTGCGATATTCGATTCTTTCAACGGTAGTTTCGCTTCCGTCAAAGCTTAATATTTTATCATGATAAACAATACGCTCGACAAAGCGACCATTTGCAAAATCATGGCGTATTTTATCAAAAATGAACCCTTTCCCTTTATCCTCTGTAAAAGAATCAAGAGAAAGACGTCTAACGGCTGTTTCAAACTCAAGCCGTATGTTTAACTTAAGCCATTTAACCTTTTTCATCTTCGTTCACCTCTGATCCTATTATTATATTATAGGCATTTTCAGCGGCGGACTCAATTAATTCACTAATATGTTTTTTCTCTTGTGCCGTTGCCGCGCGAATGGTTACATTGAAACCGTCTTCTTTTTGATTGTTTATACCTTTAATTTGATAGGCAAAGTCACAGCATTTTTCTGAGTCTTTGAAAAATGCTTCGACGTTGATTCTGTCTCCAATTCCACTTGTCGGCTTTGAAGACCATGCAATACGCCCGATATAATAACCTTTCTCATGTAGTTGAGAAAATATAGCTGAACTATTTACCCCTTCACCATTAAGGACGGCTTTCTTAACAAATCCGGTATCAATAGTTTCTTCCTTGTCTTCATCCTCACTAGCATCAGTACTGCGATTTAATTCGACTTTTGTTACGTCATCAGTCTCATAACCGCGTAGACCATTCATTAATTCCTGAAAAAACTGACTTCGCAATGTAGGATCAGTTATTGCTAGTAATGATATTTCGAAGCGCTCGATAGGTTCGGCCTTGATTTTAGATAGCTCGTTTTGCAAGCTCTCAATAACTTTTTTTGCCTCGGGGTTTTGAGGCATACGTACTTCAACTTTGTCAGCTCCAGGGCGAAGTTCTATTATAACATTCCGCTTGTCGATCTGACGTAATGCAGTTTTAGACAGGTCTATTTCTTCATATTTGTATTCTACTGTAAGCGAGCCATCTTTTTTAGCTACAATATTCAGGCTTTGACCTTTACTAGGGGAGCATGTTTTTTTTAGTGCTTCAGCAGCACTTTTTAATTCGGCCTGATTTGTTGAGGTTTGGAAGCTCACACTAGTAGTGCTTTCCCTTGGGTCATATGTTTTGACCAGTTTTTTTATGTGTTCTAATTCATTAAATCCGTGAGGAAGTTTGGATATTTCCTCAATTAGTATTTCCTTGTCGAGTTCTGGTGATAAAAACACACCTCGATTCAACAATAATTCATGCAACTTTGCAGCGGTTATCCTTTTATGATGTAATGCATCATAAATATTTTTATCAGTTGCGAAATATAGTTTTTTAGCCATTATCGTTGCTCCATGCCGATTTGTTCAAGATTATATTCAACAACAATTTTGTCTGTCTTGTCGAAGTCAATTTTAAGAAAAAGTCTTTCATCCTCGCCTAAGAGCCAGTCTGTGCTGTATTTCTTTTTCGCTCTTTCAAAATGATGAATGGCATTTTCATTTGGGTGAATGTGACAATGGCGTAATACGATTGGTTTACCTTCGGTTAATATCTGATAAGTTGATAACATATCAAAGAAGTAAACGAATTCGTCTACTGAATCCCCCGGTTGATTGTAATAAACAACATATCCCTCAGGGTTTTTATCCCTGAGCCAACTGAAAGCCTCATGCTTTATTATAATGTATGGTGATGTTAATAATTCAATTGTTGCAGGTGTTGTCTGATTAATAGGGTGCTTTATTCTTGTTAGGGAAAGATCTGGATAATAATATGTGAACTTATCAGGTTGAGGAAGTTTGCCTGAACCAATTAACTTAGTTATGTCAGAAGATATGTTTATCAAATCTGATATTTTATAAGGGTCAAGCAAATGTAGTTTGATGTTTGGAGGGCAATTTATAGATGAGTGATCTAATTTTTTTGTAATATTCTCATAGAAGTCTTTATCATATAAATTATCATGGTTATATAAGAATAATAACCCTCTTACGTTATAACCTAAAGAATCATCATGAACATATTTCAATCGCCATTCTTCACTGACATTTGCACACTCGGTAGCTAAAGCAAGCGATGTTAAAGCTCCCTCGACTATTTTTTTCCCAATAGTACCTTCTGCATAGCTTTTGAGGTCTGTGTTGAGATAGACCATTTCCTCCTCATATGGATCTATGTAGAAAAATACAACATCGCTTGGATGTGTTTTCTTGGAATGAGCCTCTTGGCAACAATCCCAATTCATGTCCGCTCTAGCGGCACGATCCCATTTGAACACTGAGAAAATATCATCAGAAATCTTACCCGCGACTCGTTGTATAGCCGAAGTCTCTCCACCCATTTCAATCTCGCTCCTTTACAATTGCTGTGGCAATCTGCCTGAAAATCCATCTGACTTGATGAGTAATCTAACCATATGGTTCGTATGCGTTTGTTGCATGACTATAGCGCATGAAAATGAATGATCGCAAAAGGATCGTTTTTGCTCAGTCCCGCCAGTTCTGGCGGGCTTTTACTTATGTCATGCAGGTGCATGAAAACCACTACACAAAGCGGGCAGGCGTGGCGGGGCTACGAGCGCGCGGTTTTGGGGTTAATCGCGGTTTTGGCGCCTCAATGTTGGGCGGGCATGGTCATTTTTTGGGGCTGGTCGTGCGCGCCTGCGTCGTGGTGATGCGCTGCGTTTAATTGTGAGGCGTCATGTGAGTGAAGGGCAAGAGCGCGCAGCGAGGCGCTGAGGCGCTCTGATGGTGGGGCAGGGCGTAAGGGAATAAAAAAACCGCCCGGAGAAGGGCGGTTGATATCAAAGGCTGACCAGCTGCGCGTCAGTCTTCATCGGTCAGGTATGGGTTAAAGCGTATCACTTCATCACCCAGCCACTCGTTAACTTCTGTGATGCGGCCCTGCAGGGGGGTAAGTTCGTTGCGAACGAAAACGCGCGCCGCTTTTTCAACATCACCGAACCCGCCGGTATTCGTTGGAATAATCCCCATCAGCTGCGGCGGCACGCGGTGAGCTGCCAGCATGTCATCACGGCTCACATTCTTGATGTTAAGAAACTCATCTTTCGCTGCGACTTCTGACAGCGGGATGATCTGAATGCCGTCTTTCTTGCCGTTCGGGCTGTACATAAACAGGTTGCGGAAGTTGCCTGGCCCTTTCGATTTTTTCAGCGCTTCGCGTATGTTGTCCACGTCTTTCTGATCGGCGGCGGGGTCGCTCATGTACATGATGAAACCAGCATGGCTACCGTTAAGGTAATACTTACGGCGAAAGAGCGTGGCCGATTCATTCAGCAGGGCGGAGGGAATGGCGGAGAGGTATTCCGGCATTCCGTAAAGCTCCTGGTTAACGTCGGGTTCCATCAGGTGAAACACGCTTCCCTCATCGAACTGATAGGGCTGTGAGTTGTAGCCATACTGTGCAAACCAGTAGGTGTCCGGGTCAATGCCACGACGGGTATATTTGGCAAGCGAGGCGCGCAGCTCCATGATCTGCCCTAACCGGTTCATGCGTTTTTCAAGGTAGGCATTACCGAATACCAGAAAGTCCTGGGCGAACCGGGAAAAGGCTTGTTTAGACAGCCAGCGGTGAGGGATGAAGGTACTGGTAAGAATATTGCGTTTTACCTGAATAGCGCTGGAGTGATGCACGGCGGCGCGGTAAGTTCGCGCCAGGCCATCCATGCTGATCGGTGGTTCGTACCAGCGGTCTACCTGCACGCACTCCAGGTAATCAAATAACTCCCGGCGGTCCATCACGGGGATCGGATCGCCAAACGTAAACGCCTCCGCATGTGCATTACTGACCATGTTGGCCGTATCGGTGGCGGTCTGGCCGCGCGGTGCCTTGCTGCGGTTTTTGCGGTTAGCCATTAAAAAATCTCCACGATGTTGCTGGTACTGGCGGAAGCTCCTGCCAGTGGTTCGTTATAAAGTGCGTGCATGGTTGCCCAGGCTAAATCCGCGTGGCTGGCTTCCTCTGTGCGGGCTGCTTCGTAGGTTGGCCGGTTGCCGCTGGCGGTGGTTGAACGGCGAATGGACATAAAGGACTGCGCTATATCCAGCATCCCCGCGTCAAACTCCAGACGGCGCCCGCTGATGATGTCGTAGGCTTTAAGCACCAGGGCATTTTTTACGGTCGGGTTGTAGACAAACTCACGCGCGGCAGGGAAAAACTGCTTAACCGTTTTGTAAACGCCATCGCCAACGCCGGTCGAGTCAATGCCGATGTAGGTCACGTTGTAGCGTCTGGTGATTTCCTCAATCGCTGAGGCCTGGGCGCGAAAGTCCATCCCGCGCCACTGGTGACGCTCAAGGATACGGAATTTACCGCCGGGGACGACGGGAGGCGCGATGACCACGCAACCGGCGCTGTCACCGTTCTGCGTTCCTTTTGCCGGGTCATAGCCGATCCAGACAGGGTGGTATGCAAACGGCCGCAGTAAAAGCGGTTCGAAATCGTCCCACACATCCCAGCTGTCAACCATGCAGGACTGCAGCAACGCCAGCGGGAACACGGACGCCAGATCGTCAACAAACTGACACATCAGCAGGTTGTTATATTCGTCCGGGCTGTACTCCAGGCGCAGCTGGTCCAGGTCGAAAAGGTTACACCCGCCGTTTACGGCATCTTCAATGGTGACTATCTGGCGGTACTGGCCGTCAGGGCATAAAACGCCGTGCGCCAGGCTACTGTGAGAAAGGTCAAACTCTACCCTGTCGGCTTTCGGGCGCCCTTTATTGAACAGGGCGCCGGACCAGAACGGGTAGGCGCTGTGCGTCAGGCTTGAAGGTGTTGAAAAATAGGTCTGACGCCATTTTTTGTGCAGCGCCATACCGGAGGCCACCTTGCGCAGCTCCTGGAATTTCGGTATCCAGAAATACTCATCAAGATACAGATTGCCGTGATAGCTCTGCGCGGTACGGGCATTTGTACCGAGGAAGTAAAGACAGGCGCCGTTAGGCAGCACCATCGGATCGCCTTTCAGCTCAACGTCCACCTCTTTTGCGAAGTCGATGATGTACTGTTTAAAAACGTGCGCCTGCGCTTTACTCGCTGACAGAAAGATTTGATTTCGCCCCGTGGTCAGGGCGTCTATTAACGCTTCACGGGCGAAATAGTAGGTTGCACCGATCTGGCGTGACTTTAAGAGGTTGCGGATACGGTGTTTGATACCAGCGTCCCACCAGTGGCGCTGGTACTCGAACATACCGGCGCGGAAAATCTCTTCCAGCTTTTCGACCTGTTCGTCGGTAAACAGGTTTTTTTCCGGCGGTTTGCGCGGGCCTTTATTGCGGTTGGCCACGTTGGGGTTCAGGTCTGCTTCATTCCCGCCATTGTTAAATTTACCGATCCTGGCCTGTCGTTCGGACTGACGCGCCAGCAGGTCAATTTCTTTAAAATCCTTTCCTTCCTTCTGCTCCTTCATGACGAGCTGGCAATAACGTGCGGCGGTGGTGAGCTGCATCTGATCCAGTGGGCCATATTCGCCCCACTTATCGCGTTTTTTCCAGCTGTGAACGGTTGCAACTTTCTCGCCCAGCATTTCAGCAATGCGGGCTACGCGGTATCCCTGAAAGTACATCAGCATTGCCTGACGACGGGGATCGAGGTCTGCGGGGGTCAGTGTTGTCATGGCACAAACATACGGCCTCAAATCAGCACTTTCCCCGGCTTCGCATTGTGTGGGAGTTCGCACAAGCCCAACGCGTTGTTTACACGCGCCTATCACCGCAAACATAAGGCTCTGAACGTGTTACGAACTAACTAACCGGAGCCGGACCGATGGCAAAAAAATCTAAGCGTTTTCGTATTGGGGTCGAAGGGGCCACCACTGACGGGCGCGTTATTGAACGTGACTGGATCACCCAGATGGCGGCGAGCTATAACCCGCAGGTATACACCGCGCTGATCAATATGGAACACATCAAGGGTTTTACCCCTGATGGTCCTTTCCGTCGTTTTGGCATGGTGGAAAAACTGGAAGCGGAAGAAATCACCGAAGGGGCTTTGTCCGGGAAGATGGCGCTGTATGGCTGGATTGCCCCGACGGACGATCTGGTCACCATGACCGGTAACTGGCAGAAGCTTTTCACCTCAATGGAAGTTAACACCAGCTTTGCCGATACCGGCTCCGCTTATCTGGTTGGTCTGGCGGTTACTGACGATCCGGCAAGCCTCGGCACTGAAATGCTGCAGTTCAGCGCCAGCGCAGAACATAACCCCCTGGCGCGCCGCAAGCTGGACAAAGACAACCTGTTTACCGCTGCTCTTGAAACGCTGATCGAGTTTGAGGACGTGCCGGAAAAAACCAGCCTGTTTACCCGCGTGAAAGAGCTGCTGTCCCGCAAAGGCGCCGATGATAACGCCCGCTTTGCTGATGTTAATCAGGCTGTTGAAACCATCGCGCGTGAGCATCAGACGCTGGCGGAGCAGGTCAGCACCCATCAGGCCGATTTCAGCAACAAGCTGAGCGATATGCAAAAGGTTGTTGATGAGACAACCAGCGCACTCTCCACCCTGCGTGAGCAGCTTTCCACCCAGGACAGCCGCAGCGAACGCCGCCCTAATGCGACCGGCAATAACGGCGCAGAACAAACCACCGATTGCTGACGGAGCAAAAGCACAATGAAAAAAGAGACACGTTTTAAATACAACGGCTATCTGACGCAGCTCGCCAAACTCAACGGCGTATCTGTGAGCGATATCGCCTCGAAATATACGGCTGAGCCGTCAGTGGCGCAGACGCTGGAAACGAAAATCCAGGAGTCTTCCTCGTTCCTGCAGAAAATCAACATTATCCCGGTTGATGAGCAGTCCGGCGAGCGTCTGGGGCTGGGTATTGGTTCCAGTATTGCCGGAAATACTGATACCACCCAGAAAGACCGTGAACCCGTTGATCCGACTTACATCGACGGTGAAGGGTACAAGTGTACCCAGACCAACTCTGATACGGCGCTGCCCTATGCGAAGCTGGATTTATGGGCCAAATTCCAGGACTTCCAGACGCGCATCCGTGACGCCATCATTACCCGCCAGGCGCTTGACCGCATCATGATCGGCTTCAACGGCGTGAAGCGTGAAAAAACGTCAGACCGCGCGACCTATCCACTGCTGCAGGATGTGAATATCGGCTGGCTGGAAAAAATCCGCCAGGAGAAACCCGTTCAGGTGATGGATAAGATCGTGTCCGAAGGCGAGGTAGTTTCTCAGACTATCCGTGTCGGTAAAGGCGGTGATTTCCTGAATCTGGACGCGCTGGTTATGGGCGCCGTGAATGAGAAAATCGCGCCGTGGTATCAGGAAGATACGGAGCTTGTGGTTATCGTCGGGCGCCAGTTGCTGGCGGATAAATATTTCCCGATCGTCAACCGTGACCAGCCAAACAGCGAAACGCTGGCGGCAGATCTTATCGTCAGCCAGAAGCGTATCGGCAACCTCCCGGCCGTTCGTGCGCCGTTCTTCCCGGCGAATGCCATGCTGATCACCCGCCTGGATAACCTGTCTATTTACTGGCAATCAGGCTCCCGCCGCCGTTCGGTCATCGACAATCCGAAGCGTGACCGCGTGGAGAACTTCGAGTCCGTTAACGAGGCGTATGTTGTCGAAGATTACGACGGCGTTTGCCTGGTTGAGAATATCGAACTGTTGCCCGTGCAGGCAGGTGGCAATGCCAGCCCGGCGCTGACAACTGAAACCATCCAGGAAATCGTCACGGCAGCGGTGAAAGGCGCGCTTGATGCGCAGGCAGCTGGCGGTGCTGGCGCCGGAGCGTGATAAATGAATCCGTTCCGTGCTCACACTCAGTATGTACAGGCACAGGATGCCGCCCGGCAGGGCGGCAGTAATGCCAGCCTGACGGGCTACAACCAGATGCTCTTACAGCTGACAGAACACCGCAGGCGCCTTAAAACCGTCCAGTCAAATGAGCGCAAGGCTCAGCTCAAACGTGAGTTTCTTCCCGCGTATGCCTCATGGATTGCAGGTTTACTGGATGCTGACGCGCCAGGCCAGGACGACGTGGCGATGTACGTCATGATCTGGCGCATTGATGCCGGAGACTATACCGGCGCGCTGGACATTGCCCGTCATGCCATTAAACACGGCTGGGTCCTGCCGCAGCGCTTCAACCGGACCTGCGGGACCGCTGTTGCGGAAGAGTTTGCCGACGCGGCAATGCGCGCTTTTTCTGCCGGTGAATCATTCAGTGCCGCCATTCTTACCCAGGTGCTCGATATCGTTGAAGGTCAGGATATGCCGGATCAGTCCCGCGCCCGACTTCATAAGGCGATGGGCTACGCGCTGCGGGATAACGATCAGGCAGTGGCGGCACTTAACCATCTGAAGCGTGCCCTACAGCTGGATAACAGTTCTGGCGTCAAAACCGAAATCAACAAGCTTGAAAGCCGATTGCGACAGGCAATGTCGGCTTAACGAATCGTGCCAACGCGCGGGGCGGCACGGGGTGGCGACAGGCTTTATGCCGCGTCAAAACCCCGTCCACCGCCCAACTATTTGGGAGTGCCAGAAATATGCAATTCGTTTCGCCGGAACAGGCCGGGGAAAGTACCCAGGACGTTATTAAAAACACCAGTTTCTGGCCTGATGTCAGGGTTTCAGAGTTCCGCCGTGATATGCGCATGGATGGGAGTGTCACCGATCCACGCCTGCGTCTGGCGTTGCTGACAGCGATTGCTGAAGTTAACGCCGATCTTTATGAGTTCCGCGAGAAACAACGGGCGCAGGGGTATGAGAGCCTGGCCGACGTCCCTGCTGATGTGATCGACGGCGAAAGCCAGCGGCTCATGCTGTATCGCCGTGCGGTGTTTTGCTGGGCAAAAGCAAACCTGGTTGAGCGCTATCGCGATTTTGACGCAACCGGCGACGGAAGCAAGAAAGCCGAAGATATCGAAACAACCTTAGGCGAGCTGTGGCGCGATGTGCGCTGGGCAGAGTCCCGCCTGCGCGATATGCCGCATATGACGGTGGAGCTGATTTGATGAAAGTGCGTGCGCATCAGTATGACACGGTGGACGCACTCTGCTGGCGCCATTACGGACGCACGCAGGGAGTCACTGAACAGGTGCTGCAGGCGAATCCGGGGCTGGCTGAATATGGCCCCTTTTTACCGCACGGGCTGCAGGTGGAGCTGCCGGATATCACGGCGTCAACCACTGCGCAGACTGTCCAGTTATGGGACTGAACTATGACGCTTGAACGAATCAGCGCCTTTATCACTTACTGCGTTGCCCTGCTTCTGGCATGGCTCGGCGATTTGTCTCTTAAAGATGTATCGACCATTACCGGTCTTGCGCTGGGGATTATTACTGCAGCGGTGACCTGTTATTTACGCTGGAAAGCCTACCAGCTGCTGCGGGACGGCAGAATATCCAGGGGGGAATATGAGTCCTTCAATCGTTAAGCGTTGCCTGGTCGGCGCGGTGCTGGCGATTGCCGCCACGCTGCCGGGCTTTCAGTCGCTTCATACCTCCGTCGAGGGGCTGAAACTGATTGCTGATTTTGAAGGGTGCCGCCTGCAGCCATACCAGTGCAGTGCCGGGGTCTGGACTGACGGGATCGGCAATACGTCCGGGGTAGTGCCGGGCAAAACCATAACGGAGCGACAGGCCGCGCAGGGGCTGATTAATAACGTGTTGCTGACGGAAAAAAGGATTGAAGCCTGCCTGCAGGTTAAGCCACCTCAGCATGTTTACGATGCCCTGATCAGTCTCGGCTTTAATGTCGGAACGGGGGCAATCTGCCGGTCAACAATGGTTTCTTACATCAATCGCCAGCAATGGTGGCAGGCGTGCAACCAGCTCCCCCGCTGGATTTATGTAAATGGTCAACGGAATAAAGGGCTGGAAAACAGGCGCGCCCGTGAGCTTGCCTGGTGTCTTAAAGGGGCAGGGGTATGACGCGCGCGCTGGCGGTGATCCTGGCTCTGGTGCTGGCATTGCTGGGCTGGCAGTCATGGCGGCTTAACAATGCCGGTCACACCATCGGGACGCAGGCTAAGGCGCTTAAAAATAACAAGCAGGAGCTGGCGAAGAAAAGCAGCCAGCTCATCAGCCTGTCCATTCTTACTGAAACCAACAGCCGGGCGCAGATGCAACTTTATGCTGCAGCGGAGGAGACTTCCGCGCTGTTGCGGAGCCGCCAGCGCCGGATCGAGGAGCTAAAACGTGAAAACGAGGATTTACGCCGCTGGGCTGACACTCCTTTGCCTGCTGACATTATCCGGCTGCGGGAGCGCCCGGCCCTCGCCGGAGGTGCAGCTTACCGTGAGTGGTTGTCCAAAAGTGACGCAATGCCGCCTGGACAGGTCAGCGCCGCGCAGTAATGGGGATTTGAACCAGGTGCTGGATGAGACTGAGGCCGCCTGGGCAGTATGTGCCGACAAAGTGGACACGATCATAGCGTGTCAGGAGCGAGACAGTGAACAAGCCGCAGTCCTTACGCAACGCCCTGAATAAATCGGTGGCGTATGTTCGTGACAACCCGGACAAACTGCACCTTTTTGTTGATAACGGTTCGCTGGTCGCGACCGGCGCCCGTTCAATGTCATGGGAATACCGCTACACCCTGAGCGTGGTGATTGAAGACTTTAGCGGCGACCAGAATTTAGTGATGGCGCCCGTGCTGCTCTGGTTAATGACCAATCAACCGGACGCTATTAACAACCCGGAGCTGCGCGAAAAACTTTTTACCTTTGACGTCGATATCCTGAGCAACGATCTGTGTGATATCAGCCTCAATCTGCAGCTCACGGAGCGCGTGATTGTAAGCACTGACGGCACCGTATCGAGCGTTGAAGCGGTGCCGGAACCCGACGTACCCGAAGAAATGTGGACGGTGAAACGTGGATGACCTGCAGAGGGTGGATGACTGGCTGGCGGCCCTGCTGGCGAATCTGGAACCGGCAGTCCGCAACCGTATGATGCGACAACTGGCGCAGGAGCTGCGCCGGTCGCAACAGCAAAACATCAGGCTGCAGCGAAATCCAGACGGCACCGCCTTTGAGGCGCGCCGGGTGACGGCCAGAAGTAAAAAGGGGCGTATCAAGCGCCAGATGTTCGCCAAATTGCGCACTACTAAATACCTGAAGACCGCAGCCACTGCGGACTCTGTCAGCGTGCAGTTTGATGGGAAAGTCCAGCGCATCGCCCGTGTTCACCATTATGGTCTGCGTGATCGAGTGAGGCGCAACGGCCCGGAGGCCCGGTACCCGGCACGCCGTCTTTTGGGCGTGAATGATGAGGTGGAAACCATCACCCGTGACACGCTGTTGCGCTGGCTGTCGGAGTGAAATTTGTGTCACGGACGGCACAAAACCCAACGCTGCCTCCCTTTTCCCTCTGATGGCAACCTTTCGTTATGAATGCACAACTGACCGAAATTATGCGCCTTATCACCAACCTGATCCGCACCGGCACCGTGACCGAAGTGGACCGGGAAAACTGGCTGTGCCGGGTGAGAGTGGGCGAGCTTGAAACCAACTGGATTAACTGGCTGACGCTGCGTGCCGGTGGTGCCCGTACATGGTGGTGCCCGTCGCCGGATGAGCAGGTGGTGGTGCTGAGCATGGGCGGCAATCTGGAAACCGCTTTTGTGCTGCCCGCCATCTACTCCAATCAGTTTGCGCCGCCGTCGGACTCCGTGGACGGTTGCGTGACGGAGTACCCGGACGGGGGCTGGTTTGAGTATGAACCCGCCACCGGGCGGTGGCATGTCCGGGGCATCAAATCCATGGTGATCGAAGCGGCGGACAATATCACTCTCAAAACCAGTGAGTTTGTGGTGGAGGCTGACACCACGCGCATTAACAGCGAGATGGTGATCAATGGCGGCGTCACCCAGGGCGGCGGCGCGATGAGTTCCAACGGGATCGTGGTGGATAAACACGGTCACACCGGCGTGAAGTCAGGCGGCGATACGTCAGGAGGCCCGGTATGACGCTGTATATCGGCATGAGCCAGGGCAACGGCAAGGCTATTACTGATACGGACCATCTGCGCCAGTCAGTGCGGGATATTCTGCTGACTCCCCAGGGCAGCCGGATCGCCCGCCGGGAATATGGTTCCCTGCTGTCCGCCCTGATTGACCAGCCGCAGAACCCGGCGCTACGCCTGCAGGTCATGTCTGCAGTCTATGTGGCCCTGAGTCGCTGGGAGCCACGGCTTACGCTGGATTCCATCACCATCAGCAGTAATTTTGACGGCTCCATGGTGGTTGAGCTTACCGGCCAGCGCAACAACGGCGCGCCCGTTTCCCTTTCGGTATCAACAGGAGCAGACAATGGCAGTGATTGACCTTTCCCAGCTGCCCGCGCCGCAGATAGTGGACGTGCCGGATTTTGAGACGCTGTTGGCTGAGCGTAAGGCCGCTTTTGTGGCCCTTTATCCGGCGGATGAGCAGGACGCCGTACGGCGCACGCTGGCGCTGGAATCTGAACCCGTCACCAAGCTGCTGCAGGAAAGCACCTACCGCGAAATCCTGCTACGCCAGCGTATTAACGAGGCTGCGCAGGCGGTGATGGTGGCCTATTCGGTGGGAAATGATCTTGAGCAGCTGGCAGCCAACTGCAACGTGAAACGCCTGACGGTAGTGCCTGCTGATAATGATGCAGTACCGCCGGTCGCCGCCGTGATGGAAGATGATGAGGCGCTGCGCCAGCGCATCCCTGCTGCGTTTGAGGGGCTGTCGGTTGCTGGCCCGACGGGAGCCTATGAATTTCACGCCAGAAGCGCGGACGGGCGCGTGGCAGATGCCAGCGCAACCAGCCCGGCACCGGCGGAGGTGGTGCTTACCGTACTGAGCCGTGAGGGTGACGGTACGGCAGAGGCTGATCTGCTGGCGGTGGTGGAGCAGGCGCTTAACAGCGAGAACGTGCGTCCGGTGGCAGACCGCCTGACGGTGCGCAGTGCCGAAATAATCCCGTACAGCGTGGATGCGACGATTTTTCTTTACCCGGGGCCGGAAGCTGAGCCGGTGATGGCGGCGGCAAAAGCCAGCCTGCAAAAGTACATCGCCAGTCAGACACGGCTGGGCCGTGATATCCGTCGCAGCGCGATTTATGCCGCGCTGCACGTTGAGGGCGTCCAGCGTGTGGAGCTGGCCTCCCCGCTGGCAGATGTTGTGCTGGATAAGACGCAGGCGGCGTCCTGTACGGAATGGAGCGTGACCAACGGGGGCACGGATGAATAGCCTTCTGCCGCCCGGTTCATCTCCGCTTGAGCGCCGACTGGCGCAGACCTGCAGCGGTATTTCCGATCTGCAGGTGCCGCTGCGCGATTTGTGGAACCCGGCAACGTGTCCGGTCAGCTTTCTGCCGTATCTGGCGTGGGCGTTTTCCGTTGATCGCTGGGACGAAAGCTGGGCGGAAAACGTCAAGCGCCGCGTGGTGCAGGATGCTTTCTACATCCATCAGCACAAGGGGACAACCAGCGCCGTGCGGCGCGTGGTGGAGCCGTTCGGCTTCCTGATCCGCATCATTGAGTGGTGGCAGACCGGCGAGCAACCGGGCACGTTTCGCCTGGACATTGGCGTGCAGGATCAGGGCATCACGGAAGAAACCTATCTGGAACTGGAGCGCCTGATCGGTGACGCCAAGCCGTGTAGCCGCCATCTGATCGGCATGTCCATCAACCTGCAGACCAGCGGTCCCTATTTTGTGGGGGCAGCCACCTACACCGGCGAGGAAATCACGATTTACCCGTATATCAACGAAACCATTATTTCTGGCGGCACCGCTTACGAGGGCGGGGCGGTCCATGTTATTGACACAATGAGAGTGAATCCATGAGCGCAAAATTTTATACCCTGCTGACGGATATCGGCGCGGCGAAACTGGCAAGCGCCGCCGCGCTCGGTGTCCCGTTGAAAATTACCCAGATGGCGGTGGGCGACGGTGGCGGCGTGCTGCCGACTCCAAGCGCGCAGCAGACAGCGCTGGTTGCTGAAAAACGCCGCGCTTCCCTCAATATGCTGTACATCGATCCGCAGAACAGCAGCCAGATTATTGCTGAGCAGGTGATCCCCGAAACTGAGGGCGGTTGGTGGATTCGTGAGGTAGGTCTGTTTGATGACACCGGCGCTCTGATTGCCGTCGGTAACTGCCCTGAGAGCTACAAGCCGCAGCTGGCGGAAGGGAGCGGGCGCACGCAGACCGTGCGAATGGTACTGATTACCAGCAGCACCGATAACATCACCCTGAAAATTGACCCCGCTGTGGTTCTGGCAACCCGCAAATATGTGGATGACAAGGTGCTGGAACTTAAGGTGTATGTGGATGACCTGATGGCAAAGCATCTTGCTGCTGTTGATCCTCATTCGCAGTATGCACCAAAAGACAGTCCGACTCTGACAGGCATGCCTAAAACGCCAACGCCACCGGCAGGAAACAACAGCACCCTGATTGCCAGTACAGCCTTTGTACAGGCCGCTATTCTTGCCCTGATAGGTGGCGCACCGGCAACGCTGGATACGCTGAAAGAAATTGCGGCAGCTATCAATAATGATCCGGATTTCAGTACCACCATTAACAATGCGCTGGCACTGAAAGCACCGTTGGCAAGCCCGGCCCTGACCGGAAAGCCAACGGCTCCTACTGCTGTTCAGTCAACGAATAATACGCAGATTGCCACTACCGCGTTTGTGAAATCTGCCATTGCGGGGCTGGTCGGTTCGTCGCCGGAGGCGCTGGATACACTCAATGAACTGGCGGCAGCGCTGGGAAATGATCCTAACTTTGCGACAACGGTGATGAACGCGCTGGCGGGGAAACAGCCTCTCGATGCCACTTTGACTAACCTCAGCGGGAAAAGCGTTTCAGCCCTTCTACAATACCTTCAATTGGAAGAAACGGTAAAAAAAGCTGACGGTGCTATTCAGAAGTCCGGTGGCAACATGGAAGGACCGCTTGGTCTGACACGAACATCTTCATTTGGTGTGGCTACCGAGAACACGCTCGGTGGAAATTCCATTGCCATCGGTGACAGCGATTCAGGGTTTAAGTCAAATGGTGACGGTAACATTGCGCTGATGGCAAATAGTGTTCTTGCCGGGTATTTTTCGGAAAATGAATTACAGCATCACGAAAAGGTACTGACAAAAATCTTTCAGGCTATTTCAACCGGAAACGCGACAGAGGGGGCTGGAGGGTTTGGTTCTCAACTTACCAGCGGAGCACCATTTTATAGCCCGGCAATAGTGCGTCAAAATAATGATAACAATTACTTTCCTTTATGGAAGCAAATTGTAAGCCTTCAATCGGGTTATCCGGTAGCTGCGTCAATGGGATTACTCACTACAGGTGAGCCGAATTTCCCACAGATTGTGCTCCATGCGAAAACAGATTTTGAGGTTAACGATAAACTTTGGGTTTTTGATGTTGCAACAGGTGAGCTGCGCTCTCCGGCATTAATTAAAGCTGGAGAGGCTGTTTTAAACACAAACGGAGATATTAGTGGCTCCGCATGGGGTGGGGCGCTAACAAACTGGCTCAATAGTCAACTCGCTACTCGCGACGCAAATATTAATGCGCGTGCCACGGTAGACTGGGTTAACAGTCAACTCGCTACTCGCGACGCAAATATTAATGCGCGTGCCACGGTAGACTGGGTTAATAGTCAACTCGCTACTCGCGACGCAAATATTAATGCGCGTGCCACGGTAGACTGGGTTAATAGTCAACTCGCTACTCGCGACGCAAATATTAATGCGCGTGCCACGGTAGACTGGGTTAACAGCAATTTTAATAAGAAAAACACGGCTACATTAGGTTTCTCAGGCTGGAGTCGTGATGAGTCAACGGGGCTGATTATGCAGTGGGGTAATGTGGATAATGCCAGGGGAACCTACTCGTTCCCACGGGCATTCAATGACACCTGCTTTGCCGTCTTTGCCACAAATAAGGATGGGCAGGGCGGCGCGATTGATAACGCTTATGGTTATCAGGTAAACAAAACGCAATTCTATCTGGCCAGCAAAGCGAACTCTGGCGCTGATACCGCATACGGCATTTCATGGTTTGCACTGGGGTACTGATAATGACTGGACAATATTACTACAGCTATTCGGCAAAAGGTTTTTTCTGGCTGAGTACAGATGAACTTAAGGGAAACGATATTCCCGCTGACCTGATACCCGTCAGCGAGGAAGAGCACGCCGCACTGTTCCTCGGTCAGGAGCGGGGAAAATACATTAACCATACTCCTGCTGGCCCTGTACTAATAGATCAGCCCGACTATACACCTGAGGAACTCGTTGCGCAGGCGGAAAGCAAAAAGTTACGTCTGATGCAGATGGCTAATGCTGAGATTGCTCCATTGCAGGATGCAGTTGATTTGGGGATTGCGACGACAAAAGAAACTGTCGCACTCACCGAGTGGAAGAAATACCGCGTCCTGCTTAACCGTGTGGATACCAGTAAAGCGCCGGATATTAACTGGCCTGAACCTCCCGAAGATTAATCCTGTCCCCGCACCTGCGGGGATTTTTTTACCCCTTCCATTGTACCATTCACCACACATAGCCCGGCGCGTGCGCCGCACGCATATCAACCAGAACATAGGCGTACCCCCTGTAAACCGGAGAGACTGCCTTATGGCTCAGGATTACCACCACGGGGTGCGCGTTGTTGAAATCAACGAGGGCACCCGATCCATTACCACGGTGAGCACCGCCATCGTGGGCATGGTCTGCACCGGCGATGATGCTGATGCGTCTATGTTTCCCCTCAACAAGCCGGTTCTGCTGACCGATGTGCTGACCGCCAGCGGCAAAGCGGGAGAGTCCGGCACGCTGGCCCGTTCGCTGGATGCGATTGCAGACCAGGCTAAACCCGTGACCGTCGTTGTGCGCGTGGCGCAGGGCGAAACCGAAGCGGAAACCACCTCCAACATTATCGGCGGCGTGACCGCTGACGGTAAAAAAACAGGCATGAAAGCGCTGCTTTCGGCGCAGTCGCAGCTCGGCGTCAAGCCGCGTATTCTCGGCGTGCCGGGACACGACACGCAGGCGGTTGCTACTGAGCTGCTGAGCGTGGCGCAGAGTCTGCGCGGGTTTGCCTACCTGTCCGCCTACGGCTGCAAAACGGTGGAAGAAGCGATTGCCTACCGTGACAATTTCAGCCAGCGCGAGGGGATGCTGATCTGGCCTGACTTCATCAACTTTGACACCGTGCTGAATGCAGATGCGACGGCTTACGCCTCCGCCCGTGCGCTCGGCCTGCGCGCCAAAATTGACGAGCAGACCGGCTGGCACAAAACCCTGTCCAACGTGGGCGTGAACGGCGTCACCGGCATTTCTGCTGATGTGTTCTGGGATTTGCAGGACCCGGCAACCGATGCGGGGCTGCTGAACCAGAACGATGTCACCACGCTGATCCGCAAAGACGGCTTCCGCTTCTGGGGTTCCCGTTGCCTCAGTGACGATCCACTGTTTGCCTTTGAAAACTACACCCGCACCGCTCAGGTACTGGCTGACACCATCGCCGAAGCGCATATGTGGGCGGTGGATGGCGTGCTTAACCCGTCACTGGCCCGCGACATTATCGAAGGTATTCGCGCCAAACTGCGCAACCTGAAAACGCAGGGCTACATCATCGGCGCCGACTGCTGGCTGGATGAGTCCGTAAACGATAAAGATTCCCTGAAAGCCGGGAAGCTCACTATCGATTACGACTATACGCCGGTACCGCCTCTGGAAAACCTGATGCTGCGCCAGCGCATCACCGATCAGTATCTGCTGGATTTCTCCAGCCAGGTCAGCGCGTAAGGGGACAATATGGCTTTACCACGCAAGTTAAAACACCTGAACCTGTTTAACGACGGGAATAACTATCAGGGGATTGTTGAGTCCCTGACCCTGCCTAAATTCGGCCGCAAGTTTGAAAAGTATCGCGGCGGCGGTATGCCCGGTTCGGCTGATGTTGATCTGGGGCTGGATGATGGCGCGCTGGACACGGAATTTTCAATCGGTGGCACCGAACTGCTGTTATTCAAACAGATGGGTAAAGCCACCGTTGACGGTATCCAGCTGCGTTTCACCGGCTCCATTCAGCGTGACGATACCGGCGAAGTGCAGGCCGTTGAGCTGGTTGTGCGCGGGCGACATAAAGAAGTCGATTCCGGCGAATGGAAAACCGGGGAGAGCAACACCACAAAAGTCAGCAGCACAAACAGCTACGCGAAGCTGACCATTAACGGCGAGGTGCTCTATGAGGTTGATGTGATCAACATGATTGAAATCGTTGATGGCGTGGACCTGATGGAAGAGCACCGCAACGCCCTGGGCCTCTGATCTACTTTAAAGGCGCGGGCAGCCGCGCCAGTACCTTATTAACAGGAAATGACAATGAGCGAACAACTGACTGAAAAAACCGTACAGCTGGACACCCCAATCAAACGCGGTAAAACCGAAATTGCCGAAATTGTGCTGCGCAAGCCGCAGTCCGGCGCGCTGCGTGGCACTCGTCTGCAGGCGATCATGGATATGGACGTCGGCGCGATGATGACGATTATTCCCCGCATCTCCACGCCCGCGCTGACCGCTCAGGAAATGGCTGAAATGGACCCCGCCGATCTCACCGCGCTGTCGGTTGAGGTGGTCACTTTTTTGTTGAAGAAATCGGTGCTTGCCGGTTTGCCGACAGCCTGACGGTAGAAGACCTGGTGGCTGATATCGCCACCATTTTTCACTGGCCGCCGTCCGTCACTGACGTTATGCCGCTGACCGAAGTGCTGGAGTGGCGGCATAAAGCGATTCAGAGAAGCGGGGCCAGCGATGAGTGACACTAACCTGCGTTTGCAGGTAATTCTAAATGCGGTTGATAAACTCACCCGCCCATTCCGATCAGCGCAGGCCAGTTCTAAAGAGCTGGCTACCGCCATTCAGCAAAGCCGCGCAAGATTAAAAGAACTGGACGCCCAGGCGGGCCGTATTGACGGTTTCCGCAAGGCAAGCGCGCAGCTGGCCGTCACCGGCAACAGTCTTAAAGCCGCACGCGAAGAAGCGGCGAAGCTTGCCACGCAGTTCTCGGCCACTAACCGGCCGACGGCGGCGCAGGCGCGTCTGCTGGAGCAGGCAAAAAACCGCGTTAACGAGCTGCAGAGCAAATACAACGGCCTGCGTCAGTCGGTGCAGCGTCAGCGTCTTGCGCTCAATGAGGCCGGGCTGGACACCAAAAAGCTGAGCAGTGCGCAGCGGGAGCTGCGGCAGAATGCCGACGAAACCCGGCAGGCGCTGGACCGACAGCAGAAATCCCTTAAACGCCTGGGCGAGCAGCAGGCCCGTATGAACGCCGTCCGCGATCAGTATTCGCGGCGCCTTGAGGTGCGGGATCGTATTGCGGGCGCCGGAGCAACGACGACTGCCGCCGGGCTGGCGATGGGTGCGCCGGTGATGGCTGCCGTTAAAAGCTATGCCAGCATGGAAGATGCGATGAAAGGCGTGGCAAAGCAGGTTAACGGGCTGCGGGACGACAACGGCAACCGCACAAAGCAGTTTTATGACATGCAGGATGCCATCAAGGCCGCCAGTGAACAGCTGCCGATGGAGAATGGCGCCATCGACTATGCCGCGCTGGTTGAAGGTGGCGCCCGCATGGGCGTGACAAACCAGAACGATTCTTACGAAGACCAGAAGCGTGACCTGCTGGCCTTTGCATCCACTGCAGCAAAGGCCGCAACGGCATTCGAGCTGCCCGCTGATGAGCTGGCGGAGGGGCTGGGGAAAATCGCGCAGCTCTATAAAGTGCCGACCCGCAATATTGAACAGCTTGGCGATGCCCTGAACTACCTGGACGATAACGCCATGTCTAAGGGCGGCGATATCATCAATGTGCTGCAGCGCATGGGCGGCGTGGCTGACCGGCTTGATTTCCGCAAGGCGGCCGCGCTGGGTTCCACCTTCCTGTCTCTGGGCGCCGCGCCTGAAATTGCCGCCAGCGCATCAAATGCGATGGTGCGCGAACTGTCGATTGCAACCATGCAGAGCAAGCGGTTCATGGAAGGTATGGATCTGCTGAAACTCAATCCAGAAGAGATTGAAAAGCAGATGACAAAGGACGCAATGGGGACCATTCAGCGTGTGCTGGAGAAGGTTAACAAACTGCCGCAGGACAAGCGCCTGTCCGCCATGACGATGATATTTGGCAAGGAGTTTGGCGACGATGCGGCGAAGCTGGCAAATAACCTGCCGGAGCTGCAGCGACAGCTGAAACTTACCTCAGGCACTGAGGCTAACGGCTCCATGCAGAAAGAATCCGATATCAATAAGGATTCACTTTCCGCGCAGTGGTTGCTTGTTAAAACGGGCGCGCAGAACGCTTTCAGTAGCCTGGGTGAAACCCTGCGCCAGCCGCTGATGGATATCATGGGGTACGTCAAAAGCGTTACCGGGGCACTGCGTCGATGGGTTGAGGCTAACCCGCAGCTGGCGGGCACGCTGATGAAAGTGGCGGCTGCCAGTGGCCGTGGCTGCCGTGCTGGGGCCGCTGGCGGTGATCCGTTTAGGCCTGTCCGTGCTGGGTGTAAAAACACTCCCATCCGTTATGTCTGCAGTGACCCGCACCGGCGGTGCGCTGTCCTGGCTGGCAAATGCGCCGCTTTCCCTGTTGCGCCGTGGCCTGGCGGCATCCGGCAGCAGCGCCGGATTGCTGACGTCTCCCCTTAACTCCCTGCGCCGTTCTGCCGGGCTGGCTGGCAATGCGCTGAAAGCGCTGGCCGGTGCGCCGCTTGCTGTCCTTCGCGGCGGAATGTCTGGTATTCGCAACATTATCGGCATGGTAATGAATCCGCTGGCCGCGTTGCGCGGGGGATTATCCGCAGCCGGTGGCGTGCTTCGTTTTCTGGCGTCCGGCCCGCTGGCTCTCCTTCGCGTTGCGCTGTACGGGATTTCTGGATTGCTGGGCGCCCTGCTTAGTCCGATAGGTCTGGTCGTGGCGGCGCTGGCTGGCGTGGCGCTGGTTGTCTGGAAATACTGGCAGCCGATAAGCGCATTTTTAGGTGGAGTGGTTGAAGGATTCAAAGCTGCAGCTGCGCCTATCAGTGCGGCGTTTGAGCCACTGCAGCCTGTTTTCCAGTGGATAGGTGACAAGGTCCAGGCGTTGTGGGGCTGGTTTACTGATCTGCTGACGCCGGTTAAATCCACCTCTGCAGAACTGCAAAGCGCGGCGTCGATGGGGCGGCAGTTTGGCGAAGCGCTGGCGGCAGGGCTGAACATGGTCATGCACCCGCTGGATTCGCTTAAATCGGGCGTGTCCTGGCTGCTTGAAAAACTCGGCATTGTCAGCAAGGAGGCGGCCAAAGCGAAGCTTCCTGAACAGGTCACGCGGCAGCAGCCAGCTACGGTCAACAGAGACGGTAAAGTGGTGCTGCCGCCTGGCGGATTCCCGACGATGGGTTTTGCTGGAATGTACGACAGTGGCGGTACCATTCCGCGCGGCCAGTTCGGCATCGTGGGTGAGAATGGCCCAGAGATTGTTAACGGACCCGCCAATGTCACCGGCAGGAAACGGACTGCTGATCTGGCGAGGGTGGCGGCAACGCTCAATCCTTCCCGGACGGAACCGGCCAGCGCTAAACAACGTCCTGAACGCGGGATAGTTCTGCCGCCTGATAGTGTGAACGGTCCGGCAAATATTCCGGTAATCAATCGCACTACTGAACTGGTGAAACTGGCGGCAACAGTAAGCCCCGTTCGTGATGTAACAGCCAGCCCGGATCAACGGCCTGAAAGCAGGTTAATACTGCCTCCTGAGATTGTTAACGCCCCGGTAAAACTTCCTGGTCGGGATCGTGCTGCGGAGCTGGCTGATATCGCTGCTGCCGTCATGCCAGCACCGGCCATTACGGAAATCACGGATAACAGGGTTGACCCGATGGCTATGCGCCAGAAGGTGTTCGCTTCCGTGGTCGCTGGCGTAATGGGCCTGGCGGCTGCCCCGGCAGAAGCCGCACCACTTCATCCGTACAGTGTGCCTGTCAGGACGCAACCGGCGCCGTCGCCGAAGGAAGAGAGACAGCCGCAGGTAATTAAGTACGAGATAAGCGCGCCAATTCATATTGTCGCGCAGCCAGGGCAAAGCGCGCAGGATATCGCCCGCGAGGTGGCCCGGCAGCTTGATGAGCGTGAGCGCAGGGCCAGGGCAAAAACACGCAGTAATTTCAGTGATCGAGGGGGTTACGAATAATGATGATGGTGCTGGGGTTGTACGTATTCATGCTGCGAACAGTGCCCTATCAGGAGCTGCAGTATCAGCGCAGCTGGCGGCACGCAGCCAACAGCCGGGTTAACCGGCGCCCGTCAACGCAGTTTCTTGGACCGGATAACGATACGCTTACTCTGTCCGGCGTCCTGCTGCCGGAGATTACCGGCGGCAGGTTGTCTTTGCTGGCGCTGGAGCAGATGGCGGAGCTGGGAAAAGCCTGGCCTCTGATTGAGGGGAGCGGGACGATTTACGGCATGTTTGTGATCGAGAGTCTGAGCCAGACAAAAACAGAATTTTTTGAGAGCGGTATGCCCCGGCGCATCGAATTTTCGCTGAGCCTGAAACGGGTGGATGAGTCGCTGTCTGATATGTTCGGCAGCCTCAGCGACCAGCTCAGTAATTTGCAGGAATCTGCCACCTCTGCGATAGGCAATATGAAAAATACGGTTGGAGGGTTACTGCAGTGAATTTCAGCTCTGATCTCCTGAACCTGAACAGCAAAACTCCCGGTTTCAGTATCATCATTGAAGGTAAAGATGTGACTACCGTGCTGGATGCGCGCCTGATGAGTCTGACGCTGACGGATAACCGGGGCTTTGAAGCGGACCAGCTTGATCTGGAACTGGACGACTCGGACGGGCTAATCGTTCTGCCGCGTCGGGGGGCCATTATTCAGTTTGCGCTGGGGTGGAAAGGTCAGCCGCTTTTTCCGAAAGGGGCGTTTACTGTCGATGAGATTGAGCACAGCGGCGCGCCTGACCGTCTCACAATCCGCGCGCGTAGTGCAGATTTCCGTGAAACCCTGAATACGCGGCGTGAAAAGTCCTGGCACCAGACAACGGTGGGCGAAGTTGTGAAGGAAATCGCTGGCAGGCATAAATTAAAGATGGCGCTGGGAAAGGACCTGTTGGACAAGCCTGTCGATCATCTTGACCAGACTAATGAAAGCGACGCCAGCTTTTTGATGAAGCTGGCGCGGCAGTATGGGGCGATAGCCTCAGTTAAGGACGGCAATCTGTTGTTTATCCGCCAAGGGCAGGGCAGAACGGCAAGCGGTAAGCCGCTGCCGGTTATCACCATAACCCGCCAGGCCGGTGACGGTCATCGTTTTACTCTGGCTGATCGCGATGCCTATACGGGGGTAATTGCCAGCTGGCTCCATACCCGTGAGCCAAAGAAAAAAGAGACTGCAAAGGTTAGGCGCCGTCGAAAAAAAACCACTGCGGCAAAGGAGCCGGAAGCAAAACAGGGAGATTACCTGGTTGGAACGGATGAAAACGTGCTTGTACTCAACAGAACTTATGCAAACCGCAGCAATGCAGAGCGAGCGGCAAAGATGCAGTGGGAGCGCCTGCAGCGCGGGGTGGCAACATTCTCCCTGCAGCTCGCAGAGGGAAGGGCTGATCTGTATACCGAAATGCCGGTGAAGGTGAGCGGCTTTAAACAGCCCATTGATGATGCCGAATGGACCATTACCACCCTGACGCATAGTGTCAATGCAGATAATGGTTTCACTACGACTCTGGAGCTTGAGGTAAAGATAGATGATTTAGAAATGGAATGATAATGTTCACAAAATGGATGTTCGTGTATCATTATGGGATTGCGGGTAATGACTTGGGGAGAAACGGTTATGATGAATTGTCCGAAATGCGGACACGCGGCACATACTCGCAGTAGCTTTCGTGTATCAGATAATACGAAAGAGCGTTATTGCCAGTGCCAAAACATAAACTGTGGAACCACTTTTGTTACTCATGAAACCGTAGTGCGCTTTATCGTAACACCCGGACAGGTCGATCATGTGCCTCCGCACCCTTTAAACAGTGGTCAGGGACACATGAATTTTTGACAAACTAACCCGCTTCGGCGGGTTTTTTATTGGTGGCAGCTTATTCCCTGCTGCCATTTTGCTGCCAATGATGAAACTATAAACAAAAAAGCCACTCGCGAGAGTGGCTTAATTATATGATTCTAAAGCTAAAATTTGGTGGCCCCTGCTGGACTTGAACCAGCGACCAAG
>OBXO01000322.1_pt1 | contig 44938 bp, 41 predicted proteins | sample 1501431 | NCBI WGS metagenome assembly OBXO01 (sample SAMEA2580163, study PRJEB22360) | human gut metagenome | biome: human gut; feature: human-associated habitat; material: faeces | place: Denmark | collected 2008/2010
ACAGTTCAGCCTTCGGCTAAACCGTAACAAATGATGCACAGAAACGGCAAAAAAACGCCGTTTCGCGCCGCACAACTCGGGATTTTCGCAAAAAACAGCGAAAACACCTCGCGGAATACATCATGGCTGAACTGTTACTATTTTCTGAAGGACTTCTTCTCACTATGTAACAAGAAAGAATCCCGCCCGCCGCAGTGCGATCCTCCGCGGAGCGGTTTGAATTTTACAGGAGAACTTTCCTGTAAAATTAAAAAACCCGTCCCTGACAGAAAAATAGATTCTGTCAAGGACGGGTATCACAGACCCGCGGTGCCACCTTGATTCATGGATCAAATCCATGCGCTTTGCGAGATACTAACATATCTCCGGCAACTGACGTATGCCCCACGTCACAGAATACTCGGCAGCAACGCTGCTTTTGACTGTGCCCTCGTCGGTCCATTTGGCAATCTGCATTTCGATCCGGTTCTCAGCATCCCGGACTCTCTGTGCGCGCATAATTACTTTGATCTCCGCTTCATCGGTTTAAGCTAATAAATTGTTATTGTAAAATATACTATGTGTAAAATGATTTGTCAATTATTTTTTTAAGATTTTTAATGATATCAGCCGTTACTGTTCACACGGTTATATCCCGCGAGGTGTTTTCGTGCATTTTCTGCGCGAAAATCCCGAGTTACAAGGCGCGAAACTGCGTTTTATGCAGTTTCATGGCATTGGCTGCATCCAGGTAAAACCGGGCAGATTGCGCAGGATGCCGAACAGGAGCAGAATAACGGTCATGCCGGCCAGGATCCAGGTCTGAAACCGCGTCAGCCGGCCGTTTCCGGTCTTTACATAGCGCACGGCTGTCTGAAGGGCAATTGCCAGTCCGGCCGGCAGCAGCAAAAAGATGGCGGCATTGGCCCTGAAGGCCGATACAAAGTCCAGGCGAAAGAGAGCCAGGCACATGCGGCTTACACCGCATCCGGGACAATATAAACCGGTTATCTGATGAAACATGCAGGGAATCAGGGGGCGTCCCGCCAAATTACAGATGAATAAATAAAACAGACCGGCTCCTGCGAGCCAGCCTGTCCTGATACAAAGCTTTTTAAAACGGTTACGCATCCGGCAGATACTTATTCAGCTCATACTGCAAAAGAGCATAGGCTACGATGCTGAAGCCAAACAGACTGAGAAGCAGATAAACAACCGGCGCGCTGCCCCTCGGCTCACCGTGCTGTTCGTGCAGCATCTCGACAGCATTCCCCATCTGATACATCCAGAACAGGGAGTAGATTCCGCAGGTGATTAGTGAGAACAAAAAGACTGTCCCTCCGCTGGTGCCTATTCTTCCGGACAAAGCATTCGTCTCGTCATTCAGTACAATCATCCAGTAAATACCATAAATTCCGCATGTTACAAAAAGCAGTAAAATACACACCGCAATATTGCGCTGTTTCATTGGTTAGTTCCTCCTTGGTACGGTCTTTAAATACACGGCTTTGAATCCGTCACAGGAACGGCGGTTAATAGCCGGAGCCTACAGAGTCTGTGCTCTGTCTTTGATATTCTGATGAAAATTGATAATGTCATGCTCATATTCCTGATCCATAAGACTGGACGTAATCATGAAATCAGCCGTCGCCTTATTGTTGGCAATGGGGATATCATATACCTGAGCAATTCTGAGAAGCGCCTTTACGTCGGGATCATGGGGCTGTGCGGTAAGAGGGTCGGAAAAAAAGATGATAAAATCAATCTGTCCTTCCACAATCTTAGCTCCAATCTGCTGGTCACCGCCCAGAGGGCCGCTGTTATAGCCCTTTACCGGAAGACTTGTATAGTCTGTGATCATCCTGGCGGTGGTTCCTGTTCCGCATAAAAAATGCTTCTTCAGGATCTCCTTATTCTCCTCGCACCAGTTAATCAGCTCCTTCTTTTTATTATCATGGGCAATTAATGCTATATTTTTTTGTTTTCCGATAGTCATCGTTAAATAATCCATATTAATCACTCTCCTTCTCACTGATTTTTACATAAATCGGCCTAAATGTCAAGAAAAGCGGCATTATTGCATGTTTTCTCTGTTTATCTGAAGCAATAGTTCAGACGGGGGGCTGTATATGAGTTTTTCGTCCCGGGGGGAAGATTGTCGTGGTTTGGGGCTGCGGGCGAAGATAAATTCTGCGGAGCACACTCCCGCTCTGTGAAATGCATCGCGCTGCTAAGCTCGACAGGGCCCCCCACCACACCGGACATGGTCCGTTCCGGACGCGTCCTCCGGGCCTCAGTTATTAATTATAACATTATATTGTAAAGTCAGCTGTTTCAGCATGTAAAAGTATGGTATAATGACCGCAGAGCGGTTATTATACTGCGCATAAACGGTTTCTGCGTTCACCGCAGAATGGAAATCAGGATACGATTCAGAATGAAGGAGACAGATGTGGATAAGCCAGGCATAGGCAGCCGTGCCATATTAAGAACCGTAATATCGGTTGCCTGTATTTTTGTAACGGGAATTCTTCTTTTCTATGCATATAACAATATTACGAAAAGCATGAGCGCGAGCAATCTCAGAAGAGTGGCACAGCAGAACATCACTGTTTATGATATGCGTTTTTCGGATAACAGGAGCATGCTCCGCAATATCAGCGGGACTTTAAAAATGTTTAACCAGATGGACAGAGAGCAGCTTTCTCATTATCTGAATAAAAATGCGGCGGAAAACCATCTTTTCGGCATCTATCTGATAGACAGTGAGGGATACATATCCGGAAAAGATGGGGTTCGGAAGAAGATTCAGCTTTCTGCTGACTTGGACCGTTTCCTTAAGGAGAAGGAAGATATCTTCCGGGTCGGGATTTTTAATAATTCGGAGGATGCCGTTTTTGTAGGTATTCCTGTGGAGCCATATGAGGTGGCGGGAGTGCAGGTAGCGGCCGTAGCCATGGCATACAGTAATGCCTCCCTGTATGAAAATCTTAATGATCAGCTTTATGACGGGGCGGCAACTATTATCCTGGCCGACGGGGATGGACATGCGTTTATGCGTACCGTTGGTAATCTGTCACCCGGCGAGACATTCTACAGTGTGGAAACATATTTTAAGGATTTGTCATTTACAAACGGAATCGTGCTTTCGAAAATAACAGAGAGGGCAATACAGGGAAAAAGCACTACCGTATGGGCAAAAGACGGGAAGGTGGAATACTGCATCAGCGTGCTTCCGTTTAAAAGCATGGACGGATATCAGATTTTTATGGTGCCGGCAGAGGTGATTAAGGCGGCAGTCAGCGACAACCTGAGAAAAGTGATTGTTAACTGCGGAATGAGCCTTGTGCTTGTAGCGCTCACGCTCATTTATTTTAATTTATATACTTACAGGCGTGACAAGGAACAATATATGGAGATTATCCGTGCAAAAGAAGCTGCTGAAGCTGCCAACCGGGCTAAAAGTATGTTTCTTTCCAATATGTCACATGACATCAGGACGCCGATGAACGCCATTATAGGAATGACACGGATTGCACGGGAAAATATAGGCGATGGGGAACGGGTGGAGGACTGCCTGAAGAAGATAGATATCTCTTCCAGGCTGCTCTTGGGAATAATCAATGATGTGCTTGATATGTCAAAGATTGAAGCCCGGAAAGTAGAATTGGCAAGGGAAGCTTTCTCGATGGGGGCCATGATCGATTCCAACCGGATGATTATGGAGAGACAGGCGGAGAACAAGCAGCTGACACTGGAATTCAAAAAGACGAATCTGAACCATGATGCAGTCGTCGGAGATTCGGTCCGGCTCAGCCAGATTATCATGAATATTCTGAGTAATGCGGTAAAATGCACCCCGGAAGGCGGAAGGATAACGTTTGAGATTATAGAACTGCCCTGTGCCCGTGAAGATTCCGGCCGGTACCGTTTCGTGATATCCGACACAGGGGTTGGGATGTCGGAGGAATTCCAGAAGCATATTTTTGAACCTTTTACCCAGGAAAATGATTGTGGAAGATCCAGGTATAAAGGAACAGGACTCGGAATGGCCATTACAAAAAAACTGGTGGAGCTGATGGGAGGAACCGTTGAAGTTGAGAGCAGACAGGGGGAAGGGACTGTTTTCAGAGTGGAATTGGAACTGCCCCTGGCTTCCCAGGGGGAGGTTCAAAGCGGGACGAAGGAGCCGGAGGACTCCGTATTCCGGTCTCAGGAGCTTTTAGACAGTCTGGCCGGGAAGCGGTGCCTCATTGCGGAAGATAATGAGCTGAATGCGGAGATTGCCTCCGCGTTTCTGGAAATGGCCGGGATTAAGAGTGAGAAAGCCTCAAACGGACAGGAGGCGGTTGAAATCTATAAAAGGAGGGAAAACGGATTTTTTGATATTATACTGATGGATATCCGGATGCCGGAAATGGATGGTTATGAAGCATGCAGGCAGATCCGGGGAGCCGGCCGGCGCGACAGTCTGACCATACCGATTGTGGCAATGACGGCAAATGCATTCAGTGAAGACATTGAACTCGCCGGAAAAAGCGGAATGAATGCCCATCTGGCAAAGCCTGTTGATGCGAAGCAGATGATATCTTTATTAAAAGAAGTGCTGGCAGGGGAGAAGAACGGTTAAGACTGTTTCTTCTCCTTTCGTATTGCAGCAAAAGGTTTGTCCGGAGCAATAAAGATACTTTTCAGATTAGCTGTAACAAATCTGCCGTAGAGTTGTCTTACAGGAAAAGGAGGAGATATGAACAACAGCGAATTTGAACTGGTTTATCAAAAATATGCAAAACAGCTCTTCTATTTCCTGCTGAAATTATGCGGAGACTATGATATGGCGGAGGATTTGGCTCAGGAGACATTTATGAGAGCATATCAGAGCATCGATTCCTTCAGAGGCGACTGCAGACTGGACGTATGGCTTTACGGCAATTCGGACGTGTGGGCCAGAGTGGTGTTTTACCGTGCCAAAAACATGCTGCAGAAAAAATTAAAGGAGGAATTGCATTATGAAGTGTGAAATTATACGGGATTTGCTCCCTCTTTATATTGAAAATCTGTGCAGTGAAGAGAGCTGCAGGGAGGTGGAGGCCCATCTTGCATCCTGCGGCCGGTGCAGGGCGGAATACCGGAATTTGACGGCTGAGGTTCCGGTAGCGGAGACAGATGAGGAACGGGTTCAGAAAATTCTTAAAGAAGCAGATTTATTTATTAACAGTAAAAAAGAGGTGGAACGCTCTTTTGTGGATCGTGTACTCAGGGTGTTTAATTTAATTGTTTTCTGTCTGGCGGCAGTCTGCAATGTCCTGGCAGCGGCTGTTGTAATATTTGGATACGGATTGAGATATCCATCAGTTTATCTGGATTATAAAGGATTTCTCCAGATCTTCATTATACTGTATGCTCTGTGCCCGACCGTAATAAGCCTGGTCAACCTTTGCATCATGAAACGGTATCCGGGGCGGAAGAAAATACTCACCCGGGTACTTTCGGGCGTGCTTGTTCCGGCCGTACTGGCGGGCCTGATAGGTACGGTGTCCCTGTTTTTAATCCCGCCGTTTTGTTCCGCCACATCCCGGATAACGGCTTATATGAAAGTCGATAAGGATGTGGAGGACAGCGTACGGGCCGCTGCCGTTTGCTTTCCGGCTGCCGTTCCGGAGGCCGCAGAGGCCGCGGTTTACCATTACAGTAAATTTTCCACGCTGTTTGAAGACTCATGGGAGCTGGAGGCGGGGTGGAACCTTCCAAAGCAGGAGTTTGAAAGTGAGAAAAAGCGAATATCGGAACTCCGCGCCCTAAGCCAAAAGAGTGAGACGAAAAGCGGTACGGAGTATACGGTTTCCGGTATGGTTTATCCGGAAGGAGTTTCAGTGACGGTTATCTTTGATGCTGCTGCGGGCCGGATTGAGTACCGGGCGCATTTCAGCGGTAGTAAGTAAACCGGGCCGGCGGTTATGGCCTGCACGTTACGCGCACAGGTCACCGTCTTCAATCAGCAGCCGCAGTCCCAACCCACGACAATCTCCCCGGGACGAAATACTCACAAAACCACCCCACCACCCCGTCCGCTGGCCGTCCCGGCGGCGACCTCACCCGCTTATTTATTTTACGGTTCCGATGCGCTGAAATTTTTACCGGTATGAAAATGGGAAAGACTATGTTATAATATAACTGATTATACGCTTTTTTGGAGGAGACCATGGCGGCTGAAAATGCAATTGAAATAAAAGATGTTACAAAAATATACCGGCTGTATGAACAACCCATCGACCGTTTAAAGGAGTCACTGAATATCGGTAAAAAACAATATCACCGGGATTTCTATGCCCTCAGCAGGATTTCTTTTTCCGTGGAAAAGGGACAGACCGTCGGAATCATCGGAACGAACGGTTCGGGCAAATCGACCATATTAAAGATTATTACAGGAGTCCTGACACCCACATCAGGCGAGGTGATGGTGAACGGCAAGATATCGGCCCTTCTGGAGCTGGGAGCCGGTTTTAACATGGATTACACCGGGATTGAGAATATTTATATGAACGGAACCATGATGGGATTTTCACGCAGGGAGATGGAGGATAAGCTTCAGGATATTCTTGATTTCGCCGATATCGGAGACTTTGTCTATCAGCCGGTAAAGACGTATTCCAGCGGTATGTTTGTGCGTCTTGCCTTTGCTCTTGCTATCAACGTGGAGCCGGAAATTCTGATTGTTGACGAGGCGCTGTCGGTCGGCGATGTCTTTTTCCAGTCCAAGTGTTACAGACGGATGGAAGAAATCCGGAAGAACGGAACGACAATTGTGATGGTTACCCATGATATGGGCAGTATTATAAAATATTGTGATAAGGTTATTCTGTTAAACAGAGGCGAATTTATTGCCGAAGGTTCTGCCGGCAAGATGGTTGATATGTACAAAAAAATCCTGGCAGGCCAGATGGAGGCGCTGCGGGAAGAGATTACCGGGATGAACGATTTTTCGGGTGATAAGGTCGTACTGGCCGAGGCGGGCAGCGGGGAAACCAAAGCGGAGGATAAAGACAGGGCTTTTGCAGGCGGACATACGGCAGGCCCGTCCCTGATGCGGGACAAGCTGACCATTAATGCCAACCGTGAGGAGTACGGAGACGGGAGGGCTGAAATCTTTGATATGGGCCTGATTGATCAGCGGGGGAATATCACAAACCTGCTTTTGAAAGGCGAGGTGTTCACGATTAAGGAAAAAATCAGGTTTAACCAGGAGATACAGGCTCCTATCTTTACGTACACAATTAAAGATAAGAAGGGCAGCGATTTAACCGGTACCAATACTTTGTTTGAGGGAACCGATATTAAACCGGTGAAAAAGGGTGATGTCTATGAGGTGTCCTTCACACAGAAAATGACACTCCAGGGCGGGGAATACCTGCTGTCCATGAGCTGCACCGGATTTGAGAACGGAGAGCATGTGGTATATCACCGGCTTTATGATGTGGCGAATATTACCGTGATTTCCAACAAGAATACGGTAGGCGTTTACGATATGGAACCGGAAGTGGAAGCACATCTGGCGCAAGAGTAAAATCTGCAATGCATGAGGAACTTAGATGGAAGAGTGGAAGAAGAATATAAAGAAGAACCCTAACAGTGAAATTCTCGCGCTGCTTGATAAATACGGCAATGATACAAATAGGGCTCTGAAGGAAAATAAAAAGCTGGAATATCTCTATGCCCTGGCTCCGCTGAGGGAAAATCTGTTAGAGTGGTATGAATTCAGAAAAGGCGGCCGTCTGCTTCAGGCGGGCGCTGATTTTGGAGCGCTTACCGGTCTGTACCTGCGTAAAACCGGTTCAGTAACGGTTCTCGATGAGTCCGAGGAAAGTTTGGAAGTCGTAAGACGCAGGTATCGGGGAGAAACCGGCCTTTGGCTGGAATGCGGGAGTCTGACTGCATACAGCAGACAGAAGGAGAACTGCGGCAGCTTCGATTATGTGCTTCTTATCGGCCGGCCAAACGACGGCGAAGGCCTGAGCGCACAGATTGAGGCGGCCAAACGTCTTCTGGCGCCGGGCGGTACCATAATTCTAGCCGTCTGCAACCGGTTCGGACTCAAATATTTCGCCGGTACGCAGAGAGATGCGGTGAGCGCGACCAAAAAGAATCTGGAGGAACTTCTGGCAGGGGGCAGTTTTTACTATCCGATGCCGGATTACAAACTGCCGTCTGTCATTTTTTCAGATCGGTATCTGCCGAAAAAAGGAGATTTGACGGGAATGCCGGCGCTTTATGACTACCCGGAGTACCTGCTGATGGATGTGGGCGCCGCTTACGACGCCATATGTGAGGACGGCCAGTTTGAGAATTTTGCAAATTCCTTTCTCGTGATTTGGAGCGCTCATAAGAATGAAGGAGAATAGACGGCAATGGCAGAGCTAATATTTGTAAAATATAACAGGACGAGGCGGGAAAAATTTCAGATTAAGACGCAGATTATGGAAGAAGACGGAGTGCGTTTTGTAGATAAGACAGCCCTATGCGAAGAGGGAATCCCCCACATCCGCTCGTTTGAGGAAAAATATAATTTTCTGACCAGCCAGAACGGGAGCCTGTTTCTGGTAAAGCCGGAGCTTGTTAAGGACGGCAGAACGGCCCGTTTTGATTACCTGCAGGGAAAGACGCTGGCGGAGCTTCTGGGGGAGGAACTGAATTCAGGAGTGATAATCCCTGCAGTGAAGAAAGGTATGGAGCTTATCTATGACATCCGTCCGGAATATATCTCGGATTTCCATGTGACGCCGGAATTCATGGAAGTGTTCGGATTGACGGGTGAATTGAGTTCGGAGGATGAGGAGCGGCTTAAATGGCGGACCTCAGACAGAAGGGAGCCGGAACAGTCATACAGAGCCTCCAATATCGACGCTCTTTTTGAAAATATGCTGGTGACGGAGGATGGTGTCTATGCTCTGGATTATGAATGGGTATTCCTGTTCCCGGTTCCGGCCGGTTTTGTGCGTTACAGAACACTCCATTATTTTTACAGACAGTATCAGAGCCTGATAAACGGGCAGTTTGAAAACCAGGCTCAGTTCCTGAAGGAATTCGACATTGATGAGACGATGTTCCCACTCTATGAAATAATGGAGAGGAGCTTCCAGGAATATGTCCACGGAGAGAACCAGAGAACGTACCAGGAAGATTTCATGGTGGAGACCAAGACGGTCGCAGAGCTAAGGCAGGTGGACGGTGAGCTTATGCGGGCCAGAGAGCGCATCGAACAGCTCAGGGCTGAAATCTCGGAGAAGGACACCGCCCTCAAAAAAGTCCAGGAGGTACAGCGCCTGACCAATAACCATGTGGCTAATCTTGAGGTGATTATTGGCGATCTGCGCCGTGAAATCGGTGAGATGGGGAAAACACTGACCTATTTAAACCGCCACGAAGCGATTATTTTTAAGGTAAGAAGGAAAATCGGACAGGCATTTAATAAAATGTATCCGAAGGGGACCAGAAAGCGGAAGATTCTGGGCTACTTCAAGAATACTCTTCTTCACCCGGTAAAGTACATTGGAATGTATACATCCGGGGAGGGGAAAAATAGAATCAAGGGCGATTTTGAGATCGGAGAAGAGTACCTGCAATATGGAAAACTCATATTCCCGAAGGCAGACAGCCCGGAAGTATCGATTGTGATTCCCGTTTACAATCAGATCCATTATACTTATCTCTGCCTTGCATCGATTCTGGAGCATACAAAGGATGTGAGCTATGAGATTGTGATTGCGGATGACGTTTCCAGCGATGCGACGGAGCATTTGGGAGAATTTGCCGAGGGGATTACAATTTGCCGGAATGAAACGAACCAGGGATTCTTAAGGAACTGTAACCATGCGGCCAAATCTGCAAGGGGCCGGTATATAATGTTTTTAAACAATGATACACAGGTGACGGAGGGCTGGCTCAGCTCGCTGGTCAGTCTGATTCAGTCGGATGACTCTATCGGCATGGTCGGCTCCAAGCTGGTTTATCCGGACGGCCGTCTTCAGGAGGCGGGAGGCATCATCTGGAGCGACGGTTCGGGATGGAATTACGGCCGTCTGGATAATCCGGACAAGGCCGAATATAATTATGTAAAAGATGTGGACTATATATCGGGTGCCGCGATACTGCTCTCCGCTGAACTGTGGAACCGGATTGGAGGCTTTGACGAACGGTTTGCTCCTGCCTATTGTGAGGATTCTGATCTGGCTTTTGAGGTCAGAAAGGCGGGATACAGAGTCGTCTACCAGCCGCTTTCCAAGGTGATTCATTTTGAGGGTGTCTCTAACGGAACGGATGTAAATGGTTCCGGCCTGAAACGGTACCAGGTGGAGAACAGCGAAAAGCTGAAGGAAAAATGGAAAGAGGAATTTAAGAAGCAGTGCGTGAATACCGGCAGTCCGAACCCCTTCCGGGCCAGGGAGAGAAGTATGGGAAAACCGATTATCCTGGTGGTGGATCATTATGTTCCGACATTTGATAAAGATGCGGGGTCTAAAACAACGTTCCAGTATCTGAAGATGTTTCTGAATAAGGGGTATGCGGTGAAGTTTTTAGGCGATAACTATCTTCATGAGGAGCCATATACCACAGTCCTTCAGCAGATGGGAATCGAGGTTCTGTACGGACAGGAGTATCTGACCGGTATCTGGGACTGGTTTGATAAAAATGGAAAAGAAATCAGCATCGCTTATCTGAACCGTCCTCATATCGCCGCAAAATATGTGGATTATATTGCAGAACATACGGATATTAAGATTATTTATTATGGCCATGATCTGCATTTTATGAGGGAATTCAGGGAATATGAGCTGACCGGGGATATAGGGAAAAAACGTGATTCTGAATACTGGAAGTCGATCGAATTCTCACTGATGTATAAGGCTGCCGTATCCTACTATCCGTCTGTTGTGGAGGAGGAAGCAATCCATGATGTGGATGAGACGGTAAATGTGAAGGCAATTACCGCCTATGTGTACGATACGTTTCTGGATAAACTGAATCAGGACTTTGCAAAGAGGGAAGGACTTTTGTTTGTCGGAGGATTTGCCCATCCGCCGAATGCGGATGCCGTTCTGTGGTTTGCAAAAGAGGTATTCCCGATGATCCGGGAGAAACTGGATGTGAATTTTTATGTGGTTGGTTCCAGGGTGACCGATGAAATCAAAGCTTTGGAGCAGCCGGGAAGCAAAATTATCGTCAAGGGGTTTGTTTCCGAGGAGGAGCTGTCGGAGCTTTACCGGAGCTGCCGGATTGTCATCGTTCCGCTCAGATATGGGGCAGGCGTCAAGGGAAAGGTAGTCGAGGCCATTTATAACGGAGCGCCGATAGTAACCACTTCTGTGGGAAGCGAAGGGATTCCGGGTGTCGAAGACGTGCTGCTGGTGGAGGATAAGCCGGAAGATTTCGCCGGGGCGGTAGTGAAGCTTTACGGTGATGAGAAACGGCTTGCACAGCTTAGCCAAAAGACACAGGAGTACATTAAAGCTCATTTCAGCGTGGATTCGGCATGGGAAGTGATTCGGGAAGATTTTGAAGTGTAACGGTAACCGCGGGGCCGGTGTGAAGGCAGGACGGGGAAAAGGCAGATACCAAAGGAGAATACGGTGTCTGCTTTTTCTGTTGCAGGGAACAGGCAGCTGCTGTTTCAGCCGACCGCCAGGAGGGACCGGCCGCTGGAGCGTAAGGCAAAAATAGGGGAACCGGTCTGCCTCTGGCTTCCGCGTAAATACATTAAACCGGGAAATTCGGAATATGTTCAGGGAGTCGAGGTTCCTGCTTATTTATTGATGACGGTGACCTGTTCTTGGGGCGTGCAGGTTATCGTTGCGTCAGTCCGGACAGGCCAGCGCATTTGTTGCGCTGACCGTGAAAAAGGGCAGCATAGCGAACGGTTGCTATGTAATGATGTTGGGGTCAAAAGGTCTTTTGACCCCTTTGATACCGGATTGCTCCGCACTGCGTGCTCTCACAATCCTCAAAAACATTCGCAATCCGCTCATTTTTCTGCGAAAAATGGCTTCTTACTCATGTTTTTGGCGGGTCCCAAGATTAAAAATCTTCATGCAAGCAAGCTTGCATCAGATTTCCAACCTTTTGACCCTGGTATCATGTAATTACTTTAAGGATTTTATTTTTTCAGAGAGCTCTTTCAACTGTTCTTCAGAAGGAATATACTGTATCTTCAGCGTCTCAAGGCAGATATCAAAACCGCATTTCTTCAGTTCTTCCTCGATTTGTTCGTTGGCCTGTCCGCCCCAGCCGTAAGAACCGAAGGAAAATGCCTGCCGGTTTTTCGGGGAAAGGCCCTTCATATAGCAGAGAAAAGCAGCCACGGTGGGAAGCATATTGTTGTTGAGAGTAGGCGAGCCCACGGCGACATATTTGCAGTCCAGAAGACTGACAACGATATCGGAAATATGGGTCTGCTTCAAATCAAACAGCTTAACCGGTTCTCCCTTTTCGGTAAACGCTTCGGCTATGGTCTGAGCCATGGTCTCTGTGGAGTGCCACATGCTGTCAAAGACAATGAGGGCGCCGGACTCCGGTACGCTGCTGCTCCAGTGTTCATAAGCATTCAGAATATCGGCCACATGGCTTCTCCAGATAACGCCGTGACTCGGCGCAATCATCTCCGGTTCCATTTCTTTTACAATCTTCCAGGCTCCTGCGGCCTGTTTTCCATAACACATGATAATATTTGCATAATATTTTTTGGCTTCCTGCATCGTTTCGCAGAAATCAGAATCGTCGTCAAAACGCGTATTAGTGCAGTAATGCTGTCCGAATGCATCATTGGAGAAAAGTATCTTTTCCTCCGGGCACCAGGTTACCATATTATCCGGCCAGTGGAGCATCGGTGTGGTGACAAAGGAGAGGCTGCGTTTTCCGAGACTCAGCGTATTGTTGTTCTTTACGGCCATATAATTGTGAGGGCCGTAGTGGGCGGTGAGCCCTTTTACTCCGCTGGGAGAGCTTGTAACTACCGTTGCGTTCGGGCAGGCATCCATCAAGGCCGGCAGAGCGCCGGAATGATCCATTTCCACATGGTTGGAAATGATATAGTCAATCCTGGAAGGATCGATGATACTGCTGATGCGCTCCAGAAGCTCCCTGGAAAACGGGGCCTTAACGGTATCGATCAATGCAACCTTTTCATCAATAATCAGATAGGCATTGTAGGTGGCTCCGCGGTTGGTCGTATATCCGTGGAAATTACGCAGGTGCCAGTCTAAGGCCCCCACCCAGTAAATGCCATCTTTAATCTGAATTGCGTTCATATTTGGTTCCTCCTTGTCAATTGTATGTGATAAAAACGTTACTTTCCACACCATTACCAAAAAGCGGCAATGCTGTGAAAAATAACACGCTTCGCGATGCACAGAAACGGCAAAAAAACGCCGTTGATTGTGGTGAAAAGTTCACTTTTCATCGTGTCGCGCCGTGAAACTCGGGATTTTCGTGCAGAATATGCACGAAAACACCTCGCGGGACATTACCTGTGAACAGTAACATAAAAATTGCATTATATGTCATCATTCATCAAAGAAAGTGTAGTATAAATGGAGAATAAATGCAAGATTAAAAATGTTAATTTATTATCAACTTATCCGGAGCCATCTAAGATTTATCACTCAGATACTCTTTCAAATAAGACGACAGGGACATAATGAGAGCCAGGTTGGGATGGTTTTTCCTGGCAACCAGCGTGATGGTGTAGGGAAAAAGATTGTGTTCAAACGGCATTATATCAAGGTCCGGGAATTTGGGGAGGAATACGTCGGTAAAATATCCCTTGATTGTAATTCCAGCGCAGCGATCCCGGCTGCAGGTTTCATACATATAGAGTGTATCGCTGACACGCAGGATCTCTTTGGGGAGACAGTGATTATTTTTACAGAATTCTGTAAAATCATGGTAAGCCAGATCATTAATGGACAGGACAAAAGACTCCTCCTTTAAGTCCTGCAATTCGGCATATTCCTCCTGAAGCGCAGGATGTTCTTTCGGCAGCAGCAGGACGCGCTCCTGGGTTTTCAGCTCATACTGGTAATATTCCTTTCCCGGTGTGTAATCAGAAATAATTAAAATATCCAGCTCCTTGTTATTCAGAAGATCGATACTTTGCCGGTAGGTGTACTCTTCGACTGCATAAGAGATAAGGGGGTAATCTTTAAAAAAGTCTTTCCACATGGTTTTCGATATGAAATACCGGCACCCGGCGCCCAGACCGATTTTCAGGCAGCCATAGTTCTGACGGACGAATTCGTTCATGTGCTTTTCAAGCGTTCTCATCTCCCTTAGCGCAGGCTGGCAGGACACATAGAGTTCCTGTCCAAGCGGTGTTGGAATAACGCCTTTATGGTTTCTGTAAAAAAGCTGTGCATTTAATTCCTGTTCCAGCGTGGCCAGAGCCCGGCTCAATGCCTGCTGGGAGATGAAAAGAGAATCCGCTGCTTTAAAAAAGCTGCCGCTTTCGTAGACCTTAACAAAATATTCTAACTGCCGTATGTTCATATCTTCACTTCTTTCTGATGAAAGTCAAAACTGCCGCATGCGGCCATTATACCATGTTCCTTCGAGGAACATGGAGTCTCCGACGGAAATCAGCGCCGGATTTCTGCGGTAAACGCAGAAACCGTCTATGCGCGGTATAATGACCGCTATGCGGCCATTATACCATAACTCCTCTGCTAAATGCTATGGGTTCGTCTTCTGCCGGTACAGGAAGGGGAGCCGGAGCTGCTTTTCACACGGTAATGTCCCGCGAGGTGTTTTCGTGCGTATCTTGCACGAAATCCCAGGTTTCACGGTGCGACGCGATGAAAAGTGAACTTTTCACCACAATCAACGGCGTTTTTTCCGTTTCTGTGCATCGCGAAGCGTGTTATTGTTCAAACCCCGCCAAAAGCGGCGTGCTGCGGACAAGCGCGATACTGCCTGTGAACAGTAATGCGGGGTATACAACAAAAAGGTGTAACAGTGTAAAAAAAATACTGTTTTTAATTGAAATATGTTTCTGATAAAATGTAGTCAAGTAAAAAGACTGTAAATAAGTGATAAAACACATTAAAATCAATTAAAACCTGGGTTGATAATAGAAAATCAAGAAAAAAGATTAAATGTACAATGACAGGAGGTTGAGATGAAAATAACGGATATTACCTATGACTGTGTCCAGGTTCCTTTTCCGGAGGAATTCCATCCCACCTGGTATCCGGGAAAAACGGAACAGGGGCAGGTCATCTTCGTAGTCCGTGTACACACGGATGAAGGGATAACCGGCTATGCCAATATGGAGGCGCCGCATGGAATCCTGAAGCTGGTCTGCGCAACGATGGATTATGCGAAAGAGATGATAATCGGCGACTCCCCTTTTGATATTGAAAAAATCATGTTTAAGCTGCGCAATGTAGCCCGAATCGCCACCAGACCATGGGTAATCGAGAACGCCTGCTGGGACATTATCGGCAAAGCAGCAGGGCTTCCGGTCTATCAGCTTCTGGGAGCCTGCCGTGACCGGATTCCGGTTTATGCAGCCTGGGGGGAACTCCGCTCGAATGAACAGAGAAAGGAAGACGCCGGGCGGCTCGTTGAGGAGGGATTTAAAGCGGTAAAAATACGTTTTACCCATGAAACGATAAAAGAAGATATCGCAATCGTAGAGGCAGTCAGGGAAGCCGTCGGGGATAAGCTGGAAATCATGGCGGATGCCAACCAGGGAACCGCCTGTGAACGGAACAATAACGGTTTTCCCTGTGTCTGGAGTTATGAGAGGGCGAGGGATACGGCAAGGGAAATGGAGCGGCTGGGCTGCGCATGGCTCGAGGAACCGCTCTGGAGATATAATTTCGACGGGCTGGCAAAGCTGAATGAAGAAGTGGATATTCCGATTGCGGGCGGCGAAATTAATATAGGCATACCTGATTTTAAAATCATGCTGGAAAAAGGAAGCTATGAGATTTTACAGCCAAACTGTACGATGAGTACCGGAATCAGTTATATCAGGAAGATAGCGGCCCTGGCTGATTCATACGGAAAGACCGTGAACCCGCATGCTTACATACCGGGTACGGGAGTGCTGCAGAGCATGCATATGGTTGCGTCGATTCCGAACTTTACTTGGCTCGAATACCCATATGATCCGCCGACACTTACGCCGGGAGCATTTCAGGGGATTCTGTTGGAACCTTATTTTGTTGAAAAAGACGGCTGTATTCCTTTGCCGAAGAAGCCGGGATTTGGGATTGGGATTGATGAAGAACTGGTGAAAATGTACAGCATTCTGCATTAAAACCCTGCGCATACTCCGGGAGAGAGCAGGCAGAAGGCGAAGCCGGAGATATGCCGGCGGACAGTTGATACTGAAGAGCAACAGTTCATGCTGTCTGAAATGTTACACTGAAGAGAAGATATATTTGTGAAATACAAGGAGGAATGGTATGAATATTTTACAGCTTATCGTTGTAGTTATGGTTTTATATCTTGGGGGAATGCTGGCTGTAGGTTTTTATGGAAAAAAGTATGCCAATTCTTTTGAAGATTACCTTACGGCGGCGAAACAGGGAACATTTCTTATGGTCTGCGGCTCCTATATCGGTTCCCATATAGGAAATGGTATTGTAGTGGGCGGCGCGGAGTACGGCGCGATTTATGGAATCGGAGGGATTTGGTACGGTGTCGGTTCTGCTTTGGGTTATGTTCTTTTTGCTTTTGTCTTATCAAAGAGACTTTACCGTTCCGAACAACTGACAATGTCGGATATTTTAAATCACCGGTACGGAGCCAGAATTACCGGTACAATTTTTGCAGTGTTCAATGCTTTGGCGGCTATGAGTATTATGGCCGGACAGATTATTGCGGGAAAGAACCTGTTCTCCTATTTCGGGATGAATGCAACGCTGGGAGCGGCGGCTGTATGTATTATCGTTTTTATCTATTCAACGATGTCGGGCCAGTGGGGCGTTTTGATGACAGACATGATTCAGGTTGCCGTGATTTTCGTCTGTACGGTGATAGTCTTCGGATGCATGTTGTCACAGGGAGGATTGGGCCTGATGAGAGAAGTCCTTCCAAACTCTTTTTATGAGCTGATACCTTTTGAAATTGATACATGGGTCATGATGCTGTTTCCGTCAATGCTGTATGGCCTGATTTCGAGTGCATCTTTCCAGAGAAATATGTCCTGTAAGGATGAAAAAACGGCATTTCATTCCGCATTTTGGGGAGCTATGATCCTGCTTCCATATGTAGTTCTTCCGGTCATGATTGGTATGTACGGCATTGCTTTATACCCGGATGCTGCGCCTGGAACAATTTTGTTCCATGTTCTGATTGAGGCATTCCCACCGTTCGTAGCCGCGCTTATGATTGCGGCATTGATGGCAGCAGTTATGTCAACTGTGGATTCCCAGTTAATCTATGTGACGGGTTCATTTACCAATGATATTTATAAAGCATATTTTGACAAGGACGCCAGCGAGAAAAAGCTTAACAGGATTGCTCATGTTGCAACTTTTTTAATCGGCATTATCGTGCTTTACCTGGCATTGGGGGCAAAGACGATTATCTCCATGCTGTCGGCGGCTTATACCTTTATGTGTGCCGGAACGCTGGTCATGTTTGTCGGCGGAATATTCTGGAAAAAGGCCACAAAGGCGGGCGCAATTGCCAGCTCCCTCACAGGCATGTTATTTGTTATCCTCTACAAATATTGCGGAGTTCAGCTTCCGGTCTCCTCTATTTTTCCGATTCTGCCGTCCCTGATTGCGTATATCATTGTAAGCCTGATGACGCAGCCGAAGGAGGCAGCTAAACGATAACCTGCACGCTCCGTGAAATCATTCATGGACAAACTGGAGCTGGGGGTACCCCACCTCTCTCCAGCGGCTCCGCCTCCCTGTTTGCAGAGGAAAGCGTGAGGACATGAGAGAGATATTTAAGAAGGCGGCAAAGGACAGGTGGGACGGGAGCCGTGTCCATAACGGGCGGTGGAACCAATAAGAAGAAAAATCAGGAGGATATGAAAAATGAGTCAGACAGATGTACTTTTATATGAGAAAACAGGAAAAATAGGCCGGGTTATTATCAACCGCCCGAAGGCCAGAAATGCATTCAACCAGGAGCTGGTGGAAAATCTGGGCGAATTTATCAAGCTGGCGGATCAGGATCCGGACACGAACGTGATTGTTATCAGCGCCGTGGGTGATAAGGCATTCAGTGCAGGCTTTGATATTAAAGAGAGCATCGGAGAACCGATTGTCGATGTGATTCCGAGAAGAGAAAACACGGCTATGGAGCTGAATACATGGCGTGAGGTGTGGAAGTGCAATAAGCCGGTCATAGCATCGGTACAGGGCTTCTGCATCGGCGGAGGGCTGCATCTCGCCTTCATGTGCGATTTGATTATTGCATCGGAGGACGCAAGGTTTGGTGAGCCGGAGGTTGCATTTTCGTATGTTCCCGACATTCTGATCGAGCCGTGGAAACTTCCGATGAATAAAGCAAGGCAGCTTCTTTATCTTGGCGAATACCTGACAGCGGAAGAACTTCGCGAGTGCGGAGTGGTAAATAAGGTGGTTCCCTTTGAAAAATTGGAAGAGGAGACGATGAAAATAGCCGGACGGCTTGCGGAAATGCCTTCGGACACTATGATGATGCTTAAATATCAGGTAAACAAGACCTATGAGATTCAGGGAATGGTTAATGCCATGGATTTTGCGGCGGAAATATTCAGCCTGTGCCGTATCAACCAGGACCAGACACAGAAAGAGTTTAATGAGATTGTGAACAGCCAGGGACTGAAGGCGGCTCTGGACTGGAAGAATAACCATAACAGTTAAGGCAGGTATACTGGAGAAAGATAATGGAACAGACGTGGAAAGATATCTATAATAGAAAACTGATTACGGCGGCACAGGCGGCGGCTATGGTGCAAAACGGCGACAGCTTCTGCGCCGTGACGAGGGAGCCGAAGACGATTCTCCGGGAACTGGGGAAAAGAAAAGATTTAAAAAACGTGATATATTATTGTTCTCAAACCAACTTCCTGGGAGAACTGATGGGACTTCAAAATGAGGTGAAGGTTTTATTGAGCTTCATGGACGGAATGAACCGGGAATTCGTGGAAGACGGCCGCGCCGAATTTGTCCCGTGTAATTTTTCAGGATATGGAAAACTGTCCGTGAATACTTTAAAATGCAGGATTGCAATGCCCTGTGTGTCAAAGCCTGATAAAAACGGATATGTCTCAATGGGAAATGCGGCCGACGGGATGCCGGTGATCTCAACGCAGACAGAACTTGTCATTGCGGAAATTAACCCGGAGCTGCCGTTCGTACTCGGCGCCAATGTGAAACATATTTCTGAGTTCGACTATATTGTGGAGGGGGACGGTTATCCTCTCAATATCAGAGAGATTGATGATTCGGAGGACAGCAGGGAGATTTACCAGGCAATCGGAGGATATCTTTCAGAGCTGGTAGAGGACGAGGCAACGATAGAAGTGGGACTGGGACGGCTGAATTCCTCCGCCATGATGTATATGGAGCCGAAAAAGGATTTGGGGGTCCATACGGAAATTTACGGCGACCTGCTGATGGAACTGACAAAGAGAGGCATTATCACCAACCGGAAAAAAACATTGTATCCGGGTGTCTCTGTCTGTGCGCAGCTGGTGGGTTCCAGGGAATTGTTCGATTTTGCCGACGGGAACCAGGGACTCAATATGAATAGCTGCCAGCAGGTGTTAAATCCCGGAATTATCGCACAGAACAGAAGGATGACAGCAATTAATAATGCCGTACAGGTGGATTTGCTGGGACAAGCCAACTCGGAATACCTAAAAGGAAAACAGTATTCCGGCATGGGAGGAATCGCCGATTTTTCTTCGGGAGCCGCGCTTTGCCCGGACGGAAAGTCCATTGTGGTCGTCGAGTCGGTAACAAAAAACGGAAAATCCAAGATTGTGCCGTCCTTCACACAGGGGACGCCGGTATCTCTGACACGTACCATGGTTGAATATGTCGTCACTGAGTACGGAGCCGCCGTTCTGGCGGGAAAGACCGTGGAAGAGAGGGCAAAAGAGCTGATTAGGGTTTCCCATCCCAAATTCAGGGACGAGCTGACGTTCCAGGCAAAAGAGATGGGACTGATTGTATAATACTGAAAATTGAATTACGCTTACATCCCCATTACTACAGGGTGTAAATAGATTGCCGGTTTCTAATCCCCCAAAGAGAAACCGGCGTTTTTTTACTGTTCATACCTCGCGGGATAGTACCCGCGAACAGTAACAGGACAACTGCCATGCATCAAAATCAAGTTGCAAATAACCCTAAAAAACATTATACTGGACTAATATACATTCCAGTATAAAGGAGGTCATCATATGGATCAAAAACCTATGCGGCGCGTGGCGGACTCCGCGGTCGCACAGACACAGATTGTACTAAGCAGCCATATCAACGGAGCCGGACGGCTGTTCGGCGGTCAGCTCATGGAGTGGATCGATATCGTGGCGGGAGTTGTGGCCCGCAGGCACTCCCACTGCAACCAGACTACTGCATCGGTCGACAACCTGCAGTTTAAAGAGGCGGTCCGTCTGAATGACACGCTTATCCTGCTGGGCAAGATCACATACGTCGGGCACACGTCCATGGAGGTTCAGGTAGACAGCTATGTGGAAGATCTGGACGGAACGAGAAAGCTGGTCAATACCGCTTTTTTTGTTATGGTCGCCCTCGATGAAAAAGATCACCCCGTTCAGGTACCGGGGCTTATCCTGGAGACAGAAGAAGAAAAAGCGGCCTGGGAATCAGGAAAACGCCGCAATGAGCTGAGAAAGCAGCGCCGGATTGAAAAATATTAAAGTATTGGAGAAAACTCTATCGGCCGGCCGGAGGTCCTGACTTATCTATTTCTGCCGGTCTGTGCTGAAAGGTGACATAACAATAAAGTGCGCGGGAGATAAAAGTCTGGTATAATGATAGCACTGTGATCATTGATACTGCGGCGGTACTATACTGCTTTGGTATAAGTTAAATCATAACGAGGAGGATATCATGTCATTCAAATTAAAAACATACCAGGCCCCGGATTTTACACAGCCGAGTCTGATGAACGCCCCGGAGGCAAGACTGGAACCAGCGCCTTTTGATAAAGTTGCTCCGGACGGGTATCACGCCACCACTATATTTCCCGAGTATTTTAAGGTTGGGAGTCAGTGGCTGCTGGCAGAGGAAAGCCGCATGGACTGCGTGGCGGTATTTGAGAATGGGAAAATCCATGTCCGTGAATTCCGAAACTTAAAAAAGGGTGACCTGGTATTCACCGGGAGGAAAGAAGACGGGGAGGAAGGAATCTTTGTATATCCTGACGGCTTCAGGGAACTGGGGCAGGACGGCGTGGAAGCGCCGGGGGAGGCATTTGCTTTCCGGCAGAGCCGGTCAAGGGAAACGGCATTTTCGCGTGATTACGATAACATCTATGAACTTCTGGAATATGAGAAGGAACACGGCTATGTAGTCTGGGTGCTGGGACCGGCCTGTGCCTTCGATGCGGATTCAAGGGCAGCCTTCTCCAAGCTCGTGATGAATGGCTATGTGGATGCCCTGCTGGCCGGGAATGCGCTGGCCACCCATGATCTGGAAGGCGCCTACTTAAAGACGGCCCTCGGTCAGGACATCTATACCCAGCATAGTTACCAGGGAGGCCATTATAATCATATCGATACGATCAATAAGGTAAAATACCACGGCTCGATTCCGGCCTTTATCGAAAAGGAAGGGATTGATAACGGCATTATATACAGCTGCGTGAAAAAAGAAGTTCCCTTTGTCCTGGTGGGTTCCATCCGCGACGACGGACCTCTGCCTGAGGTTTACGCAAATGTATATGAAGGGCAGGATGCCATGAGACGCTGTGTCAGCAAAGCGACGACAGTTATATGTATGGCGACGACGCTCCACTCCGTTGCAACGGGCAATATGACCCCGTCTTTCCGCATGATGCCGGACGGGACGATCCGTCAGGTGTATTTTTATACGGTGGATATATCCGAGTTTGCGGTGAATAAGATGGGAGACAGAGGCAGCCTGTCGGCCAAGAGCATCGTTACCAATGTCCAGGATTTTGTGGTAAATGTGAGTAAAGGGCTGAAGTTGTAATAAACGAATTGTAGCATTCCAATAGGATTGGAATCTATATGAAAGTGGTTATAGAATAAATCCTGGGTTAGTTACTGTAAGACGTTCTGGAATATTAAAAATCGAACAATCGATTGAAGACTTATTTAGAGAAATAAGAAGTAACAATATCAAATATATACAATGGAAATTAAATGTAAAAATAACAGGATTCATACTTGAAAAGAAAAAATATGGTTGGTTGTTTTTTTATTCGCAGATAACAGATTTAACATTATTATTTCATCTTGATGATGTGGTTAAGAAACTTATTGAAAGACATGGTTTGGATGGGAAAATTAAAATAAGGTGTGTGATATTTTGAAGATGTCACATGGTTATTGTTTCGTAATAGGACATTATTTGAAACATGTAATTACGAATCCCAATATAACGGTTGGAGATTTTACAATGTACAATGATTTTGTAAATGACCCGACGTTATTTGAGAAAAACAACGTACTATATCACTATCCGATAAACAATGATAAATTGCAGATTGGGAAATTCTGCTCCATTGCTTGTGGTTCAAAATTCCTTTTTAACAGTGCCAATCATACGCTGTCTTCATTGTCCACTTATCCATTCCCTCTATTTTTTGAGGAATGGGGATTAGAGAAGAAAGACGTAACAAACGCATGGGATAATAAAGGTGATATTGTCATAGGTAATGATGTTTGGATTGGTTATGAAGCTGTTGTTTTAGCTGGTGTCACGATTGGAGACGGAGCGATTATTGGAACTCGTGCAGTTGTCACAAAAGATGTTCCGCCATATACGATTGTTGGCGGTGTTCCGGCAAAACCAATAAAGAAGCGATTCCAGAAGAAGCCATTTCTGCACTATTGGATATTCAATGGTGGAACTGGTCTGAGGAAAGAATTGCAAGAAATATTGGTGCTATACAAAGTGGAAACATTGAACAGTTAAAACAATCAATGTAAATGTAGTTGGGACGGTGATACGATGTGTATAAATAAAAAAAGAAAAAACGATGTTTCACTCCATGCAAAGTCAGTAAATGCTAACGCCATTTGCATGGAGTAATAAGGCGTAATATGCTGGCTTTGCTATTTGACGATGAAAAGTTAAAGGAGTGAGCCTGCATGAAATATATCAAAGCAGATTCGGTACTCCCCATTGCTTTAGTTGAAGAATTGCAAAGTTATATACAAGGCGGATATATTTATGTTCCCTCAAGAAAAGACAGCAAAAAGAAATGGGGCGAATTAAGTGGTTGTAGATATGAGATTGAGCAGAGAAACCGGAATATAAGAAAAGATTATCGGCGAGGAAAAAGCGTTGATGAATTAGCTGATATTTATTATCTTTCTGTTCATTCAATTAGAAAAATCATATATGAGAAATAATTTCCGAGAGGTCGTAGTTTTGCGACCTCTCTTTTGCGTTGTCATGCATCTGAAAGGAAGCTCCAGTGGAGGTCCCTGTAGGTAAAAAACACTTCTGTAAGCGACAGTATATTGAGAATGCCATTTTCTGGTGATACGATGTAATCGGTGATGAAAAATGAAAATAACAAAATTTTATATCGGGAAGATTCCTGTCATAATCTGGGGAACGAAATCTGATAAAGCATATATTTATGTTCACGGGAAAATGTCCGATAAGGAATCCGCTGAAACTTTTGCTCAGATAGCAGAAAAGAAAGGGTATCAGACAATTAGTTTTGACTTGCCGGAACACGGAGAACGAAAATATGAAAATTATAGGTGTGATATTTGGAATGGCATTTCTGACCTTCATCAAATAAGTTCCTATACGCTTGCTAATTGGAAATCGGTATCTTTGTTTGCTTGTAGTTTGGGCGCATATTTCAGTTTGCAGGCATATAAAGATATTACTTTTGAAAAATGCTTTTTCCTGTCTCCAATCGTAAATATGGAATATCTCATCCAAAATATGTTTCTATGGTTTCATGTCACAGAAGAAATGCTTTATACCAAAAGAGAAATTTCGACACCGATTCATACTTTGACTTGGGATTACTACCAGTATGTGAAGAAAAAACCCGTAACAAGATGGAATAGTCCAACCTATATACTTTATGGAGGTAAGGACAATTTACAATCTTTGCAGGTTATAGAAAATTTTGCAAAGTCTAATTCTGTGTCATTGACTATATCAGAGCAGAGTGAACATTCTTTTATGGGAAATGAAGATGACAAGATTATAAAAAGTTGGATATGTGATAATCTGTAAAATCAATACAACTCAACTCTATTGCTGTTGGCAATAAACAAAAAAAACCGTTGCCGACAGTATCTTTTTTGAATACGATAATTAATCCGTTATTGTCAAAAAAAATATATTTATTCAATAACATTTTACACCCTCGAATGTGGTTTTTTACATCATATAATAGGCACTATCAGAAAAGGACAGGATCAGCATTTTTTTGTTCCTGTGCTTTTTAGCTGTTTCAAAAAACTTTAAACAATTTTGAAGACAGGGTAACAAATCTCATCTCTGTGGTGAGTGTTAGAGCGAAAAGAGGTAAGAATCTTCACGCTTTAACAAATTCTATCTCTTATCTAAAAACTAAAGAGAGAGGTGGTGGTACTGTACATATGAACATAGAAATGCCAGTTGGTTGATTACAAACGGGAATCGGATTCAGATTAAGAGAAAGCAATTCGAGAAAATCATAGACGAGTTGGAGGAAATCTGATGTGGAGATTATGCCCCGATTATGATAGAATAATTCCAAAATCCAGATGTGCATAGCACATCTGCCGCAGCAAATTGCTGCTATAAGATTTTGTCATATCGGGGCTCTTTCAAGATGCGAAAGGAGCGATTTGATGAGTGCAAAAAGGCGTGATAATAGAAATCGTATTTAACGAGGTGGAGAGAGCCAACGAAAAGATGGGCGTTATATGTATAAGTACATTGATAATGCAGGAAATGCAAAATATGTGTATAGCTGGAAGCTAGTCAAGACCGATACTGTTCCGCAAGGTGCAAAAAACGATGTTTCACTCCGAGATATTTGGAAGATGATATTGTTTCTCTTGGCGGTGGAATGACAGTTTTGGAACTTGTGAAAAAGTACATTTCACAGAAAACGGGTGTAAGACACAATACAGAAGCCAATTACAACTTTGTAATCAATATTATCAAGAAAGAAGCATATATCCTTTTTCATACAGGGCTTCGTATATCGGAGTAGTAGGCTTAACGGTATCTGATATAGATAAAGTATTATTTGTTTGCCACGGCAGGATATACCGGATAGTATAAAATACATATAAATCAAATGTTTTCTGCATCTCCGGCTCAATTTTACCAATGATTTACCAATATTTCTGGAGAGCCAGACTTGCTATGTGTTATACTAGAATGAGAATATTGTCTTGGCAATCAGTGCCTATATTTTCTATGCGGAGCTTTATGAAGCTTAGAATGAATGTCGGCTTATTCATTGATGTTCATTTTAAGCGTATTCAGTCTCGTGTGGCAAAAGTACATTTACTTTGTGGTAGAAAAGTTCTATAGATACATTGGAGATCATAGGCGCTGAGTATGCCAAGATTCATTGTGCAAGAGCGTATTTCGAAGTAATCAGCGGTAAGAATGTAATTTTGAGTAATCCGGGAATCGAAGTATTACCAATCTTAGAACTACCACATTCTGATGGATCAAAGCAAAGAAAAATCAGTTTTCAGGCAAAATATTTTGAAGGAAAAGTAAGCTATATTAAAATAAAAGAATCAATGAACCAAGCTTCCTAAGATACGCTGCCATGTTCCGGGTGGGGACGAGCTTCATTTTCTGCTCAATCAACGCCCGTTCTTGCTCTGTCACATAGAATTTGATTTGTATTTTCCTTTTGCGTCCATTCATGCAATCGCTCCTTTCCATTCCGAGGGTTTGGGACACTTCCCAACAAGCAATTTTCAACCGACGCACCGCAGGGCGGGAGGGCGAAAATACGGAAAAGGGTACTCTTTTCCTATGCTTGCTGAGAAACTTATTCCTATACTACCTACAACACTTGGAAAAGCAAAAATGACGGACTTTTGCAAAAGAAAAACGCCGCAATCTGCGACGCTACAATCACTCTATGTAGACAAAAACGAGGGAACTCTATTCCCTCGTTTCGTCGTTGTTGGCTTCCTCTATGCCTTTTGCAGTAGCAGACAGGATTTTCAAATCCTTTTCGCTCATATCGTCGAGCATGGTATCAAGCTGACAGCGGCGGGTGGACTTTCTCTGTTCCCGTTCCGGGAAAAAGAACTGGTCTACTGACACGTCAAGCAAAGTTACAATCTCATACAAAATCTGTAAACTTGGATGCTGTCCGCTGTTCTCAATGGACGCGATATATCGTGGCGCAATATTCAGCTTATCCGCTAACTGATTACGCGATAATCCCTTTGCTTTTCTTGCTGCTTTAATGGCTTGCCCGAAAGCCTTAAAATCAAATTTTTCTTTGTTCTGCTTCATAGTCATTTCACCCAACTACATTTTACTGTTCATCTTCCTTTCGAGATATGAGTATACACATCATAGTATGGACAGAAATAGAGCATATATTAGTAAAAAAATTATCCCGCAGTTTTTGCAGGGGACTTGACAGGCTAACAAACAGTAGCCAAACAGAAAGGAGTTTACGATTATGTTAAAACTATACTTTGGGAACAGTATTACAATTATCAGTACACTTTTGTTGGGGGTAAATATCGGCTATATGCTATGGGGATATTTCAGTCGGGCAACAATTCAAAAATGGGGCATGGTTATCTTGTTCTTTATACTCCTGCATGGGGTATTGTGGTATTTTGCCAACGTCCGAGATTTGTATTCAAACTCTATCGTATATGCTACTGATGGCAGCGTAGAAATGGGGCTATTCTCTGTTAGCAGCGTTCAATCTATTGTCTTTTGGGGTGCAAGTTTGATTATATGGTTGCTTGGAATAGTAGCAATTTTTAAGCCGGAATATAGGCAAAATATTTTTTACATAATTGTTATCGTGAGCAAAGTTCAAATTGCATTTATTGAAGGCTCTCGTATATGGCTTTATAACTCAAATCCTATTCGTTTTGATTATATGTAAGTGAGGTATTGGCATGGCTAAAAGAAATACGAAAGAAATCATCTTATTTGAATCACTAAAGCTGTTTGCTGACAAGGGCTATGATGGTGTGACAGTGCGTGATATTGCGGAAGAGGTTGGAATTAAGCAAAGTTCTTTATACAAGCATTATAAAAGTAAACAAGAAATCTTTGATATGTTGGTAGACAAAATGCAATCACATTTTAGGGATGCGTCTACTTATTTTCGGCTTCCTAACGGAGAAGTGCAAGAAATGGCAAGGGAATACGCAACGGGTGGCAACGAGGTTTTGAAAAAAATTAGTAGTGAGATTTTTCATTTTTACTTGAATGACCCCTATGCTTCACAGTTTCGCAAAATGCTTTCCATTGAGAAATATAAAAATGAGGAAATAGACCGCATATATCGGGAAGTTTATATTGATACTGCTATTTCGCATCAAGCTAAACTATTTGAAGAAATGATAAAACAAGGCTTCATGCGGCAAGCCAATTCCGAAGTCATGGCATTACAATTCTTTTCACCAATTTTTCTTTTGCTCAATAAATATGACGGTATAGCTGGAAAAGAAAAAGAGGCAATAGAAATGTTGGGAAAGCATATAGAACAGTTTGATATGATTTATCGTAAGGAGGCGATTTGATGAAAATTGCAATCGTGTACGCTACAAAATACGGCTGCACAAAAAAATGCAATAGAGCTAATAAACCATGCTTTCTATGTAACCTCTGTTGGCGGCATAATGGACTACGAAAAAATGAATTTTCTATATAGAAAATTGTTTCAATCTTTGAAAAAGATTGACGGCTTTAATGAGGGATTTACTGAACCAGCAATAAATGAGGACGAGATAAAGAAATTAGCGGAAGCAGTAAATAAGTAAAATTCACCATTACTTTACGAATTGAGGGGGTTTAGTGAGAGGGGAACAATGGATATTGTGTCCTATATGTGGAAACAAGAAACAAGCTATATGTGGCTGATACCAAAGGACGCAAAAAAACCAGTTGACGCAAGGAGAAAGGAGTTTAAGCATGAGTAATTTATTACTTTTAGAAGATGATATTAGTTTAATAGACGGGTTGCATTACACTCTAAAGAAAAATGGTTTCTGTATTGATATTGCCCGTACTATTGAGGAAGCAGAAAAACGCTTGGTTGTAATTGGGAAATATGATTTACTTATTCTTGATGTGACGCTGCCGGACGGGACAGGCTTTGAGGTTTGCGAAAAGGTTAGGAAACAAAACAAACAGATACCAATTATTTTCTTAACTGCTTCTGATGAGGAAGTCAACATCATTCGCGGCTTGGATTGTGGTGGGGACGATTATGTTACAAAGCCTTTTAAGTTAGGCGAATTATGTTCCCGTATTCGTGCCTTATTACGACGTGCGGGAGTATCGCCGCAGGACAAAACAAATGTATTGGAGTGTGGGGACATTTCGATTGACCTTTTGAGCTGCCGCGTAGTCTTAAATAACAAAACATTAGAACTGACAAATGCAGAGTATCGCCTACTTTGTGTGTTGGTACGAAATGCAAACCGTATTGTTTCAAGAGATATGATTCTAAATGATTTGTGGGACGGTACAGGGAATTTTGTTGATGATAATACCTTATCGGTGTATATCCGGCGGCTTCGTGAAAAAGTAGAAACCGACGCTTCCCGCCCACAGCACTTAATAACCATTCGCGGCTTTGGGTATCAGTGGAAAGAGGTATAAGTATGAGTATTTTTCGTGACAAGCAAATAAAACGCTTTTCTCTTTTCGTTGCCATATACAGTATTTTGCTTGTGGGAATTGCTTCTTGGTTCTGTCAAAATCAAATAGCTGCGGCAAAATCTATGTTTGTAGAGCATGATACAGCGATTGTATCATCTTTATTAGAACAAGGCGTTTCTAATGAAGTGGTTGCTACTGCCATTTTTAATACGGAAGTTAATACAAGTGGAACAGAATTGTTGGATTTTTTGGGAATTGGAGAAAACAGTATCGAAAATTCACTTCCCTATTTTTCACAATTTCAGTCCCATTCATGGATTGAAATATGCTTCATTTGTATCGTTTTGATATTCGTTTTAGTGTTAGGTGTTTTCGCTTTTCTATGGGGCAGAAACCGATTATTTCAACAAGCAGGCAAAGTTATAAACAACTATATTAGTAATGATTATTCCTGTCATTTACCACAAAACAGTGAGGGCGAAATTTTTCACTTATTTGCGTCCGTTGAGCAGTTAGCTACCATGCTTCAATCTCAAAAAGAAACAGAACACAGGACAAAAGAATTTTTGAAAAATACGATTTCTGATATTTCACATCAATTAAAGACCCCGTTAGCTGCACTTACGATGTATCAGGAAATTATTGAAACCGAACCCGATAACGCCGAAACCGTAAAAGAATTTAGCGAGAAAATAGGAATAGCCTTAAAGCGTATGGAACAGCTTATTTTGTCCATGCTGAAAATAACTCGTTTAGATACAGGAAACATTGTTTTTGAAAAAACGCCTTGTTCTGTAAAAGAAGTGATTGAAAACGCTATCAATGAACTAACAACAAGGGCAGCACATGAGGAAAAGCAAATCATCATGTATGGGGAACCTAACCAAACGATAATTTGTGATATGGATTGGACGAGTGAAGCCATTGGAAACCTCGTAAAAAATGCCTTAGACCATACCGAACCGGGAAAAACTATCCACATTACTTGGGAAAAATCCCCCACTATGCTGCGTATTTTTGTTTCTGATAATGGAAACGGTATTGCACCAGAAGATATACACCATATCTTCAAACGGTTTTATCGCAGTAAACACTCCCTGGATACGCCGGGAATAGGTTTAGGACTTCCTCTTGCAAAATCTATTATAGAAGGACAGGGAGGGCTTATATCCGTACAAAGCGATTTGAACAAAGGAACGATGTTTACAATTTCTTTCCTTACAAAACCGTAAGATGAAATTCACTGGATTGTAAGCTGCCTTTGCTATCCTTTGGAGAAAGGAGGTTATTATTTATGGAAATATTAAAAGTAAACAATTTATGCAAAACTTATGGAGAAGGCGAAGCAAAGGTAAACGCCTTAAAGAACGTATCCTTTTCTTTGGAAAAAGGAGAATTTGCGGCTATTGTTGGTGAATCCGGCTCCGGGAAAAGCACCCTGTTAAATTGTATCGGCGCATTAGACACGCCGACTTCCGGGACAATTTTAATGGACGGTCAAAACCTGTTTTCCATGAAAGAGGAAGCACGAACAATTTTCAGACGACGCAATATCGGGTTTATTTTCCAGTCATTCCAGCTTGTATCAGAATTAAATGTGGAGCAAAATATCATGTTTCCGTTACTACTGGACTATCGGAAACCTGACCCGAAAGAAGTAGACGAAATCCTAAATCTTCTTGGACTGGCTGAACGCCGTTACCATTTACCGAGCCAGTTATCGGGAGGGCAACAGCAACGTGTAGCGATAGGCAGGGCGTTGATTACAAAACCGAAGCTGATTTTAGCTGACGAGCCAACAGGCAATCTTGACAGTAAAAACAGCAGGGACGTTATGGATATGCTTATAAAGGCTTCCCGCCAGTATCAGCAAACAATCTTGATTATTACCCACAATAAAAATCTAACGGTATCCGTAGATAGAGTGTTTCAAGTAAGTGACGGTGTGCTTACAGATTTAGGAGGTAATGAGAATGAAACATTATCTTGACCTTGTACCTATATCTGCCAGAGTACACAGGAAACAAAACAGAATGTCCATATGCTGTATCATTTTAGCTGTATTTTTAATTACCACTATTTTTGGAATGGCAGATATGTTTATCCGTAGCCAAATCATACAATCCAAAATCGACAACGGGGATTTTCATATTACGATTAAAGACATTACGGATGAAGAAGCGAAACTTATCGCTAAGCGTCCAGATGTAAAAGCCGCTGCACGTTACGGTGTCTTAAATTTTAAGGACGACAAGGGCTATACCATTTCAGACAAAAAATCAATCATTGTTGGTGCCGATGAAGAATTTGTCACACAATTACAGGTAGGACTGATTGACGAGGGTGGCTTTCCTCAGAATGATAATGAAGCCATGATTACAAAAAATGCAAGGGATAATTTGGGCTTGCAAGTTGGTGATAACATAACCGTAAAAAGACCCGGAGAAACAGAGCTTTCTTATCAGATTTCCGGCTTTTGCAATAATGCTTCTAAAACTATGAGTGAGGACGCTTATGGTATTTTTGTAACGACTTCTGCTTTTCGGGAAATCGACGGTATGGGAAATAGTACAGCCCTTGCAGACCACAACATGATACTATTTGTCCAATTTGAAAAGATATACAATATTCAAAATGAAATCAGTAATCTAAAAGCGGATTGCAACCTTACAGATGAACAAATTACGGAAAATACAGATTTGATTGGGCTATTCGGGCAGAGTTCTAATTCATTTATGATACAGATTTATCTCTCTGCGTTTATTCTGTTCCTGCTCGTTTTATCTGCGGGCATTATGATGATTACAAGCAGCTTGAACAGTAATGTTGCTCAAAGAACAGAATTTTTCGGGCTAATGCGCTGCGTTGGAGCAACCCCGAAGCAAATTATGAAATTTGTCCGCAAGGAAGCTCTTAACTGGTGCCGTTTTGCTATTCCTGCTGGAATTATAACAGGAATTGTAATTATATGGATTTTATGTGCGCTTTTGCGTTTTCTAAGTCCGGGATTTTTTGCAACTATGCCGATATTTAGTATCAGTATACCGAGTATTGTCGCCGGGATTATCATTGGAATATTGACTGTACTGCTAGCGTCACGCTCTCCGGCAAAGAAAGCAGCAAAAGTTTCTCCATTGGCGGCAGTTTCGGGAAATGCTACCAACTTGCAGCCTGTCCGAACTGCGGCAAATACTAAAGTGTTCAAGGTTGAAACAGCACTTGGTGTTCATCATGCAAAAGCCAGTAGGAAGAACTTTATTTTAACAATAATGTCCTTTTCCCTTAGTGTTATCCTGTTTCTCTCTTTTTCTGTTGCGATTACATTTATGAACCATGTGTTGACACCACTGCAACCTTGGACTGCGGATATATCAATTATAAGCCCGGATAACACTTGCTCCATAGATAGGGCATTACTTGAACAATTACAGGAAAATCCTACGGTTAATGGCGCCTATGGCAGAATGTTTACTTATGATGTTCCGATACGTATTCATGGTACTGATAAAACGAGTGACATTATCTCCTATGAAGAAAAACAATTTGACTGGGCAGACGAATATCTTTTGAACGGCTCTATACAAGCCGCATTGAACGAAGAAAATACCGGGCTAATTGTATATGAGCCGCAAAGTGCTGTAAAAGTAGGCGATATTGTAAAAATAGATGTGCAAGGAATAACAACAGAGATTAAAATTGTTGGTATGCTCTCCGATTGTCCGTTCAATAACGCTGCTGACGTTGAAACAATTATTTGCTCCGAAAATACGTTCCAAAACATAACAGGACAGTCTGATTATACGATTATTGATATGCAGCTAAAGGAAAATGTAACAGATAGTGACGTAAATGCAATTCGTCATATGGTAGGAACAGATGTTACTTTCTCTGATGAACGTATGGGAAACGAAAGCACAAGGGGAGCTTATTACTGTATGTGGCTGTTCCTTTATGGCTTTTTGACAGTGATTGCGTTCATCACAATTTTTAATATTATCAATAACATTTCATTAAGCGTTACGGCAAGAACCAAACAATATGGGGCGTTTCGTGCAATCGGTCTAAGTATGAAGCAGCTTACAAAAATGATAATCGCAGAAGCATTAACTTATACGATTTCTGGAACTGTTATAGGAACGATATTAGGGCTAATTTCTCACAAGCTCCTGTTTGGAATGATGATAAGTTATCATTGGGGCGACCCTTGGGTTATTCCTTGGACAGAACTGGGGATTATTGTTTTGATTATGCTTTTCTCAATTATATTTGCAGTATACAGACCCAACAAAAGACTTCAAAAGATGTCTATTGTTGAAAATATCAGCGCACAATAGATTTCTTGATTTTACTTGCGGGCAGCTTCAAAAAACTGCCCGCTTCTTTTGAGGCAGCTTACAAATCAGTAAGCTAAAATTCATCTTATTGTAAGCTGATTTTGTTATCATGGAGATAATAAGTGAATATTAAATCTACCTGCCGGACGACGGTAAAGAAAAAAAGCTGTCGCAGAGCAGACATATTTTCATGCGCCTATTCTATTCCGGCGGCTTTGATTATCAGAGCCGCCGTTTCCTTTTATCTATTCACATGACTACCCTTTATCATGTAAAGGCATGGCGGTGTTAGGAGGTATCGCCATGTTCTTTTTTGCTTATTACGCCCTCTCTAATTTATACTGTTTAAAAAAAGCCTTACCCATTATGGGGGATATTCCGTCTATATAGATGAACTGTTAAATCACTATCATACCTTTAATATTTCTTTTGCGCCTGTCTGCATTTTGCAGACAGGCGCATTTTGCATTTTCTCAAAAGTTTTTTGAGAAATTCCGCAAAATCTCCGACTATTCGGGGGTGCGCGGTTTTGAGGGTTTACGAAAGGGGACATTTCAAAACTCTACCGCTTTCGCGGCTGCGAAAGGGGGTGAGAACATGAACGAGCCTATTCGTACCCAATGGCAAATCCGTTGTGCTTTTAACGGCTTTTGCAAACAGGCGTTGAAGCGGGAAGCTATAAACGCCAGCAGGGACATTAAACGGCAGCAATTACGCGAGGTTACTTTTTCCGACCTATCGCCACAGGAAGAAAATCAGCTTTTTGTCTACGACCAGTATTTTGCTGATGATGAAGCTGAAAAATCTTTCGTTGTCGGCGGTAAGGAAATTACTGCGAAGCTGCTTGCCGAAGCCCTGCACAGTTTGCCGGAAGAAAAGCGCGAAGCTGTCCTGTTGTATTACTTTTTTGACATGAGCGAAACAGAAATTGCAAAGCTCTGCAACATTCCGAGAACAACAGTACGCTATCGCCGGGAAAGCTCTTTTGAGCTGTTAAAACGCTATTTGGAGGAACGCGCCTATGACTGCACAGATTAGTAAATCAGAACAGGACGAACGTGGCTTGTTACATTACCCGGTAATCATAGCCGCAACTAAGGGTGACCCGGAAGCTATGAACATTGTCGTACAGCATTACGAAAGTTACATAGCGTCCCTGTCTATGCGGAAGCTGCGCGACGAGCGCGGGAATACCTATTGGGGCATAGATGAGGATATACGCGACCGTTTGCGTTCGCGTCTTATGCGGGCAGTCCTTTCATTCAAGGTTTGAGATAACCACAAGCAGGTCCCCCTTTCCGCTGCCTGTTGACTTGACCTTGCTCGCTCTTTGACAAAGAAAGCGTCGCAAGATAACGGCGACGCAGTATAGGGCAAATCGGATACGTCCTTTTTGCGTTGAGCCATACGGCAGGTGCGCCATGACGCTTTTCTTCTATTGGAGAAAGTCGAGCGACCACCACCACGCCGGGGAACAAGTGTAGCGGCTTGTGGGCGACGACACGCACTAAGGGTAGACAAGCCTTTATAGCCATAGTCCGAGCGTTAAAAGCGTCGCAGGCATTGGGTAGAGCTGCCTTAACGGGCAGGGGTGGAACTCCCGCGAGGTTGTGCTAACAGCCGTCCGATGAAAGCCTTTTATAAATTGAAGAAAGGGGAGAAAACAAATGAGTAATGAAACGCAGGTGCAGATACAGGACAAATTTTGTCTGACGATTGATGAAGCGTCTGTATATTTCAATATTGGAGAAAAGAAATTAAGGAAACTTGTTTCAGAGAATTTGAACTCTGGTTTTATTATTCAAAACGGAGTGAAGTTTCTTATTAAAAGAAAAAAATTTGAAGAATTTTTGAATGACTTAAACGTAAGTAGGCGATCCATGTAAAACAGAGTTTATGCAATTTTCTGTCAAAAATGTCAGAAAATCGTAATTCATTTTTTATACAAATAGATTGACAGCTGTATATATACTGTGTATAATTAACATGTACAGTATATATACAGCTGTTTTTGCTGAGTTATTTTTTTACGTAATATGCGAAGCGGTAAGCACTGCAGGAGAAATAACGGTATGAATATTATTATAAGTAATTCCGGCGATAAGCCGATTTATGAGCAGATTACAAGCCAGATTAAGAATGCAATTATTTCGGGAGAATTGGAAGCAGGGGCCCCGCTTCCGTCACTCCGCTATCTGGCTAAGGAATTGCGGGTCAGCCTTATTTCCACGAAACGGGCTTATGAAGAATTGGAGAAAGCCGGTTTTATCGAATCCGTTCAGGGGAAAGGCAGCTTTGTCACAGGAAAGAATAAGGAACTGATGAAGGAAGAACAGTTTAAGAAGATTGAAGAATGCCTGCAGGAGGCGGTGGACATGGCGAGGATTGCCCACATTCCCTGCGAAGAGCTTAAGTATGTATTGGCAGCCATGTACGATGAGGGTTAGCGGTTTAGGAGCCGATATCTGCAAAGAGAGTGGGAGACGAAACAGGACACGAGTCAGTAGGCAATGAATATAGGAGTTAATAGGTGATGAATATGGAAGAGAGAGAAAATAATATTCTGGAAATAAGAGGCCTGACAAAACATTACAGTGATTTCACCCTCCAGGATCTGAACCTGGAACTGCCATACGGCTGCATTATGGGGCTGATGGGTGAGAATGGTGCAGGAAAGAGCACAACGATTAAGGCAGCGTTAAATTTAATCCACCGGGACGGGGGTACGATCCGGATGTTCGGTGAAGACATAGGCGAGGATAATTCCAGGCTGAGGGAGAACATCGGAATCGTCATGGAGGGACTGAATCTTCCTGATCTGTTTAAGGCGGTGGAAGTGGACAGCATGATGAGGGGGATATACAGGAACTGGGACAGTGATTGCTTTTATCAATATTTGGAAAAGTTTCATATAAACCGCAAAAAGAAAATTAAAGAATATTCCAGAGGAATGAAGATAAAGCTTGCCCTGTCCATCGCACTTTCCCACAATGCAGGGCTGCTGATTCTCGACGAACCTACAAGTGGTCTTGACCCGGTTGTTAGGGAGGAAGTGCTTGATATTTTGAAAGAGTTTGTCATGGACGAGAGCCATTCTGTGTTAATTTCATCCCACATTATCAGTGATATTGAGAAGACGGCAGATTACGCTGCCTTCATTCATCAGGGAAGGCTGATGCTCTGTGAGGAAAAGGACCGTCTTCTGGATGAATACAGAATTTTAAAAGGCAGCCACAGCGATATCATGAAAATGGAGGCAGACGGCGGTGTCCGGATAGCAGGAATACGGGAGAACAGCTTTGGTGCGGAAGCTCTGGTTAAGACGAACAGTCATGTCAAATCAAAAGAAGGGATTGTGGTGGAAGCGGCATCCCTGGAAGAAATCATGCTTTTTCTGATAAAGTCCGAAGACGGAAGCTGCGGTAATGCGACAGTGTATTGAGAAAATGGTTCTGCGGGACGTCCGGGACGGCACAGTGAATGAGAGAAAGGGGTTTTATTATGAAAGGTTTACTCTATAAGGAGTTTTGTATGTTTAAGCCGCAGTTTAAAAGCTGGGCCTTCGTCTTAATATTTTTTATCATATACGGTATTATCTTTAAGAACGTATATATGCTTACGATGATGATATCCGTGCTGGGGCTTGTGTCTTGTTTCAGCTCATTCAGTTACGATAAGCAGTACCGGTGCGATGAATATCTGGCTGCGATGCCGGTGAGCAGAAAGCAGCTAGTATGGTCTAAATATATTTTTGTGCTGTGTCTGGATCTGATATTGGCGGCAGCAGCCTTCGTTCTTGCGGCAGGATATGCAGTCTGGGCAGGGGAACCTCTGGTGGAGCTGCTTGCGGGCGTGGGCAGCGCACTGGTGGTAACTGTGCTGATGCAGGCAATTTTGCTGCCGATGGTCTATATAATAGGGATTGATAAAGCGAGATATGTAAACATTGTCATCTGGATGGTACCCTGGGTAGTGATTATGCTGTTTCGTGACAGGCTGCCCCAGATTCAGAAGGAGCAGATCATCATGATGCTGAAAATCATTCCGGTTATTGCAGTTGTTCTGATGGTGGTTTCAGTCTGTATTTCAGTATCGGTATTTAGAAAGAAAGATTTATAATAGGTGAGGACGCCGCCGGGACGAAAGACTCCGCACAGGGTATCGGCCCCGCAGCGCATCCATATTCGTCCGATATATGTTAGATATGGGATAATGTAGTTGTTTGTTGAAAATTTTATGCATTTAATGTTTAAAAGATTGAGCGGAATTAAGGCCGGAAGAATATCGCCGGATTTAATTCCGCTCAATTTCGTGTGATTGAAAGCGGTGACTTGTGAGTCTCCGGTCCGTTCCGGACGCGTCATTACTGCTCACACTCCGCCAAAAGCGGCGTGCTGCGAGCAATAACACGCTTTGCGATGCACAGAAACGGCAAAAAACGCCGTTTCGCGCCGCATAATTCGGGATTTTCGTGTGAAATATACATGAAAACACCTCGCGGAACATTACCCTGTGAAAAGTAACGATGCGTCCTCCATCCTCAATTTATTTTAATAAAGTTCTTGACATTTCAGCAAAAGAGTCATATTATATATATGAACAATCGTTCATATGTATATTCGATAATATGTATTACAATACAGTTTAAGAGGAAACAGATAATAAATGAAAGGAGGCCTGCAAATTGGCAATTCATGACGTAGAGTGCTGTGACTTTTATCAGATCCATGACGATGTGGTAAAGGCAGTTAAGGAAAAGATGCCGGATGATGATGATTTATATGATCTGGCGGAGATATTCAAGGTTTTTGGCGATTCAACGAGAATAAAGATTTTGTATGTGCTTTTTGAGGCGGAGATGTGTGTGTGTGATATTGCACAGCTTTTGAATATGACACAGTCGGCTATTTCACATCAGCTCCGTATCCTGAAACAGTCAAAGCTTGTGAAGAACAGGAGAGAGGGGAAAGCAGTTTTTTATTCCCTGGCAGATGGTCATGTGAGAAGTATAATTGATCAGGGATATGAACATATCAAGGAGTAGGACAGCAGTTAAATTCGGAGTTTTATTGATGGCAGACAGCAAGTTCATATCAGTGAACAGTAAGTAATTTGAATTATATAAGTTTAATTAATGTAACAGTTCATGTTATCTGAACTATGATGAATTTATAAAGATAATGGAGGAATAATAAGATGAAGAAAAAATTTAAATTAACAGATCTGGATTGTGCAAACTGTGCAGCTAAGATGGAGGAAGCGATTAAGAAAATTGAAGGCGTTGCCGATGCCAATGTCAGCTTTATGACACAGAAGATGACAATTGACGCCGATGAGAACCGTTTCGACGAGATTATGAAGGAAGTAGTCGCGGTTTGCAGGAAAGTAGAACCGGATTGCGTTATCAATATATAAATCAGGAAAGACAGCAGGAGGCAGCATGAACAAAAAGCAGAAAGCAATGCTGGCAAGAATCATTGTGGCTTTTATTATATACATTCTTGCCATAATCAGTGAGAAATCAGGCGTTCTGGAGAATTTTTCCGGCATATGGCCCAAATTAATCATATTCCTGGTACCGTATCTGATTATCGGCTGGGATATTATCTATAAAGCGGGCAGAGGAATCATTAACGGTCAGGTTTTTGATGAGAATTTCCTGATGACAATTGCTACTTTCGGAGCATTCGGCGTGAAGGAATATTCGGAAGCTGTTGCAGTGATGCTCTTTTATCAGGTGGGTGAGCTGTTCCAAAATTACGCGGTTAACCGCTCCAGACAGTCTATCAGCGATATGATGGATATCTGTCCTGAGTATGCCAATATCGAGCAGGACGGCCAGTTAAAGCAGGTGGATCCGGACGATGTGGCGGTCGGTGATATCATTATTGTAAAGGCCGGCGAGAGGATACCTCTGGATGGTGTGGTAATCAGCGGCGAATCAATGATTGACACTTCCGCCCTGACCGGGGAATCAGTTCCGAGGTCTGCAAGAGAGGGAACCCAGGTAATCAGCGGATGTGTTAACGGAAGCGGGCTGCTGAAGATAGAAGTGACAAAAGAGTTTGAGGATTCCACGGTATCCAGAATTCTGGAGCTGGTGGAAAATGCCAGCAGCAAGAAGGCGAAGGTGGAGAATTTCATTACACGTTTTGCCAGATATTATACGCCGCTTGTGGTGATTGCGGCTGTGCTTCTGGCGGTTGTTCCTCCTCTTGTTCTGGGCCAGGGATTCGCAAGCTGGATTCAGCGGGCCTGTATTTTCCTCGTTATCTCTTGTCCGTGCGCACTTGTTATATCAGTTCCGCTTAGCTTTTTCGGAGGCATCGGGGCAGCGTCCAGGAACGGTGTCCTTGTAAAAGGAAGCAATTTCCTGGAAGCTCTGGCAGAGATAGACACTATCGTGTTTGATAAGACGGGAACCCTGACAAAGGGAGAATTTAAGGTGACAAAGCTGTATCCGTCCGGTATCAGCGAAGATGAACTACTGGAATTGGCCGCACTGGCCGAGAATTATTCCAACCATCCGATCGCTGCTTCCATTAAAGATGCGTATGCTAATGAGATCGACATAAACCGGCTGGGAGAAACTGAAGAAATTTCCGGTCATGGCGTCAAGACGGTGATAGATGGGAAAGCGGTGCTGGCAGGCAACGGGAAACTGATGGAACAGGCGGGAATTCCATATCAGGAATGCAAAGAGGCCGGAACTGTCATTTACGTGGCAAGGGAAGGCGTGTTTGCCGGAAGCGTACGGATCTCCGATACGATTAAAGAAGAAAGTTTTGAAGCGATCAGGCGTCTCAAGGCGGTAGGCGTGAGAAAGATAATCATGCTGACCGGAGACAGAAAAGAAGTGGGAGAGGCCGTTGCAAAAGAAATCGGTCTGGACGGAGTTTATACGGAGCTGCTTCCCGGAGATAAGGTGGATAAAGTAGAGATGCTTTTAGAGCCTCTGGATGAGAAGCGCAAACTGGCTTTTGTCGGTGACGGAATCAACGATGCACCGGTACTGACCAGGGCCGATATCGGAATCGCCATGGGAAGCATGGGTTCTGACGCTGCCATAGAGGCAGCTGACGTAGTTCTGATGGACGATAACCCGGCAAAGATTGCCACTGTAGTCAAGATTGCCAGAAAGACGCTTAAGATTGTAAAACAGAACATCGTGTTTGCCCTGGCCGTCAAAGCCCTGGTTCTCATACTGGGAGCAGCCGGAATGGCAAATATGTGGGAAGCGGTATTTGCAGACGTGGGAGTTTCGGTAATTGCGATACTGAATGCGATGCGGGCGCTTAAAACAGAAGATTGAGGTAAGGCGTCCGGGAATAAATCCCGGGCGCCTTTTGTATGGTAGTTTGACAGCTTGCAAATTATTAGATTACCATTCTTTATGGTAAACGGTTTCACCATTTTTAATCACAGTCTCCACCAGATTGATGGTGGTGTGGTATGGCATATAGTTGATGGAAGGATATTTCAGGAAGATAATATCCGCCTTTTTGCCTTCTTCAATACTGCCAATCTGATCGGCTCTGTCAACTGCGGCAGCTCCGTTAATGGTGAGTGCGGTGATAACCTCTTCTATGGACATATTCATATAGATACATCCAAGGGCTACGAGAAGAGGAATATTGTTGGTGAAGCAGCTTCCCGGATTCAGATCAGAGGCAATGGCTACTGCGCAGCCGCTGTCGATCATCTTTCTGGCCGGTGCATATTCTTCCTTCAGGCAGAATGCCGTGGCAGGAAGAAGGGTGCTGATGACACTTGATTCAGCCATCTGCCGGATGCCCTCGTCGGATGCCTTTAACAGGTGGTCTGCCGAGAAACAGCCGGTTCTGGAAGCCAGTTCGGCTCCGCCGAGGGAAAACATCTCATCGGCGTGGATTTTCAGCTTGAATCCCATCTCTTTTGCTTTATTTAAGTAATACTCGGAATCTTCGATGTTGAAAACACCTTTCTCACAGAAGATATCGGCAAATTCAGCCAAATCCTCCGCTTTTACCTTCGGCATTACTTCATTGATCATCATGTCGATAAATTCACGCTCCCTGCCCTTGTACTGCGGAAGAACGCTGTGCGGTCCAAGGAAGGTGGTCACAATATCGACAGGATGGATTTTATCAAGTTCTTTCATGGCGCGGAGCTGTTTTAACTCTGTTTCACAGTCCATGCCGTATCCGCTCTTGCCCTCAACGGTGGTAACGCCGAATTCCAGCATGCGGTTCAGGCGCTCGCGGCCTACGGCAACGAGCTCTTCTTCCGTTGCATTCTTGGTCGGATTGATGGTAGCGTTGATTCCGCCGCCGCGCTCCATGATGGACATGTAGCTGTCGCCCTTTAAACGCCAGGTAAATTCATCGGCGCGGTAACCGCCGAATACAAAGTGGGTATGTGAGTCAACGAAACCGGGGAGTACGGTTTTTCCCGTGGCATCGATAATTTCATATTCATCCGGATTAATCATCTTATCCAGTTCTTCCGTTGTGCCGACAGCGAAGATTTTATCATCATGGATCAGGACGCCGCCGTCCTCAATCAGGCCGATGTCGGACATTTCTTTGCCGCGTTTCGGAGCCTTTCCCTTACAGGTCACCAGCTCAGATGCGTGGCGGATATATCTCTTTGTCATATTAAACCTCTCTCATTCTCTCATGATTGCGGCAGTTTACCTACCGCGGATTTAATCAGCAGATATTTGTTACTATATATCTTATAGAGGCTGTTGCAGATAAACAACAGCCTCTATAGAAATGATATCGTGTCAAAAATTATTCCCGGATAATGCCGGATTTATTATTTTGCAGTTGCTTCTTTGAAAACCTTCTCAATCAGAGCGTCATCTGCGATATATGGCATTGTGATGGCATCGCTTCCTTCGAAAGTCTTGTTATACTCGGCAACAGTTTCGATAGAATGCTCATTTCTGGCCCAGTTTCTTCTGGAAACGCCGACCATGGTATCCCACGGAATAGACTCGCGGATAATCTGGTCTGTCAGCTCGGAACCGTCAAGAACGAGACCGAAACCGCCGTTGATAGCTTTACCGATACCTGTACCGCCGCCGTTGTGGAGAGCGATTAAGCTCATGCCTCTTGCAGCGTTGCCTGCGAAGCAGTGGGTAGCCATGTCAGCCGTGAAGTTGGAACCATCGTAAATGTTGGATGTCTCACGGTATGGAGAATCGGTTCCGCCTGTATCATGGTGGTCACGTCCAAGCATAACCGGTCCGATTTCACCTTTTCTTACCATATCATTGAACTTAAGGGCGATATCGCGTCTTCCAAGGGCATCCTGATAAAGGATACGGCACTGGGTGCCAACAACGAGTTTATTCTTCTCTGCGTCGCGGATCCATACCCAGTTGTCACGATCCTGGAATCTTCTGTTCGGATCGATGATGTCCATAGCTGCGTGGTCTGTCTTAACCAGATCTTCGTGTTTGCCGGATAAGCAGCACCATCTGAATGGTCCATATCCGTAGTCGAATAATTCCGGTCCTAAAATATCTTCTACATAAGATGGGAAGATAAAGCCTTCGCTTGTATCTACGCCGTTCTTAGAGATGTCTTTGTTACCTGCATCGTATACGGCCTTCATGAATGCGTTGCCGTAATCGAAGAAGTAAGAACCTCTGGAAACCAGAGTCTGAATTAAGTGGAAATGCTTTGTCAGAGTTTCGTCTACCAGTTTGCAGAATTTCTCCTTGTCATGGTCAAGCATTTCTGTTCTCTGCTCAAAGGTAAGACCTTGCGGGCAGTATCCGCCGTCGTATGGAACGTGGCAGGATGTCTGGTCGGAGAGAAGTTCAATGTGGATATTGTTGTCAACCGCATATTCCAGAAGGTCAACGATGTTGCCGTGGAATGCAATGGACATAGCTTCTTTCTTCTCCATGTATTCATGAGCCAGTTTGAAAGCTTCTTCCGCGGATTCAGCAACTAAGCTTACCCAGCCCTGGCTGTGACGTGTTTCGATTCTGGAGTAGTCAACCTCGGCAACGATACCAACGCCGCCTGCGATCTCGATAGCTTTTGGCTGAGCACCGCTCATGCCGCCAAGTCCGCTTGTTACGAATAAGTGGCCTGCCAGATCACCGTCTGCCGGAACGCCAAGGAATTTACGTCCTGCATTTAAGATGGTGTTGAATGTACCGTGAACGATACCCTGCGGTCCGATGTACATCCAGCCGCCGGCTGTCATCTGTCCGTAGGAGGAGCATCCCATAGCAGTTGCCTTTGCCCATGTCTCAGGATTGTCGCCTTCGCCAACCATCAGACCGTTGGTGATGATGACACGCGGAGCCTGTTTGTGGGAATGGAACAGTCCGAGTGGATGACCGGACATAACAACAAGTGTCTGCTCATCTGTCAGAACTTCAAGGTATTTTTTAAGTAACTGATACTGCATCCAGTTCTGGCAAACCTGTCCTGTCTCACCGTAAGTAACCAGCTCATAAGGATAAAGAGCGATCTCATGGCTTAAGTTGTTGTCGATCATAACCTGGAATGCTTTACCCTGAATACAGTTTCCTTTGTATTCGTCGATTGGTTTTCCGTGGATTTCTCCCTTCGGCATAAAACGGTATCCGTAGATACGTCCATGTGTAAGAAGCTCTTCCATAAATTCAGGAGCAAGCTGCTCATGAAGCTCTTCCGGGATATAACGGAGCGCGTTCTTTACAGCCAGTTTCTTCTCGTGATCTGATAAGGTAAGCTCTCTCATAGGAGCGCGGCGGATGCCTTCTTTAAAAACGGGATACTCCGGCAGTACCGGATCAAGTTTAATTGTCATAGCTTTTCCGATTTCACTATTGTTCATTGTTATCTCGTCCTTTCTGTGTTTCGTTTTTTTACTTTCTGAGCCTATTATAACAGGGCAGAGTCCAAAAAACGTCTATATTAATTGATAATTTTGTCCTTTATAGAAAAATTCCAGTCAGTCTTCTTTGGACGTCGGAGATTTAAGTGAGAATGGGGACGCGTCCGGAACGGACCGGGGCTGGTGTGGTGAGAGGGGGCTTTCTGAGTCTTCCGTCCCCGATTGAAGGTTGTCGTGAGGGGGGAATCCGGCCGGAATGAATTCTTACGGGGACCGTTTGCACTTTTCGAAGCGCATAGCCGTGCTAAATTCGTGAGAAACCTCATTAAGCACGGATGGGCTTCCATGTCCCCTACAGAATTGATTCCGCCGCCTTCCCCCGGTCAGGGTTTCGCCAGTGACGGAAGACTCAGGCGGAGGGTTTCGCACACCGGACATGGTCCGTTCCGGGCGCTGATTGTCTCCAGCCTCAATGGGGGAGGAAACCTTGTCGCTGCCACTACAGAATACCGATAAAAAATAGTAAGGGCAGCATGATAATTCTTCAATCAAATATTATACTGAAATTACACCATATCACACCAAATATAGCAAATTTCCCAAAATAAACTTATACAACTACTTTAGCCTATATCTAACATATATGCAAAAGGAAGCACTGAGTGGCCGCGACAAGGTCCGCCCCCGCACTTAACGCGTGAGACATTCAGCGGCCGCAGGCCAGCGGACGGGGCCGATACACCCGGCGGAGTCTTTCGTCCCGGCGAAAACCTGGCCTTGGGGCGGAGGGGA
>OBXO01000323.1_pt1 | contig 44928 bp, 46 predicted proteins | sample 1501431 | NCBI WGS metagenome assembly OBXO01 (sample SAMEA2580163, study PRJEB22360) | human gut metagenome | biome: human gut; feature: human-associated habitat; material: faeces | place: Denmark | collected 2008/2010
ACTAAAAATTGAAAATTCTTATATTTTAGTTGTCCGAAATCTTGACATAGTACCACTTTATAGGGTGGTGTGTAAGAGTTGAAAACGATGCGGAAAGAGAGAAATGAAAAAGCATGGAAAAATATAGATAAAAATGATGAAAATGTTTTTAAACGCAATTATTTATGGTATGATATATGCAGTGAAATTGTACGAAAATATGGATAAGGGGGTTATAGCCTTATGAATGAACAAAAGGAAATATACGCGTCCATAGAAATCGGTGATCATGAAGTACGTTTGGTTGCCGGTGAATTCTATGAAACGCGATTTCATATATTGCGTGTTGAACGATGTGAGCTGCAAGGTATTGAGCATAAGCTTATCGTAGATGAGCAAGCAGTTGTAGCGGCTATTCGCAAAGCAGTTCATAAAGTGGAAGAAGTATTGGGCTTTCCATTACATCGTGTATTGTTGGCATTGCCGAGCATGCATGTCGAACGCCATACCAAGCGTGTGCAGGTAGTTCCGCAGGTAAGCAGCAAGCGCATTCGTTTAAGCGATATTCAAGGTGGTTTAAATCAGGCAATCGCATATAAACCGAGTGATGATTTGGAATTGGTGAATGTCGGTTGTATTAAATACATAACAGGAGGCATCACATCACGAAAAATGCCGCTTGATGAGGTGAGTGAGCTTTTGACGATGAGCGTGGATTTGCTTTATGCCGATAAAGAAATTGTTTATTCCTATGCTCGTTGTATTGAAAAAGCCGGTTTGGAAATTCTAGATGTTTGTTTGGATTCGTATGCGATTGCCAATGAAGCGGCGGTGTTTGAACAAACAGTGGATAAATATGTCATTTTGGTAAATCTCGCACGACAGGATACGACCTTGTCATTGTTCTCTCATGGAAAGCTGGTAAACAGTGAAATCTTACATCAAGGCTATGGAGAATGGCTAAAACCTTTTCATGAGGAATGTGGGTTATCTGCGAAGATCAGCTATCGACTTTTGCAAAATACTTGCACATTTGATGAAGCAAGGGCAAAGGATAATGTGATTTATATTTGGTCGGTTGGAAACGAGCAAAAACAGCTGACGGAAAAAGCGGTTTGTAAGCGTGTTATGCCAAGTATCCTAGCTTGGATAAAAACGGTGAATGAGGCTTGTGAGAGTATTGTTGAAAACGGAGATGTTCGCTATTTGATCAGCGGAGAAGGCTGTGAGATTGCTTCCCTTTCACAAGTGCTTTCTGCTTTCAATGCACCGGCGCAGATGTATGTACCGCAAACCATCGGGGCAAGAAATCCTGCCTATGTTGCTTGTTTAGGTTTGTTTTATTGTTGGAAGGAGCAGCAAGCTATTCGCCATGATGAGCGTACAAGCTGTGAAAGCGATGAGGTGAATGAGGCATTGCATATTTCACCGCGTAAAAATACCGTTGATGAAGGCGGGTTTACAAAACGATTGAAAAGTATATTGCTAAATGATAAATAAGAAGAGAGCGAGGAAATAAGAATGAATGATTTAAGTTTTAACCAAGTAGCGAATATTAAGGTTTTCGGTGTTGGCGGCGGTGGCTGTAATGCTGTAAACCGCATGGTGAGCGAAGGTGTTAAGGGTGTTGAGTTTTATGTTGCCAATACCGATTTGCAGATTTTAAATATTTCACCGGTGGAAAATAAACTGGTACTGGGTCGTGAAATTACCAAAGGCTTGGGTGCCGGTGGGGATCCGGAAATGGGAAAACGTGCCGCACAGGAAAGCGAGCAGGAAATTCGTGAGGCAATCAAAGGCAGTGATATGGTATTTGTTACAACCGGTTTAGGTGGTGGAACAGGTACCGGAGCAGCACCTGTTTTTGCAAAGATCGCTAAAGAAGAGGGAGCACTAACGGTTGGTATTGTTACAAAGCCGTTTGCCTTTGAAGGTCCTAAGCGTAAAAGAGCAGCGGAAGCTGGTTTAGTGGAATTGAAGCAATATGTAGATTCTCTTATTATTGTTTCCAATAATAATCTGATCGAGGTTATCGGTCGCCGTCCGATTTCCGAGGCTTTCCAAGCCGCAGACAATGTTCTTCGTCAAGGGGTACAGACGATTACCGATTTGATCGCAGTGCCTGCGCTTATTAACTTGGACTTTGCCGATGTACGCAGCATTATGCAAAATCGTGGTGCCGCATTGATTGGTATCGGTATGGCCGAGGGTGAGGATAAGGCGCGCGCTGCTGCTGAAAAAGCAATCCAATCACCGTTATTGGAGGCACAGATTCAAGGTGCTCGCAATGCAATCGTAAATATTACCGGTGGAGAATCTATTACTTTATTTGATGCAGAAGATGCTATGGGATTGATTCGTGAGGCTGCCGGTAATGAAGTAGATGCAATCTTCGGTGTGGCGATTAACGAAAAGCTAGGAGATTCCATCATTGTTACGGTAATTGCAACCGGTTTTGAAGATACGCAAGAGGAACAGCCGGCTGCAGCGAAAGCTACGTCTTTTACCGCTCCTAAGCAAACGGTAAATACTGTTGAAGATACTGCTGACGATGAAGAACAGGAAGTTATTCCTTCTTTCTTTGCCCGTCGTTAAGATATGAAGGTATATTATATTGATGACTCGTTCTTTCAAACCACAGATTTTGCAAGAGAGATCTTGCACCGGTTTGAAAATTATAAATTGCTTCATGGCAACGGACCAATTCTTATCAGTGCCGCAAAACAAGAAAATGCGGTGATGCAGGAATATATCCGTCAATACGATGAAGGCATCATTCTGACAAGCCCTGCCCTTTTTGACATGGAAGGAGTACGTGGAAATCTGCATTCTACTTTTTTATCCTTAGAGGGCTTTGCGCCAATGCAGACGTATAGTGGTTCATTTGTAGAATATGATACGGAAACGATGTGTTGTAAACGAATTTATTTAGAGATGTTTATTCATCATACACAGTCGGATATTGATGTTATGAAGCAGATGCTGGAAATGCTTGATGAACAGCTTGCTATTGGAAAGCATAAGCAGTGGCTGCATTAAAGTTGAGAAATAAAGCGAATGGTATCAAAAGGTATCGTTCGCTTTTTTTCGTAAACCGACGGATTTTGTCGAAACAGTCATATTGATATTGCATATTCATAAAATGAAGTGGAAAGGTGGAGTGGATATGCCGTATCGAGAAACGATCATGCAGGTTGTTGCAAATTTAGATAGTGATATGGATAAGGGTTTAACGCAGGAAAAAGTTGTACAAAGACAAAGGGAATATGGGAAAAACACCTTGCAGAAAAAAGAAAATATTACCGTAATAGCGATGTTTTTTGCACAGCTAAAAGACCCGATGGTAATGATTTTGATGTTTGGTGCCGGTATTTCGATATTGCTGAAGGAGTATGTAGATGCCGGAATCATTGTGAGCGTAATCCTGCTGAATGCGATTATCGGTGTTTTTCAGGAATACAAGGCGGAGAAGGCGATCGAAACCTTAAAAAAATTATCAGAGCCGAAAGCTTATGTCATTCGTGAAGGATATTTAAGAGAAATTCCTTCGGAGGAATTGGTTATCGGTGATGTGGTGGAGTTGGAGGCAGGACGTTATATACCGGCAGATATGCGATTGCTTAGTGCAAGTAATCTTAAGGTAGAGGAAAGTACCTTGACCGGTGAGAGTGAGGCAGTGTTGAAAGATGCAACACAGGTATATAATGAAGTGCAGGGGCTTGGAGATCAGCGCAATATGGTATTTATGTCTACGTTTGTTACATACGGAAAAGCACGTGGAATCGTAGTAGCCACGGGTATGCAAAGTGAAGTGGGAAGAATCGCTCGTATGCTTGATGAAACAAAGGAGGATATGACACCGCTGCAGCAGCGATTGGCGCAGCTATCCAAACTGTTAGGATTGCTTTGTGTCGGTATTTGTATCGCAATGTTTGTGATTTCCTTATTCCAAGAGCGTGATTTATTGGATATGTTATTAGTATCTATTTCTTTAGCTGTGGCAGCGATACCGGAAGGCTTACCGGCGGTTGTAACAATCGTATTGGCACTTGGTGTTCAGGCTATGAGCAAGCAGCATGCCATCGTGCGTAGGCTTCATGCAGTGGAGACATTAGGCAGTGTCAGTGTGATTTGTTCGGATAAAACCGGAACTCTGACCCAAAACAAAATGCGTGTTGTTAGTAGTTATGCGAATGGAAAAATGCAGACTACCACCAAGGAGATGCTGTTAGGCTTAGCGCTTTGTAACAATGCAAAGCTGCAAAACAATGAAATATTCGGTGAACCTACGGAAGCAGCCTTGCTGCAATTTTGTGAGGAACAGGGTGTGCATAAGGAGGAAGCGGAGTTAAGCTATTTGCGCTTAAATGAAATAAGCTTTGATTCCAAGCGTAAGTGCATGACAACAATTCATCAAATCGATCATCACTTTATTGCTTATACCAAAGGCGCAATGGAAAAGGTTTTGGAAATGTGCACAAGTGTGGAAATTGATGGTAAGCTGCAGCGTATGAGTGATTATGAATATAAACGTATTTTGGAAGCAAGCCGTAAAATCAGCAGCGATGCTCAGCGCGTGCTTGGAGTTGCACGAAAGCATTTGCACAGTGCCTTGGATAGTGGAATCGAAAGCAATATGACCTTTCTAGGCTTTGTCGGCTTGATCGACCCGCCGCGTAAGGAAGCGTATGAGGCGATTCGCATTTGTCATGAAGCCCATATTCAAGTAGCCATGATTACCGGAGATCACCCATTAACCGCTCTTGCGATTGCGAAAAGCTTAGGAATTGCTAAGCATGAGGGAGAAGTGATGAGTGGTAAGCAGTTGGAGCTTCTTAGCGATGATAAGCTTGCTGATGTGGTGAAGCAATATCATGTCTTTGCTCGTGTTACACCAGAACATAAGGTGCGTATTGTTAAGGCGTATAAGCGAAATATGGAGGTTGTAGCCATGTCCGGTGATGGAGTGAACGATGCACCGAGCTTAAAGCAGGCAGATATCGGTATTGCGATGGGAAAGCAGGGGACTGATGTGTGTAAGCAGGCAAGTGATATGATTTTAACCGATGATAATTTTGCGACCATTGTACGTGCGGTTGAGCAGGGAAGAAGCATTTATTTGAATATTCAAAAGGCGGTATTGTATTTGTTGAGCTGTAATTTAGGAGAAATCATGGCATTGTTTTTGGCGATTGTATGTATGCCGCATGTGGTATCAACCCTATCGGCAATTCAAATTCTATGGGTCAATCTGGTTACCGATGCTTTTCCGGCTTTATCTTTAGGGATAGATGTTGTCGATCCCTTTTTGATGAAGGAGGCACCACGCAGTCGTAAGGAAAGTCTGTTTGCTCATGGAGGTATGGCATTTGTTATTTTAAATGGCTTGTATATCGGAACAATTACCTTGGTTGCTTTTCGCTATGGATTAAATGATAGTGCACAAAAGGCACAAAGCATGGCATTTATGGTGTTATCCATTGCCCAGCTGTTTCATGCCTTAAATTTACGCTCACGTACACATTCGTTATGGGAGGTAGGTGTTTTGCGTAATAAATGGCTTGTTTTTACACTTGTTTTCGGTATTTTATTGCAGGTTGCGGTTTGTGAATTACCGTTTCTGCAAGTGTTGTTAAAGACGGTTTCCTTGAGCCTTATTGATTGGCTGCTTGTTCTGGGACTATCCATCAGTGTAATCGTCATCAATGAAATGAGCAAATGGATTGCGAAAGAACATTGAATTTTAAAGTCGTTTCGTGTAAAATCCTAAGTTTGACACCTAAAAAGAAAAAAACTTAAAGAAACGCCTTTATTTATCGGTGTTTTTTAAGTTTTTGTGTTTGTAGTGATATATAGTAATATGTTAATAAGTTATTTCGATAGAAAAATGTTAAATTTATTACCAATAGTATAGCATAAAACATAATTCTGTGATTATAAAAATATAAGAAAAAATAAAATTACGAAATATTACTATGAATAAAAACATAAAAATTGACAAAAAAAATGTCAATAAATCCTTTATTTAAGCCTTAATTTGAATATTCGTGTGTTTTATAGGTGTCAAACTCCCGGGTTTGTGAATTACCGTTTCTGCAAGTGTTGTTAAAGACGGTTTCCTTGAGCCTTATTGATTGGCTGCTTGTTCTGGGACTATCCATCAGTGTAATCGTCATCAATGAAATGAGCAAATGGATTGCGAAAGAACATTGAATTTTAAAGTCGTTTCGTGTAAAATACTAACGGTATTGCTGAAAATGGGGAAATGCTCTGTTTTTAGCGTACGGTTAGGAGAAAAATATGAAAAAAATAGTTGATGAACGTGCTGATGATATGGAATTGGTTCTCGATGAAGCTGAATTTTCACAGCCTGAGAACAATCAAATGATCATCGGTATTTCCGAGCGACCAAAGCCGCTGCAGTGGCTGTTTCTGTCCTTTCAGCATGTATTTGCGATGTTTGGGGCAACGATTCTTGTACCGACAATGACCGGCTTTCCGGTATCGGTAGCTTTATTTGCCAGTGGTATCGGTACCTTGATCTATACCTTTATTACCAAACGCAAAGTGCCTGTATATTTAGGTAGCTCATTTGCTTATATCGGTGCGGTCTTGATTGCCGTAGAAGCTATGGGTGGTGATATTTCGGCAGCCCAGACAGGATTGATGCTGATTGGTCTTATTTATGTGATCGTAGCCATTCTTGTGAAATTTATCGGTAAGGGGTGGATCGATAAACTGCTTCCTCCGATTGTCATCGGACCGATGATTGCGGTTATCGGACTTGGATTAGCAGCAAATGCCGTTAGCAATGCGGGATTTGTGGAAGGCGGCGATTTGCGTGCCATGGCAGTTGCGGTCATTACCTTTTTGATTGCTGCCTTTATTTCCACCAAAGCGAAGGGTTTCTTCAAAATCATTCCTTTCTTGATTGCTATTCTTTGCGGCTATGTGGTATCTATTTGCTTTGGATTGGTAGATTTCACTCCGGTCATGGAAGCAAAATGGTTCTCCCTGCCGGAATTTATCTTGCCATTTAAGCTTGGTAATTTTGCAACCTATGATTTGTACTTCGGTCCGGAGACATGGGCGATTTTACCGGTTGCCTTCGTTACGATTGCCGAGCATATCGGAGATCACACCGTACTTGGAAAAATATGCGGAAAGAATTTTTTGAAGGATCCGGGACTTGATCGTACGTTAATGGGTGATGGTATCGCAACGGCGGTTTCTGCCTTCATGGGCGGACCTGCCAATACGACCTATGGGGAAAATACCGGAGTTATCGGTATGACAAAGATTGCCAGTGTATATGTTACTACTGGTGCAGCCTGCTTTGCGATTGCGCTATCCTGTATCGGAAAGATTTCTGCCTTTATTTCTACTATCCCAACCTGTGTATTGGGTGGTATGAGTATTTTGCTGTATGGCGTTATTGCCAGCAATGGATTGCGTGTCTTGGTAGATAATCATATTGATTTCGGTAAGCAGCGCAATTTGGTTATTGCCAGTGCAATGTTGGTAATCGGACTTGGCGGTGCTATTTTACCGATTGGAAATTTCATGACCTTAAGCGGAACTGCTTTGTCTGCATTGGTTGGTGTTGTTTTAAATCTTATTTTACCGAAAGAAAACTAGACCTAGGAATCACATGGTGCTTGCATCATGTGATTTTTTCTATCCAAGCAGGAACGGATATGGTAAGATATACAAGGTGATTGTATGCGTTTTAAACGAGTCTATGTAGAAATAACCAATACCTGTAATCTGCAATGCTCCTTTTGTATTCAAAATCAAAGGACACCGCAGGCTATGCGCATGGAGCAGTTTACCCATGTAATTCAGCAGATTGCCGGCTATACTCGCTATGTTTATTTGCATGTTTTAGGAGAACCCTTATCCCACCCTTTGCTAGATGCTTTTTTAAGTGTGTGTGAGCAATATGGGCTCTATGTGAATCTTACGACCAATGGAACCTTATTAAAGGAAAAAGCGGAAATCTTAACAAGGCATTCGATTCGTCAGCTGAATGTTTCCTTACATAGCTTTCCTCAGCATCGCCAAACGCATTATCTGCAAGATGTTTTTCAAGTCTGTGAGAAGTTGGCTGCACAGAATGTGTATATTAACTATCGTCTTTGGAGCTTAGGAAAGCAGGGAATGGATCCTTCGAATTTGCAGGTGTTGAAGCAGGTATTGCTACATTATGATAAAACATTGCAAGAGGAAGCAAAAAGATTGCAAAGAATTCCTTTGGCAGAGCATATTTCGCTGCATTTTGAAGAAGTTTTTAGCTGGCCGAGCTTAGCACAACCTTTTGTAAATGATAAAGGCAGATGCTTGGGAATGAAGGATATGTGTGCGGTTTTAAGCAATGGTGATGTTGTTCCATGTTGCTTGGATAGTAAGGGAGAATGTGTACTCGGAAATCTTTTTGAAAGCGATATGGAAGAAATCTTATCTTCTCCTCGTGCCAAAGCAATCGTTGATGGGTTTCAGCGTTTCCATATCGAAGAAGAGCTTTGTCGGCATTGCAGCTATCGCTTACGTTTCTATCGTTTATCATAGTGTGGTATAATAATATTTACGGAAAGTAGGGATAGATTATGGAACTTTCACGCTTACGTATATCGGAAAAGAAGCAGGCAGTCTTGCATACGATGAATGTCCATTGTGTGGAGGATCTTTTGACCTACTATCCCTTTCGCTATGAAACGCTTACTGTCGTACCACGTGAGCAATGGCAGAAGGATATGAAAATTGTAATCGAAGCTACGATTGTAACAAAGGCCCGTGTGATTCGTTTTAAGGGGAAGCAAAGCGTTACAAATTTCAAGGTTGTATATCAAGATGAGGAGCTTCAGGTATCTATTTTCAATCGGCCGTGGGTAAGTGCCTTTCCCGTTGGAAAAAGGATTACATTGATTGGACGCTATGACGGTTCTTGTCGTATCACCGCTATGCAATATAACCAAAAGCCTCTTCAGGAGCAGTTGGGTATTCACCCTGTGTATAATTTAAAGGAAGGTATTACACAAAAAGAATTGGAAAAATACATCGACAAAGCGTATGCTTTGATGAAGGAAGCAATAACGGATTTTATTCCTCCTTCCCTACGCCAAAAATATCGTTTGATAGAACGCTCTCAGGCATTGCTTTATATCCATCACCCCTATGATGAAAACAGTTTGAAGCAAAGTTTGCGGCATTTGAAATATGAAGAATTTTTAAAGTTTCAGCTTGCGATGCGCTGTATCAAGGATCAAGAAAGCAAGCTTGTTAAAGGGCAGGGAAAGCAGTTTGAACGTGAAGAGGTCATGCGCTTGAAGCATACGCTTGCCTTTGAGCTAAGCGAGGATCAGGAAAAGGTCATTGAGGAAATCATGGACGACTTGGCAAGTGAGAAGGTCATGTATCGTTTGTTGCAGGGCGATGTCGGCTGTGGAAAAACGGTTGTGGCAGCGTTTGGTATGTATGCGTGTATCTTAGCTCATAAGCAGGCAGCTTTGATGGCACCAACCGAGATTTTGGCAAAGCAGCATACGGATAATCTACGTGCGATGTTTAAGGATATGGATATTGTAGTGGAGGGTTTGTATGGCAGTTTGCCTGCACAGGATAAGGCAAGCATATTGGAGCGTTTGAAAACGAATGAAATTGATCTTTTGGTAGGTACGCATGCATTGTTTCAAGAGCAGGTGGATTTTTATGATTTGGGAATGGTTGTTGCCGATGAGCAGCATCGCTTTGGAGTAGAACAGCGAAGAAGGCTACTGGCAAAGGGAGATAAGGTAGATTTTCTTTTGATGAGTGCTACTCCGATTCCAAGAACGCTTGCTTTATCTTTGTATGGAGATATGGAGGTTTCAAGCATTCATCAGCTGCCTAAGGGGAGAATGCCGATTACGACCAAGTTGGTTGCTTCCAAGTCCATGGCTCCTATTTTAGAGGAAGTATTGATGTATATTGATGAAGGTAATCAGTGTTATGTGGTTTGTCCGGCAATTGAAAATAATGAAGATTATAAAATGCGTAATGTAATGGATATTTATAAGGGAATGCAGGCCTCAATAGGAAGAAAATATCGTATTGGTCTTTTGCATGGGCGTATGAGTGCACAGGAAAAGGATCAGGTCATGCGCGAATTTGTTGATAGAACGCTTCAGATCTTAGTAACAACAACGGTTATTGAGGTTGGAGTTGATGTGAAAAATGCCAATATCATGGTTATTTACGATGCGCATCGCTTTGGTCTATCGCAGATTCATCAGCTGCGTGGACGTGTGGGCAGAGGAGATAAAGCAGGCTATTGTTATCTATTAAGTGATACGAAAGATATGGAAAGCAAGAAGCGCTTGCAGGCATGTGAAAAGACAAATGATGGGTTTGAGCTTGCGCGCATTGATTTGGAATTGCGCGGTCCGGGAGATATTTTAGGAACCAGACAAAGTGGTGTACCTGGCTTTATCTTAGGAGATGTGATACAAGATGCTAATATTTTAGAGGTTGCCAGAGAAGATGCCTGTGCTATTTTAAAGAATATCGAATGTGAGGAATATGCACCAATACGAGCATATATACAAGAATTGAAAACAGCGACAAGGCTGGATTAGCGGAAAGGAGCTTTTTTATGGATACAATATTTGAATGGCTGAAACAAAGAGGAATACAAATTGAGAATAAGGAGCGTATGGTAGAGGCATTGACACATTCATCTTATGTCAATGAACATAAAGCCAGTAAGCATGATAATGAGCGTTTGGAATTTATGGGTGATGCGGTGTTACAGCTTTGGTCTACAAGAAAACTATTTCATTTAACCCCTGCTTTGAGTGAGGGACAAATGACGACTTTACGTGCTCAGTTAGTTTGCGAGGAAGCTTTGGCTGCATACAATCGTACACTTGGCTGGGGAAAGTATTTGCTGCTTGGTGTTGGAGAGGAGAAAACCGGTGGACGCAATCGGGATTCTCTTTTGGCGGATATGTTTGAAGCTGTATTGGGAGCCATTTATCTTGATCAGGGAATGGAGGCTGTGGATATCATTTTAGAGAGTGTGCTGACACCGGCTATTACACAGCCGAAAAGTGAGAGTGTCATAGATTATAAGACCAAATTACAGGAATATATCCAAGCCGATACACGAAAAAATGTACATTATGAATTGGTAAGTACGAGTGGACCAAGCAATGCTCCGATTTTTGAGGTAATTGTTAAACTAGAGGATATCGTCATGGGCAAGGGTGTCGGTAATTCTAAGAAACGAGCAGAGCAAATGGCGGCGAAGGACGCATTTGAAAAGATGGCAAAGTAGGTGGATCCTATGAAAATATACGATTTCGATATGCCTATCAACCGCAAAAATACACAATGTATCAAATGGGATCAAAGCTTTGAAAGCACAGCGGACACACAATATCCACTGTGGGTTGCGGATATGGATTTCGCATGCTGTGATGCGATTGTCGAGGCTTTGAAAAAGCGTGTGGAGCAGCAAATTTACGGTTATAATACCGGCTTTGATGCACAATATCGTCAAGTGGTTTGCGATTGGTTTGCACGTCGCTTTGATTGGAAAATCAATCCTAGCGATATTTTCTATGCCGGCGGAGTGGTACCGGCAATTGCCTATTTAATTGAAATTTTAAGTGTCGAGGGTGATGGTATTGTCATTCAAACACCGGTCTATTATCCGTTTCGTAAGAAGATCGAAGCAACGAAACGAAAGGTTGTGGAGAATCCCTTACAAAATGAAAACGGCTATTATACGATGAATTTTGAGGAATTGGATCATTTGTTAGGAAGAGATGATGTGAAGGGTATGATTCTATGTTCTCCACATAATCCGGTAGGTCGGGTTTGGAAACAGGAAGAGCTAAGCATGGTTTTAAAGCTCATCAAGAAGCATCGAAAATGGATCATTTCCGATGAAATTCATGGGGATTTGATTCGCCATCATCATCGACAGCTTCCACTTGCTAAGTTGGGAGCGGATATGTGTGATCAGATCATTACGTGTACGGCACCTAGTAAAAGCTTTAATTTGGCGGGTTTACAAAACAGCAATATCCTCATTTCAAACAAAGAATATCAACAACGCTGGAAAAAGTATGTATTGCAACGCTTATCCTTAAGCGGACCAAATAGCTTTGCTTTAAGTGCTACGATGGCAGCCTATACTCAAGGTGAGGAATGGCTGAATCAGCTCAATGCGTATTTAGATACGACGATTGTTGAGGTAACCTCCTATTTGAAGAAACAGCTTCCTAAGGCGATTGTTTCTCCCTGTGAGGGAACGTATTTGTTATGGGTAGATGTACGTGGCTATTGTAAGGATCAAGAAAGATTGGAGAAGGCAATGCTTCAAGCCGGTCTGATTCTTGATGAGGGCTATTTGTTTGGAACAGCAGGAAGTGGCTTTGAGCGTATCAATGTAGCTTGTCCAAGAGCCTTTTTGATGGAAGCCATGGAACGTTTTGTTGCGGTTGTTAAGTCCTTGGATATTGACAGCAATAAGAGAAATCGTTATGATTATGGGGTTTGTTAAAGAAAAGGAATGATGTTATGTTGTATTTAGAATACATAGTATTGGCAGCAATGGTAGTTTTCTTTTCCGTACGTCTGTCCTATTATGTTGATTGTCTTGATAAAAAGACAAATTTATCCGGAGCTTTTATCGGTGGTGTCATGCTGGCTGCGGTTACTTCCCTGCCGGAGCTGTTTACATCCTTAACGGCGGTATTAGCTTTGAATCAGCCAAATCTCGTACAGGGAAATGTCCTTGGCAGCAACATTTTTAATCTATGTGTTATTGCCGGTCTGTTGTTGTTTACAAGCAAGCGCTATGTATCGGCACCGCTTTCCAAATCTCATGCTTCAACGCTTTGGTATGGTATCGTCATGTATGGATTGGTATTTGCGGCAATTATGTTTCCCATCGAAGTCGGCTTTGGCTTCCTTAAGGTGAATCTGATGTCAATTCTTATTTTGGTGGTCTATGCGATCAATGTGAAGTTTATGGGCAATGATGATTCTTTGCAAAGTGATGAGAATGATGTGTATATCGCATTGTCTGTAAAGCAGATCGTATTACGTTTTTTAGCATATAGTGTAGCACTTGTTGCGGTTAGTATTCTGCTTACGACCGTAACGGATAAGATTGCCGATGAGCTACAGCTTGGAGCTACGGTAGCCGGAGCGATTTTCTTAGGGGTAGCTACCAGCTTGCCGGAATTAAGTGCCTCTATCAATTTGGTACGAATCGGTAACTTCAATGCTTCTTGGGGAAATATCGTCGGCAGCAATCTCTTTAATTTCATTATTTTATGCTTTGCTGATGTGTTGTTTACCAAGGGTGGTATTTATATCAATGAGCCACAGGTTTTAAATCTGTTAGGCTTCGGTGTATTCTCTATGCTGGCAACCTTGGGAGTTATCTATTTTAAAAAGAAACGTGGCATTGTGTTATTGTGCAGTGTGTTGATTTTAGCTTCTTATGTTACAAGTATTGTTTTATCCATGTAATGAAATTGCTTAGTGGATTTTCCATTAAGCTTTTCTTTTACCCAAAAGAGAAATGTTACTTATGCTTTAACGGTTGAAATGCTGCCTCCATGGGAAGGGTGAGATCGTCTAGTTGAATTTGATTTACATAGAAATATGTCAGCTTTATTTTTTTTCCTTTAAACAGCTTATAATAATGGTAGTAATCGGAAAGGGATAAATCGCTGTCTACATAGCTGTTGTATTTTAAAAGAAATTTAATGTTCATTTTCTTGAGCAGCTTAGAGAAATAAGAGGTAATGTCTTTTAAATTGTAAAAATCAACATTTTGATAAGGAACTTTTAGATCCTTTGCAAGTCGATCCAAGTGCAGATATAGTGTATTGTCGCAAGTGGGCAGTGAAAAAAACGCTTCTACGCTATTTCTGGCACATGCGATATCCTCTAAAAGATTTAATTGTTTTAGAGTGCTTGGTTCATTTTGACAGCGGATAGGAAGGAGCATATCGGTTGGAATAAAGCGAATTTCCATCTGCTTATCGTTCTTTGTTTGAACATGAAGGACAAAAGGCAGCTGCTTGCTGGCAATAAAAATACTTTTGTTTTCTTGTTTGGCTTGCAGCGGCAATAGAAAGGTAAACAGCAGTAGAAGCAAAAGCAAACTTTTTTTAATACGCATCATATACACCTCTTTGTTGCTAGGATATGCATTTGAAAAGCGATTCATGTACGAAAAAGTATTCACAGCTGACAATCAGGGAGGCAAATCTTCTGAAATTTATTTATAGATATGCTAAAATATTTATAAAGGAGGCAGATGATGAAAACGATACTTCATGTAAAAGGAATGATGTGTGCGAATTGTGAGCGTCGTGTTGCACAAGCGCTGAAGGAGGCTGTCGGTGTGTTGCAGGTTGAGGCCAGTGCAGCGAAAGGACAGGTATGTGTGGAATACAATGAAGCAAGTATCAATGAAAAGCAGCTTCAAGCGATAATTGAAGAGGTTGGCTATGAGGTTGTCGAATAGGGTGTGTAAGGCACCCTTTTCATTTGTTTAGAAATTGTTAAGATTTATATACATTTATCCTTTATAAATATCCTTTATTCTAATAATAGAGGTGATAGCTATGACATACAAGGCATCAAAATATGCAACGATCGGCGGAACTGTTATTTTATGTTTTTTGGTTTTTTATCTTATTCAAAGCGGTTGTATCAGTGATCCGCAAAAAATGAAGCTGTTACTTTCCGATTATGGTGTTTTTGCACCATTGGTATTTTTATTGTTACAGATCGTACAGGTCGTTATTCCGATTATTCCCGGAGGTATGAGCAGCGGTATCGGTGTGCTTTTATTTGGTTCGTTTTGGGGCTTTGTTTATAATTATGTCGGTTCCTTGATCGGATCGGTTATTGCTTTTCTATTGGTTCGAAAATACGGGAGGCAGTTTATTTTAAAATTTGCCAGTCAGCAAACTTTTGATAAATACATCGGTTGGTTGGATAAAGGGAAACGCTTTGATAAACTGTTTGCGATCGCAATTTTTGTTCCCGGTTTACCGGACGATATCATTTGTATGATTGCCGGGTTAACGAAAATCAGCTTTCAAAAATATGTTTGGATCAATGTTCTTTGCAAACCCTTTGGTTTATTGGCATATTCTTGGGGCGTGAAGGAATTGATTACGTATCTTGCAGCTGTGCTTTAACGATGGTTGCATTTGATAGAAATTCGTAAGATAATAAGACTTACATAAAATGGGGAGGCATGTATGTATGGAATATAATATATTGATTGTAGAAGATGAAGTAGGAATACGCGAAACGATTTCGGTGTTTATGAAAAATCAAGGATATCATGTCTATGTCGCTGAAAACGGTGTGGCAGGACTTCAGCTGCTGCAGGAGAAAGATATTCATTTAGCGATTGTTGATGTCATGATGCCGGTTATGGACGGTATCACGATGACGATGAAGCTGCGTGAAAACTATGATATACCGGTTATTTTCTTGAGTGCCAAATCGGAGGATATAGATAAAATTACCGGCTTGAATGTGGGGGCAGATGATTATGTTACAAAGCCCTTTGAGCCTATGGAGCTGATCGCCAGGGTAAATTCCAATCTTCGAAGATATCAACAGATTTTACGCTTGAAGCAAGGAAAAAAGGAAGAAGAGCAAGGTGCGCTGTTACAGGTCGGAGATCTCATGCTCAATCAAGAAACAAAAGAGGTATCGATTCGTAAAAAGAGCGTACATCTGACCTCAAAAGAATTTAAAATCCTAGAGCTGCTTATGAGGCAACCGGGACGGATTTTTTCTGCTGAACAGATTTATGAGAATGTTTGGGAGGAGGAAGCAGTCAATACCGATACGATCATGGTGCATATTCGTAAGCTGAGAAAGAAGATTGAAGCCGATCCGCGCAATCCTGAATACATTAAGGTTGTTTGGGGAATCGGATATAAAATTGAAAAAATGTAGGTGATATGATGGAAAAGAAAAAGCGTAAAAATATATTTATGGTGTTATTTACCGTTATGATTACGGTTATGAGCTTGATTGCTGTAAGTCTTTATGACAATGCAAAGACGCAGGGAGTAAATAGGTTTAAAGATATCGAATACTATTATGAAGATGAATTTCAGCTCTTTACGATGAATTTGGCAATGCAGTTGGATTCTACGTATCAGCCTTTTCACTTCCCCGCTTCGCTTCCTCAAGAGGAACAAGGATATTTATCGCAACAATTTCATTCTATGCTTGATGAAGTGAATAACTTTGTACGCAATGACCGCCAGTTTTACTATGTCGCAAAAAATACGAAAACCGGTGAAGTGCTTACCAATTTAAAAAATTATTCAAACGAAACTTTTCAACCGTTGGATTATAGCTATTATATTCATATCAGCTATGATGAAAACGGAAAGTGCATGCTTGAGGGGAATCTGAAGGAGGATATTTTCTCTGCGTTGGATTTTGATCATTATCGAGAAATGTATGCGATTGAGAATATAAGCGATATCCTTGTTGATACGCCTAAAAATATAGATATTCAATATATGTTGCCGAAAATAATTACTACCTATTCGGGTATTTCCGGCTATGCGAATGATTGGACACATTATTCCGCTTTTTCTTGTATGCTACTTATGATCTTTACATGTGCTCTTGCTTTTTTTATCCTTGTATATCCGATTCGCTATGTAGCACAAAGCAAACCGTTTGCATTGGTTAAGGAATGGCCGTTCGAGATCAATCTGGCAGTATGGACTTCAATTGCTTGCTTGCTTTTTGTAGGTATTATTACCTTAGCGGGAAATTCCGTCAATGGTTTACTGCCAAGCTTGTTAAGTGATTATGGAATCGGAATGTCGCAGCAGCTGGTAATGGGATTTAATTTCTTTGTATGGCTGATTTCCTTATTGGCAATTGCGATTATATGCTTCTTATTAAAGTGGCTCATTGTTTGCGGTCCTTGGAAATATATCAAGGAGCATTCCTTAATTATTGGATTTTTCCGCAGCTGTAAGCGTAAGCTTTATGCCTTAAGTGAGATTGATTTGACCTCCTCAATGGATAAAACCATATTGAAGTATGCTGCTCTTAACGGTTTGATCATCGTATTGATTGCAGTATGGCATATATCGGTTGCTATTCTTTTGGCAATGCTATATTCCTTTGCGTTATTCTTAGTAGCAAAAAAGCGAATGGTGCAGTTACAAGCGGATTATAATACACTGTTATCTTCTATTCAGCATATTATTTCCGAGGATTTCGACAAAATCAGCGAGCAGGACTTCGGTGTTTTCGAAGCTAGTAAGTCCGAATTGAATCAGTTAAGTGAGAATTTCAAAATAGCGATTCAGGAAAAGGTAAAATCGCAGAAATTGAAAACCGAGCTAATCAGCAATGTTTCCCATGATTTAAAAACCCCATTGACCTGTATCAAAAACTATATTGCTTTATTGAAGGACGATGAATTATCCTTAGAAAATCGTCATCATTATTTGGAACAGTTGGTTTTATATACCAATCGCTTGAAAAATCTTATTGACGATTTATTTGAAATCAGTAAGGTGGATAGCGGTAATATCACCTTGAAAAAACAAGAATTGGATATTGTGGCACTACTGGATCAAGCCTATATGCAAAATGAGGACTTGCTAGAGCCGAAAGATTTGCAGGTAGTGAAAAAATACAGCAGTGATAAGATCTTGTTGGAATTAGATAGTGATAAGACCTATCGCATTTTTGAAAATCTGTTTACCAACATCGGAAAATATGCCCTTTCCAACAGTCGTGTTTATCTTACGGTCAATGAGAGTACAGAAGCTGTGGAAATCGAATTTAGTAATATTTCAGAAGTCGCTATGGATTTTTCAGCCGAGGAAATTACGGAACGCTTTGTTCGCGGTGATAAATCAAGATCGAAGCAGGGCAGTGGTTTGGGCTTGGCGATTGCTCGCAGTTTTAGTGAGGCACAGGGGGCTAACTTCAAAATTACGATTGATTGTGATTTGTTTAAAGTACGTATTGTATTTCCAAAGGACAGCTAAGCTGTCCTTTGTGTGTTTAGAAATTGTTTAGATTTTTACTTTCGCTTTGTTAAGATATGTTTGATATGCTGTTTTCATAGGGAGGGATCGACATGCTTGCATTGTTATTGTCGAGTGTTTGCTTTGTTTGCTTTTTCTTATGCTTTGCTTATGAATTGCATAAGTTAAGGATCAAGCCAAAAACGTATGTGTGTATAGCCATGCTACTGGCACTTCCGGCTTGGGATATTCATAGCATCGTATTTGCTTTTGAAATTTATTTTATCATCTTTTATGAAATTGCCAAGCTGTTTACGATATGGTGGAAGGGCGGTAAAACAAGAGTGCTTGCTATTGGAGCATTGTCTTTGTTGTTAGCCGGTGCTTGGGTAGGATATGGTTTCTATAATATGAAGCATATCGTGCGTAGAGAATATGTCATTCAAAGTGAGAAGCAACTGAATCATAATTATACGATTGCCGTATTATCGGATCTTCACTATCCAACCACGATGAATAAGCAAGAACTTGCTGAACTAGTACAGCAAATCCAACGTGAGCAAGCAGATATTGTTTTGCTTTGTGGGGATATTGTTGATGAATATACTTCCATGAAAAAGCGAGAGGAGGTTTTTTCACTCTTGGAAGGCTTATGCACGAAGTCCGATGTATTTTATGTATTCGGAAATCACGATACCGGACAGTATTCCTTTCAAAATGCTATATCAAAAGAAGAATTACGTTCACTTATCGAGGCACATCATATTCGGGTGTTAGAAGATGAAGTTGCTTGTGTTGATGACAAGCTGTGCCTTGTGGGAAGAGATGATTATCGCATGCATAATCGTAAGAGCGTCGCCACATTGTTGTCAATGATGCCGGATAACTGCTACAAGATTGTGGTGGATCATCAACCACGGGAATTGGAAAAAAGTGCGGAATTAAAGGTGGATTTACATATTTCCGGACATACGCATGCCGGACAGCTTTTTCCTCTTTATTATATATTTGAATGTTTCCATCTCAATGAACTAAACTATGGAAAAGAAACCATTGCGCAAATGGAAGCCATCAATACTTCAGGAGCAGGGGGCTGGGGCTTTGTGATTCGCAGCGATCATCATAGTGAGTATGTTATTTTAAAGCTGCAATCCACTTCTGCTTCAAATCGGTAGTGATTGAGAAACAAGGAAGTCTATGATAGAATGTATCTTAGAATGCGGAGGATCTTTATGAAGCTTGCACACGTCTTTATCGAACATTCTACCATGCACTTAGATCGCACCTTCAGCTATGGCTGCGATGGCTTTGCTGTATATCGTGGAATGCGTGTTGTTGTCCCCTTTGGCGCAAAGATAATTGTCGGCTTTGTGGAGCGTGTTGAAGAAATCAGTGCGCAAGAGGCAGCAGCTTATGACTTTGAAATAAAAAGGATCATACGTGTGCTAGATGAAGAACCTTTGTTAAATGAGGAATTGTTTGAACTTGCAAATATGATGGCGAAGCGATACATTGTGCCACGTATTGCTTGTTTTCAATGTATTTTGCCGGCTAAGCTGAAACCTCGCTCTACGGCAAAATGCAGAAAATTAGAGACATGGGTTCGATATGAAAAGGATATTGCATCTTTGACCAAAAAGCAGCAGGTGGTTTTAGAAGCGATGAAGGAAGCTAAGGAGATGCTTCGTACTACTTATTATCAAATGTATAAATCCGTAGGAAAAAAGTTAATTTCTTTAGGTTGTGTAACGGTATTTGAAAGGGAAGCACAGGCAGTACTTGGGTGTGAGGAGCCATCGGGTCCGGTTTTCGATTTGAATGCCCAGCAGCAACATGCAGTTGATGCAGTCTTACACCATTCGGCAATGGTAACCTTGCTGCATGGAGTTACCGGAAGTGGAAAAACGGAAGTTTTTTTGCATTTGGCAAAGGCAATGCGAGAGCGTGATAAGCAGGTGTTGATTTTAGTACCGGAGATTTCCTTAACCCCGCAAATGATTGCACGTGTTAAGCAGCGCTTTGGTGCGCAGGTAGCTATTTATCATTCGGCTTTGAATGAACAGGAAAAATATGAACAGTATCAGTTAGTTAAAAAACATCAGGTGGATATTGTAGTAGGAACACGCAGTGCGGTGTTTATGCCTTTTGATCATCTCGGCTTGATCGTGATGGATGAGGAGCATGATACAAGCTATAAGCAGGATCGAGGGGTGCGTTATCATTGCCGTGATATTGCTTTGCAAAGGGCAAAGATACATCAGGCAAAGCTTGTTTTGGCAAGTGCCACGCCGTCCTTGGAATCCTATGCACGAGCGCATAAAGGAATTTATCAGCTGGTGGAGATGCCAAAGCGTATCAATGAACAATTTCCACAGGTAAAGCTGGTGGAAATGCGTGAGGCGGTTAAAAAGAAAGAAAGCTATCTGATGTCGAATGCTTTGTTAGATGCTATTTATACACGATTACAGCGTAAGGAACAAGTAATTTTATTGTTAAATCGACGTGGCTATACACCGATTTTACGCTGCATGGAATGTGGCTATGTGCAGATGTGTCCAAACTGTGAAACAGCTATGAGCTATCATAAAGAAGAGGGTGTGCTGAAATGTCATATTTGTGATAGCGTGATGCCTGTGCCAACCCATTGTCCAAGCTGTCATAGTGCTGCTTGGCGTTATATGGGAATGGGAACGCAAAAGCTGGAGGAGTTTATTCAGATTAAATTTCCGCAAGCCAAAATTATTCGTATGGACGCCGATACGACACACAAAAAGCATGCGCATGAAAACTATTTGCGAGATTTCGGTAAGCATAAAGCCGATATTTTGCTAGGCACACAGATGATTGCCAAGGGCTTGGATTTTGAAAATGTAACCTTGGTGGGAATCTTAAATGGTGATGCTTTGTTAAATCGCAGCGATTATCGTAGTGCAGAGCTTTGTTATGATTTGCTTGAACAAGCCTGTGGGAGAAGCGGGCGAGGAGAAAAGCAAGGGGAGGTCATCATTCAAGCGTATGATACCAAACATTATGCGATTCAATGTGCTGCTCATCATGATTACAAGACCTTTTTTAAAAACGAAATGAACTATCGTCATTTGGCAGGCTATCCTCCTTATACATATTTGACATCGCTCACGTTTTCTCATAAGCAAGAAGAATTGGCTTATCAGGGAGCACAGCTTGCCTTTTCTCTTTTGAAAGCCAAGAGTGAGGTACGTGTACTTGGACCAACTGCTTTGCATAAGCTGCGTGGAGAATGCCGCATACGCATCTTATTGAAGGGAAAGCAAGAAGAACTTTTGACAGTCTATGCAAAAGATGTATATGAGCAGCATCTTTATAAGAAACAAAAAGCACGTTTGGATATTGATCTTTCCCCATTGTATTTAGATTAGGAGGTAGGTATATGACAAAAAAGGAATGGATACCGTATGTGTTAGCTTGTGCATTGCTACTGCTTGGCAGCTATTATGACTATACGATAACAGATCGTTTATATGGCAGCTTACCAAGTGTAGGAATCTTTTTTGAACGCTTGATTTTAGTTCCGATTCAGGGAGTTATTATTTGGACCTTTTGTTTGTTGTATGTGGAGAAAAAGCAGCTGTGGAAGCTGTTATGTGCTTTTATTGCCAGTATGTATGCCGTTATTGATGCGATGCATTATTGGTTTACCATAGATATTGCTTTGTGTGTAGCGGCGGTTTTGGTTTCCATCGTTTTGTTGTGTAGCATGCTTGCAGTATTAAATCATTTGCCGATTGCTTGGATTCAGAAGCATCGCAGCTTTTTTCTGTTTTTTACATGTGTTTTGTTGTCCTCTATGTTGATAACTACACTTTTAAAAAGTGTATGGGGAAGAATTCGTTATCGTGATCTACATAGTATGGCAGAGTTTTGCGTGTGGTATAAGCCATGTGGAAGAATCAGCAATTATTCCTTTCCAAGTGGGCATACGGCAGCAATTTCGGTGATTCTATGTTTCTTGCAATGGAAGCATAATCCTTATGAAAGAGTATCGCTTTTGCGCTATGTTCTTGTTGCCGGTGGCATTGCCTTGATGGCAATTTCCCGTATGATGATGGGAGCACACTTTTTAAGTGATACGATAGCAGGCTTTTTAATTACTTATACATTGTATCTTATTTGGAAGTATCATTTTCGAAAGCGAGGAATTTTATGAATGCACGAGCATACGCCTTTGCACTGTTAACGGAGATTTGTATTGATGAGGGATATAGCAACTTACTTTTACGCAACAAGCTGCAAAGTGTTGATCCTAAGGATAAGGCGTTGATTACCCAGATTGTTTATGGTACATTGCAAAACTATCGCTTGGTGCGCTATCAATGGCAAAGCTATGTGAAAAAAGAGCCTTGTAAGGAGGTTGCGTTGCTATTGGACATGAGTGTTTATCAGTTGCTTTACATGGATAAAATGCCGGCTTATGCGGTCATTGATGAAGCGGTAAGAATAACCAAGAAAAATATTCACCCACGCTTTTCGGCATTGGTTAATGCTGTTTTGCGTCAGGTTGAACGAAATGGTAAGCGAGAGCTTGAAGGAAATGCAATCGAGCAGTTAGCCTTGGAAACTTCTCACCCTACATGGCTGGTGGCTATGTGGAAGGCACAGTATGGTTGGCAGGAATGTGAAAAGATATGCCATAGTGATCTTGAAATCCGTAAGCAATGCGTGCGTGTCAATACGATGAAGGCAAGTGTTGAGGAATTGCTGGCAAGCGGGGAATTTGCAAAGGGAAGCTTAGCCGAGGATGCTTTATATTATTTGGGAAATGATATTATTCACAGCAATTATTACAAGCAGGGCTTGATTTCTATTCAAGATGAGGCGAGTCAGCTGGTTGCACAGTATGTCGATCCACAGCCGCAGGAGCGCATTTTAGATGTTTGCAGTGCTCCTGGGACAAAGGCTTGCCATATAGCCGAGCGAATGGGGGATAAAGGTAGTATTGTATGTGGGGATATTCATGCACATCGTGTAGAGCTGATTAAAAACGGGGCAAGGCGTTTGCAGCTTCAATCCATTCAAGCACAGGTGATGGACGCAACGAGCCTGAAAGAAATCGAAGGCGAAATGTTTGATCGTGTCTTATGTGATGTTCCTTGCAGCGGCTATGGAGTCTTGGCACGAAAAAGTGATATTAAGTATCATGCAAAATCGACCGATATGGATACGCTCATACCTTTGCAGCAACAAATTTTACAAAGTGCAAGCAAACATGTTGTAAAAGATGGTATTTTGGTTTATTCGACCTGTACGTTGAATAAGAAAGAGAATGAAAAGCAAGTAGCTGCTTTTCTTGCACAGCATGAAGAATTTGAATGTTTACAGCAGCAAACGATTTTTCCTTATACGCATCATAGTGATGGCTTTTACATTGCGAAGCTGAAGAGGGTACGATGATTCGAAGCTTTGAAAAAGAAGATCTCTGTGAAGTCCTGCAACTGTGGCTGAGTGTTAATTTGGAAGTACATAGCTTTGTGAAAGAAAGCTATTGGTTAGAGCATCGGGATACGGTGGCAGCGATGATGCTAGAGGCAGACATCTATGTATGGGAGGAGCAAGGAATCAAAGCCTTTTTAGGACTTATGGATACGTATATTGCCGGTCTTTTTGTGGAACGTGAATATCGCGAAAAAGGGATTGGAAGAAAACTTTTACACTTTGCTTTTCAAAAGCATGCCCAGCTGACACTTGATGTTTATGCCGAAAACAAAGCGGCAATTCGATTTTATGAGCGAGTCGGTTTTGTGAAGGTGAAGGAATATGATGAGAAGGCAACAAGACAGCTGGCGTATACGATGACAGCTAAGAATGAGCTTATATTATGATGAAACACATCAAAAATGATTGCTTATTTCTTCATTTAAACAAATGATAAAAAAGGAGATTTCTTATTTGAATGATAGCATATCAAATTTGAAATCTCCTTTAAAATGTTTTGTTGAAAAAGTATTTCCTTGTTCTTTCAATTTTTATAATTATTTGATATTCAGATAATTTGCAATATTGGCATTAGAATCAAGAACCGGGTGAATGGTCGCTTCTCGTGATGTTAAAATAATGGTTAAACCGGGACCATGCCCACTGGTAAAGGAATCGGAATGAACAACAACTCCGATGGATATTGCACCTTTTAAATAATGTGGTCCGTTATGATTGTCATGATCCATTACCGCCACTAGATCACCAAAGCGAAGCTTATCAATGCCATGAAGCTTATTTGCTTCTTTATCCTGTGTCATGATATCGTAATCTCCAAGCATCATCTCTGAGCTTCCCAAGCCACTTCCCATCAGATGAGCAGGAACACAGGCTGCGACCGGTACATGAATACCGTCCTGCTCTTCTGTGATGTCAAGCTTATCCAACAGCTCGGGATCGATATTCATAACCTGAATTTCACGATGATTTAAAAGCTTTAAGCCAAGCCCGCAAGCCTGTACAAGAATTTTATCATCACAGGTCATCATTTCTAAGGTTTTACGATCAAAATAAGCCATGACATGATCGATGCCACCATGCTTTCCGGTTACATAACCACAACGACCCTTTGCCTCTCCACTGATGATCTTAGCTTTATTTCCGATGCACGAAAAAGCAAGAAATGCTTTATTTTCGCGTTCATTTGGATTTTTCATACTCACACCCGGTTCGATGTGATCACCTTCGATTCCCATGCAGCAATCACCGATTTTATAGTTATAAACAATACCGCCAGTCGCCATTGTGATTCTTCCATAACCATCATAGCCGACACGATAGCCGCTGCCACTCATCGTCGGGTGATCGACACTAGCTTGTACGCTCATCATTACTAAATGCTCTTTGTTCGTTTTCATTTGCATAACCTCCTACTAACTACGCATATTATAACATTGCATTTGTTTATTTTGCTATGGTTTTTCTTTTCGTATGCTATAATACAGACAGATAAGAGGTGAATGCTATGGCATGTAAAGTAAAGAGTAAGGAGGCAACACGAATTGATGAGGAAATCTATGCACATTTTGCGGATATCGTAGAGCATAGAAGCTTTCGTGATGCTATATCCAATGCCGCAAAACAGCTATCCAAAGGAAGTATCATGGAAAAGCGGGTCTATGCTTCAAGCTTTTCTTTACCCATGAAGCGTAACGTGTTTGGCTTATATACGATTGAGGTTGCGCTCAATCATCGTCGATGTCGCTTTCTTTTGGATAGTGGTGCACAGATCAGCGGCATTCGTGCATATAAGGCAAAAGAGCTTGCTTTGCCCAAGACTGATGGAAGCCTAACTGTCGGCAGTATCGGAGGAACGAAAAAAGAGCTTTTTGGTTGTATGGTCGAAAGCTTGCATCTAGGAGGAATCGAATATTTACAGCGAGCTTTGGTTGTGTTAAGTGATAAAGACTTCGCTTTGCGTTTTGCAGGTATGGATATGCTTGGCTTTGACGGTATTCTTGGTTGGGATATATTAAGTCAGTTGGATTTTGAGCTAGATGATATTGCAAAGCGTTTTAAGGTCATTGATAATCATTGGAAGCTTCCTAATCCCAATATGTTGTTGGGAGGATTTCCATGCTTGATCATGCAGTATGAGGATCAAAGCTATGGTCTGTTTGGCTTTGACAGCGGATCAAAGCACAGTTGGTTTGGGGAAGCTGCGATGCGTAAGCATTGTCGCTTAGAGGCAAGACAAAAGGTGCTTGGTATGGGAGTTCATGGCTTAGAAAAATTGGACATGAGCATTGCCAAGAGCTGTCGTCTTTATTTGGATAAGGCAAGCTTGGAGCTGAAGCATATTATGAGCGGACCGGTTCAAATATTTCCAAACTTTGTATTTGATGGTGTGTTAGGCAATGAAATCTTTGCCGGGCGAAGAATTCGTTTTATAAACAGCAGGTGTATGGTTTTGCTGGCTTAAATAAAATCATACGACTAAGGCTTTCTAGTTATGGCTGTTCAATGCTATAATAGAGATGTTTCTGAAAAAGAAATCATAGATTTGTAGGAAAGGAAGATGTTTTATGATATTACATGGAAAAATTGTATTAGAGAATGGTGCAGAGCTGCCATTTGAGTTGTATCCGGACGATGCGCCGATTACGGTAGAAAACTTTGTGAAGCTAGTAAAGGAAGGCTATTATGATGGGAAAACCTTTCATCGTGTAATACCGCATTTTGTATCACAGGGTGGCTGTCCTTATGGAAACGGCAGTGGCGATTTAGGCTACACGATTCCATGTGAAACCAAGAACAATCCTCATCGTCATATAGAAGGAAGCTTGTCTATGGCGCATCGTGGAAAGGATACCGGCTGCTGTCAGTTCTTTATTTGTCATGAGCCACAGCCGCATTTAGATGGAGTGCATACGGTATTCGGTCGTGTTACAGACAATATGGGTGCGGTTCGTAATATGCAAAACGGCGATGTGATGACACATGTCATCATCGAGGAAGAATAGCATGAGTGATACCAAGCGTTTGGGTATGCCGCTGCTTGTGATGGCGGTTTCCACGCTGCTGTTTTATTTGATGAATAAGCTGCTTCCTAATAGCATTGCTTATACATGTATTACACTGATGTGTGATATTGCTTTGTTTTTATTTGGTATGGCATTGAATGCCAAACGAAATTCACGTGGAGTGTATCGTAAGGTGATTGCGCTTGTATGTGCTATTATTTTGGTGTTTATTCAATTAGGCGTTGTTTCTATGCCTTGGGTAGAAACCTTACAAACGGCTTTTTCCATCAATCCATATTTGCTTAGTATGCTGTTTATTTATTTCGGATTTTTATTTGCCGATTAAAATTGATAAAGAAAGAAATTTCCAATGATAACGATATAGCTACTAAACATAATAGAGGGAGATTTTCCTTCTAATAGAATAAAGGTAATCCTGTGCGGATTACCTTTTTAAAAAGTATTTTTTTGACGTACAAGTTCAAAGGCAAAGATGGCTGTTGAGGCAGCGGCGGTCATTGCATTGCGAAATTCACTGCGGTAGGGAATAAATAGGTTTTGATCGCTTTGTGCCATCACAGCTTTGCTTAAGCCACGCATTTCACCGCCAATCGCAATACAGCATTTTTTCGGAAAGTGATAATCATACAGGGATATGGCATCTTTGCGTTGAGCACATAGAAATGTGATTTGCTGCTTCTTCATTTGTTGAATGGTAGCCTCCATATCTTCACTTACAAAAATATTGATGTATTCACTGGCACCGGCACTGGCACGTGTTACCGTATTTACCGCACTTGTCCAATTCCGCTTTCCGACAATGATACCATCACAGCCAGCTGCATAAAGTGTACGTAAGACATAACCGAAATTGAAAGGATCCTCAACTCCTTCCACAAGTGCTAAAAAAACATTTTCTTTGGATATAATATCTTCTATGCTTTGATATCTACGTTCTCCGCAATAGGCAAGGATACCTCCATGTGTTTTTCCTTGTGCTAAGGTGTCGATTTCTGCTCTTTGGGCAGCTTGAATTGTAATTCCTTGTTTTTTTGCTAATCGAAGGATATAAGATGTGTCTTTATCCTTTTTTTTAGCATCGACAACAATGCGCTGAACGACTCTGCGCTTTGCTTGTAAAACGGCTTTTACCGATATGTTACCTTCTACGATATATGTTTCCATAATAACCTCTAGCTTTCTGTTGATATTATACGCTAGAGGTAGGAAAAAGACAATGCAATTCTATGGCTTTACTAGGGATATTATATGCACCCTTCTTAACAACGTCTTGAAAAAATGTTATGATTACTACAAAGTCAATAGGAGGTCAAGAGATCAATATGAAGGTAGCTCTTGTTACAATGAATGTATTGCAGGGAAAATGTGAAGAAAATTTTTCCTTTATGATGGATAAGATTCAGCAGGCAAAAAAAGATCATGTGGATATGATTGTATTCCCGCAAAATGCAATCAGCGGTTATTTGCTGGGGGATCAGTGGTTAGATGATGCATGGTGTCGCTATGTAGATAGCTTTAATGATCGATTGGTTGAGGAAAGTGAAGATATTGCGATTGTTTGGGGGAATATCCGCTATCGCAATCAACGTAGATTCAATGCTGCTTTTTTTGCCTATCAAAAGAAAACGCACATGCGTGTGAAGAAGAATGTCAATGCGGATTATCAATGTGATGCACGCTATTTTGAAGAAAGCTCTATCAACAGTGCGATTGAATTTAAAAATTATGTCTTAGCTTTAAATTTTCAAAATGAAATTACCTTGGCAGATTTGAATATTAACATTGATGCCCACCCATACGATATGGAGGAGGCTAATGACTTGTATGGCAATGTGGTTTATGTGAATGCTGTCGGAATGCAGAATCAGGGGAAAAATGTGATGGTGATGCAGGGAGGAAGCTATGTGCATAACCAGCGCAAATTGCTGTATCAGGCACCATATTTTCAAGCGGATTATGCGGTGGTGGATATTCATGCTCAAAAAGAGGTACAGCCACAGAAAAAGCATCTATTAGATGCTTTAACATTGGGGATTCGGGAATTTGATAAGCAAATTTTCAATGCTAAAATGCCTTGGATCATCGGATTATCCGGAGGACTTGATTCCAGTGTGAGCTGCGCATTGCTTGCGTATGCTTTAGGTGCGAAGCGTGTGCATGGCTTTAATATGGCAACGAAATACAATCGAGATACGACGATATCCAATGCGCAAAAGGAAGCAGCTGCTTTAGGAATCCATTATCATGACGGTTCGATTCAGATGCTTGTAGATGCCAGTCGTGATACCTTTTTAAAGGAGTATGGCTTTGATGCGCAAAAGGATTCTACCTTAGTTATGGAAAATATCCAAGCACGTGCTCGTGGGTATCTGCTTGGAGGATTTGCCGGTATTTTGGGTGGTGTGATTGCAAATAACGGAAACAAGGTTGAATATATGCTAGGCTATTGCACACTTTACGGAGATAGCGTCGGTGCGCTTTCACTAATTGGAGATTTAACCAAGGTGCAACTGTTTGCGTTGGCTGAGGAATTGAATAAACGCTTTGCAAAAGAAGTTGTACCAATGAACTTATTACCGGTGCTTGAAGAAAACAAGCTGCATTGGGAAATGGCTCCAAGTGCGGAATTAAAAGAGGATCAATATGATCCGATGAAATGGTTTTATCATGATTATTTAGTGGATCATTTGGGAAGAAATCTTGATGTTTTATCCTTGATGGAGGGGTATCTTAATCATACACTTGAGGAAGAACTTATGAAGTGGATAAAATACTATCAGCTTGATGAGCCACAAAACTTTATAAAGGATTTGGATTGGTTTTTGAATACTGCAAGTCGCAATGGCTTCAAGCGTTTGCAGACACCACCGATGCTATGTGTTCATAAGCGTAGCTTAGCTTCCCAAATTGATGCGCAAATGCAGGTGGATCGCACGCAATATGAGCAATTAAAGCAACGTATCTTGGCAATGTAAAATCTTTCTATATTGTAAGGTGCAGATATGGAAAAGCATGATAAAATATTGACAACAGGGGTGAATAGATATGCGATTTAAAATGACAGATGAAATTCATAAGAAGGTGTGGATGTATAGCATTATTGTAGCAGTTGGTATTTTGCTGTATTTTGCACTTTATCGTTTTCAACAGTTAGCTTCCTTTTTCAGCTCTTTCTTTTCCTTGCTGATGCCCTTTATTTTAGGTTTTGCCATTGCGTTTATTTTGAATGGACCGATGATGTTTTTTGAAGCTAAGCTATTTGGCAGGCTGCGTTGCTCGAAAAAGGTAAAGCGAAATTTATCAGCTCTTTTATCGCTTGTATTGTTTATTGCAATTGTTTGCTTCCTTTTGGCTTTATTGATTCCACAGCTTGTAGAAAGCATTGCTTCGTTGGTAAAATCATTTCCCGGCTATGCTGCTGACTTTCAGGTGTTTGCGATTGATTTTATGAAAGAGCATGATATCAATGTGGAAATCATCAATAAGTTTATCAGTGATTATAATATTGTTGGGAAGCTAACAGAATTTGTAACTTCCGCTTTACCGCAAATGGCAAAGCTGACATATCAATTAGGCAGCACGCTTTTAAATGTACTGCTTGGAATTATATCCGGATTGTATATGATGATGGACAAGGAGCGTTTGCTGCGATATTTTAAAAAACTAAATTATGCGATTTTTCCTAAAAATGTAGCAGAATATACACATCGCTTAATGCTGTCAAGCAGTCAGATTTTTAATAATTTTATTATCGGAAAAGCAATTGATTCTTTGATCATCGGTATTTTATGCTATGTAGGGAGTATATTATTAGGATTTCCTTATGCAATTCTATTATCGGTAGTTGTCGGTGTTACCAATATGATTCCGGTTTTCGGTCCTTTTATCGGAGCAATTCCGGGAATTGTATTGCTGTTTATCATTCACCCAATCACAGCTGTATATTATGCTTTGTTTATCCTAGTGTTACAGCAATTTGATGGTAATATCCTCGGACCGTTGATCTTAGGAGATAAGCTAGGGCTTCCAAGTATCGGAATTTTGTTTTCCGTTGTAATCGGAGGCGGTTTATTTAATGTTGTCGGAATGTTTATCGGTGTTCCTTGCTTTGCAGTCATTTATATGGCAGTTAGAGAGTGGACACATTATCGTTTAGAAAAAAGACATGTTGATTTAGATGAATCAAGTCAAAGTGTACATGATGCTATGCACGTAGAAATGGTGGATTAAGGAATAGGCAGTCAATCGTTTGGATTGGCTGTTTTTTTGTGCCTTTACATGAAAAAAAGATGCACAAGGCATCTTGTAAATAATTAAAATCGGGTTTTTGCTTATATCAAATGTCCTAACTGTTTAAATTTCTCGCGAAAATCTTTGACACTGTTGGTGATAGAAGCATAGTCTTTACATGCGATTGTTAAAAATAAAACATCAATAACCATAGATTGAAGAATAATTGAGGTTTGAGAAGCCAATCGCAGATTATTCTCGATAATCGATGTATAAAGAGCAATATCTGCTTTTTCAGCAATTTGTGAATTACCGAATTGTGTAATTACAATAATTTTTGCTTTTCTTTCATGTGCGATATCTATAAGCTCATAGTTTTCCTTAGATGCTCCAAGGGTGGTAAAACAAATAAAAAGATCGTTCTTTTTTAGATTTGCGCATGCTTCAAGACGCAGGTGAATATCCTCAAAAAAGATTGTTTGAATATTCAATCGCATCATTTTGATTTGAAATTCATGTATTAAAACAGTGCTGGCACCCATACCGGATAAGAAGATTTTTCTATTTTGCTTAGCCGCTACATAAATGTAATTTGCAGCATTTTCTAAATCATTTGCATCTAATGTATTCAGTGTACTATTTAAGCTGTTGATCGTAAAAGATGCAAGTTTGCGATAAATCTCAATAGCACTATCGTTAAGGTTTACCTTAACTGGTGTAGAATCGATTTGATTCGAAATAAAATTTGCAGATAAATGTAGTTTGAAATCCTTATAGCCTTGGAAACCCAATCGTCTTGTAAAGCGAATCAATGTAGGTTCACTGATATCACAGGCTTGCGAGAGCGCACTTGTGGACATATCAGTAACATCTTTAGGGTGAGTTAAGATGTAGTTTCCTAATTTTTGTTCACTTTTAGATAGAAAAGGCATTAAGGATTCGATTCGTGTTAAAATTTCATTATTTTCCATGAAAACAGCCCTTCTTTTCTCTATTTTTATGATAGCAGAAATATGTGGATTTCTCAATCTTTTACCTAAATATGTAGTAAAACTAATTTTTTTGAAAAATACTATTGTAGTAATACTACTTTTATGTTATATTTTTTGTAGCAAAACTACAAGAAAGGTGGATAACGATATGGAAAAACTAAAAGTTGCAGTTGTAGGGGCAGGTATATATGGACAAAACCATTTGAACGCCTATACTTGGAATCCCAATGCAGATCTTGTTGCTGTATGCGATAGGAATCCTGAAATTACGAAAAGAGTAGAGGAAGAGTATCACGTGAAAACATACAACGATATTGAAGTTATGTTGGAAAAAGAGGAAATTGATGTCGTTTCGATTGCTACTCCTGATCCTTTTCATAAGGAGCCTGTATTAGCGGCAATTCGTTATAGTAAGGACGTTTTGGTTGAAAAGCCATTAGCTACTACATCTCAAGACGCTTATGAAATTATTGAAGCTGCCAATACCGCAGGAGTTCGTGTTATGGTTGATTATCATAAACGTTGGGATCCGGCTTCTATTGCAGTTAAGAACAAACTCAATGAAGCTACTACCGGAAAACCGGTTCGTGGGTATATGCGAATGGATAACATTTATGATGTTGCTTTAAATTGGTTGAATTGGTCATCGAAATCGAGTCCTGTTCATTTTGTTGGAACACATTGCTATGATTTGATTCGTTGGTACATGGGGTGTGAAGTTACAGAAGTGTATGCAGTAGGGCATAAAGGAATTTTACAATCAAAAGGAGTAGATACCTATGATTCCATTACTGCTAATTTAACATTTGAAAATGGCTGTACTTGGACAGTTGAGAATGCTTGGATTCTTCCTAATGGCTTTGCAAAGGCTGATGATGGGTGTACCGAGATTCTTTGTGAAAATGAAATGATTCGCGTTGATTCACAAAAACGAGGCGTAGAGTTCTTTGATGAAAATAAACTAAGCACACCGAATGTTTGCTTTATTCAGAATTATCAAGGACGCTCTATGGGATTTGGTATTGATCCATTAAATGATTTTGTTAATTGCATTCAAAAAGATTTACCGTTTATGGCAGATATGTACGATGGCTTAGAAGCGGAATTGATTGCCGAAGCTGTTCATAAGAGTGCGGATATACATCAAATCGTTAAAATTGAAAGAAAAAATATTAAAAAATAGCGTTATTCAAAAAAAGAAAGAAGGAAGCTAACTATGGCAAAGATTAAAATGTCGCGTGTAGATTATCGTATGGTACATGGACAAATTGTAGCAAAATGGATTAAGTTTCGTCCGGTAGATCGTTTGATCTTGGTAGATGATTTACTTGTAGACGATGAATTTATGGCAGATATTTATCGTATGGCTGTTCCCGATCGTCCGGTAGATATTTGTAAAATGGCTGATGTTCAAAGTACTTTGGATAAAACTGATGATTCTGTTATGTTGATTTTTAAAGATGTATCAAGTGCTTATGCAGCTGTACAAGCCGGACTTAAGCTTACCGAATTGAATGTAGGCGCGCTACAAAATAAAGCGGATCGCAAATCTGTTATTCAAGGTGTTTCATTATCACCAGAGGAGTACAATTTGTTAACAGAACTAAAAGATCAGGGAGTTGATGTTTATTTACAGCCGATTCCTGAAAATGATCCTGTCGGATTGAAATCAATTGAGAAAAAATTTAAATAAGGAGAATTAAGATTATGGAAGGCACACAATTGTTTATCATGGCTATCGCAATGGGGATTATGTATTGGTTGGCGCGAGGCATGATTGGGGGATATTTTGCATTGTTCTTTATAGCAAGTCCGATTGCAATTGGAGTAGTTGCAGGACTTATTTATGGTGATGTTACAAATGGTTTGATTTTGGGTGGTGGAATTGCGGCAGTCTTTGCCGGTATTATTGCACCGGGTGGTAATTTACCAACAGATTCTGCTTTAGCAGCAACTACGGTTATACCGATTGCGCTTGCTACCAGTCTTTCCGTTGAACAGGCGATTGCCTTTGCGGTTCCAATGGGGTTAATCGGTGCATTTGTAACAAATTTACGTAAAATGCTGAATGTTGTTTTCGTTCATAAGGCTGATGAATGCGCTGCAAAAGGAGACTTGAAGGGATTACGTAATTGCGCAGTGATATATCCTCCTTTGGTTGAACTGCCACTGTTATTTTTACCGGTATTTTTAGTTGTAATGTTTGGTCAAGATGCTATGACAGCATTTATGAATAATGTGCCTACATGGGTAATGCATGGTATGGAGGTTGCCGGTGGTGTGATGCCTGCAATCGGGTTTGCCTTGATTATGAACATGATTGGCAAACCTCGTATGATTCCTTATACTATTATCGGATTTATTTTAGTAAAATCATTAGGACTTAATAATGTTACAGCAGGCTTAGTAGCTGGTTCTATCGCTTTCCTAGTTGTGATGGGTTTTGCACGTAAAGAAAAGGAAGGAGTTTAGGGGTATGTCTGAGGAAAAGAAAATTGTACTTACTAAAAAAGATGTTAATAAGGTTATTGCCAGATGGTATGTTTCAAATGAAATGGCATTGAACTTTGAGCGTATGCAATCCATTGCCTTTACTTATTCACTGGTTCCGGCATTAAAAAAACTATATCCTAATAAAGAAGATATGATACCGGTATTACAAAGACACATGGAATTGTTTAATACCAATGCAACTGCCGGAGGTCTTATTTTAGGGACTACCTTAGCAATGGAAGAAGAAATTGCGAATAATCCCGAATCAATGCCTGGGGAAGCAGTAATTGCCGTAAAAACCGGTCTTATGGGTCCGGTAGCAGCCTTTGGTGATTCGTTTAGTGCAGGAACCTTAACGACCTTATTTATTTTAGCGGCTTGTTCTGTTGCTCAAGAAGGCTCTATGATGGGATTGTTTATCCTATTCTTAGGATCAATGGTTACGCTTGTAGAATTGATTCTTACGACAAAGCTGACTTATACAAAAGGACGTTCTGCAATTAAAGGAATTATGTCAAGTAAGTTGATGAAAGATGTCATTGAAGGGGCTAATATTCTAGGTATGGCGATGATGGGTGTTTTATCCGCTTCCATGGTAAATCTAAGCATTGCTTTTACGGCTAATTTCGGTGAATCTGTTTTCAGTGTACAAGAAAAAATTGATGGTATTATGCCCGGGATTCTTCCGTTAAGTGTTTTGTTTATCTATTACTATCTAATTAGTAAAAAAGGTGTCAGCATAGCTAAGCTTGTTTTAGCAACTTTGGTACTAGGTATTGCAACTGCATTTATCGGATTGTTTTAGAAGTATGAGTAGGGTATCTTACAAAGATGCCCTTTACTGATTTTTACAAATTGTTGTAACCGTAATCAGCGTGGAAGAAGGCTGATAGAGAGGAGGATATAGCGATTTACTTATTCGCTATACGAAAGAATTATATGAAAGGTATTGTTTTAACGAGTCATGGGTTATTAGCAGATGGAATGCTGGATACTATTAAAATATTTTCAGGAGAACCTTCGCAAATAAAAGCTCTTTGCTTAATGCCGGGAGATGATATGGCAAAATTCTTAGGTGATCTATGCGATGCAATTGATGAAGTAGATACAGGAGATGGTGTCTTAGTTTTCTGCGACCTTTTATTTGGAACACCATGCAATTGTAGTGGAGCCTTGCTTGGAAAAAAAGAATATAAAGAAAGAGTTCAGGTTATTACCGGTATGAATTTAGCGATGCTGTTAGAATATATAGGAATGCGTGATAATGGAATGAAACCAAGTGAAATCATAGATACCGGAAAGTGTGGAATTGTTGATTTTAATGAGCTTCATAAGCAGCGTAGTCAAGAGTTATGAAGGAAAGTGATGTAGAGGGCATACTTCACCGTCATGGGTATGTTTTTCAAGAGCATGCAACGATTTATGCAACAATTAAACCAGGTGTAGCTGCTTATCAAATTGGTTTAAAGCAAACAATGTTTAGTAATAAAGAGCATTTATTACATGTAAATGAAAAGGGAATTATTATTCTTGTGCTAGATGAGATGTCAGGAACTATTTTAGAAGATTCGATTGTTCTTTTACCATTAGAAGATATACAACAGGTTGAGATTATACCTAAGTCTTTCGCATTTCGATTGGTTATACGAACAAAGCAAGGAGATTTGGAATACAATATTAGAAAAACAACGCTAGGAGCACCATGGCATAAACATAATTTGATATATTTTTTGCATGCATTTGAGGTATCTTCATGATTAATGCAGTTATTTTTGATATGGACGGGGTGCTGTTTGATACAGAATTGGTATTTGATCAGATTTGGACAATGCTTGCGAAAAAATATGGATATGTAATTCAGCAGCAAATGTTGAATAATTTACGAGGAACAAGTGGAAAACGAATGGCAAATATCATTGAAAGCTATTGGAAAGATGCAGATGGCTTTTTGATTATTGATGAATTTTTTGCGAATGCGAAAGCATATTTAAGTCAAAAGGTTCCTTTAAAACCTGGTGTATGTGAATTGATTGATTTTTTATGGCAGCATAAAATGCCAATGGCAGTAGCAAGTGGTTCTTTCAAGGATTTGGTTTTAAGTAATTTAAAGGTTTCAGGACTCATTCATTATTTTCAAGTGATTAGCAGTGGAGATGAGGTTTCGAGTGGAAAGCCGGAACCGGATATTTTCTTATTGACAGCAAAGCGATTATGTCAAAAGCCGCAAAATGTTTTACAGCATTTCAGAGCCAGGACATCCCATTATCCCAAGTAAATGGAAAGGTTCCCGCTTACCCTAACTATTTTTATATATTCCTTTTTGTCTAGTTAATTATTAATGTTTTTATTTATTTTTTATTGTATTTACCACGCTTGATATAAGTGTGATTATGTATTTCTTTTTCGGTTTTCGGTATTCCTAGAATCAGTGCATTATCTCTTGCGTGCCATAGTATACGTTGTCTAAAGAAATCAAAATTAAAGTATCCTCTAGATAATCTTTTGGTATCTTTTATCTTTCTGTTAAAACCTTCTAGTGGACCGTTTGATATTCTTCTATAAACTTCTTTAGCTTCACCACCTTCACTGTTTAAATTATGATGATGAAAGATACTGTTCGTATTCATTCACATTGTGATTACACATCACCGAATAAATATGAATACTTATATAACAAAACAAGGAAGTACGATCCAAGGGCTTATTAGTGGGTTTCTCCATTTAAATTGTCCGAAAACTTGACATAGTACCAAGTAATGAAATTATTGCTTCATACTCATCGAGGTATATTTTTTAAATAAGTTAAGGGGGTATTTTATTTGTAAGAAAATGGGTTTCTAAACTGAAAATGTCTAATTAAATAATATTTAGATATTGGTATATTTTGTTGTTAATAATATACCAATATCTAAATATAGGCTATTAATCGGTTGTTAGACATGCTATAATACTATAAGGGCTAAAATTGGTATACTTATATTATAAATTGGCGCTATAATAACAAAAAGAGGAATCGAATAATGAATGATGGTGTATTTATTTTAAGGGATCTGGATAAATTTACATCCGTGACCGATGCTATAATTGCAAAAGAATTAAATTTAAAAAATATTGTTTTAAAGTGCGGTGTTATTGAATCTAATTATTACTTAAGTCAAAAACTTAATGTGTCATTAGCTACAAAACTATTTTATTTATCACGACTTAGAGTTGTTAATGGTAAACCAAGATCAATTGAAAAAACTTATATAGAATATGATAAAGTTAAGGGATTGGAAAAGGAAGATTTCACAGATGTTTCTTTTTATCGCGTTTTAGATAATAAAACAGGCTTTAAGATTAATATGACTAACGAAGAAATATTAATTGTTGAAGCTAACGAAGAGGAATGCGAACACCTTGAGTTAGAGATGGGCGATGAAGTGGTATTAATTAAGGGAACTGCTTATATTGAAGATGGTAATCCTTTTGAATATTTTGAAGTTACAAGTATTCCGAGTTTTTATCGTTTTAGGAGTGTGTAATTATGAATAAGAATTTACCTATTTATATGCAACTTGTGGAAAGTATTAAAAAGAAAATTGTAAGTGGTGATTTAAAGATTGGTGAACGTTTGGTGAGTGAAAGGGAAATGTCGCTTCAGTACGGTATTAACCGTATGACGGTTAGAAATGCCTTAAAACAACTTAAAAACGAAGGAATCATTGAAGCGCGAAGGGGAAGTGGCAATTATATAATCAAAGTTCCGACGTTAGAAGATAAATTACAATTAGGCCAAAGTAATGCTGTTTTATCTTTAAGTATGCAAATAAGGCAAAATGGAATGAAGTCTTCAAGACAGATGATTTCTTTTAAAAAAATTTTTTGTGAAGGTGCTCTAAAAGATACATTCCCAAACGAAGATAAATTGTATGAGATTGTTAGATTATCACTTATTAATGATAATCCCTATGCTTTTCAAAAAGCATACATTCCCTGCAGTGTCTTTAAAGAAGCTGAACGATTTGATTTTGAAAGTTTCTCCTTATATAAATATATGGAGGACCAAGGACATCGTCCTGATAAGGTAATATCTTACTTACAGATCGTTAGTATTCCTGATGAATATGTAGATATAATGAATGTTAATAAAGATAAAAAAGTATTTCTATTTGATTATTATGGGTTTGATAAAGATCATGGTCTTGTAGAATATACAATATCGTATCATCTACCAGAATATACTTCATTTAAATACGTTAGTAAAAAAAGTAAATAATATTAATTGATAAATCCAATTTAAAAGATTGGATTTTTTAGTGTGCCGGGCATGGGACACAACTAGGTGGTGCAAGTCCACTGTGGGGGCGTTCATCGCAACCGCCAACCACTAGCCGAAACCAAGGGTGTCTTTCGTGAGGAAGAATCTGAAGGAAGGTCTAGGCAAAACTCCGTACTGAGGAACACGAACTAAATCAGGCTTTCAATGGGGATGAGTGTGCTAAATACCATCACACAAGTGTTGACTCTAATCCATGAACCACTATTTAGTGAATCTAGTTTTGGATTTAGACCAGATAGATGTTGCGAGATGGCAATCATAAGAGCATTGGAATATATGAACAATGGTTTCCATTGGGTAGTGGATATTGACCTTGAAAAGTTCTTCGATACAGTGAGCCACGATAAACTTATCACTTTGGTCATGAAGAATGTGAAAGATGGAGAAATTGTATCTTTGATACGAAAGTTTCTAGTAAGTGGGATCATGATTGATGGCGAATACAAAGAATCAATCATAGGAACGCCACAAGGCGGAAACCTTTCTCCATTGCTCAGCAACATAATGCTCAATGAATTGGATAAGGAACTAGAGGCTAGAGGACTACATTTCACTAGATACGCAGATGACTGTATCATACTAGTAGGAAGTAGCAAGGCTGCTGATAGAGTTATGGCAAATGTTTCCAAGTTCATTGAAAAGAAATTAGGACTCAAAGTCAATATGACCAAGAGCAAAGTCTCAAAACCAAATGACATCAAATACCTTGGATTTAGATTTTACCAAGACAGTTTTGATGGTAAATGGAAAGCGAAACCTCATGAAATATCTGTAGAAAAATTGGTGGCGAAGCTAAAGTTTTTAACAAGAAGAGTATGGAGCATCGATATGGACAGTCGTCTGTTGAAAATCAAACAATTGATAATAGGATGGGTAAACTACTTTCGCATTGGAAACTTCAAAGAACAATGCAAGAAAATCGATGCAAATATTCGATTTCGCCTAAGAATGTGTATATGGAAACAATGGAAGAAGATAAAGAAAAGATTCAACTCTCTAATGAGATTGGGGGTTAGTAGAAGATTGGCATGGATGTGTGCAAATTCTAGAAAAGGATATGCTCGATGTGCGTCAAGTTTTCTGAAAACTGCAATCACAAATAAACTTCTAAAGAAAAGAGGTCTAGTATCTCTACTAGACCAATATCAGTTAAAGCATATTTAGTATAGATTTGAACCGCCGGATACGGGTCCGTAAGTCCGGTGGTGTGAGAGGACGAAATAAATTTCATTTATTTTCTCCTACTCGATTTATAAGTGGTATATGTATAAGACAATATTTATGTAATAATTGATATACATATATACCAATTAGTAGAATTTTTAACTTAATTTCATTATTTTACCGGTTTTCTATTGACTAATATATACCAAAGTGGTATATATTAGTCATCAGGTATATTAACTATACCAAATCCAATTATTGGATAGGAATCAAAAAGGAGGTAGAATAATGAGTTTGATTCAAGCGCTTTTTATTGGTTGCGTTGCTGCCTTAACAAAAATCGAAGGTGGCTGGCTAGGTGAAGCTAAATTACGTGAACCTATAGTAACTGGTTTTCTAGTAGGAGCAATTTTAGGTGACATCGAAAAAGGTTTAATTATCGGTGCACAATTACAACTTATGTGGATGGGTGCCGTTGCTATTGGTCCTACTGCACAGCTTGATATTGGTACTGGTGGTACGATTGGGGCTGCTGCAGCTATTTCAACAGGTACTGGAGCTGAAACAGCTATTATGTTTGGTGTTCCCGTTGCAATCTTGATGCAATTCATGGCTGCGTTATTAATGACATTCTATTCAAGTTTCATGGCTAAAGTAGATAAAGATATTTTAATTGGCAAATACAGTTCAATTTCTTTCTATCATTATTTAGTTGGTATTTGTGACTTTACAATGTATGCTTTATTAACTTTTGTGGCAATGTATTTCGGTAATGATTTAATTAACGCTATTGTAAATGGTTTACCTGCATGGGCAAATAGTGGTTTAACAGCAGTAAGCGTTATGTTACCATGCGTAGGTTTCGCTCTACTACTAAATATCATTATGGAAAAAGATTTAGTTCCATACTTTATATTAGGTTTTATTCCAGCAGCTTTTGTTGGTAGAGACTTATCAATGATAGCTATCGTTGCAATGGCATGTGCTCTTGCAATGATTATCTTCCAATTAAGAACTAAAGGTGGTTTAACACAAATAAAAGAAGCTGCTACAAATAGCGATGATGAATGGGAGGATTAATTATGGCTAACGATATCATTAGTGCAGAAAACAATATTACTAAAAAAGATTTTAGAAAGGTATTTTGGCGTTCATTTACTTTACTTGGATCAATGAACTATGAACGTATGGAAGCTTTAGGTTTCTTATATTCAATTTTCCCAGTATTACAAAAGATTTATAAAGACGATGACAAAGGTTTAAAAGAAGCTTGTACACGTCATATGACAGCATTCAATATGACTGTTTCTCCATCACCATTTGTAATGGGTATCTCAATTGCGATGGAAGAATTAGCTAAGAAAGATAAAACATTTGATGTATCTTCAATCAATGCTGTTAAAGTAGCTTTAATGGGACCGCTAAGTGGTGTTGGTGATACATTCTTCTGGGGTATCTTTAGAATTTTAGCTTGTGCATTAGCTATTGGTTTTGCTCAAGAAGGTAATCCTATTGCTCCATTTGTATTATTAGTATTATTTAATATTCCAAACTTCGCTACTCGTTGGGTTGGTTTAAAACTTGGTTATAGCAATGGTTCTACATTCTTAAGAGAAATGGAAGAAAGCGGCAAGATGGCATTATTCACACATTGTGCTGGTATTGTTGGGGTTGCATCTATCGGTTGTTTAATCGCGATGTGGGTACCAATTTCTTGTCCATTAACTTTTACAATCTCTGGTACTAAAATTATCATACAAGATTATTTAGATCAAGTATTACCATGCTTATTACCTTTATGTACAACACTTGCAATCTTTGCATACTTAAGAAAAGGTAATAAATCAATTAGAGCTATTCTATATGTTGTAGTAATCGGTTTTATTTTAGGTGTATTAGGCTTAGTAGCATAGGAGAATTATTATGGCAATTGTTGGTGTTAGAATTGATGATCGTTTAATTCATGGTCAAGTATGTGGTTATTGGATTCCACAATATAAAGTTGAAAGAATCTTAATCGTCGATAACGAAGTTTGTAATGATGAAGCTAGAAAGACGGCTTTAAAGTTTGGCTGTCCACAAAGTTGTAAATTATCTATTTTCGATAGTACTAAAGCTGCTGATAAACTAATTCGTAAAATTGATGAAGGAATTAGAGTTATGTTATTAGCGCAAGGTCCAAAGCCTTTCCTTGAACTTGTACAAAAAGGTTATCATCTTGATGAAATTTGTATTGGTAATATGTCTACAAGACAAGGAGCTAAACAAATCAAGAAAACTGTTTATGTAACAGAAGAAGATAAAAAAGACTTTTTAGAACTATCAAAGTTAGGTGTAAAACTTTACTTACAAGAAAAACCTACTGATGGTAAAGAAGATTTAGTTAATTTATTGTAAAGAAATGGAGTGATTTTTATGAGTGAACCTACTGTAATTGGTTATATGAAAGAACAACCTGAAAGATTAAAATATGTATTTGAGAATCGTGATGTATTCGTAAAGCCTTTCGTTGATGTATTTGTTAAAAATAAGATTAAGAAAGTAATATTCTTTGGTTCTGGTACAAGTTATAATGTATCACTTATCGCTACTTATTACGTTAAACATATCGTTGGTATTGATGCAGAAGCTCAATACCCAACAGTATTTAAAAACTATGAAAAAGCCGATTGGAGTAATACTTTAAATGAAGATGAAATCTTATTTGTGGGAATTTCGCAATCGGGTACTTCAGTATCAACTTGTGAAGTAATGGAATATGCCCAAAAAGCAGGTTACCATACTTTAGCAATTACGGGAAATCTAAATAGTAAGATTACGGAATTTGTTGATACTAAGACACATCTATTAGTAGGTGATGAATTAACACCACCTGAAACCAAAGGTTATACTGTTTCGCTATTAAGTGTTTACCTATGGGCTTTATATGCCGCTAAAGCGATTGGTTCAATTGATGAAACAAAGTTTGAGGAAGAACTTAAAGCTACTAAAGACTTAGTTGATAATTTTGAAACTGTTGTTAAGGAAAGTGAAGCTTGGTATGACAGAAATAATACAACAATCGTTAATAGTGATCGTATTTATATCTTAGGTTATGGTATTGATTTTGGTACAGCGATTGAAGCACAATTAAAGATTGGCGAAATGTTACGTTTGCCAACATTAGGTTATGAAATTGAAGAATACTCTCATGGACCAACAATGGCTTTGTGTAAAGCTCAAACCATTTTTATGATAGGTTCGGATGAAGCTGAATTTGAACGTATGTTAAAGTTTAATAAAGCTTTTAAAGTGTATAGCGATCGTGTTCATATCATTACTTGTAAAGATATTGAAAACGATAGTCGTGATCTTGTTTTCTCTTATAAAACAAATAAATATTTAGCACCGCTTATGTATACAGTTCCATTCCAATTTGTTGCTGCTAAAGGCGCTAAGGATATTGGTATTGATACAGGTATCAATCCATTTGATATTCCTTTAGCTCATTACGAAAAATGATTAAAGCTGTAATCTTCGATATGGATGGTGTCCTTGTTGATAGTGAAAGAGTCTTTATCGATTATTTGGCAAAATTCTTTGAAATTAATAGAGTTCTTCTTGATAAAGAAAAGCTTTATTATCTTGTAGGTACTCCTGCTAATACTGATGATGTATTTGTAGCTGAAAAGTTAAATATGAATATTGATGAAGCTAGAAAAATAAAAGATCAATTCTTTATTGATAATCCTATTAGATATGGGGAAATTCTTAAAGATTATGTGAAAGAAACACTAGATTATTTAAAAAAACATAATATTAAGATTGCCTTAGCTAGCTCTTCATCAATGAAGAGTATTGAACGGGCTTTAGGCGAATGCAAGATTGAAGACTATTTTTGCCAGATTGTAAGTGGTGAAATGTTTAAAGAAAGTAAACCAAATCCTGAGATATATGAATATTCAGTATCAAGACTTGGTTTAGATAAAAAGGAAATTATAGTTGTTGAAGACTCATGCTACGGGGTATGTAGTGCTAAAGCAGCTGGTTTAAAAGTATGTGCAATTAATGATCCTTTATTTAATTTTGATTTAAGTAAAGCTGATTATAAAGTGAATTCTTTAAAAGAATTTATAGATATTATGAAGGAGCAAGAGTTATGCTAGGAATTATAGTAAGTGGACATGGTCATTTTGCCAGTGGAATTAGTTCATCAGTGGAATTAATTCTTGGTAAACAAGAAGACTATGTGGCAGTAGATTTTCCAGAAGGAGATACTTTAACGGAAATAACTACTAATATTAAAAATGCAATTAACAAATTTGAAGGATTTGATAATATATTAATCTTCTGTGATTTATTAAGTGGATCACCATTTAATGCGAGTATTATGGAAGCAATGGAGGATGAAAGAATTAACGTTATATATGGTGTTAATTTAGGAATGTTACTTGAAACCTTGATGAAAAGAAATATGGGAGAAGATATTAATGATGTTGTCGCTAATGCTGTAAGTGTTGGTAAAGAATGTGTTGGTATGTTTACAAAACCAAATAGCGAGGATAAAGATGACTTTGATGAATAAAGGTGTACTATACGCTTTGCTTACAGCAATTTGTTGGAGTACATCAGGAATATTTATTAAGTCAATTAATCAATCAGCATTGGTTATATCAGGAACAACTTCACTTATTGGTTTTATCTTTATCTATGGTTTAAATTATAAAAAGATCAAGATAAATAAGAAAACGATGTTAGTGGGATTAGTGCAATTTATGATGGGGATTACTTTTGTAATAGCTAATAAGTTAACTAGTGTGGGTAATGCTATTGTTTTACAATATAGCTCAATGATATTTATTTTAATATTTGGTTGTTTAGAGAGAAAGAAAAAACCTTATTTATATCAAAGCATTGTGATTATATGTGCATTAGTGGGAATAATTTTATTCTTTATAAATGAGTTCTCGTTTGATTCAATGTTTGGTAATTTTATGGCTATTGTATCAGGTTTCTTTTTTGGTTTGCAGTTTTATATTAATAGTAAAGCTGGTACTGATACAACAAGTGCTTATATAGCACAATATATTATAAGTATAAGTGTGATGATTATATTTATAGTAATTAAAGGAATTAATTTTAATATTAGAGATTTTGTATTACTAGGGGCTGATGGGGTATTTCAAACTTTCTTTGCGGCTTTATTCTTTGCAAAATGTATAAAATTAATTCCG
>OBXO01000327.1_pt1 | contig 44453 bp, 34 predicted proteins | sample 1501431 | NCBI WGS metagenome assembly OBXO01 (sample SAMEA2580163, study PRJEB22360) | human gut metagenome | biome: human gut; feature: human-associated habitat; material: faeces | place: Denmark | collected 2008/2010
GTGGCCGCGACAGGGCCCTCCCCATTTAAGGTTAGAGACAATCAGCGCCCGGAACAGACCATGTCCGGTGTCGCAAAAACCTCCGCATGAGTCATCCGTCCCTGGCGAAACCCTGACCGGGGGAAGGAGGCGGAATCAATTCTGGAGGGGATATGGAAGCCCATCCGTGCTTAATGAGGTTTCTCACGAATTTAGCACGGCTATGCGCTTCGATAAGTGCAAACGGTCCCCGTAAGAATTCATTCCGGCCGGATTCCCCCCTCACGACAACCTCCAACCAGGGACGGAAGACTCAGACAGGCTCCCCCACCACACCGGACATGGTCCGTTCCGGACGCGTCCTCTGAGCCTCAGTTAAATCTCTTTTCTCTCTAAAACCATCCGATTCAATTTTTGAAGAGCCTCACGGATTCCTCCCACCTCGCAGATGAGCCCTTCCTTTACCGCATCGCTGCCGACCAGGACAGTCCCCAGATCCTTTGTCAGCATTTCCGTATTGAGCATCAGGCGTCTCAATTGATCATATGCGATTTTGGAATGGCCGGAAACAAAGTTAAGAATTCTGTCCTGGATCATTTCAAAATAATCGTATGTCTGAACAGCGCCGATCACGGTTCCCGACATTCTGACCGGATGTATCATCATCGTCCCTGTGGGTACGATAAAGGAGTAATCCGTCGCAACGGCCAGAGGGACTCCGATAGAATGGCTGTCGCCGATTACAAGGGATACCGTTGGTTTGCTCAGGGAGGCAATCATCTCCGCCAGGGCCAGGCCGCAGCTGACATCGCCGCCAACCGTGTTAATCATGACGAGAACTCCGTCCACTTCCCTGCTGTCTTCTATTTCAGCCAGCTTTGGCAGAATATGCTCATACTTTGTTGTCTTTGTATTTCCCGACAGATTTTCATGGCCTTCAATTTCGCCAATGATGGAAATCAGGTGGATATGAGCACCCTCTCCGCCCTCCTCCAGAAGTACCTGTCCGGTCTCTTTAATCCGTTCTTCCCTGGCCTCCTCATTTTTGATTTTCTGTTGTTCCTGTTCCGGCTCATTACCGGAGTTCTTCATTCTCTGAGTCTCCGGATTCTCCCTTTTATTCTCCTGCTTAGTATTTCTACCAGCAAAATCATGTGACCGTTCATTTAATTCCTGCACCAGCATAACAGTCCTCCTCATTCCAAATTTATTCTTTTTATGATATTCTGTGTTCTTATTTGAATAATATACGTAACAGTTCAGACAGGTCTGCGCATTTGCTGCGCTGACCGTGCGAAAAGGTAGCGGCAGCGAGCGTCCGGCTCATCGCGCAGTGATTTAATTAGCCGGATGCCGTAACAGTTCATGCAGTATGAACTGTTACTAATATACGTTACTGTTCATCGAAAAGCCGGATTCGGCCTCTTGTGGCCGGAGACAAAATCCGGTATACTAGGAATACCGGATTTTCTTCTGGAATCACAGCGAAAAGTGTGGATGTCAAACGTCCGCTTTAATAAAGGAAATGGAGAATTTTATGTCAGAATATCACATCAGCCGAATTTTTTATAACGATCGCAGGGAAATGAAAAAGCTGGACGCCTTTCTGGAAAAAGAAGGAATTGAACGCGATGATAACCTGGATTACACCATCGGTTTATACGACGACGATTACAACCTTGCAGCAACAGGCTCCTGCTTTGCCAACACCCTCCGATGCATGGCCGTGGATTCCGGTCATCAGGGGGAAGGTCTTTTAAACCAGGTGGTCAGCCATTTAATCCAATATGAATTCGAGCAGGGAACGGTAAATCTGTTTCTCTACACGAAATATGATAAGGCGCTTTTCTTCCGTGACCTCGGCTTCTATGAAGTTGCCCGCGCGGACGGCAGAGTTGTTTTCATGGAAAACAGAAAAAACGGTTTTGCCTCCTATCTTGATAACCTTTATCAGGAAACACAGGCACAGGTTCAACAATCAGACGCGCAACCGGAGGCAGGTCTTCCTGTCGGCGCCGTGGTGATGAATGCCAATCCTTTCACTCTGGGCCATCTTTATCTGCTTGCCACGGCAGCGGCCGCCTGCCGTCTGCTGCATGTTTTTATTGTATCGGAGGATGCTTCCCTCGTCCCATTTGATGTGCGCTATAACCTGGTAAAGGAAGGCAGCGCCCATCTGAAAAACCTTGTTTTCCATCAGACCGGAAGCTATCTAATCTCCAATGCCACCTTTCCCTCCTATTTTTTGAAAGATAAGGATACGGTAATCCGCACCCACGCGAAATTAGATACTGCTATATTCGGCCAAATTGCTAAATCTCTTGATATCACGGTGCGTTATGTCGGGGAAGAGCCGGCCAGCCAGGTAACAGGGATATATAACGAAATTATGGCCGCCGAACTGCCTTTGTCCGGTGTGGAATGCCGGATTATCCCAAGAAGGACGGCTGCATCCGGGGTTATCAGCGCTTCCACGGTGCGCCGGAAAATACATGAAGGCAGGCTTGAAGAGATACGGGAGCTTGTCCCTGAAAGTACCCTGCGGTATTTTCTCTCGGAGGAAGCCGGTGAAGTCGTAAAGCGGATTCAGGAAAGCAGCCAGGTGATTCATTACTAAAATAACGGCCCTTCAGCTGAACATAAAAGGCATGCCGGAGATTGTTTATCATCCCCGGCATGCCTTTTATGCATTGCCTCTTTATATATCTGCTTACTGTTTCTTTATTTATCTGTTACGGTTATAGTTAATCAGGCATCCCGCCTTCACGATCTCCCGCTCTTCCGGCGTCATATCAGCGATGTGGAGCCGGATTTCCCGAACTTCATCTTTAATCACATATGCTCTGATATCTGTCAAATCTCCGTTCAGAATCTTTTTGATACCCGGAATGTAAATATAATCTCCGACCTCAAATTCCGGTTCTTTATCCATCAGAAACGGTATCATCCCCCAGTTCATTACATTGGAGCGGTAACGTTTCGTTGCGTATTCTCTGGCGATATTGGCAAGCCCGCCGAGTACTCTCTGGCAGCTGGCGGCCTGCTCCCTGGCTGAACCGTCCCCCGGCTTTACCGCATAAATCATGCTTCCGATTTCCGTTTCCTCCGGTTTGACATTCTCACTGCCGGGTACTTTTCGGATCCCCTCAAAAACTTTCTCAAGCTCTCCCGCTTTCTCAGACGGGTTCACGCCTGAATTTCTGAGTTTTTCCAGCTCATTTACTTTTTTCGCACGTCCCACATACTGAGGATCTCTTCTGGATAAAGTAAATTCAGCCAGCCCCAGCGGATTGGAACGGTATGAGGAGGTTTCTCCTGATGGAATCAATTCATCCGTCGTTGTGACTTCGTCCATAATCTTTGAACATACCTTGAGAAGAATATTATCGGTCAGGGGACTCATCTCAGGCCATGCCTTAATGTTCGGGCCGCATACCAGTTCCTCTTTTTCCTGAGCTCTGTCATAGCCGAAGAAAACTCTGTTCTTATATACTGTGTCGTCAAAATGATAATCCGGCACATCTCCCCAGCAGTCCATTGACTCTGCGGAGGTGAGTATTCCGCCGTTCGCCGCCGTCGCCGCAATGGAACGGGCATCCATCAGGGCCACGCCTGCCATCTGTCCCACACCCGGCTTTGAACCTTCCCGGTTCGGGAAGTTCCTGGTTGTGTGACGGATGCTGAGTCCGTTGTTGGCCGGAGTATCACCTGCACCAAAACACGGGCCGCAAAAAGCGGTTCGGATAATGGCTCCCGCTTCCATCAGTCCGCGGACTGCATCTTTCTTCACCAGGTCGATGAACACCGGCTGTGAGGAAGGATATACGGAGAGAGTAAATTCCCCATTGCCGCAGTTTCTGCCGCGAAGCGCATGTGCTGCCTGGATCACATTGGTATAATTGCCTCCCGCGCATCCTGCAATGACGCCCTGCTGCACCTGGAGCCTGCCGTTAACAATTTTATCAACCAGTCTCAGAGAACCTTCGCGCCCCGCTATCCTGTCGGCCTCCTTCTCTACCTCTGAAAGAATGTCGGCCAGATTGTGATTCAGCTCATCAATCTCATATGTATTGCTCGGATGGAATGGAAGCGCGATCATTGGCTTTACCGTACTCAGATCCACATAGATGGCTCCGTCGTAATACGCCGTCCCGCCCGGATTCAGTTCTTTATAATCGTCTTCCCTGCCATGGAGCTTCAGGAACCGCCTTGTATCATCATCCGTTCTCCAGACAGAGGAAAGACAAGTGGTCTCGGTGGTCATTACATCGATTCCATTTCTGTAGTCCGTATCCATCGTGGAAATACCCGGCCCCACAAACTCCATCACCTTATTTTTAACATATCCGTTTTTAAATACAGCTCCTATAATGGCCAGGGCAATATCCTGCGGCCCTACAAACGGGGACGGCTTTCCGTCGAGATAAACTGCGACCACTTCGGGACAGACAACGTCATATGTGTCGCAAAGAAGCTGTTTTACAAGTTCACCGCCGCCCTCTCCGATTGCCATCGTACCGAGAGCGCCATATCTGGTGTGGCTGTCGGAACCGAGAATCATTTTCCCGCAGCCGGCCATCATCTCTCTCATATACTGATGAATTACGCCAATGTGTGGAGGCACATAGATACCGCCGTATTTCTTCGCCGCAGACAGACCAAATATGTGATCATCTTCATTGATTGTACCGCCTACGGCACACAGGGAATTGTGACAGTTTGTAAGCACGTAGGGCAGGGGAAAACGTTTCATTCCCGATGCAATAGCCGTCTGAATAATTCCGACAAATGTAATGTCATGGGATGCCATACTGTCAAAACGTACTTTAAGATTCTCCATAGAGTCTGATGTGTTATGCGCTTCCAGAATTGAATAGGCAATCGTGTTCTTTCTGGCTTCTTCTATGGAAATTTTTCTACCTGTTATCTGTTCCACTCTGGCGCTTTCTTTTTCTTCAATCAATTCCTCGCCGTTTAAAAGATATACCCCGCCCTCATACAGTTTTACCATGTGTTACCTCCCAATGTGATAAGATCGATTTGTACTTTCTTTTTATCTTGTATTATTATATAATGTTTTTAATCATAGTACAAATATTATATAGATTATATGGTATATATTATTTATCCTATATCATAAATTCATTTATAATTCATCCCACAGAAAGCGCCGCTTTATTATGGAAAGGAGACTCAGATGACCCAGCGGGAATTAATTTATATCAAAACAGTAGCCGATGAGAAAAGCATATCCCAGGCCGCCAAAAAGCTTTTTATCGCCCAGCCGTCCCTCAGCCAGTATATTAAACGGATTGAAGACAGTCTGGGAACCCCTCTGTTTAACCGGGCCTCTACCGGGCTTACCCTGACGTATGCCGGTGAAAAATATTATCATATGGCTCTTCAGATTCTGAAAATGTACGAGAATTTCGAACTGGAGATCAGCGATATCAATAATATGAAAACAGGGCGCATTCATATCGGCATCACAAGCCACCTGGGAACTGTCGTCCTGCCCGGAATCCTCCCCCGGTTTATGGAGCAATATCCTTCCATCGAAATAACTGTTACAGAAGAGACCTCCGATCGGCTGGAAGCGCTTCTGACAGCCGGCAAGGTTGATTTTATTATAACGCACGCCCCCAGGGAATCCGCCAATCCCCAGCTGGAATATCATTTTCTTTCCAGGGATTATTTTCTGATCGTAGCGGGAAAGGATTCCCACCTGTGCGCTCTGGCAGAACAGGCCGTATCTGACAATGGTTCAATATACCCCGTTTTGGACATCAGGCACCTCGCCAAAGAGCCGCTTATCATGCTGCCCTCCTCCCAGCGGATCCGTCAGGTGAGCGATTCCATATTAAAACGGGCCGGGATAACCCAGCCTGTCATCCGCCTGACCGTGAAGAATTTTGCAACAGCCCAGCTTCTGGCTGCTTCCGGCGTCGGAGTAACGCTCATCCCCAGTCAGTATTCGAAACTGACTATGGTAGATGCGGCATTTTCCTGTTTTTTCATTCCCCCGATATATAAAGCGTATTGGGATCTCTCTATCGGAACATCAGCCGGCTCTTTTTTATCCAGGGCAGACCATGTTTTTATCGAGGCAATGAAGGAAATCTTCAGCGGACCATTACTGCCGGAAATATAAAATACAGATACCGGCTGTTCAACGCCGCGGCAAAAAAGAGATATCGCATCTGGACAGATTATGTCTCAGATACGATACCTCTTCTATACTTCTTTCATGCTGTAACAGTCCAGACAGCATAAACTGTTCCAGCCCACTACGCCGCGCTCATTCGGTCCAAATCTCCCACAAAGTGAGACGTAAAGCTGACAGAAAGCACTTTTCAAATACGCTCTAGCGTTCGGCTGTTTTAATCACCTAACACATTGACAATCTTCTTAGGCGTACGGTAATTCCAGGTTGAAATCTTGATGCCGTCCCTTGCGTTGGATGCGTGGCATACCTGACCGTTGCCGATATAGAGGGCCACGTGGTTGATAGTTCCGCTGCTGTTTGCGTAAAATACTAAATCGCCCGGCCTCATCTGTGAGGAATTGATCGACTTACCATAGTTCGCCTGGGAACCGGAATGATGCGGTAAGCTGACACCAAAATTAGCCATAACAGCCATCGTGAATCCGGAACAGTCGGCTCCCCGCGTAAGGCTTGTACCGCCCCACACATATGGATTGCCAAGGAACTGGGTCGCATAATTTGCAATCTGGGTTCTCTTTGAGGAACCGGCTGCATTACCCGGCTTATTACCCACTCCGCCCTTATTGCCGCCGCTTCCGCCTTTGTTCCCGCTGCTGCCCTTGTTTCCGCCGGAGGAAGAAGCAGTTTCTACGATCGGACTGAACTTGATCGCTTCATTCAGCGCATAACGCACGTCTACAAAATCAGTTGCCACATAGGCACTGGTGGAGTCAAGCTCAATCTCTACCCATCCGTCCATCTGCTTTAAAACGGCATAACGCTCACTATTTGAAATCTGGGTCCATATCGGTGATTCCGTACTCGGCTCCGTCCTTGCATTCAGGCGGTCTGTGGAGACAATTGCCATCAGTTCAGCCACATTTAGAGCCTCCTGCTTTGCAGCGTCGCCTGTCAGGATAAACTCAGATTTGACATATCCGGTAACAGGGCCTGATTTAATCTTATACCACTCTCCGTCCTCTGTCTTTTCAAGAATTTCTCCGGCCGATTTACTCGTCATCTTACCGATAATTTTTCCGTCTTCCTTCGGCTCTTCCCTGATATTCAGGTAGTTGTTTACATTAGATATGCCGAGGTTGTCATAAAGGTTCAATACCATGGTTCTCAAATCCAGCTTTCTCGCTTCATTGAGTGCATAGCGGATATCTACATAATCGGAAGAAATATAACCGTCGCTGATCTGGATCCATCCATCCTGCTGGCCGAGAATAGAGTACCTCTCATTCTTCAGGATCTGCTCCACAATCTGGCCGTCCGGTGTCGGTTCACTGCGGACATTCAGCTTGTCGGCTGTGATCACGGCCATTTCTTTCACCTGTTCAAACGCCTCCGCCTTGGCGGCTTCCCCTGTCAGAACAAACTCGGAACTGATATAACCGGTCAATCCGCCGGAGCTTATCTGATACCAGCCTTCCGTCGAATCATCTAAAATCTCGCAGGCGCTTCCTCCCAGCAGCTTGCCGATTACCTTTGCATCCTTGCTGGCACTCTCACGAATATTCAGATATCCGGAAACCTGAACGAGTCCCAGATTATTATACGATTCCACGACGCTTTTCTTTTGGGCATCCGTCTCCGCCTGGGCCAGTTCCTCGGGCGACATCGTAGGCTCCGCATTCTCCGAATCCACACTCTCTGATTCCCCTGAGGTATCCTGGGCAACGGCTTCTCCTGTATCTGTCTCATTCACCATTCTCGCCTTGGGTGAGCCTGCGAAAGTACCTCCCCTGGCCAGCTTCACAGCCAAAACAACCAGAAGAATAACAATGATACCGCCTGCAGCATACATAAAATATTTCATCGGATCTTTTCCATTACGCTTATTACGAGCCTTATTTAGCCTGCTTTTATAATCATCTGATTTCTGCTCTGCCATTCATCTCTCTCCAAACCATTGAAATTATTACGTTTTTGTTACAAAACATACGATTCAGAAAGAATTATATCATATTTTGTCAGAAAATGCGACTATAAAAAACTTACAATTTATAAAAGGGGATTTAACTGAGGTTGGGAGGACTACGCGTCCGGAACGGACCATGTCCGGTGTCGCGAAAACCTTCGCCTGAGTCTTCCGTCCCTGCAAAACCTTGACCGGGGGAAGGAGGCGGAATCAATTCTGGAGGGGATATGGAAGCCCATCCGTGCTTAATGAGGTTTCTCACGAATTTAGCACGGCTATGCGCTTCGAAAAGTGCAAACGGTCCCCGTAAGAATTCATTCCGGCCGGATTCCCCCCTCACGACACCCTCCAACTGGGGACGGAAGACTCAGCCAGCCCCCCCCCCTAACCACACCGGACATGGTCCGTTCCGGACGCGTCCTCCTAACCTCAGTTAAATCCTCATCTAATCACCAAGCAGATTAATAATACGATAAGGATTACGGTAATTCCATGTAGAAATCTTGATGCCGCTTCGCCGGCTTGCCGCATGGACAATCTGGCCGTTTCCGATATACATCGCGACATGATTGATCGTTCCCTTACTGTTTGTATAGAAGATTAAATCGCCCGGACGCATTTCAGAAGACTTAATCTGTTTGCCCTGTTTTGCCTGATCCCTTGATACACGGTTCAGTGTTATCCCGGCCACCTTGCTGTATACATATTTCGTAAAGCCGGAGCAGTCGGCTCCTGTATGAGGGTCATTGCCGCCCCATACATATTTTCCTCCCACAAACTGCAGGGCATAGTTGACAATTTTATTTCTGAGAGAAACATTTGCATCCAGCGGCGTGAATTTAATCGCCTCAGGAAGGGCATACCGGACATCCACAAAATCGGTTGATACATAGGCCGACGTGCTGTCCAGCTCAATCTCTACCCAGCCGTCGGTCTGGCTCAGAACCGCATATCTCTCATTGTTGGAAATCTGAGTCCATATCTGGGATTCGGTCGAAGGTTCGGTTCTTACATTCAAACGGTCCGTCGACACAATAGCCATCAGCTCCGCCACATTGAGCGCCTCATTCTTTGCCGAAGCACCGGTCAGAATGTACTCCGCCTTAACATAGCCGGTCACCGGGCCGGAATGTATCTTGTACCACTGCCCGTCTTCCGTCGTCTCAAGAATATCACCGGCAGACTTACTTGTCATCTTACCGATAATTTTTCCATCCTCACTGGGCTCTTCTCTGACATTCAGGTAATTGTCAACGCTGGAAATACCGATATTCTTATAAAGATTTAAAACCATCGACTTCATATCCAGTTTCCTGGCTTCATTCAGCGCATATTTCTGTTCCACAAATTCGGAGGCTATATATCCGCTGGGGATTTTCAGCCATCCGTCACCGGTGTCTTCTTCAATCACATACCGTTCATTTTTAAGGGCCTGTCCCACAGCATCCGATTCCGTGGTCGGCTCCTTTCTGATATTCAGGGCATCCACGGTTATAATGGCCCGTAGAGCAACCAGTTCCTCCGCCTTGGCCTTTGCTTCTTCTCCGGTCAGGACGAATTCTGAACTGATGTAACCGGTCAGCCCGCCGGAGCTTATCTGATACCAGCCTTCCGTGGAATCATCTAGAATCTCACAGGCGCTGTCACCCTGCAGCTTCCCGATAACATCGGCATCGGTGCTGGCACTCTCACGCATATTCAGATACCCGGTTACCTGTACAATTCCCAGATTCGAATAGGAGTCCACTACCGCTTTTTTTTCTGCCGCTTCCGTGGCTTTGGATACCTCTTCGGGACTCACCGCATTCTCATTTACCGATTCGGCAGATTCGCCCGGTTTTCCTCCTGTCTCTCTGTTTCCCAGCTTAAGGCCGGCAAACACGACGGCTCCGATTATCACTACAGCTCCGGCAGCTATCAGAGCGTACTTTTTATAATCTCCCCGGTTTCTCTTTCTTCTGGCCCGGTTCAGGGAAGCCAGATAATCGTCTTTTTTTAGTTTGAACATGCAGCAATCTCTCCAATGTATTTTATTGACTGGCAGTAAAAGAGTAACAGTTCAAATAGCATGAACTGTTACACAAAAGACACTTCGTATATTAGTGTCTTTCATCATTGATGGCGGTGACCTGTGCGCGGAGCGTGCAGGTTATCGTTTTTTTCTTACAAAAATATTTCTTATCAGAACGCGTATTTTATATTTTATCATAAATATAAAGAATTGCCAATAAAGTTGACTCCCTGCAAATGTAAATTTTATTTTACAAATATTAACAAATTGTGAATATTTGTCCATATAAACCACTTCGGCGTCTTATTTCGTCTGGATTTAAGAAAGAAGCCCGCAGAAATCCAGGGATTAATATCCTCTGATTTCTGCGGGCAGCAAAGGCTATTTCGCCAGCATCATCCTGTCATTTGCAAACTCTTCACCGCTGGCCGTCTCAAATTTCTCCAACAGATCTTCCACCTGCAGCTTCTTTTTATCCTCCCCCGACACATCATAAATAATCCGTCCTTCATGCATCATAATCAGACGGTTGCCAATCTGGATGGCATCTTTCATGTTATGTGTGACCATGAGAGCGGTAAGTTCCTGCTCGTTGACAATCTTTTCCGTCAGCTCAAGTACCTTTCTGGCTGTCTTCGGATCCAGAGCCGCCGTATGTTCATCCAGAAGAAGGAGCTTTGGCTTTTGCAGGGTTGCCATTAAAAGTGTAAGGGCCTGCCTCTGTCCTCCGGACAGCAGTCCGACCTTACTCGTCATGCGCGTCTGAAGGCCCAGATCCAGTTGTGCAAGCGCGGTCCTGTAATAATCCTTCTCATTATTCCGGATTCCCCAGCCAAGTCCCCTGATTTTCCCCCTCCTGAGAGCCATAGCCAGGTTTTCCTGAATTTCCATATTGGCCGCCGTCCCCCTCATCGGATCCTGAAAAACCCTTCCTATGTATTTCGCACGTCTGTGTTCCGGTTCCCTTGAGATATTAATTCCGTCTATCACAATCTTACCGCTGTCAATCGGGTATACTCCTGCGATCATGTTCAGCATTGTAGATTTACCGGCGCCGTTTCCTCCGATAATTGTAACAAAATCTCCCGATTCCAGATGAAGGTTAATGCCGTTCAATGCCTTTTTTTCATTAATTGTTCCCTTATTAAAAGTTTTTCTGACATTTGTAATTGTTAACATTCCTCGTCGCCTCCCTCCGTATATTCTTTTCTCAGCCTGTATTTCGACAGTACAACGGGAAAGCTGAGGGCCAGCGCCACAATAATAGCCGAGAGAAGCTTCATGTCATTGGCATCCAGACCCATTCTGAGTACCAGTGCGCGGATCACAAAGTAGATGACGGAACCGACTACGACTGATGTCAGCTTCCAGTAGAACGAGGTAAGCCGTCCCATCAGGACCTCGCCGATTACGATGGATGCCAGACCAATTACGATAGCGCCTGTTCCCAGGTTGATATCACCATATTTCTGGCTCTGACAGACAAGTGCGCCGGAAAGTCCCACAAGACCGTTGCTCAGTGTCAGAGCCAGCAGTTTTGTCATCTTTGTGTTGACTCCCAGGGCACGGACCATATCTTCGTTATTGCCGGTCGCGCGCATCGCGCTTCCAATCTCTGTTCCAAAAAACCAGTAAAGGAAGGCAATAATAATAATAGCGGCGATAATACCGATTATCATGGATGACTGTGACTGTGTCAGCCCTGTCATTTTAACAAATTTGCTGATTAAGGTCTCCACCTTGAGAAGGGGGATGTTGCTCTTCCCGCCCATCAGTCTCAGGTTGATGGACCACAGGGAAATCTGGGTCAGAATTCCCGCCAGAATAGCCGGAATTTCAAAAACAGTGTGCAGAATGCCTGTCACGGCTCCGGCTGCCAGACCTGCCATGGCTGACACCAGCAGTGCGACAACAGGATCCACCTGTTTATTCACAACCAGCACAGCGCAGACGCAAGCGCCCAGCGCAAAACTTCCGTCTACGGTCAAATCAGCAATGTCCATCAGACGGTACGTAATATAAACACCTAAAACCATGATCCCCCAAAGTACGCCCTGTGCCACGGCGCCCTGAAGAGAAGCTAACAAACCATTCATCTACTGTTTCCTCCGATATATCTTTTCTAAATTCCCTTTTCCGGCTCAGATACCGTATATTCGTAACAATTCAGCCTTGATGTATTCCATGAGGTGTTTTCGCTATCCCGAGTTATGCGGCGCGACGCGATGAAAAGTAAACTTTTCACCACAATCAACGGCGTTTTTTTGCCGTTTCTGTGCATCATTTGTTGCAGTTTGGCCGAAGGCAGAACTGTAACGTATATTCCGCTTTCAGGGGACCGCTTATTGATTATGCTAAGCCGTCCCCCGAAAAAGTCAAGTCTGATAATTACTTAATGTTTGATACGTCGATACCGAGTTCGGCAGCCGTCTCCTCATTTATCTTCAGAGCGCATTTGGACGCATCCAGGTAGCCGATTGGCATTTCCTTAATATCTGCTCCTTTTGTAAGGATATCCACAGCCTGTTCGCCTGCCATATATCCTAACTGGTAATAGTCAATACCGTATGTAGCAAGTCCGCCGGCGTCTACCATACCCTCTTCACCGCAAATAACCGGAATCTTGTTTTCATTGGCAACCATAGCCACCGTCGTCATGCCGGCTGCAATCATGTTATCCGTCGGTGCATAGATGCAGTCTACGTTTCCGACCATGGATTCCACTACGGTCTGGAGCTCGTTGGAGGATGAAACCGTATAATCCTTATAAGCAATTCCAGCCGATTCAAGAGCTTCCTTTGCCATATCAATCTGAAGTACGGAGTTGGACTCTGCCGAACAATAGAGAAGGCCTACGCTCTTAACATCCGGCATAATCTTCTGCATTAAATCAATCTGCTCTTTAACCGGTGTCAGGTCGGATGTGCCCGATACATTACAGTTTGGCTTTTCATTGCTCTCCACAAGACCGGAAGCCGCCGGATCCGTAACCGCGCTGCAGAGAATCGGGATTGTCTCGGTAACACCTGCCACAGCCTGTGCCGCCGGTGTTGCAATTGCAAAAATCAGGTCATTTCCGTTATTTACAAGTGTCTCGGCAATTGTCTGGCATGCCGACTGGTCGCCGGAAGCATTCTGCTGATCAATCTCACAGTCTAATCCGGCATCCTTGAGGGCTGCCACAAAGCCTTCATTCGTCTTGTCAAGAGCGGCATGCTGTGTCAGCTGGATAATACCGATTTTATAAGTTTTTCCTTCAGCTGCCGGTGCTTCTGTGTCAGCCGGCACCTCTGCTGACGCTGATTCACTCCCCTGTCCGCCGGTCGGCTGCGGTTCTGTCTTCGTTTGGCAGGCTGTCATGGATGCTGCCATAAGTCCGGCCATAACAAGGGCCATAATTTTTTTATTTTTTTTCATAATCTTTCCTCCTGATTGTTTCAAATTCATATCCAGACTGGAATTAAAACATATCATACTACACTTTTTGCCCCGAGTCAATTTCATTTATTTAAATTCCTAAAAAATCAACGTATTAAAGTGAAAAAGACATAAAAATACCTTCGAAGCAGGTTAAAATCCCCGTTTCGAAGGTACAAGAAAGAATACTGTTACGGCTGCACCGCAACCGGCAGACGGACGGTAAACGTACTTCCTTTTCCGATTTCAGATTCCACCCGTACCGTTCCGTGGTAATAGTTTACGACATGCTTGACAATAGCCAGTCCCAATCCCGTACCGCCCTGTTTTCGGCTGCGTCCTTTATCCACCCGGTAGAAACGTTCAAAGATGCGGTTCAGGCTTTCCTGCGGTATCCCCACACCGCTGTCCCTTACAGCCAGGACAAAGTCTGTGTTTTCCCTGCGCGCCTCTATCCATATTTCACCGTCCGTATTATTGTATTTTACCGCATTGCCGATCAGGTTCATGCACAGCTCATTCATCTGTCTCAAATCGGCCCTGATGGCAAAGGACTCAAACTGCTTATGAATCACAACGCCACGTTCCGCCGCCTGGGTAGCCAGGGAGGAAACCGTCTCCTCCAGCAGATCCGCCGCCTGGATTGTAACGATTTCCGTTTTGGCTCCCCTTGATTCCAGCCTTGAGATCATCAGAATGTCATCCACAAGGCTTGTCATTCTCATGGCTTCCTTCTTAATTCTCTTCAGGAAATCATGGGTTGTCTCCTCATTCAGAGCCATACCGCTTTCCAGCAGCTCCACATATCCCCGGATGGATGTAATCGGAGTTTTCAGTTCATGGGAAGCATTGCTGAAAAATTCCTGGCGTATCTGCTTCTCCTGTTCCAGACGTTCCAGATATTCTTTGACATTGCGGGACATTTTTGTCGTCGTATCGGCGATTACATTGATTTCCTGGTAAGGACACCGGTCAAAATTCAGATCCGCATAATCCCCGTCCACTTTCATCATCTCCCTCGAGATGTCCTGAAGGGGTCTGGTGATGGATTGCGAAAATCGCTCCGCTTCCATGGAGGAGGCAAAAAATGCAATGGCGAAGCTCAACAGCACGGCCGGCAGCAGCATGACCAGATATTCCTGCATTCCCGAATATGGGGATGCCAGCCGGAATATGTATTCGCCGTTCGACGACATTCTGGCCACATAGAGCATCTGGATTCCAAGGGTCTCCGACTTACGGATAGAGTGTCCGCTTCCATACTGAAGAGCTTCCTTTACCTCCTCACGCTCCATATGGTTCTCCATGGCTGCCGCATTGCTTACCTCTGTATCCACCTCGACTGTGCCGTCTTTTTTAACAATCGTAAAACGGCTCTGGTTCATATCGGCTACTTTTTTCAGCATCCCTGCCTGTTCCTGCAAATCGTCGGAATAATCAAAGAGGCTGTCCGCCGTCTCCAAAGCAAACATCATATTGGAGCGTGTTTTTTTGAGCAGCATACTGCTTGTGACCACGTAAAAGATAAACGTATTCAGGGCAAGAGCCAGAAACAGCAGCTGAATAAATTTTTTTAATATGGCTTTCCGCATAAATCTGTCCCTCCCCGTATCTTTATTATTGTGGAGCCCGGTAATTTACTTAATTTTATGGTTACTATTCACAGCCGCTATTCCGCGAGGTGTTTTCACTCGTTTATTCAGTGAAAATCCCGAGTTTAACGGCGCGAAACGTTATTTTTACCGTTTCTGTGCATCGCGAAGCGTGTTACTGTTTGCAGAACCGCGTATTTCTGCGGGGCTGTGAATAGTAACATTTTATTCCTTTTCCTTCAGGAAACGGTATCCCACTCCGCGGACTGTCTTTATCTGCTGTCCCGCATCTTTAAGCTTCTGCCTGAGGGTCTTGATATGCATATCAAGTGTCCTGGTCTCTCCGTCATAATCATAGCCCCAGATATTGTCTAAGAGTTCATCCCTTGTCACCACCCGGTTCATATGCTCCATCAGATAGCTTAAAAGCTCAAATTCCTTCAGGGTGAGTTCAACCTTTTCACCGCAGGAGACCACTTCCCTTGTCTCCTTGTCGATTTTCACATCACCGGCCGCCAGACAGGTGCTTTCCTCCCTGACCGTGCCGGAGCGCTTCAGCAGATTTCTGACCCGGGCCGAAAGTTCCAGAATCCCGAACGGCTTTGTCATATAATCGTCCGCCCCGTTATCAAGTCCCATTACGATATCGGTTTCCCGATCCTTTGCAGTCAGCATCAGTACCGGCGTACCTTTGAGCGGCTCCAATTCCCTGACCTTTCCGATTGCAGTCATCCCATCCATGCCGGGAAGCATCCAGTCAAAGATGAACATGGACGGAAGCTCCCTGTAAGCTTCTTTTCCACGTTTCAAGATACTGCTTAAGCGCTCCAGCGCTTCCTCCGCCGTCTCAAAGCCCTCCGAGCGATGTCCGAAATTTTCCAGCGCCACACAGATCAGGTTCCTGATATTCTCATCATCTTCTATCACATAAATTAAATGTTTCATTGCATCTCTTCCTTTACATATCCTGCGACGTTCTTTGCGTGATCGGCGATTCGTTCATAATTGGCTATAGCATCGAGGAAAATAACCCCGCTTTCGACAGTGCATTCACTGTTGGAAAGCCGGTCCATATGGCTTTCCCTGAGTTCTTCTTCAAGGTTATCCACTGTTTCCTCCCACCTGGCGGTTTGCCTGATTTTCATCATTTCTTTTTCCGCTCTTGCATCGATGGAACATTCTACCGCCTGAATAGCCGCATCCGAGATTTCTTTTAATTCCTTTAACCCCGAGTCTGTAAAGGAACAGTGGGTATCCATCCGCTTCCTTGCCAGTTCGGCCAGGTTCTCCGAGTGATCTCCGATTCGTTCCAGGTTTCCAATCGTGTAATACATATTCTTGACCAGTAAATGCTGCTCGTCGTTCAAGGAAAGGTTATTAATTTTTAGCAGATATTCCGTAAGAATTTTCTCCATGCGGTCAATGGTTTCTTCATTTTCAAAGACTTCTCTGCAGAACGCTTCATTCTCTTCCAGAAGAGCTGCCGTTGCAATTTTTACGTTTGCAAGTGAGATTTTAGCCATGTTGATGATTTCGTGTCCGGCGTTTTCGATAGCAAATGACGGTGTTTCCAGAATTCTGTCATCCAGATGGCGCACCATATCTGCTTCCACCGTGGATACCGGTTTTTCTGTTCCTTTTCTCACCAGGATATCGGACGCTTTCACAAGCAGTCCGGCAAACGGGAACAGAAGTACCGTATTTGTGATATTGAAAATTGTATGGAAAACGGATATTCCAACACTGTCCGCCGTGGATGAAGCAAAGGCCGGATTGGCAATAAATATAAAGAACATGGCACAGCCGAAAATCACAGTTCCGAATACGTTGAAAAGAAGATGAATCACCGCTGCTCTCTTTGCCGTACGGGAGGTTCCGATACAGGATAAAAGTGCCGTCACACAGGTTCCGATATTCTGGCCGAGGGTGATAAAGATAGCCGACTGCCAGTTTACCATTCCGTTGATGGCAAGAGTCTGAAGAATTCCCACTGATGCCGAGCTGCTCTGAATCACAGCCGTAACTACAAGTCCTGTTAAAATGCCGAGAATCGGATTCTGCCCAAGAACCCGGAACGCTTCTGAGAAAATCGGCGCATCCCGGTATGGCTTAATCGCGCCTGACATAAAGGAAAGCCCGATGAAAAGCAGGGCAAAACCGATCAGAATTTCAGCGCCTTCCTTTTTCTTATGGCTCTTTGCAAACAGTGTGATAAAGGCGCCTGCCCCGAACAGAACGGGGGCAAAGAATTCCGGCTTCAGCACTTCGCCCCATTCGCTCATCGATACGATCCAGCTTGTCACCGTCGTACCGATATTGGCTCCCATGATGATGCCGGTTGCCTGTAGCAGATTAATAATTCCGGCATTGACAAAGCCGACTACCATGACGGTAGTTGCGGAGCTGCTCTGAATAATCGCCGTGACGCCGGCTCCCACAAGAACACCGAGGACCCGGTTGGTTGTCAGGATTCCAAGCAGCTTCTGGAGCCGGTTGCCTGCAAATTTCTGAAGGCCGTCGGCCATTGCCCCCATACCGTAAAGGAACATTCCCAGTCCCCCGATAAACTGAAAAATCATTCCCAAATCTGTGATTGACATACTGTTATTTCTCCCATCCTATCTTCTTTTATCTTTTTAGTATGTCATTACTATATCAAATCTATGTAAAGTCATCACCATGGAAATGTAAAATAAATGTAAAATTTTTACTTTCTCTTTAATTTCCCCTCGAAGACCGGAAAATATTTTACGTTTTATTTTACTTATTCCACACATCGCCGTAAAAACGCAGGTCTTCCCTGTCATCCAGAAATACGGGGCAGTAATTAATTCCCATTACCCCTCCGCACTCCGCCATGGTACGGATCATCTCATCCGTCAGCCATTCCTATTTCCTCCATCAGCTCAACGAATTCGATTCCCTTTTTCTTAAGTCCACGCTCCGTCTCCGGCATCGATATTCCCGTGTTCATATCCACCTTATTTGGATAGGCCAGATCATTTTCATAATTCCAGGTCAAAGTCATCATTCATACGCCTTCGCGGTAAAAATCCCGCAGCACGTCCGTACTGCCGTTGCAGATTCCTCCCTCTTCTATCGTAAGGGATCCGGGTCCGCTGCCGTTACTGTTCACAGCTGGTCACAGAACTGTTTTGGGCAGGGCTGTGACCAGTACCCCGCTGCCTGAGTTATCATCCACTGCGCAGCGCATCAATAGGATTCAGCCGTGCGGCGCGGCTTGCCGGCATGTAGCCAAACAGTAGTCCAATCCCTACAGAGACGCTGAAGGAGATCAGGATGGAGCCGGCTGTTGGAACGGCAGTCATTCCCATCAGGGTTCCGATGGCTCCGGTCAGAACACATCCCAGGATGATTCCTATAACTCCTCCGATCGAGCTTGTGACTGCAGCCTCTATGACAAATTGCTGCATGATCGTTCTTTTTTTCGCCCCCAGAGATTTTCTGATTCCAATCTCCCGTGTACGCTCCGTTACGGATACAAGCATAATATTCATGACGCCGACTCCGGCCACCAGAAGGGAGATTCCGGCTATCCCTCCAAGTACCATGGACATCATTGATATCATGGAATTCAGGGAATCCAGAAGTTCACTCATGGCCGTAACCGTATAGAGATCTTCGTTTTTGAATATAGGGTACAGAAACGCATCAAAAAGTGCTTTTACCGTATCCGTATTGCCGATATCCTTCGTGGTAAATATGTAATTGTTAATTGTTCCGTTCCTTGAAAGCTTCATCGCCGCCGTATAAGGGATATAAATAAAATCGTCGCTGCCTCCCTCATCCACGTTATCGCTTTCGCTGGTCTGGCGCTCCACACAGCCTACAATCTCGTAAGCCTGGCCATTCACCTTGAGCGTCTGTCCAAGCGCTTTGGAGGCTCCCCCGTAAAGCTCATTTGCCAGATAATAACCGATTACGCAGACCTTCTGTCTGGACAGGATATCTGAATACTGGATAAAACGTCCTGCCTGCAGCTCCTGGCTCTTCAAATCCAGATATTCCTCGCTGACGCCTGTGATGGAAGTGCTGGTCAGGGATTCATTGCCTGATTTCACCGTTCCGTTTACGCTTACGCTGGGCGACATCTGTCCGAAGTATTGTGCGTTATCCTCATAAAATTCATACATCTGATCTGCCGATACCGATCTGGTGCTCAGATTTACCAGGTTTACCGTTATCTGATTAGTCCCCATGCCGGAAAAACTCTCAGTCATATATGACATCTGGCCGTTGACCAGCCCTACCAGGATGATGACGGCGGCAACACCTATGATGATTCCAAGCATGGTCAGGAAGGAGCGCATCTTATTGCTCCATATACTTTTTAAAGCTAATCTAAATGACTGCCGCATACTCTTCCACATCCCCGTCAAAATTGATTTTACCGTCATGTATCCGGACAACACGCCTCGCTTCCATCGCTATGGAACTGTCATGGGTAATCATGACTATCGTATTGCCTTCCCGGTTCAGTTCTTTCATAAAATCCAGGACATCCCGGCTTGTTCTCGAATCCAGCGCTCCGGTCGGTTCATCGGCCAGAATCAGGGACGGGCTGCCTGCCAGAGCCCGGGCAATGGAAACTCTCTGCTGCTGTCCGCCGGAAAGCTGTTTCGGTTTGCTGGCCCATTTATCAGCCAGGCCTACTTTTTCTAGGGATCTTAATGCCCGTTCCTTCCGTTCAGGATTCGGAACACCCGCATAGAGAAGGGGAAGTTCTACATTTTCAAGCAGATTATCCCTGGGCAGAAGGTTATACTGCTGAAAAATAAAACCGATCATCTTATTTCTGATCTCTGCCAGCTGATTGTCGCTCATATGGCTGACATCCTCTCCCCCCAGATAATATTCGCCCTCTGTCGGTACATCAAGGGCACCGATGATATTCATAAGCGTTGATTTACCGCTGCCGGATTTACCGACAATGGCAACAAATTCACCTTTTTCAATATTCAGGCTGATGCCATCGTTGGCGCGCACCTCCTCCGAACCCATCTGATATATCTTATAAATGTCTTTCAGTTCAATCAAAGGTCTGTTTTCATCCATACTTCCACCTCTCTGTTACGGGCCGGGGCGGCTGCCGTTTCCGTTTCCACGGCTTCCGCCGCCGACTCCGTAGCCTCCGCCACCGGAAGGCATATCCATTCCCACCGGCATCATCATCATCGCGCCGCTGTCGGAATTAACACTTGATCTTGCCACGTATACCACATCGCCTTCCTGTAAATCTCCCGATACAATTTCCACAAAATCTGAACTGATAAGTCCGGTCTCGACCTTCACTTCCCGGAATCCTGCCGGGACACGCCCCTGTGCCTCTGTTACAGACTCATCCTTCACGTAAACCATGTTTCCCCTCTGGAGGGCATCGGCCGGGACCGCCAGCGCATTTTCAACGGAATCCACTATAATAACGCCGTCCACATTCATGCCGGGAAGAAGTCCTCCCACTTCATCGAGGGTTACGGTCACCGGATAATAAGTGACTCCATTGGAGCTGGTGCCTTCGAGGCTGATATTGGTAACCTTTCCGCTGAACTTTTCGTTTTCAAAAGCATCCGCCGTCACCTCTACGATCTGTCCCGTCTTTACATTACTGATATCAAGTTCATCGATATTCATCTGGAAGGTAACGGAGGACATGTCGTAAATAACGGCCAGGGCCGAAGCGCTTGAACCGTTCTGTACCTTGTCTCCTACTTTATAGCTTTTCTTAATCACGGTGCCGGATATCGGAGCCGTAATCGTATAGTCATCATATGTATCCTGTGTTGAATCCAGACTTGACTGCGCCTGCTCCAGGCTGGCCTGGGCATTATCCATGGAGTCCTTATAGGTTTTAATCAGTTTCTCGGCAGTGCTGGCCTTCATACTGAAAATCGGGCTTCCCACGCTGACAAAATCACCTTCATTGACAAGCAGGGCTTCTACCTCCACATTGGAGGAAAGGTCGGCAGCCAGCACGGTATCCACTGTCGCGGAAAAAGTTCCGTCTCCGCTGGATACAAAATCGCCAACCGCGGCTGTGGCCGTCATATCGGCCGTGAGACCTCCCGGGTTCGCCACCTGAATCGTAACATAGCGGACCAGCCGGCCGCCTGTCAGGGCCTCATCCATCGAGCTTACGCTCAGGACTGTGCCCTCCAGCTGTTCCAGCGTGTCGCTTAAGGTAAGGACTGCCGGGCTGCCGGGTGCAATGGCTGCCGCCTCCATATTTAAAAACGGCACTTTGATTTTCATAATCTGATCGTTGTAAATATCGGCAATCTGGGTGTTGGAGGCTACCTTATCACCGGCTTCAATGTGGAGCTGTTTGATATAGCCTGATTTCGTCGCTTTATAAGTGTTTCCGCTGTATTTTTCAACCGCCTCATTATAATCGCTTACCGCCGTATCATAGCTGCTCCGAGCGCGTTCCAGGCTGTTGCTGGCGGAACTGAGCTTTGATTCCATGGAGGAAGCGTCAATCCGGTATAAGATTTGTCCCGCTTCCACCTGGTCCCCCTCCTCAAAGTCTGCCTGCACCACCTCCCCTTCCGACATAGAGGTAATGCTGTACATATCCTTCGGTGAGATTGTACCGGAGGAGGAAAGGGTGGATGTAATATTCTGTCTTATAACGGAGGCTGTGTTCACCCTCTGACTCTGGGCCTTCACGGCGCTTGCTTTATTCTGCCGGACTGCCGCAATAATAAGCGTCAGGAATAAAATGAGTCCTGCTGCTGCGATAAGCAGCTTCTTCTTTCTGCTCATTTTACGCGGCTTTTGAGGCCCCTTTCCCTGACGCAGCCTTTGAAACAGACCTTTAACTTTTTCTTTCATATTTCCATTCTCCCCGCCTATTCAATATAATCAATCAGCTTATACTCCGGATTGTCGTTATCATCATCCACGGCGGAGGCCGTCTTGTTTTCCCAGATAACAATAATCTCGTCGCCGACCTTTAGATCACCGTAAACAGAGAAAGCAAACTGCATATCGGAGGTAGCCAGTTCATATTCCACTCCATCCACGACAATCGAAGTCGGTATCATAACATCGGAAGATTTATAGTAGATTGCATCGAGCGTGCCTTTTGTCGCTCCGCGCCCTCCGTTGCCGCTCTCCGAATAGCCGTAAACAGCCCTCGAAGTTGTATTATAATAAATCACGACCGCCCCGTCCTCCAGCTCATCCTCGGAAGCCGACTCACCGTCCAGATAAAAGGATGCTTTGGAGAGGGAGAATGGCAGGATACTTTTTAAGCTCCTGTCCTTAACCGCTATCGGACCCTTAAGCTTGCTTTCCAGCGCTTCCAGCGGATTGATTTCCCCATCCGAGGTCAGTGTGTAGTCGAGTACGGCCGCATAGACCGTGGAACTTGTTTCTGCCTTTCCTTCATTCTCCTTTGTATTGGTCTTCATAAGGTTATAAAAGAGATTCACACAATCAAAGCGGCTGAGGACCTCGGCTCCGGTTTTCCCAATCTCCTCGTCCAGTTCCAGATAGGACGCCTTAGCCAGCCTGTTTGCCGCCTGATTGCTTCCAAAATCTTCATTTGTATATCCAAGTAGTGCCAGAACTGCTTTTACCGCCTCCTGCATCGTAATATTTTCACCCGGTTTGAATTTCCCGCCCAGATATCCCGTCATCCAGCCCTGCTCAACTGCTACTCTAATGTAAGATGCATATTCACTGTTTCTGTCCACATCGGAGAAAATGGAAACGTTATTTTCAGAGCTGACACTGCTGCGGTAGGTGGATGCCTTTACCAGCATTTCGGCAAACTGGGCCCTCGTCACAAGCCTGCTGTCGTCTGACTCAGCCGTCATAATGCCGGCCGCAGTAATTACTTTTTTTCTCATACTGTAGCTGGAAGATGCCTCCGCCGTCATCGGAGCCGCCGCAGAAAATGCCATTATGGCTGCCATGGTAACCGCTGTGCGCTGTCTGTTCATATAATTTTCCTACCGCCTTTCTATTAACCGTATATTTACTTTTTTTGTTAATTTGTTGAAACTATATCAATAAATTGTGTGCATTTTGTGTTCAAACTGTGAAAATATGGTAGATTTCATGGTCACCATCTTCAATGATAACTGCACGCTCCGCGCACAGGTCAGCGCAATCAATAAAAGGGCCAAACCTCCCTGTTCGAGAGATCTAGCCCTTATAGATTAATCCATGATCGGATTTCCTTGAAAATTTAACACGTTATTATAGTTGTTCTAAATACGCCTCCAATGCTTCCAGCCGTCCTTCCATGATTCTGACTCCTTCCCGGTAGAGCTTCTCCAGCTTTCTGACATCCTGCTCGAACCGTGACACGTCAACCGGATACTCGGGGCGGATAACAAAGATACGTCCTTCCTCCTCCAGCCTGTCTATTTCTTCCTGCATTCTGTTATAGCGTCCGGGAACTTCATAAAGCGCTTCCCGCAGATGGGGGAGCGGCGCAAAGTAGCGCTCATAGGCCCTCTCCGTCATGGAGCCGACCGGCTTCTTTCTGTAACCTCTATGGCGTGTCAGAACTACCACCACTTTTCCATATCCGAGTTCAAAAGCTCTCTCATAAGCAATTGGCAGAGAAACGCCTCCGTCCAGATAATTTTTATGGTTAACTTTCACCATCCGTGAAAGCATCGGAATGCTGCTGGAGGCCCTGACTGCCTGCATCATCTCCGTGCAGGAGGATTTGTCAAAAAATTCCGGCCTTCCCGTTCTGCATCTCGTGGCTACCACCTCAAATTTCTGAGGGGAACTGTAAAAGGCGTCATAATCAAAGGGAATCAGTTCATTGCTCAATTCTCCGAATACAAAGTCGAAATTGAATATCAGCCTGCTTTTCACCAGGCTCCTCAGTCCCATATACCGCCTGTCATGCAGATATTCTTTATTAATGCGGAGCATCCGCCCCTTCTGTCCGCTGATGTAATTCATTCCCGCCATCGTACCGGCGGAAACTCCGTTTACGTAGGAAAGCCTGATTTCATGCTCCAGCAGTGTATCCAGCACGCCTGCCGTAAATACGCTGCGCAGGGAGCCGCCTTCCAGTACAAGTGCTCCTTCTGTCAATTTTGAATTCGTCTCTCCTTTCTTCCCGGACAGGCCACCGCAAAGCCATGCTACTGCTGCAAAAAGCCCATCATCAGGTTTGCCTGGTGCATCCATCCCTCCATATTGCTGTATGCCAGCAGAAGAAATGTGGCAGAGGCAAATAATACTGCTGTCTTTATGGCATTGCCCTGTTTCCAGATGCAATAGAACAGCCTGAAAAATGTGATGAACAGCACTGCCATAAACCAACTGGTAAAGACCCTTTTAAAGGTAAATCCATATACACTAATATAAAGGCACATTTTAGAAAAAGCAAGCAAAATAAATCCGAGAGTCTCCGCACACAGAAGGGAAAGCATAAGTTTTACTGTTTTTTTCTCCCTATCGCTGAATACCTTGATAAAGTAGAACAGGCCAAAGTTAATGACGGAAATAAAACAGAGTTCAAAAAAGCCCTGTCTTGCATAATCACTGTAAACAAAGCTCTGCTGGTGAGAAAAAGCTTTCGCAAGGATGTCTGAAAACTTCACCAGAAAAAACAGTACATAAACTCCGCAGACCGCCGATGAAAAAGATATCATAACCGCATAGGGCAAACCGACAGGCCGGCTGCCGCTTACCTGCCCTATGTCTTCTTTTGTGGATTTTGCATGAAAAGCTCCGTAAAAAAGGCCATAAAAATAACAGGTACCGAGAATTACCATAAGATTCAACAATAAATTGCCAAATAAAAGCGCTTCAAAAAAATTCTCTGTCAGGGTGCTGCACAAATTTGAAAGTCCGCCCGCAAAAGCCGAAAAGCTCTCATCCGCCCCTGCAAGCATGGGAAGGACAATCACCAGTACGGGAATACTCATCATGACTCCGAATAGAATCTGCCCTGCTTTATCCTTCTGCTTTTTCTTTGTCTCCTGATCGCTGCTTCTGAATTGTTTTACCCCATGCGCCGCTGCCAGAAAAACTTCACCAAAGTTCATAAACGGCAGGGCAAAAAATCCTTTTCCCAGATCCAGAATACAGCTTTCATCCAACACTCCCTTTATTCTTGCCCCGCTGACGGTCAGGAGCCAGTAGACTCCTGCTCCATGCAGGAATAAAGTCACATAGGGCATTATCCCCTGAAGCTCCCATTCCTGCCGGCCAGGCAGATATTTAACAAGAAACCAGACAGCTCCCGCAATCAGAAAAAACAGACTGATTTTCCCCTCTCTGTCCATCCTGCGTCCAAGGGAATGGAGGTAAAAAACTCCGGCAGAAACGAACAGTGCCGTAAACAGGGGGAGCCAGGCGCCTGAAAAAAACTCACTGCCCCGGACGTAGACAAATGACGCTGCGGCCATGAGCAGAGCGAGAAGATAGTCACGCCTTTCATAATTCCTTTTAACCCTCCGGCTTTCTGCACTTATCTCTTTTGTCTGGTACTCTTCCACTGTCCTTTGATTTTCATCCATCATCATAGCTGCTCCTCCTCAAATTCCAAAATGTCGCCCGGCTGGCAGGAAAGCTCCCGGCAGATTGCTTCCAGCGTGGAAAACCGGATTGCCTTTGCTTTATTATTCTTCAGTATTGACAAATTCGCCGGAGTGATCCCGACGCGCTCCGCCAGCTCTCCGGCGGAAATCTTCCTCTTTGCCATCATCACATCCAGATTAACAATAATTCCCATAACAGCCCCTTTCCTCTAAATTGTATAATCATTCTCTTCTTTGATTTCCGCAGCCCTTACGAATACATTCTTGATCACCCGGATCAGAAGTCCCATAAAAGCCGCGCAGGCTGCTATAATCAGGAAGAAAATATAATAAGCCGTAGAAATCAGGCAGATGGCGGCAACCGCAAAACACATCCAGCTTATCAGTCTCAAACAGCTTACATTCTCGTCGCTGAAAATCTGTTCCTCACCGATTCTGCCTATCATTCTGTACAGATTCCATAAAATGATGCCGAGAGGAACCGCACTCGAGTAGATGGTTGTCATAAAAAGGTTAAAATCTTTACCGCGGGCAGAAAAACTGTGGTTCACGAACTCCCTTGTCATTCTCGGACAGAACACCAGCACCAGTATGTAAACCGCCGCAAATAAAATAATAAAGAATTTTGTTAACCCGATCGACTTTTCATTATTCCAGTTCATAAATAAGATACACCTCCGGAGTAAATTCAGCATGTTCCTGGTTACAGTTCAGCCTTCGCCTAAACCGTAACAAATGATGCACAGAAACGGCAAAAAAACGCCGTTTCGCGCCGCACAACTCGGGATTTTCGCAAAAAACAGCGAAAACACCTCGCGGAATACATCATGGCTGAACTATTACTGTTCCTGGACCTATGCTGTTATGGGCAGTATAACATGCAAAAAAACGAAAAACAATATTTTTTTATCGTTTTTCGATATATTAATGATGTTTTTCGAAAAAAGTAAGAAATAGCACGCAGCACGCACAGGCGCCTGCAAAAGACCGCCGGGCAGCCGGCTGTCTCACAGTCCGACCGCCCCGGCGGCTTATTCAGTATATTTTTACTTTTACATCAACGGCGCAAACAGGCGCAGCGCTTTTCCTGCAAAACGTTTGACCGGAGAATACCGTCGGCAGTCATCCAGTGTGATTAACTGGCATTTTCCAAGCGTTTCCTGGAAATCTTCCTCCACTGTATATATGATATTATTTTTATAGAGATAGGCAGCGCATTCGAAATGCAGGTACAAACTCCTGTAATCCAGGTTGATTGTCCCAACCACGGCCTTTTCGTCATCGCTTATGAACATTTTGGCATGGACAAAGCCGGGCGTATATTCATAAATCTGCACACCGGCGCGCAGCAGCTCCGCATAATAGGATCTTGCCAGAAGATAGGCATAGAGTTTATCGGGAATATGAGGCATGATAATAATCGTCTCAACTCCCCGTTTTGCCGAGTATTTAAGTGCAGTCAGTGTCACGTCGTCCAAAATCAGGTATGGGGTCATGATATGCACATACCGCTTTGCATGACCAAGGATATCGAGGTATACCTGCTCGCCCACATTCTCTCCGTCCAGCGGACTGTCCGCATAAGGCATAACAAAACCGCTGTAATCCATTCCTTCCGGATACCTGTAATCCGCCGGGAGAAGAAAACGGCTGTAATCCTCTTTTTCCAGCTCCGTCACTCCCCAAAGCTGGAGAAACATCATGGTAAAGCTGTTTACGGCGTCGCCTTTCAGCATCACGGCCGTATCCTTCCAGTGTCCGAACCTCTCTCTTTTGTTAATATATTCGTCGGCCAGGTTCACTCCTCCGGTAAATGCGGTATGGCCGTCGATAACACATATCTTTCTATGATCCCTGTTGTTCTGATAGCTGGAAAGAGCCGGTTTCACCGGAGAAAACATTTTACACTTAATGCCCTTTGCCTGAAGCGTTTTAGGGTAGGAATAGGGAAGCAGCGCCAGACAGCACATACCGTCATACATAAAGCGGACTTCCAGCCCCTCTTTTGCTTTCTGCTCGAGGACTTCCAGAATTGCATTCCACATAATTCCGCGTTCTACAATAAAATATTCCATGAAAATAAAATACTTGGCCTGTTTTAATTCCTTCAGCATTTTCGGGAACATATCATCCCCCAACGGAAAATACTCCACATTCGTGTTCTGGTAAACCGGGAACCCGCCGTATCGGTTCATATATCTGGCCAGATTGCCTTCGCTGGAACTAATATTGTTATATTCCCGCAGCACTTCCTCATTCTGGACCAGATAAGGGGCAATCCCCTTTTCCAGAGACTGGATTCTTCTGTTAATCAGCTTAACGCCGGGCTGAAGCTTTAAAAACAGATAGAAGAGTGTTCCGAATACGGGAATTACCAGAATCGGCACCACCCACGACAGCTTAATACTGCTGTTCTCGTCATTGCTGATAATGTAGATAAGCACAACAGCGCTCAGCAGGGAGGAACCGCCGTACACATAAATCATATATTCCCTCAGCCAGTTAAAGCCCGCCAGCAGCACTCCCATCTGAACCAGCAGGAATAATACAACAAACGTGGTCCGGCCGAAAATAATCCTTAACAATCCTCTTAATTTTTTCATCGGTATCTTTCACATCCTTTATTTGACTTGACAAATCTGTACGCGTAGCGTTCAGGTTATCGTTTGTCCGGTATTATGTCAAGCACTATCTGCAGCGGCTCGTCCGATTTGAAGAAAGGAGGTTTATTTTTCCTGCTCTCCACGTAAAGGATATTATCCGTGTATAGTTCCTGCACCTCTCCGGTAAACGGAACTGTCACCCGCCGCAGCTCCATTCTTCCCAGTACTGCAGCCATACATTCCTCCATCTCCGTCCCTAATTTCAGTTTGAACTCTTTCCGGGAAAAAACTCTTTAATTCCTTACAGACTTTCCATATGTAACTTGTCTTGTCTATGTATTTATTACAGAGCCTGCCTGATATCCTCAATGATATCCTGCACATTCTCTATACCGACACTCAGTCTGATTAAGGACGGATCCACGCCCGCCTCCAGGAGCTGTTCATTGGAGAGCTGACGGTGGGTATGGCTGGCCGGATGAAGCACGCAGGTGCGGGCATCAGCCACATGAGTGACAATTGCCGCCATTTTTAATTTGTCCATAAACTCAGCGGCTGCCTCACGGCCTCCTTTTAAGCCGAATGCAATAACGCCACAGGTGCCGTTCGGCATATATTTCATTGCCAGCTCATGATATTTATCATCCTCAAGGCCCGGATATGTTACCCAATCCACTTCCTCGCAGGATTTCAGGAACTCAGCCACCTTCTGTGCATTCTCACAGTGACGCGGCATGCGCAGATGCAGCGTTTCAAGCCCGATATTTAAAAGGAATGCGTTCTGCGGCGCCTGGATGGAACCGAGATCCCTCATTACCTGTGCCGTAGCTTTCGTGATGTAGGCTCCCTTTCCGAACTTCTGTGTATAGACAATTCCGTGGTAAGAATCATCCGGTGTCGTTAGCCCAGGGAACTTCTCCGCATTGGCCTCCCAGTCAAAATTGCCGCTGTCCACGATACAGCCGCCTACGCTCATCGCATGGCCATCCATATATTTTGTAGTGGAATGAGTTACAATGTCTGCTCCCCATTCAAAGGGCCGGCAGTTAATCGGAGTGGCAAAGGTATTGTCCACGATGAACGGCACTCCATGCTTATGGGCCAGGGCAGCAAATTTCTCAAAATCCAGTACAACCATGGCCGGATTGGCAAGCGACTCGCCGAACACGCACTTGGTATTCGGGCGGAATGCCTTCTCGATCTCCTCAGCCGGAGCATCCGGATCCACCAGGGTTACTTCAATTCCCATCTTTTTCATTGTCACGACGAACAGATTGGACGTTCCGCCATATATGGTCGAAGAACAGATAAAATGATCGCCTGCATTACAGATATTAAACACCGCATAAAAATTTGCCGCCTGTCCGGATGAGGTCAGCATGGCCGCCACTCCGCCTTCCATCTCACAAATCTTATTGGCTACGGCATCGTTGGTCGGATTGGCAAGCCTGGTGTAAAAATAACCGTTCTCCTCCAAATCGAAAAGCCTTCCCATCTGTTCACTGGTGGAATATTTAAATGTAGTACTCTGGTAAATAGGAAGTATCCTCGGCTCGCCGTTCTTCGGCTGCCAGCCGCCCTGAATACAGGTGGTTTCAATTGAACGTTTCTGGCTCATTGGTGTGTCCTCCTCTGTCATTTAATATAATATATAATACTGTTCAAATTAGTCTCTAGTCTACCATAAAATTCCCGTGTGTACAATAAAAATGGTGGATATTTCGGCAGCATGGTGCTATAAAGGTTACTGTTCACAGCACGCCGCTTTTTAGCGGGATTCGAACCAATGTCTTTTAGTTAAGCAGGTGAGGACGCCGCCGGTACGGCCGGCGGACGGGCGGTGGGGTGTGTATATGAGTCTTTCGTCCCGGAGGAAGATTGTCGTGGTTTGGGGCTGCTGATTGTCTCACGCGTTAAGTGCGGGGGCGGACCTTGTCAAGGCCACTCAGTGCTTCCGTGTGCGGGAAATACGATATGCCTACAATGCGCCTTTATGAAAGAATTGCACCAGATTTGATATCTGCCTGCGGAAACACGTTGTTGCCGCGACAGGGCTCTCCATTTAAGTTTAGAGACAATCAGCGCCCGGAACGGACCATGTCCGGTGCCGCAAAAATATCCGCCTGAGTCTTCCGTCCCCGTCGAAAACCTGCTCCGCGGAAGTAGGCGGAATCAATTGCGGAGGGGACATGGGGTTACTGTTCACACGGTTGTGTTCCGCGAGGTGTTTTCGTGCGCATTCTGCACGAAAATCCCGAGTTTCACGGCGCGAAACGGCGTTTTTTGCCGTTTCTGTGCATCGCGAAGCGTGTTATTGTTCACAGCACGCCGTTTTTTGGCGGGGTGTGAACAGTAACGACATGGGAGTCCGCCGATGCTTGGCGAGGTCCCTCACGAGCTTAGCACTGTTGCGCACTCCAAAGAGTGCAAACGGTCCCCGCAGCAATTCATTCCGGCCGGATTCCCCCTCCAAGACCAATCTCCCACGGGGTCAAAAGACCTTTTGGCCCCAACATCATGACATTGGTATGTGAACAGTAACTTTATATCAATTGAATGACGCTAGCTATAAACGGTAACAGTAGCAATCCATTCTTATTTATGCTATAATTTCATCGTTAATCAATACATATCAGGAGGTATCCTATGTCTGCTTCAAAAGTATATTTTACTAACTTCAGGGCAACATTTACTGAAAATCTTCTTCAGAAACTGGCCCGTCTTGTAAAGAAATCGGGAATGCCGGAGCAAATCGATTTTAAGAACCAGTATACCGCAATCAAAATTCATTTTGGTGAACCCGGCAACCTGGCCTATCTTCGCCCGAATTATTCCAAAGTTATCGTCGATCTGATTAAGGAACAGGGCGGAAAGGTATTCCTCACCGACTGTAATACCCTCTATGTGGGCGGACGCAAGAATGCCCTGGATCATCTCGACTCCGCTTACACAAACGGCTACAATCCCTTTACCACCGGCTGCCATCTGCTGATCGCCGATGGACTGAAGGGTACCGACGATGTCCTCGTCCCGATTGACGGGGAGTACGTGAAAGAGGCAAAAATCGGCCGCGCCATTATGGATGCCGATATCTTTATCTCCTTAAGCCATTTTAAAGGTCATGAGTCCACCGGTTTCGGAGGTGCTCTCAAAAATATCGGTATGGGCTGCGGTTCACGCGCCGGAAAGCTGGAGATGCACAACGCCACCAACCCCTTTGTCCTTACCGATAAATGCATCGGCTGCGGAGCCTGCAAGCGCAACTGTGCACACGACGCAATTTCCATCGCAGAGAAAAAGGCCTCCATCGCACCGGATAAATGCGCCGGCTGCGGACGCTGCATCGGAGTCTGTCCGGTAGATGCCGTTGCCAACCATTGTGATGAATCAAATGACATCTTAAATAAAAAAATAGCCGAATATTCCCTCGCCGTTTTAAAGGACAGGCCGCATTTCCACATCAGTCTCGTCGTTGATGTCTCCCCCTACTGCGACTGCCATGCTGAAAATGATGCAGCTATCGTCCCGAATGTAGGAATGTTTGCTTCCTTTGACCCGGTTGCCCTCGATATGGCCTGTGCCGATGCCGTAAACCGTCAGCCTGCAATCCCAGGCTGTATTCTCGATGAGCGTGAACACTGCCATCATGATCATTTTACGGACATCCATCCGGAAACCAACTGGAAAGTGGCGCTGGAACATGCGGAAAAGCTTGGGATTGGTACTATGGAATATGAATTAATTGAGATTTAATTGAGGCTCGGAGACTTTCGCACACCAGACCCGGTCCGCTCCGGCCGCTGATTGTCTCTAACCTTAAATGGGGAGGGCCTTGTCGCGGCCACTTAACGCGTGAGACCATCAGCGGCCGCAGCTCCAACTCACGACAATCCTCCCCCGGGACAAAAGACTCATCCAATCATCCCCACCCTGCCCGCTGTCCGTACGGCAGCGTCCTCACCTGCTTAAATAAATCACATCACCATATCAAACAACGAAAGCTGGTTACTCTCCGGCAAATCCCCCAAAAGCCCCAGTTCTCCCATCAGATCACACACGGTCTTCGTAACCTTCGTGCGGTTGATGAAATCCTCTCTTGACAAGAACGGTCCGTCCTCCGCCGCAAATACGATGGCGTCGGCCGCTTTCTCGCCCAGTCCGTCGATACTGCTGAGGGACGGCATCAATTTTCCATCCACTATCTGGAAACTTCTGGCGCTGGCTTTAAAGATGTCAATGGCCGTGAATTCAAACCCTCTGGCATACATCTCCTGGACAATCCTCATGTCGCGGAGCGTATCCTGCTCTTTCTTTGAGAGTGTATCCATTCTTTTCTTATAATCGGCCAGATGATATTCCAGCTTTTCACGGCCCTGGCACATGAGTACATAGGAAAAGCCGCTGGCACGGATACTGAAAAACGCCGCATAGTAGGCAAGAGGATAAAACACCTTACAGTAGGCAATACGCCAGGCCATCATAACATAAGCCGCCGCATGAGCTTTCGGGAACATGTACTTGATCTTCTTACAGGACCAGATATACCAGTCGGGTACGCCGTGATCGGTCATCTCTTTAATCCATTCGTCCTTCAGGCCCTTTCCCTTACGCACGCTCTCCATGATGGTGAACGCCAGGCCCTCTTCCAGGCCCATGCCGATCAGATATACCATGATATCGTCTCGAGTACAGATGGCCGTCTGAATTGTTGCTTTTCCCTCCTGGATTAATGTCTGCGCATTTCCCAGCCACACGTCGGTACCATGGGACAATCCGGAAATACGCACCAGATCCGAAAAATATTTCGGCTGGGCGTCAATTAACATCTGCATGGCAAAATCGGTTCCAAACTCCGGTATTCCAAGAGCGCCCAGCTTGCAGCCGCCGATATCCTCCGGCTCTATCCCCAGTGCCGAGGTGTTCTGAAATAAGCTCATGACCTCTTTGCTGTCAAGCGGAAAATCCTTTACCGGATCCTGGCCTGTCAGATCCTGGAGCATTCGTATCATCGTCGGATCATCGTGTCCCAGTATATCCAGCTTCAGCAGGTTATGATCAATGGAGTGATAGTCAAAATGTGTCGTTACGGTTCTGGTCGTCATATCATCGGCCGGGTGCTGTACCGGGGTAAAGGAATAGATTTCCTCCCCATGGGGAAGCACGATAATGCCTCCCGGGTGCTGTCCCGTCGTTCTTCTCACACCGACGCAGCCTCCCACAATCCTGTCTATCTCACAGCGGCGTTTGCGAACGCCCCTGTCCTCGTAATAGCCCTTCACATAGCCGTAAGCCGTCTTATCGGCCAGTGTGCCGATTGTCCCGGCACGGAAGGTCTGCCCTTTTCCGAAAATAACTTCCGTATAGGTATGCGCGCGGCTCTGGTACTCTCCCGAGAAGTTCAGGTCGATATCAGGCTCCTTGTCCCCCTTAAAGCCGAGGAAGGTTTCAAATGGAATATCGAAGCCGTCCTTTTTAAGCGGTTCCCCGCAGACCGGGCAATTTTTATCCGGCATGTCACAGCCAGCCATACCTGCAAATTTCCTGACCTCCGCAGAATCAAAATCATAATAATGACAATTGGTGCAGTAATAATGAGGGCTGAGCGGGTTTACTTCCGTGATACCCGACATTGTGGCCACCAGCGAGGAACCTACGGATCCCCTGGAACCTACCAGATAGCCGTCCTCATTTGATTTCCATACCAGTTTCTGGGCGATAATATACATAACGGCGAAACCGTTGGAAATAATCGAGTTAAGCTCCCGTTCCAGACGATCCACCACAATTTTAGGAAGGTTCTCACCATACATTTCATGGGCTTTGTTATAACAGATGCTTCTCAGTGTCTCATCCGAGTTGGGAATAACCGGAGCGCATTTATCGGGACGGACCGGCTCTATCCTTTCGCACATGGCTGCTATCTTCCTGGTATTGGTGATTACCACCTCCTCAGCTTTGTCGCTCCCCAGATACTCAAATTCCCTGAGCATCTCATCCGTGGTCCGCAGATAGAGCGGAGCCTGATCGTCGGCGTCCTTGAACCCTTTACTCGACATGATGATTCTCCGGTAAACCTCATCCTCTGGATCCAGGAAATGGACGTCACAGGTCGCGCAGACCGGCTTATTATACTGTTCTCCCAGACCCACAATCCTGCGGTTCAAATCCATCAGCTCTTCCTCGGAATTTACCGGACTTTTCTCATCCCTGAGCATAAATGCATTGTTGCCCAGAGGCTGTATTTCCAGGTAGTCATAAAAATCCACTATCTTATGTATCTCCGTATCAGGCACACCGCGTAAAAGCGCCTGGTAGAGTTCCCCCGCCTCGCAGGCGGAACCGATGATAAGGCCCTCCCGGTACTGGCTAAGCAGGCTCTTCGGGATCCTGGGACGTCTGGCAAAATAAGTCAGGTTGGACTCTGATACGAGGCGGTAGAGATTGACGCGCCCCACATCGTTTTTCGCAATTATGATAATATGGTAGGTGGGCATCTTCCGTATCATTTCCACCGTCATCCTGCTGAGTTCATTTAACTGGGACAGGTCAAAAATGTCACGTTCCTTCAGCATTTTTATAAAACGGACAAAGATTTCCGCCGTCGCCCCTGCATCGTCCACCGCCCTGTGATGGTTTGCCAGGTTAATCTTAAGCTCTTTTGCTACTGTATCCAGCTTAAACCGGTTGAGGTTCGGAAGGAGAACGCGGGCCAGGGATACCGTGTCAAGCACGGTCGGATTAAACTCAAGTCCCTGCTGTCTTGCATTCTCTTTAATAAAGCTGATGTCAAAACCGGCATTATGAGCCACCATGACGGCTCCCCTGCAAAACTCCAGAAAATCAGGAAGAACCCTGTCTATTTTCGGCGCATCCAGAACCATGTTGTCATTGATACCCGTCAGCTTCTCTATCTCAAAGGGAATCGGCACGTCGGGGTTGACGAAGCTGCTGAATTTATCAACAATCCGTCCCTCCTCCACCCTGACTGCGCCTATCTCAATAATCCGGTTCTTAAGAGGGCTGAAGCCGGTCGTCTCGATATCGAAGACCACACAGGTATGATCCAGGGATTGTCCCGCACCGTTTTCAACCAGTTCCTTCATATCGTCGACCAGATATCCCTCCACACCGTAAAGAACCTTGAAATTATCACCTCTCTCCACGGAATGGTTGGCATCCGGAAAGGACTGGACACAGCCATGATCCGTTACCGCCATCGCGTCCATTCCCCACTGTTTGGCCCGCTTAATGAGGTCCTTTACCTCGGAAACGCCGTCCATATCGCTCATCTTGGTATGGCAGTGCAGTTCCACACGCTTGACCGGAGCATTGTCCACGCGTTTCGTCGTAAAATCATCGCATTTTTTAATGCCCACAACAGAACCGATGGTTAGCTCCCCGTCGAAACGGTCGATGTTCGCCACGCCTTTCAGTCTGACAAACTGACCGGCCTTTGTCGCAGTCTTCAAATCCTCAAGGGACTCCTCACGGGCAAACACTTTGACACTGATCGTATCGGTGAAGTCACTGATACTGAAAATAAAGAGGGAATTACCGCTGCGAAGCTCACGCACATCCGTGGCCAGTATCTTCCCACGGATCACCACCTCGCCTATCTCCCCTTCTATCTTCTCTATCTCAACCGACTCTTCGTCAAAATCGCGGCCATACAGGACATCCGGATTATCCGACTTTCTGCCGTATCCGGAACGCCGGAATTCCCTCTTTCCGCCGCTAAAATCGCCTTTGCCCTTTTTGCCGCTTAAATCGCCTCCCGCTTTTGACTGGGCGTTCTTTCCGCCGGTTTCCTTAACTGCTTTCTGTTTCTTCTCCGTCTGGAAGTTCAAATCGCCCACCGGCTTTAAGACCGAGCTGCCCTCGTCAAAGGGAAGATCCGGGGAGGCCTCCCCGGAGGCCGGAGCCTGATCAGACGGTGCAGTGCCGCCTGATGTATGCTCCGCGTTCATATAGATGACGGCAGGCTCCTCCTCCACCCTTTTTCCGGCCTTTGCCGGGCGGTAGGACAGCCTGACCTCCAACGTAATGTTACAGCGTTCCGTAAAGATCTTTTCGAGGATCCTCACAAGCTCCGGCGCCTTGTCCTTTGCTATCATCGTATCCTCGATCTCCATGGTCAGAAGATCCTTCTCATCAAAAGAGAGAACGGCCCTGCGGAACATATTGTATAAAAGAATGCTGTAATTCTTAAGCTCCATCAGGATGCTGTCACGGTAAACATCCATCAGCTTTTTCGGCGTATACTGGCCGGAGAGATGATATTTCTCCAGGATTTTAATCGTCACCTTTTTTCCGGGGAAGAGCTGACTCTTAATCCCCTCCTCCAACTTATAGATGTTCTGTTTATGAATCAGTCTGGGACTGACGATATAAATGCGGATAGAGCTTCTATCCCTGGTAGTGGCCACCTTCTCCACCTCTACCAGCTCAAAAAGCTCTCTCACATTATCTGCAATATGTAAATCAGGAAATACTTCCAAAAACGATTTCATTCCATCACCTTAATTTCTTTTTCACCCTGCAGCTCTATTATTCCAGTTTTCCGGCCAGCCTGTCAAGCTCTTCTTTCAGTGCGGGCAGAAGGTCTTTCTCAGGCACTTTTTTGATGATTTCACCTTTGCGGATCAGCAGTCCCTCCCCGATGCCGCCTGCAATGCCAAGATCCGCCTCCCTTGCCTCTCCCGGGCCGTTTACGACACAGCCCATCACGGCCACCTTGATATCCAGCTCATATTCATGGACCATGTTTTCCACCTGGCCGGCCAGACCGATCAGATCAATGCAGGTTCTCCCGCAGGTAGGGCATGATACAACCTCAATCCCTCCCTTTCGAAGCCCAAGGGTCCGCAAAATCAGCTTTGCCGATTTCACTTCCTCCACCGGGTTTCCGGTCAGGGAGACACGGATGGTATCTCCGATCCCCTGATTTAAAATCAGGCCCAGGCCAACGGCGGACTTGATATTGCCTGCCAGCAGCGTTCCCGCCTCCGTGATGCCGACATGGAGCGGATATCTGGTTTTCTTTGCAATCAGCTCATGAGCCTTTACGCACATCATGACATCCGAGGATTTGATGCTGATTACGAGATTGTCGTATCCCATGCGCTCAATCAACGCCACCTTTTCCAGGGCGCTCCGTACAATTCCCTCCGCCGTCACGCCGCCGTACTCTTCGAGCAGATGCTTTTCCAGGGAACCGCTGTTGACGCCCACACGAATAGGGACGCCGTATTCCCGGGCTTTATCCACAACGGCCTGAACGCGTTCTTTTGCACCGATATTGCCAGGATTGATCCGGATTTTATCAGCGCCGCATTCTATCGCCGCAATCGCCAGACGGTAATCAAAATGAATATCGGCCACCAAAGGAATCCTGATTGCCTTTTTAATCTCGGTCAGGGCCATTGCAGCTTCCATCGTCGGAACCGCCACGCGGATAATATCACAGCCAGCGTTCTGAAGTTCCAGGATTTGGCCGATTGTCGCTTTCACATCCTCTGTCTTTGTGTTGCACATGGACTGGATCAGGATCGGGTTTCCTCCCCCTAGCACCTTTTTTCCAATCTGAACCGTTTTTGTCTCATCTCTGTACGCCATACTAACCTCCCCGGTATCTCTGAACTTTTACAGAATTGTCAATCTATTTTTATCTACGGTCAAAGCCGCTGTGCTGGCTAACAGTTCAGACAGGTCTGCGCATCTACTGCGCTGACCGTGCGAAAAGGCAGTGGCAGCAGGCAGTCGGCTCATCGCGCAGCGATTTTAATTGATGACGGTGACCTGTGCGCAGAGCGTGCAGGTTATCGTTAGCCGGCTGCTGTAATAGTTCATGCTGTCTGAACCGTTACGTGCTGACCTGTCTGGACTTCTACTTTATCACAGCATGTTTCTGATATCATTAAACAGGATAAATACCATCAGCACCATAAGAACCGCCATACCGGCCATATGGATCATCCCTTCCTTTTCCCGGTCGATCGGCCGCCCCCTGAGCGCTTCCAGAATGATAAAGACAAGCCGTCCTCCGTCCAGGGCCGGAATCGGAAGCAGATTCATGATGCCAAGGTTTGCACTCAAAAGGACACACATATTGGCGAGATTGACAAACACCACCATCAGCCCGTATTCGCTGCTCTCCCTGACAGTGGAATCGATCATCGAAACAATCCGCACAGGGCCTGCTATATCATCCGTCTTTACCTGGCGCTTCACAATCATCCCAAGGCTCTTAAACGTCAAATTGATCCAGTACCTCAGTTCATACGCGCTGTATTTAGCTGTTACAAATACGGATTCCGGTTTTTTATAAACTCCGCCGCTGATTCCCATCATATAGCTTCTGTTTTCAGCGGAATATACCGGCTCAATCACCGCCTGGTGAAGTTCATTGCCGCGTCTGTATTCCAGGTTCAGTGTCTCTCCCTGGTGGAAGCTGGTATAAGCCAGTACATCCCTGTATATCTTAATGTTCTTGCCGTTGATCTGTGTAATCACATCGCCCGGCTCAATTCCTGCCTCAGCCGCCGGATAGCCCTCCACGACGCTGTAAACCTCCGCCGGATCGTAGCCCACATAACTGATTACAAAAAATGCACAGACAAATGCCAGAATAAAGTTAAAAACCGGTCCGGCCGCAATAACAAGAAAACGGGTCCACACCGATGTCTCATTAAATGTCACTCCGGTTGCTCCCGGCGCCAGTTCAACCCCCGCGTAGCTTCGTGTCTGCTCCTCTTCCTTATGGGAAGCGGCTTTTGTATCTTTAAACTCATCCTCCCCGTAAGCTGCTTTACCGGCAATATTTTTTCCGGCTCTCTCATCCCTGTCATCGTCGGATAAATCCTCATCCTCTCCCAGCATCATACAGGAGCCTCCGAAGGGAAACAGTTTCAGGGAATACCTGGTTCCGCCCTTGACCATGCTGAACAGTCTCGGCCCCATTCCCAGAGAAAATTCCACTACGCAGATTCCGCCGCGCTTTGCCAGCAGAAAGTGTCCGAATTCATGAAAAAGTATGATTAGTCCAAATACAAGTATTGCCGCAAGTAAACTTAACAATCTACCACCTGCTCTCTATAAAGTCATAAGTCTCCTGCTCAGCGGAAAGTATCTCATCCACCGACGGATTTTCCACTACTCTGTGCTGCTCCATTGCAGCCTCGATCATATCGGTTATCGCTAAGTATCCTGCTTTTCTGTCCAGGAATTTTTTCACTGCCAGTTCATTCGCCGCGTTAAATACGGTAGGCAGCGTTCCGCCGCGTTTTCCTGCCTCATAGGCCAGCGAAAGGCCGTGGAAATTGCAGAAGTCAGGGGCTTCAAAGGTAATCTGCCCAAGTTTGGCAAAATCTAACCGCCCGCCGGGCAAAAACTTCCGCTGCGGGTAGTAAAGCGCATACTGAATCGGCAGTTTCATGTCCGGAGTTCCCAATTGGGCAATTACAGCTCCGTCTTCAAATTCCACCATGGAATGAATCACGCTCTGAGGCTGGACCACAACCTGAACCTGCTCCATCTTGACGCCGAACAGCCATCTTGCTTCCATCACTTCCAGACCCTTGTTCACCATCGTGGAGCTGTCGATTGTTATCTTTCTGCCCATCGTCCAGTTGGGATGCTTAAGCGCATCCTCCACCTGAATGTCCTTCATCTGCTCTCTCGTTCTTTTGCGGAACGGGCCGCCCGATGCAGTCAGAAGGATTTTATGTATCCTGTTTCCATGCTCGCCGTTCAGGCTCTGGAATATGGCGCTGTGTTCACTGTCCACCGGCAGTATCCTGACATTCTTCTCTTTTGCCAGCGGCATGATGATATGGCCTGCGGTCACAAGCGTTTCCTTATTCGCAAGGGCAATGTCCTTGCCCGCCTCCATTGCCGCAATGGTCGGCCTGATTCCAATCATACCTACAATCGCCGTCACCAGAATCTCCGAGGAAGGTTCTGCAGCAATCTCGAGAAGGCCTTCCATCCCGCTTCCCACCTTCACATCGAGATCGCGCACCCGGCTTTTAAGTTCAGCCGCCTTCTTCTCATCCCAGACTGCGGCGAGCTTCGGTGTAAATTCCCGGATCTGACTTTCCAAAAGCGATATATTGCTTCCGGCGGCTAATGCAGTCACCTCTATATCTTTATTCGTCCTGACCACGTCCAATGTCTGTGTTCCGATTGAACCGGTAGAACCCAGTATAGCTATTTTTTTCATCGCAGATGTCTGCCTTTCTTAACTCACTGTTACTTTTTGATATCTTCAGTTATTATTGAACCGGCTCCAGTATTCTATGCATCTTTTCCGGCCGGTGTACCTGTCTGACAGAATCTTGGTGTCCCTTCCGTCCTTCGTTAACCGAGAAATGTCAGAGCAAAAAAGATAGCCGGAGCCGTAAATATAACGCTGTCAAACCGATCCAGCACACCGCCGTGTCCCGGTATCACATGGCCGTAATCTTTTACATTATGGTTCCTCTTGATTGCGGAGGCTGCCAGATCTCCTATCTGAGAAATCACCGCCGCTATGGCGCAGGCGGCCGCACAGGCTGCCTGTGGATTGCCAATTTCATCCATCCTGTGGCCGAATATGGATGCATAAATGAATCCGAGGACAGCCGCCCCTATTATTCCTCCCACGGCTCCCTCTATCGTCTTTTTAGGGCTCAGCACAGGCGTCAGTTTGTGCCTGCCAAACAGCATTCCGGCGCAATAGGCGCAGGTATCGCATCCCCATGAACTCAGGAAAATCAGCCAGACCAGATATCTTCCGTCCGCCATCTCCCTCACCTGGTACAGGTAGGAAAGCATCACTGCCAGATAGAAGATGCCAAAGAAAGACACCGTCACCTGTTCTGTCCCGTAGTGGGGAAACGTAAACACATAGATTGTCATAAGCAGCATCAGGGCTGCAATCGCCATCAACGTCACATATTTTTGTCCGTCGAACCACAGCAGGCCATAATACGATATCCCCGCCAGATATCCGACAAGTCCCAGACTTTTTTTCTCAATACCCATTACACGGTATAATTCAAACATCCCCACCAGGGAAATAACCGCAGTGACGCCGTACAGAAGGGCACCTCCCGTACTGACTACAATCACGGCCAGAATTACTAGTATAATACCGCTGATCAGCCTTGTTCTGAACATGGCTCCTCCTCCCTCAACTCACCTGCCGACAATACAGGTATTCGTAAGCTGCATCCGCTTTGATCCGCTTTGCAGCCATCCTCCTGCGAGGTGATTCAGGCGTGCTTCATTTTCATTTGACCCCGCCGAACCTTCTGTCTCTCTTATTATACTGGGCAATGGCCTTTAATAGCTCTTCTTTGTTGAAATCAGGCCACAGGCAGTCCGTCACAACAATCTCACTGTACGCAAGCTGCCATAAAAGATAATTCGAGAGGCGGATTTCTCCGCTGGTACGGATTAAAAGATCCGGATCCGGAATATCTGCCGTATCCAGATAAGAGGAAACCACCTGTTCCGTAACTGAGCCGGAATCCAGACGGCCTTCCTTACAGTCTGCCGTCATCCGCCGGATCGCTCTTGTGATCTCATCCCTTCCTCCATAATTAACGGCAATCACAAAAGTCATTCCCGTATTATTTTTTGTCTCTCTCTCCAGTGTATCGATTCCTTCAATGATATCTCTATCGAAACGGGTTCTGTCCCCGATCATTTTCACTCTGACATTATTTGCTTTTGCAATTTTTAAAAGCCGTTTCAGATAGTAACGGAACAACTGCATCAGCGCTCCCACTTCCTCGACGGAGCGTTTCCAGTTCTCGGTTGAAAAACCATACACGGTCAGATACTTTATACCCAGTCTCGCGGCGTCTTCCACCGTCTGTTCCACTGTCACGCAGCCCTGTTTATGGCCTGCGGTTCTCGGAAGTCCACGTTTCTTCGCCCAGCGGCCGTTGCCGTCCAGAATCAGGGCAACGTGTTCCGGAATAACCAGGTTCGTCTCCTCTGTTATAATTTTATCTGTAATTTCCATCATTTCCTCCGATGTGTGTTTAGCCTCTCACCGTCAATTAACGTAAAATCAGGGGCAGATTACCTGCCCCCCTGTTATGCGGTTTAATCTCTCCGAACCGAAAAGATTAAACGGTCATAATTTCCTTTGTCTTTGCCTCTACCGCTTTATCAATCTTCTCGATCATCTTGTCTGTAATCTTCTGGATCTTCTCCTCACCTTCAGCCTGATCATCTTCAGAAATTTCTCCTGCCTTCTCCATCTTCTTGATCGCATCATTGGCATCACGGCGGATATTGCGGACAGCTACTTTGACGCCTTCTCCCTTTTTCTTGACATCCTTCGCCAGTTCTTTTCTCCGCTCTTCCGTCAGTTCCGGGAAGACAAGGCGGATGGCATTGCCGTCGTTATTCGGATTGATGCCCAGATCAGAGGTGAGGATAGCTTTTTCAATATCCTTGATCAGTTTTCTCTCCCATGGCTGGATCAAAATCATTCTCGGTTCCGGTACGGAGACATTAGCTACCTGCTGAAGCGGTGTCGGTGTGCCGTAATAATCCACTCTCAGTTTGTCAAGCACATGAGGATTTGCTCTGCCTGCCCGGATGGAGGCATACTCATCCAACAAAACTTCATATGATTTTTCCATCTTTTCTTCGTAAACCTTAATCTTCTCCTGCATATAAACCTCCTGTTATGCGGTAACTACCGTACCATTTATTTTTCCCTGCATCGCATTGATGATGCCGTTTTCCTCATTAAGGCTGAATACCGCCATCGGCACATGGTACTCCATGCACATGATAGACGCCGTCAAATCTACTACAGCCAGCTTTTTATCAATTACTTCCTGAATGGAAATCGTGTCATATTTTATCGCAGCCGGATTCAGCTTCGGATCGCTGTCGTAAACGCCGTCGATAGCCTTTGCCAAAAGAATACAGTCTGCCTCCATCTCAATCGCCCTGAGGGCAACTCCTGTATCGGTAGAGAAATACGGATGGCCTGTACCGCCTGCAAAAAACACTACCATCCCTCTCTTAAAGTACTTATTGGCCCTGTCTTTGGAAAAAAGCTTCGTCATGGAGCCGCACTCAAATGGAGTCAGGATCTGTGTGTCCATTCCGCTGCTTCGGAAAATCTCAGACACATAGATGCAGTTCATGACAGTAGCCAGCATGCCAATCTGATCCGCTTTCGTTCTGTCAATGGCATTACTCTCACGGCCCCTCCAGAAATTTCCGCCTCCGATGACAACACCGACTTCGATGCCTTCGGAAACTGCTATTTTAACCTGTCGGGCAACTTCCTTTACCGTCGCTTCGTCAAAGCCCGTCTTCTTATCGCCTGCCAGAGCTTCACCGCTTAATTTAAGCAATACTCGTTTCATTTCCATAATAGGTCTTTCTCCCTGTGTAATTAGTTGTAAACGGCATAATTTTCTATGCCATACTTTAACATTGTTATTCTACCACAAAAGATGGGATTGTGCGATAAAAATTTCATAAATTAATATTTAACGGAGGTTAGGAGGACGCGGCCGGAACGGACCATGTCCGGTGTGGTGAGGGGGGTGGCTGAGTCTTCCGTCCCTGGTTGAAGGTTGTCGTGAGGGGGGAATCCGTCCGGAATGAATTCTTACGGGGACCGTTTGCACTTTTCGAAGCGCATAGCCGTGCTAAATTCGTGAGAAACCTCATTAAGCACGGATGGGCTTCCATATCCCCTCCAGAATTGATTCCGCCTCCTTCCCCCGGTCAGGGTTTCGCCGGGGACGGAAGACTCCGGCGAAGGTTTTCGCACACCGGACATGGTCCGCCCCCGCACTTAACGCGTGAGACTATCAGTGGCCGCAGGCCAGTGGACGGGGCCCCGGCGAAAACCTGGCCCTGGAGCGGAGGGGAAGATAAAGTCTGCGGATGCCGCCTAAATCCAGCGCTGATTAGCGAGGTCCTGTCGAGCCTGGCAGCGCGCATTTCACAGAGCGGTAGACTGTTATCTATTGGAAGTATGTAATGGCAGCGACAAGGTTCCCGTCCCCCTGAGGCTGGAGACAATCAGCGCCCCGAACGGACCACGTCCGGTGTGCGAAAACCTTCGCCTGAGACTTCCGTCCCAGCGATAACCTGAACCGGGGAAGTAGGCGGAATCAATTGCGGAGGGGACATGGGAGTCCGCCGGTGCTTAGCGAGGT